>Ga0302319_10000313_pt1 | contig 106467 bp, 79 predicted proteins | sample Bog_T0_2_FD_203319 | JGI IMG/M metagenome (GOLD analysis project Ga0302319, IMG submission 203319) | Peat permafrost microbial communities from Stordalen Mire near Abisko, Sweden - Bog_T0_2 | ecosystem: Environmental > Terrestrial > Soil > Wetlands > Peat | place: Sweden: Abisko, Stordalen...
CTATTCATCTGGGTGTTCCTCCCTGTTGGCTTTGGTTGTCTGCTCAGCACAGCAACCGCAGCTTACAGGAATGGGGCGCCCTTTTATAATGCGTGGCCCAGGCATCGATTCTACCCCTTCGATCATTAGCCCAGATGGAAGGCTGTGTCCCATTCAACGCACAGCCCTATCGCGATGAGCGAGCCACCTGTCCTGCATAAGTGGAGTAAATCCGTCTAATTACGTCACGCCTTATGCAGCGAAGGGCCATAAACATTTCTCGTCAAACGGGCGATATAGAGAGATGTAGGTCCAGGTGTGCGACGAGATCGAGCTGTCGCCGGGAGGACACCATCGGCGCACGAATGCGATTGGGCGATCTGCTGGTCCGGGCAAATCTGGTCACCGAAGAGGATATTGCTGAGGCCATCCAGCGTCAGGCCGGGAACGGCAGGCGGCTGGGCGACAACCTGGTGGCCATGGGTGTGATCGAGGAGAAAGTTCTCGAATCGTTTCTGAGGCGCATCCCCAGCGAACCCGCCGACATTGCCGCAACCGGAATCGACGAGCTCGATCTGCTGAGCCTCTTGATGAAGCTGATTTATGTAGGCCGCCTGGAGAATCCCCGCCAGTTCATCGAAGCCATCAAGCTGCCGTACCATATCGTGACCGACCTGGTCAGGATGGCCGTCGACCGGCAATTGCTGCGCACCCTGGGAATGCGTGGCTCCAGCAGCCCGATCGATATGAGCTACGCGTTTACCGATGAGGGCAAGCGCTGGACCATCGACGCCCTCGAACGACTGCGCTATACCGGCCCCGCCCCGGTCACCCTCGATGAATTTACCTACCAGGTGAGCCTGCAGAAGCTGACCAACGAGCTGGTCACCTTCGAGCGCATCGGCAAGGGGCTTGGCGAGCTGACATTCGACGCGAGCATCATCGAGCAAGCCGGACCGGCATTGAACTCGGGCCGGGCCATGCTGCTCTATGGCCCTCCCGGCAATGGCAAGACCTCCTTCGCGCACTCTCTCAGCAGCGTCTACCGCGATGTCATCTACGTGCCTTACGCAATCACCATCGAGGGGGAGCTGATCCGCTTCTTTGACCCCAGTATTCATGAGGACGTTCGATCCACCGACCTCACCGACAAAGAGGAACTCTCGTTCGTTCGGGCTGAGGAATTTGACGCGCGCTGGGTTCCCTGCCGCAGGCCCTTCATCACCACCGGCGGCGAACTGACACTGGAAATGCTCGAGCTGCGGTACGACGCGACGGGCCACTTCTACGAGGCGCCCCTGCACGTCAAGGCCCTCGGAGGCTGTTTCGTCATCGACGACTTCGGCCGCCAGTTGGTCAGCCCGACCAACCTGCTGAACCGCTGGATCGTGCCTCTGGAAAACAAGATCGACTACCTGAAGCTGCACTCCGGCAAGAGCGTGAGCATCCCCTTTGAGGAACTGGTGATCTTCTCGACCAACCTCGAGCCGGAAGACCTCATGGACCCGGCCTTTCTGCGCCGGCTTCCCTACAAGATCGAGGTCGGATCGCCCAGTCTGGAGATTTACAGGACGATCTTCGAGAAAGAGTGCGCCAAACAAGGTATGACGCTGCCCATCGAAATCTTCGACGAGATCGTGCATAAGTTGAAGGGCGAAAAAGGGCTGCAACTGGCTGCGTACCAGCCAAGGTTCATCGTCGATCAGGTGGTTGCCACCTGCCGGTTCATGAAGCAGCCCGCTCATTTCGAGCCGCGCTTCATCGACTATGCGCTCAATAATCTGCGGGTGAAGCGGAACGCGCCAGTGACCGGAGGGGCTGCCCCCGTTCACTCAGCGAACGCTCCCCGAACAGAAGATTGCTTAGGCGCCCGAGTAAACTGAGCCAGATCGGCAGCGCAAGCATCTGCAATAACAGATGCGCGGCCAGGACAAGAAACCCGAGACAGGAGATCCCAGGTCCGAGAACCCGGACCTGGGATCTCCAGATTTGTGGTTAGGACTTAGAGTGCAGCTTCCCCGCGTTCGTCGTTGCGGATGCGGATCGCGTCGTCGATGCGGCTGACAAAGATCTTGCCGTCGCCGATGCGGCCGGTACGCGCCGCGGTGATGATGGCCTGAAGGGTCTTCTCCTTCATGTCGTCGTTGACCACCAGTTCGATTTTGACCTTGGGCAGCAGATCGACCGTGTATTCGCGGCCGCGGTAGAACTCGGTGTGGCCCTTCTGACGGCCATGGCCGCGGGCTTCGAGGATGGTCATGCCTTCGATACCTGCTTCGAGCAGGGCATCCTTCACTGCGTCCAGCTTCGAGGGCTGGAGAATGGCTTCAATCTTGATCATGCGGAACACGCCTCGTTTGACAGCCTAACAGGCGAGGGGGCTGGTTGTGCCAGTCCCCCCGGTATTTTGACGAAAAGTACCTGAAGAACAATTTTATGTGTTGAAGTCGTAACCTTCTTCATTGTGCTGCGAGAGGTCGAGGCCCGCCGCTTCGTCTTCGGCAGAGACACGCAATCCGACGAGCTTGTCCACCACAAAGAGCAGCACCAGCGTGCCGACGATCGAGATCACCCAGGCAATGGAAGCACCGGCGAACTGGTTCACCATCTGTCCCCAGTGGCCGTCGATGCCGCCCGAGGGCAGCGTGTTGCCTGCCGCATCCTTGAAGATCGGATTGATGACGCTGGCGGCGAAGATGCCGGTCAGCAGCGCGCCGAGGGTTCCACCGGCGCCATGCACGCCAAAGGCATCGAGCGAGTCGTCGTAGCCGAAGAAGGACTTGACCATGAAGACCATTGCAAAACAAAATGCTCCAGCGATGAAGCCGATGGCCAATGCGCTCATCGGCTGGACAAACCCCGATGCCGGAGTGATAGCCACCAGGCCGGCGACCGCGCCCGAGATGGCGCCCAGTGCCGTGGGCTTGCCGTTGTGAATCCACTCGGCGATCGACCAGCCGACGGCTGCCGCGGCGGCGGCGAAGTGGGTCGCGACGAAGGCGCTGGTGGCCAGCGAACTGGCCGCAAGCGCGCTGCCTGCATTGAAGCCGAACCAGCCCACCCATAAGAGACAGGCCCCGATAAAGCTGAGCACCATCGAGTGGGGCTGCATCTTGGTGTGCGGGTAGCCGACTCGCTTCCCCAAATAGAGGCAGCAGATCAGAGCCGAGACACCCGAAGTGATATGAACAACCGTTCCGCCCGCAAAATCAAGACTGGGAAAACGGCCGCCGGCGGCGTTCAACAGGCCGCCGACGCCCCAGACCATGTGCGCCATCGGGCAATAGACCAACAGCGACCACAGCGACAGGAAGATGGCCATGGCGCTGAACTTCATGCGCTCGGCAAAGGCGCCCGTGATCAGCGCCGGGGTGATGATGGCGAACATGAGTTGGTAGATCATGAACGTCTGCTCGGGAATGGTCGGCGCGTAATCGGCATTGGGCGTGAGTGTCACCCCGCGCAGAAACAGGTGCTCGAAGCCGCCGATAAAGCTGGAGCCATGGCCGAAGGCCAGCGAGTAGCCGACCACCGCCCAGATAATGGTGACCAGGCCCATCATGGCGAAGCTCTGCATCATGGTGCCCAGGATGTTCTTCTTGCGCACCAGGCCGCCGTAGAAGAGCGCCAGCCCCGGCCCGGTCATCAGCAGCACCAGGGCAGCCGAGGTCAGCATCCAGGCGTTATCGCCGGCATATTGAGCGCTGGCGGCTGCCGCCTGGGCCTTGGAACTTGCCTGCTGGGCGGCCGTAACGGCCTGCTGCAGGGCTTCGATCTGGGCTTGCGTGGCGGCTGGAGCCTGGACGGCTGCAACAGTGACGGCCGACCCCAGGGCGGGTGCCACGGCCAGCGCCATGGATGGAACTACAAATAAAACAGCAAGAAGCGACAGTTTAGTGAAGCGATGCATGAGGTTTCTACTCCAAAGATTCAAGAAGATGCAGAGGGCCAGGGCCATGCGATGAGGCGGAAGGCCGGCCACCCATCCGGTTGAAGTGAAGAACGACGCACCGGCAGGACAAATCTGCACGGATCAAGCCGCCGCCGAAACTACACATCCTGCCTTACAGCAATCAGGCGTGGCTAGAGCCACGCCCGTCGGAGTGGAATATTGGCTCAATTTTTGCGCGGTTCCAGAAAAGGTTAGAGTTCTTCGCATAAGGAATCCATGAGGATTTTCGAGAAAACTGTGAAAAACAGGTCTGCACTGCCAAAAAACTATTGCAATCTAATTGACTCCGCGATAAAGGATTCTGACCTTGCCCGGCCCAAAAGGCTTCATCCGATGGCCCGTGCACGCGGCACGGGCCTCTCGATACGCGCGGATTGGGCCTCCGATAAGCCAGAGCCGGCCGCAATCAGCATATCTGTGATTCGGTAGCGCCGACCTCCAGGTCGGCTGTCCTGTGGGTCTCCAGACCCACAGGAGACCTTCCTTTCTCGATTTGCGGGTAGGTCCTAAATCGCCGCATCCCCGCGCTCGTCGTTGCGGATGCGGATGGCGTCCTCGACGCGGCTGACGAAGATCTTGCCGTCGCCGATGTGGCCGGTTCGGGCTGCGCCCAGGATCGCCTGGATGACTTTGTCCTTCAGAGCGTCCACGACCACCATCTCCATCTTGACCTTGGGCAGAAGATCGACCGTGTATTCGCGGCCGCGATAAAACTCGGTGTGGCCCTTCTGACGGCCATGGCCCCGAGCCTCCAGAATGGTGATTCCCTCGATGCCCGCCTCGATCAGGGCTTCTTTTACCGTGTCGAGTTTGGCGGGCTGAATGATGGCTTCAATCTTGAGCATATGCGGATTCCTCGGTTGCTTCTTGCTTGGAAACGGTGGGTTTAGTACTACGGTTGTAGATCGTCGAATCCGGAGGGAGCCGGGGGGGGTAACCCCCGGAAAGGATGCGAATTTGCGCGGCCTTTAGGCCCGGGCACTTGTCCTTTCCCCCGTCAGGAACCATGTACAACTGTAGTACTAGTTCGTGGCACCCCAGCTCCCAAAAGCGGGACCTGGGGCGCCCGGATAGTTTACGAATTGAGGTCGTAGGCTTCCTCGCCGTGCTGCGAGAGGTCGAGGCCGACAGCTTCGTCGGCGGCCGAGACGTGCAGCCCCATGGTCTTGTCCACCAGGAAGAGCAGCGCCAGAGTACCAACGATCGCCAGTCCCCATCCGATGCCCATGCCGACCAATTGGTTGCCAACCTGGTGCCAGTTGCCGTCGATGGCTCCGGCGGCCAGGGGTTTGCCGGCGGCGTCCTTGCCGAAGACCGCGTTGATGGCTCCGGCGGCAAAGAGGCCGGTCAGCAGCGCGCCCATCGTTCCACCCACGCCGTGAACGCCAAAGGCGTCGAGCGAGTCGTCATAGCCAAAGAACTTCTTGACGCGGAAAACCATGAAGCAGCAAACCACGCCGGCAATGCCGCCGATCGCGAGCGCGCTCATCGGCTGGACAAAGCCCGAGGCCTGGGTAATGGTGGCCAGGCCGGCGACCGCGCCGGATATAGCTCCCAGGGCGGTCGGTTTGCCGTTCTGCAGCCATTCGGTAATGACCCAGGTGATGGCGGCTGCGGCGGCTGCAAATTGCGTATTGACGAATGCGCTGGTGGCCAGCGGACCGGCATTCAGCGCGCTGCCGGCGTTGAAGCCGAACCAGCCCACCCATAGCATTCCCGCGCCGATGAAGCTGAGCACCATCGAATGGGGCGGCATGTCCTCCTGCGGATAGCCCACGCGCTTGCCGACATAGAGCGCGCAAACCAGTGCCGAGACGCCGCTCGTGATGTGGACCACCGTGCCGCCGGCAAAGTCGAAGACCGGCCAGCGCCCGCCGGCGATATTCAGGATGCCGCCCACTCCCCAGATCATGTGCGCCATGGGGCAATAGACAACCAGCGACCAAAGAGTGAGAAAGACCGCCATCGAGCTGAACTTGACGCGCTCTGCGAAGGCTCCGGTAATCAGCGCCGGAGTAATGATGGCGAACATCAGCTGGTAGATCATGAAGGTCTGCTCGGGGATCGTGCCGCCATAGTTGGGATTGGGATCGAGCGAGACGCCGCGCAGGAATGCGTGTTCCAGGCCGCCGATGAAGCCGTTGCCCTGGCCGAAGGCCAGCGAGTAACCCACCACTGCCCAGAGGACAGTGATCAGTCCCATCATCGCGAAGCTCTGCATCATCGTGCCGAGAATGTTCTTGCGCCGCACCAGGCCGCCATAGAAGAGCGTCAGGCCGGGGGCGGTCATCAAAAGAACCAATGCAGCCGAGATCAGCACCCAGGCGTTGTCGCCCGAGCTCTGTGCATCGTGGACGGCCTGGGTGAGGGCGGCGATCTGGGCCTGAGTGGCCGGGGGCGAGGGGCGCAGGTCAGGCGCAACCGCCAGAGCCAGCGTCGGAACTCCCAGACAGAAAAGCAGGGTCAGCAGCTTGATTGCGCGACGGAACATAGGATTCCACTCCAAACTGAATTCGAGCTACGCACAGGGTCGGAGACCGGCCGCCCATCCGGATCAAGAGAACGCTCAACCGCCCGCCACCGCCCTAAACCGATGCGAGGCGTGCCCGGGATACACGTGCAACCGGGCGAAAGAGACGACTTCCGGCTGGAGGTGTGTTGGGTTGAATCTTACATAATTCTTGTTGAAATCGGCAACTTCTTCATGGATTCCTTATTGATTGTGGGATAAAGGCGAACCGGACGCAGTTCCCAGTATCGAGAGGATGCGGTGTCAACGTGAAATCCGATATGATCGCTTCCAAATGGTTTTCAAATTAGTGCGCGACCTCGTAAAAACCACCTGCAGGATCTTGCTGTATTGCGCAGCCGCCAGCACCTTGGCGGTGACAACATGGGCTCAGGCAGCCGCAGCCTCGTCGGCGGGGTTTGATGTCGAGGAGACAAATCTCGGGCCGTACAGCGGGTCCTCGTCGACGGCTGCATCGCTGATTCCCAGCCTTACAACCCCGCCGCCGACTCTCGTAGCTCTCAGCAGCGATGGAACCCACATTGCGTATACCTCCACTCACGGTTGTCCGTCAGGTGCAAAGCTATGCATCGATCTGGACAACAGCCAGGCCATTCCCGTCGACGATGGCGTGTCGGTGCAAGGTCTTTTATTGAACAGAAGCGGCCAGCGGGTTGCGTATATCGCCTCCAGGGGCAAGAAGGTCTGGCTTGTGGTAGACGGTCACGCGGGGGCGCAGTACGACGATCTGTGGTCGGCGACATTCAGCCCAGACGGAAGACGCATCGCCTATGCCGCGAGGCAGGGCAAGCACAGGACGATCATGGTGGATGGCCTGGCCGGCGCGAACTTCGATGAACTGCTCGGTCTGCAATTCAGCGCCGACAGCACGCACGTGGCCTTTGCGGGAAGGTTGGGGAAGCAGTGGACGGCCGTTCTGGACGGCCGTCAGGGCCCCATGTACAAGACCATCTCCAATTTGGCGCTTAGCTTCGATGGCAAACGCATGGCCTATGCGGCGCAGGTTGGCAAATTGTGGACGGCGGTGGTGGACGGCCAACCGGGCGTCACCTACAAAGGCATCTCCACTCTTGTATTCAGCCCCGATGGAGTTCATTTCGCGTACACCGCGCAACCGGGCAAGCAATGGACCCTCGTATCGGATGGCACGCCGGGCACGATGTACGACGCATTCGCGGTCGGTTCGCCGGCCTTTAGCCAGGACGGCAGGGAAGTTGTCTACGCGGCTCAGAAAAACAAGCAGTGGACGGTTGTCATGCAAGGCCCGTTCAGCGCGGCCTATGCCGCAGAGGGCGCCGCCGGCGGATTGACCATCAGTCCTGACGGCGAACACGTGGCCTATGTGGATTCAAAAAGGGTTGGATTGATGGTACGCGGATCGATCGCTGTGGATGGAAAGCCGGGGCCGGTCTATACCGGGGTTGGAGTCCCCGCCTTCAGTCCCGATGGAAAGCACCTAGCGTATATCGCATACAAGCCATTTCAGGTTTCAGTCGTATTGGACGGCCAGGCGACCACAGTGTACAACTCAATTCTTGGAGATTTCCTCACCTTCTCTCCTGACGATGCTTTGGAGGTTCTTGCTTTGAAAGGGAGTGGAGGGCTCTTCCCTCTCAACGACGTCACGCTGTATCGCGTCAAATACACACCAACGCCGTGAGCCGGGCTTTGCCGGGCGGTATTGTCCTTGACGCGCCGATCAGCGGTATATTGATTACATGGCGGAGACAGCAGAGCGGGATAGGTATCTATTCGGAGCCTTGGATAGCAACGCGTTGAACCGCGTCAAGCTCAAGGAAGTCAGCTACGGCTACGAAGAGCCGGAGGGTGTGCTGCTCACTTCGCTCGATTTCGCTGTCAACTGGATCAGGAAAAACTCCGTCTGGCCCATGACCTTTGGGCTTGCCTGCTGTGCCATCGAGATGATGTCTATGGGAGCTTCCCGCTTCGACGTTGCGCGCTTCGGCGCCGAGGTCTTCCGCCCTTCGCCGCGGCAGAGCGATCTGATGGTGGTTGCCGGGCGGGTCTCGCAAAAGATGGCCCCGGTCATTCGCCGCCTCTACGACCAGATGCCGGAACCCAAGTGGGTGATCTCGATGGGCGCCTGCGCCACCTCGGGCGGAGTCTTCAATAACTATGCGCTGCTTCAAGGCGTCAACCAGGTCATCCCCGTAGACGTATATGTGCCCGGATGTCCCCCGCGCCCCGAGCAGCTTATCTACGCAATTACTCTTTTGCAAGAAAAGATTCAGCGCGAGCCGCGCAGCCTTTTAAAGACTCTGAACGCAGGGTAGACAGCAATGAAGAGGCTGGTTTTGGGTAGCTGGTTACCAGAGTAATAGCTTGGCGCGCCGCAAGGTGTTTCGAGAGTGTCAAGAGGGTAACATGCTGAATAAATTTGTCTTTTCCCACAATCGTGGCTATGGTACGGTAATTGAAGTTGTATAAAGGGTCGCACGTGTCTTCATCTCTAATGGACCGTGCCGCATTTCAGTGGCATTCTTGCACACAGGCAGCCCTTGCCCACCTGCCATTCAGCTTGATTGCGGAGGAAAGACACATGTTCCCTTGTGGTTGGAAGTCTCTGTGCAGCTTCGTTGCCTTGGCTCTCGTATCATCGTTGCCTATCGCCCTGAGCGCCCAGGTCGCTTCGCCTGTCAAGGGAGCTCCTGGGCTGGAACCTCCTCCCAAGTGGAATATCTTTCTGGGCTACAGCTTCCTTTCGCCCCATGGTTCTGTGGATTCTTCACCCGATCTTCGAGACGAAAATCTGCCCGCATCCTACCATCAAGTGACTCTCGGCGGTGACTTCAGCGGTTCGTATTTCTTCGGTCGGCATCTTGGCATCACGGCAGAAATGGGACTCCATGAGTTCGGCATACAGAACTCGAATCCTCCTGGGCTGAACGGGACGCAAGGCAACAACGACGGCTTCACCACATTGGCTGTTGGCCCGACTCTCCGCGATGTCCGCGGCATGTGGACTCCCTTTGTTCACGTGCAGGGCGGCATGGCGCTCGTGGATGGTCCGGCGCACAACCTCTTCACTTGGGGCCCGGTTGTCAATGGCGGTGGCGGCGTGGATTACAACACTCCGCTCTTCAATCATCATCTGGCGCTTCGCCTCTTCCAGGTCGACTATGAGTATACGCACGTCGACTTTGGCAACAACAAGGCGGGCCAGCCTATCGGTGGAAGCGTGGGAATCAATGCGGTGCGCTTGAGCACCGGCATTGTCTTCCCAGCCGTCGGTGTCACGCCCAAGCAGGTTTCCCTGGTATGCTCCGTGAGCCAGGCTTCGATCTATCCCGGCGACCCCATCTCTGTGACGGCAGTGGCCGACAACCTGAATCCCAAGCTGAATGCGATTTATACCTGGGCGGGAACTGGAGTGACGGGCAATGGAGCGACGGCCGAGGTGGCCACCGGTTCGCTGCCTCCCGGTACGCAAAAGGTGATTTGTGGAGTGAAGGAAGGCAAACCCGGCAAGGAAGGCTTGCAACCATGGCAGACGGCCGATTCCTGGACCACCTATACCGTGAAGCCGTTTGAACCGCCGACGGTCAGCTGCTCGGCCAATCCCAGCACGCTCAAACCGGGCGAGCCAAGCACGGTCACAGCTATCGGCGTCAGCCCGCAGAACCGTCCGTTGACCTATACCTACTCGTCAACTGCCGGTTCGATAAGCGGCGGCGGTTCCACTGCGGCCTACTCTTCTGTCGGCGCGCCAACCGGAGGCGTCGGCATCACCTGCACCGCGACCGACGACAAGGGGCAGGCGGCGGCGGCGGCGACAGGGGTGACCATCACAGCCCCGTACGTGCCTCCTGTTCCGCACACCCAGTCGCTCTGCTCGATCGGCTTTGCCACCGACAAGGAGCACCCGACGCGCGTCAACAACGAAGCCAAGGCCTGCCTCGACGAGGTAGCTCTTGACCTGCAGAAGCAGTCCGACGCCAAGGTAGTTGTGGTGGGCACTGCGACCGCCAAGGAAAAGGCCAAGATGGCCAAGGAGCAAAAGGCCGCGCTCAAAAACAAGCACGTCAAGGTCGAGGATTTTGCCGCTCAGCGCGCTGTCAACACCAAGGATTACCTGGTCACCGAGAAGGGCATTGACGCCTCCCGCGTGATCGTGACCACCAGCACCGCCGACGATCAGAGAGTAGAAGATTATCTGGTGCCCGCCGGCGCCAGCTTCTCCTCCGATGTCGCCGGAGCCACGGCGGTCGATGAGACTATCGTGAAGGCAGAGACGCGCAAGCCCCTGCCGGTGAAGCAGGCCGCCCGAAAGAAGAAGGCAGCCTCTGCTACCAATTAGCTGATCCCGCCGGGCAGGCGCATCCAGTCTGCTCCGGAGGGTAAAATCCAGTGTCCGGCCCCCAGAAATGCAATCAGGGGCCGGATGGATACAAGGTTGAGGGATTTCTCCTGCAGTCTTTTGAGGTTGACAGGCTCTGGCCGGTCAACCTCTTCCGTTTTACGCCTTCTTTCTCGCGCACCTGTTGAATTTACGGAGCTTGTTTTCTTCATGAATCACTTGCGAATCTGCCTTGATCTCTCCGCCCGGCCTGGACGATTCGCGCAAACTCTGTCGCTGGTCTTGCTTTGCTTCGCACTTCCCGGCCTGGCGGCGCAGTCGCTTTGGAATACGATTGGCCCCGCCGGCGGCGACGCGCGCGCCTTTGCCTCGGTTCCCGGTCAGCCCCGGCATTTGTATCTTGGCGCAACCAACAGTTGGCTCTACGAGTCCGTCGATGGAGGCGCCACCTGGCATCGGCTCTCGAAGCTCGACTCCTCAGACGACCTGATTCTTGACCACATCGTTGTGGACCGCGCGAACCCCTCAACCGTCTTTGTAGCTGCCTGGAAGCTCGACCACCCCGGCGGCGGGCTGTGGGTCAGCCGCAACGGAGGCCAGAGCTGGAGTGCGATCGCAGGGCTGCGCGGCCAGTCGATTCGCGCCTTTGCGCAAGCACCCTCGAATGCCAGCATGCTCTACGCGGGAACACTTGAAGGGGTCTTCCGCAGCAGCAATGGCGGTGAGTCCTGGAGTTTGATCAGCCCGCCGGGCAGCAAGGAAATCCACGAAGTCGAGTCGCTGGCAATCGATCCCGGCGATCCCGACGTAATCTACGCCGGCACCTGGCATCTGCCCTGGAAGACAACCGATGGCGGCAAGAACTGGTTCAGCATCAAAAAGGGAGTCATCGACGACTCCGACGTCTTCTCGATCATCGTCGATCCGGAGCGGCCAAAGATCGTCTTCGCCAGCGCATGCAGCGGAATCTACAAAAGCGTGAACGCGGCCGAGCTCTTCAAGAGAATCCAGGGCATTCCCTCAACCGCACGCAGAACCCGTGTGCTCAAGCAGGACCCGGCGAACCCCGACCTGGTCTACGCCGGAACTACCGAAGGCCTCTACAAGACGCTGGACGGCGGCAAGAGCTTTCAGCGCATGACCGGACCGGAAGTCATCGTGAACGACGTGTATGTCGATCCCGAGGACTCAAACCATATGCTCGTGGCTGCCGACCGGGCCGGCGTTCTCGAGAGCCACGATGCGGCGGCCACCTTTGTCTCCTCCAATGGCGGCTTCTCCGAGCGCAGGGTCGAGGCGCTGCTGGTCGATAGTCACAGCCCCGCCAGCCACGGCCCCGCCGACACGACTCCGGCGCGGTTCTTTGCCGGAGTGGTGAACGACAAAGTCTACGGCGGCGTCTTTGTCTCCGGCGATAGTGGCGCGAGTTGGCAGCAGATCTCCGGCGGTCTCGATGGACGCGATGTCTTTGCCCTCGCCGAGTCCCCGGAAGGAACGATTCTGGCCGGAACAAATCGCGGCATCTTCGCGCTCGACGAAGGAGCCCCGATTCCGTTGGGGGAGACTGACCCGCAAGCTGCAACTGACCCGCCGGGCGCGAGCAAGAACCCACCTGCTGCAACCTGGAGCCCGCGCAACACCATTCAGAACGCGCTGCTCAAGACCGCCGTCGAGACGCACCTTGGAACGCGCGTCAACGTCGAGAAGCAACTCAAAGATAAGCCCCGCGAGATCAGCGGGCGCGTCTATGCGCTCGATCTCTCCGGGGATGCTTGGCTGGCCTCGACTGTCGGCGGTCTCTTCACCAGCAGCGACAAGGGCGCAAGCTGGCAAGGCGGCCCGGTGATGGGCGCGGTGAACTATCTCTCGGTTGCCGCCCACGGCACGCTGCTCGCCGCCGTCCGGCAGGATGGAGCGGTTCTCTCCAAGGATTCCGGCCAGAGCTGGACTCCCATCGGCATTCCCGCGATGCTCACTCGCATTCACTGCGTCGCTTTCTCGTCGGATGGCGTCCTGTGGCTCGGCGCTCGCGAGGGCGTCTACTTCACGCGCGACCTGGGCCGCACGTGGTTGTGGGTCAATCGGTTTCCCTTGAACGACGTGGACGACCTGACCTATGACACCCAGTTGAACAGGATTCTGGTCAGTTCGCAGTCGAGCGACCAGGTCTACTCCATCGATCCCAAGTCGCTGGCCTGGACCTGGGCTCAGACCGGCTATCGCATCAACCGCTTGCGCGCACTGGGGGGCAGGTTGCTGGCGGCTTCACTCTTCGACGGCGTGCTGATCGAGCCGGCGGCAGCCACGGTAGAGACCGTGCGAAAGTAATCAGATTCGGTAGTTGCGGCTCTAGCATTTGCGAATTGGGTGGGATAAAAGGAGCTAGGACAGGCCCTGCGCGACCCGCTCTATCTCAAACACCGGCAAAAACCCCAGCCCCCGCCAAAATCCTTCCACCAACTCCACCGTCTCCCGAGCAGTCCTGCCCGTGGTGCGCAGCAGAATCTCCCGGCCCTCACTCCCTGCCTCGGCATTCCCCGTCAGATCGCCCGCCTCGGCCACAATGGCAATGCATTTTTCCGGGCGATAAGTACAGCTGGCCAGATCGGTAATCGAGAGCCGCGTCGTCGGCGTAGCCAGCACCGTCCGCGGCGGAGCCATCCGGTCCAGCAGCCACAGAATCTCCAGCTTCGACTCCAGCTCATCCGGCACGCAGTCGATCGCCAGATCGGCCTCCCGCACCGCGTCCTCAATCGTCGAGACGAACGTGACCCCAACAAAGCTGCCACCCTCAGCGGCCAATTGAGCCTTGTCATCCTGAGCGGAGCGCAGCGCAGTCGGGGTCCCCGGCGACAGGTCTTCGTCGCTGGGGTGGGGAGTCGAAGGACCTGCTTCACCGTCGCCGACTGGATTCAAGGAACCCGTAGGACGCAACCCCGCCCCCAGCTCCCCTCGCAGCCACTCCTGCGCGTGATGCAGGTTGGCCGGCATCACGTCTTCCAGCAGGACACGAAAGCCCGCCCGGGCCGCGGCCAGGGCCAGCCAGCGCCCCAGCGGACCGGCTCCGATAATGGCGACCGTCTCAGGCAAGTTAGGCGGGCTTCACCGGCAGCACCGGGATCACCACCTCGGCGGCAAGCGGCTTGGCCAGCACCGCGGCAATCTCCTCCGGGCTGGACTCGGCGGCCAGGGCCCGGACCACGTCGTCCGCGCTGGGACTGGCCTGCTTCAGGTGTTCGCCGACGCGCGCGCGCTCCTCGGCCGAAAGCGTAGGGACGGTAGCCAGCACCCGGCGCAGGGTCACGGCAACGTCGTCAATGTAGTTCATCAGGCGGATAGCTTCTCCGGAGAGCGGCATGGTTTCCCTCGATGGGTTCAAACTTCCCGTCTTCATTGTAGGGGCTGCGGTCGGGGAGTGGGAGCAATTCAATAGTTCGAGATTCTCGCAAGGATACTTGTACTGTAGGAATCATTCACTTCCTTGAATCTCGCAGAGCTGGTGAATAGACCTTCGCGAATCGGCCCCCATGACTCTTGCTTCGCGTCGTTCTCTGCGGCCAGTATCTCGCTGACATGTGAACGGCTTGGCCAGGCATCTCGACCACGCCAGGTAAATCGGCCCACGGGAGCCCACCATGGCGCAGAATCCTGTTTGAGAGATTTCAGATCGAAGTAAACAAGAGTAAAGAAATACTCGAATCTGTCAAATACCTGCTCATATTCGTTGTCGTCTGGAATCAACGATCGCAGATGGTTGCGCAAAATATCGTGAAGTCGATCATTTGCCGGAGTTTTCCATCTCTGAGCGCGACCCTCGTTCAATACATCGTTGTCTACCACCTGTCCTGGCACCGTCAAAAAGACGAGTTCCGTGTCTTGGCGCACAGGATCAATCGGACCGTGAGTCCTAGCGTCGCGGAGAATGACTCGCAGCGTGTCATAGTTTTGTGATGCGACTGCGGCGATTCCGCCGGCGTACATAAGCATCGTGGCCGGATACCGACGCAGGTTTATCAACTGGTCGTGTCCTGCGCTATACGGGGGGAAGCTAACCATCCGAAGAATCGCGTCTTGCCAGATCGTAGCTTGGGCCGGAGTCCCATAGAGACATCCGTGCGCGAGCAAGGGAATGAGCATCTCCATCCGGGATTCATAGAGTTCAAGGCGTGTGAAGAATTGGGCTTCAAGGGTTCCTTTGCTCGCATGGGCAAAGTGGACAGGTAGGGCAGCAAGAGCTGTCATTTGACGCTCGACCTCGCTGAGAACGAGATCACGCAGCTCAATCCGGAACCGGTCCTCAGTCAGGAATCTTTTGAGGGAGGCGACAGCTATTGGCGTGGAAAGTGGGTGCGGCGCATTGAATCTTTCCAGAGCTTCAATCTTCTGTTCGACCGTGGAAAAAAGAGAGTCCGCAGATTCGATTTCCAAGGTAGACGCATGTCTAAAGCGGATGAGGTCGGCCGCTGTGACAGAAGGCGCGCTCCTCAATCCCCAAAAGGTGGAGAATCTGCGATTCGGGCTCCGCAGCATTGCATTACAAAGTGCACGATCCCAAGTAGCAGACCACCCGCAGACAACCAGGCCATATTCGTCAAAGACTCTATCAAGAACAGAGTTAATTTCGTTAGGATACTCAGAGAGTTCGGCGCTCGTGTTTCTCAAACGCGTGTCTCGATAGTCCCCATGAACCTTAATGACAGTGCATTGCGCGTGTGTCAGCGGCATGGCACCACGGGCCGCATCTGCGGTCGAAATTACTGTAGGACTTATTCCCTCCGCTTCAAGCGCCTGTTCCATCAGTCGATCGAAGTTCGTGGTCACAATCACCTTGAAATAGCCCTTAGAAGCGAGCCGCGCAATCGACTTGTGCGCGACCGTCGGCGTCTTCTTTCCAAGCTCCCGCTCTTCAGCGGAGGCCTCAAAGTACGCAGCAAGCATGTTGGTGCGCTCCGATGGCGTAATTGCGAGGCTCCCTAGAAGCGCTGAGTAATCGGGCTCGGTGCCGAATCTCTTCCGATACCAGCTTTCCGGACTCGGGCCGCAATCTTCTCCCTCGACGGCAGCGAGCTTTCTGACAAGATCGAGTGTGACTTCCCAACCGGTGGGGATTTCGGCTGCTCGCGAAATACCAGATCCCAGGAGTAACGCGTAAACACCTTTTCCTGAATACACTGAGAAAGCCAAAGAGGTGAATGGATCGATCATCAGACCATGCTACTTCAACTCTCAAGCTTCAGGAATTGTGGATCTGCATTCACGCTGGTTTTCCGCCTGGATGTGGTTACAATGTCCGCATGAGCGATTCACCAGAATCCGTAGCGCGTGCCTTTGTCCGGGCGATCAACCGGCAGGATGTGGAGGGGTTGGCGGTGTTGATGTCCCCGGAGCACCGGTTTGTCGATTCGCTGGGCAATGCCGTCGAAGCCCGCGAGAAGATGCGGGCCGCGTGGGCCGGGTACTTCCGCATGATTCCCGATTACTCCATTGCCGTGGACGAAACCTACCCAGACGGCCCGGTCCCCGACAGCCCGGTCATCATCATGCTGGGCCAGGCGCGCGGCACCTACTCAGTCAACGGCGAGTTGAAGCCGGAGAACCGCTGGCAGACTCCCCTGGCCATTCGCGCATTCATCGAGGACGGCCAGATAGCCGAGTGGCGCGTCTACGCCGACAACGAACCCCTCCGCCAAATAATGAAAACCGCCGGTTGAGGGCTGTACACTCGGCGGAAAGCCGGTCCGGAGGGAGGCGGGGGGTTCAACCCCCGTATAAAGCCAGCAGAATCAGCGGTGGCTTTAGCCACGGAGCTGCAATCCCCTCCGATTCCACCCATAATCCCGAACGATTCTGCAACCTCGGCGCCCCGCCGCCGGCGATTTGCAGAGAATAACCACCCCCCGGAGCACAATAGAAGAAGTCAGCAGGCGGTTCTTTACTGACGGCTGAAAGCCGGCCGCTGAAAGCTGACAGCTGACCGCTGAAAGCTGATCTCAAAAAAACACCGCATTTTCGCGGTGAAACTGTGGAGCCCTATCCAACTAGCTAAAAATAAACAACTTAATAGATCAACCTTCACCGAAACACATACACACAGAATCGGTGCTACCGTGGAGCAGCACTTAACTAAAATAGAATGAATGATTTGCCAAACCAGCCTTCACAGAAACAAAATTCATGAGTTTCCGTGAAGCTGTGAGCCTCCCAGCATCCGGCCTGCCTGCCGCCGTCTCCGGCTCAATCTTCCTTTTCGCCCGCCACCGAGATCCGCAGCGAACGCAGAAAGGTGAGATCGTTCTGAGTAAAGGTCTCGTCGGATTCGCTCTGCCCGGCGGGCACTTCAACCTCATCTTCTTCTTTTGTCACGTCGTTGAGGCCGATCGTAGCTTCAAGCATCAAAAGCACATCGAAGCCGTGCTGGCGGATGTCCTGCACCACGCCGGCGATCTGCTCGCTCTCGATGACCGACTCATGAATGGCCTCGCCCAGTTGCTGAATGAGTTCGCGCAGTCGGGATGTCACTGGTAACCTCCAGGGGCTGCGGCCAGCGCAAATGACCCGGCGCGGGTGGCGGCATGGGATTTTTATACCTTACTTCTATCGGCATTCCTGAGCAACAGCGAACAGCAAACAAGCCGGAAAAACTTCGGCTCGGTAACCTCCGCTGCTACCATCATAACGAAATGAGACCTCAAAGTATCGGGCGGGCGCTGGGAATCGGGCTGCGGGTTGCCGGGAGAATCGCTGGCCAGAGGATGGCCCAGAGCGGTCGGCCTGCCGAAGCACGAGCCGCTGCGACGGCGCCTGCTGCTGACACGTTGGACGGTGCCGGAGCCGCCAGGAAAGCAGGAGGGCCGACGGCCGGGCTAACCAGCCGGGGTTTAGTGCGCGGCGTGGGCGGCTTTCTGCGGCCCTTCGGGCGGGTTGGCGGCATCATCTGGCTGGAGGTCACAGGCGTCTTCTTCCTCCTGCCGGTGGTGGTCTTCGGCCCCACACTCTGGCGCGTAAGGGCCAGTTGGGCGCACGGTCCCGATCACCGGCTCTTCCTGGTGACCGCCGGGGTAATAGTGGTGTTCCTCTACCTGAGCGTGAGTTCCTTCTGGCGGGCGCGGCGCAGATAGCGCGCCATAGGCCGCCGCCGCGCATTCCGGCTCATCGCAGCGGCTGGTCCGGGTTGCGGGTCAGCCTCCAGACACCCACGGCAACGGCCAGTGCGCCCAGCCCGTAGGCCCAGAGAGCCTGATCGCCGGTGTGAATCCTCCAGCCTTGGTAGAACGCAAGGCACCCGGCCGCCAGCAGCATGATTCCGCGAAAATGAGTCATGACGTCTCCCTTCCGTGATCGTTCGTCAAGTTCATCCTAAGGCCATCCGCCGCGTTTGACCCTGCTGCCGATCAATCCCTATGGTGAAAAGAGCACGGCTGCAACGCCGAAAGGAATACCAGATGCAACTCCCTCACAAGCCCAATCTAGTCCAGCCCAACTCTGACCAGCCGAACCCGGACCCGCCGATCGCCGCCCCGCTCAAAAAGACCCCCCTCAACGCCGCTCACCGCGCGCTCAAGGCCAAAATGGTGGACTTTGGCGGCTGGGATATGCCGGTCGAGTACCCCGGCCCAGGTGGAGGCCTGATTGCTGAGCACATGGCCGTGCGGACCGGCGTAGGCCTCTTCGACGTGAGCCACATGGGCGAGATCCAGTTTCGCGGACCGGGCGCGCTGGCCGCCGTCGAACACATCACCATGAACGAGGCCGCTCGTCTCAAGGACGGGCAAGCCCAATACTCCGCGCTGCTGACGCCGGAAGGAACATTCGTTGACGACATCGTGGTCCACCGGCTCAGCCCGAACGACTATCTGCTGGTAGTCAACGCCGGAACCACCGACAAGGACTACGCCTGGATTCGCAGGCAGGTAGGGGGCTGGCCCGGCATTCACATCAGCGATTACTCCGGCTACTACTCGCAGTTGGCCGTGCAGGGGCCGCGTGCCCTGGAGGCGCTGCAAAAACTGACGAAGACCGATCTTACGGCGATCAAGAACTATTGGTTCACATGGGGCGATGTGGCCGGCGTGGCCCATGTTCTGATTGCGCGCAGCGGCTACACAGGCGAAGACGGCTTCGAGCTTTATCTGCCGGCGGACGTGCCGACGAGTGAGAAAGTATGGAATGCGTTGCTCGATGCGGGTGCTCAGTTCGGGATTCGCCCCTGCGGCCTGGGCGCGCGCAACACCCTGCGCCTGGAGGCGGGAATGCCGCTCTATGGGCACGAGATCTCCGACTCGATCAACGTCTTCGAGGCCGGCCATGAGCGCTGGCTCAAGCTCGACAAAGGCCCCTTGATTGGCCGCGAGGCGTTGCTGGCCGTGCAAGCATCTGGCGGGCCAAAGCGGAAAGTTGTGGCTCTGGAGATGGTCGAGCGCGGAATTGCGCGGGACAGCTACCCAGTGCTGGATCTCGATGGCAACGAGATTGGAGTGGTCACCTCCGGCTCGCCCGCGCCATTCTTGAAGACGAACATTGCCTTTGCGCTTGTGCCCGCCGCGGTAGCTGCCAGCGGCGCTGATGTGCTGGTGCAGGTTCGCGCCAATCGCGTGCGGGCCAGGCAGGTTTCAGCACCGTTCTACAAACGGGCGAAAAAGTAACTACTGTGCCGCGAGAACTGCCGATACGATTCGATCTAGGCCGGGCCACTTCGACGCATCGTGAAAGAGCTGCACGCCGCGACCGATCGGTGCCCAGGCCGCGACGGAGTGCGGTCCGTAGATGCTGATGAGGCGGGCGCCAACCGCAGCGGCCAGATGGCCGGGGCCGGTGTCATTGGCGACCACACACCGGGCAAGATCGAACAATGCGCCATAGACTCCGAGGTCGACGCCCGGCAGGCAGATTGCCTCTGGAGCCAATGCCGCCGCTGCTGTCTCCTCGCCGGGGCCAGGACAGAGGACAACGGGCACGCCGGCGGCCTTCAACGCCGCTGCCAGCTCCTTGAAGTGTGGCCAGACCTTGAGGTTTTCGCGGTCGTCAGGACCAGAGAACGGGCAGAGCATCAGGAAGGACCGCGGAGTGAGTCCGTGCTGGGCTAAGAGCGCCTGCGCATGCGTGCGTTGGGCGTTGCTAGGGCTCCAATCAAGCGTTGCGGGGAACGGCTCTTCCGTGCCGAGAAAGCAGCCGGCCAGGTGCCAGTAGGCATGTGCCGCATGGTCGAAGCTGGGCTGCCGGTAAGCATGGCGAAGCAGCCAACTGCGGCCTTCATTCGCATACCCCGACGGCGAGAAGCCCCCCAGCCGCGTCTCCAGCGCAGACGAAAACGAGTTGGTCATCAAGAGCGCCGGCGGCGGCGCGGCGGAATCGAGCGTGCGTCGCAAACTGCGAAGATGCTTTGTCGTGGCATTCAGACTCGTGGTTCGCACCGTCACCGGCCAGCCTGCGCCTTCGAATAATTCCGGCGCCCAGCCTTTACCGTAAACATGCAATTCGTAACCGGCTGCCGCGAGGCGGCGCAAGGCTGGCAGCGAGAGCACCGCTTCGCCCACCCAGTTGCAGAGCCTGACCAGCAACGGGCCTTTGGGTGTTAGCGACGGAGCGGCTGATCCAGGATCAGCGAATCTCGGGTTGGCGGACATTCAGATCGAGTATAGCGGCGCGACCGTATGCCGGAGGACCTTACTGAACTGTAACTCCATATATCCCACCTTGGGCGCAAAAGCCAATACGCGCTGAAGGTGAGCCATGCCGGGTGCCCCACCCTCGCCGCGTCTCTGTACTTGCGGCCAGGGTGGGATACCGCGAACCCCAAGGCGCGCAAGCGCCGTCTGCCCCACCGCAGGTGGCCCCATCCATTTCGCTTTTTTTGCGAAATGGTAGCGCCTACCTCCAGGTCGGCTGTACTGTGAGTCTCCAGACCCACTGGCGATGTCTGGCGGCATGGACGCCGCCAGTAAAGCAGGTCTAAAGATCGGCGCTACCTTCCTTTCTCAATTTACGGATCAGCTGGGGGATGCTTTTCGTGAATTTGGCCCATCGTGAGGCCTTTCCTGCAGCGTGCATGCAATCCACTCACCCACTCCCCCCGAAATGCCTTCGCCAGCCCGCGTTGCCGCCCTCCTCCCGCATCCCTTGAAACGATTTCCCCCCGGAAGTCATCGAACAAGCTGAGACCGCCCGCGGTCTTCCACGCACCCCCGGTGGCAGTTGCCGCGGAGCGCTCTGACTTCCCCGCAAGCGAAGACAGGACCCCTCAATGGCTTTGCCGGAACACATTCTGCTCCTCTACGGCTACCTGCTGCTCTTCGCCTGGGTTCTGGTCGAGCAATTCGGGATTCCACTGCCCGCTACGCCGGTCCTTCTCGCCGCCGGAGCCCTCTCCGCCGAACATGAACTCAACTTTACCCTCGCCCTGCTTGCCGGCCTGGCCGCTTCACTGATGGCTGACAGCTCATGGTTCTTCATCGGCCGCCGCTATGGCCACCATGTTCTGCGCATCCTCTGCAAGCTATCGCTTGAGCCCACAGTCTGCGTCCGCCGCACCCAGAACTCCTTCGGCCGCCGCCGCGAGCTGACGCTGATGATCGCCAAGTTCGTTCCCGGCCTCGCCACCCTGGCCCCGCCCGTTGCTGGCCAGAACGGAATGGGCTACCTGCCATTCCTGCTCTTCGACGGCATCGGCGCGCTGGTTTGGCTGGGCACGCTGCTGGCCGCCGGCCGCCTCTTCGGCGATCTGCTCAAACGCGATCCCAGCCTGCTCAACTGGGCCGGCCGCTTCTCCGGCGCCTTGCTGCTCCTGGCCATTGTGGCCTTCTTCGTGGCCCGCGTCATCCGCCGCCGCATGGTGATCAAAAATCTCGTCGCCTCCCGCCTTGAGCCCGAAGAACTCAAGCGCCAGCTCGACGCCGGCGAGCAGGTCTACATCGTCGACCTCCGCCATCCCCTTGAACTGCTGCCCGACCCCTTCACCCTCCCCGGCGCTCTCCATTTCTCGCCCGAGTCGCTGGCCGCGCGTCATCTTGAGATTCCCCGCGACCGCGACATCGTCCTCTACTGTTCCTGCCCCAGTGAAGCCACTGCTGCCAAGACGGCCATGACCCTGCACAAATTGGGCATCGAGCGCGTCCGCCCTCTCCGTGGCGGCTTCGACGAATGGAAACGCCTTGGCTTCCCCCTCGATGCTGTTGCTCCAGCCTTTGCAACGCAGGCGGAATAGCGGCGTCTGCCAAACGCACGATCGTTTATGTTTTGAAAGGGCACGACTTCACAGGCTGCGGAAAAACTCCTGCGGAGCTGCGACAAATATCAGGGCACGACTTCAGTCGTGCCGCAAGCCGAACAAAACAAAGGTAGGGCTTTAGCCCCTGGAGTATGCTTTTCGGGCTTTTTGCTCAACGACCGGCCTTTTTCCGCAGCCTCTTCAGTTGTGCCGAAAGCGGCCGTAAAAAGCATCGGGCTTTATGGCATCTTGCCTGTTGGTATAGAGTGGATCTCCTGTTTTGCTCAAGGCTGACGGATGCCGCAAGTACAGGTAGCGCTGGCCTCCTGGCCGGCTGTCGCGTGGACCTCCCGGTCCACGCCGCACCCTGCACCAACTGGGAATATGACCCAGCCCCTGCGGGATTGCATCCCCAAATCGCCAAATCATTTCGTGAAACAATCTACTAGGCCGTCGCCCCAAACAAGCCCGCAATGCTAGTCCCGATCGGCGACCCAATCCCGCTGCATGGATCAGGTCCCGGCCCTGCGCTATAAAACCCGTTGCCGCCCACCGTGATGTCGTTGAAAACCTTCTGGTTCTCCCACAGCTTAGGCGTCACAAACCCCAGCTTCGTCCCAAACGAGGCAAACAGCCCTGCATAGAGCGGCGCCACGGCGCTTGTGCCGCCTACCACCGTCTGCTGCCCATGCACCACAATCTCGTAGCCGGTATTGGGGTCGCCGTCGCCCGTCACATCGGGCACCATCCGCCCCTTGCCGGCGGTACTGCCCTTCGGCGGCGGCGGCGCACCAATTTGAAATGCCTGTACCGGAAAGATCGTCGAGTACCCGCCTCCCGATCCCGAGCCATCGGTTTGGCCGGGGTTATTGTTCCAAACCGTCTCTTCCGTCGGACTCTTGTAGGTTCCCCCGCAGCCCACCACATGCGGGCACGAGGACGGCACATCCACATTGGCCGGTGTCTGCCCGCCGTCCCCTGAGTCGTTGTCTCCTGCAGCGCCAAAGACGATCATGCCGGCCTCTGTCGCGGCCTTCGCGGTCGCCTCCATCTTTTCTGCGGATGTATTGCCCCAGTTGGCCTCGTCGGCGCCCCATGAGATCGAGCAGACATCGCATCCATCCGAGGTTGCCTGCTGCACCGCCGCGCCAATGTCCTGCGACCAGTAGACGCGAATCGTGGCCGCCTTGCCCGTCGCTGCATAGTAGGACGCCCCGGCCACCTCAATGTCCAGAGCAACCTCGTAATCCGGATCGTCCTCCGAACCGACACTCTGGTTGGGGCTGTTTAGCGTGCTGTCCACCGAGATGTCGGTGATCTGCGGAGAGGGCTGCCCGATGGACTGAAAAAATGCGTCCATGTCCGACTGCACCCAGCCCCCACCCAGTTCGACGATCGCAATCACCCCGCCGCCGGCAAGGTTCTTGGGCCAGTCATAAGCCGAACAAAGGTCAGGCAGCGTCCACGGACCCGCAACTGGGGCCGGGGGTGTTGGGGCCGGAGGTGTCGGGGCTGCGGCGGCTTCAACTTTCCGAGGGGCAGCCTTCCGCAGCTTGAAGTAAGGTACGCACTTGAACGTGGTGGAATAGCTCGACGGGGAATGGGAATGACTCATGGGCCTCCTTTGTGCGGCGCCAGCCGCAGTGCGCGCAGTATGCCACAGCCGCGCATCACGAGGCAAAGCGCTTAGAGCCTCGGCACCCGGTCAGTCTGAACGGTACAGACTTAAGGCAGCGTTTGATGAATTTAGAACCAACGCGCTTTGTATCAGGGCAAGACTACAGTCGTGCCAAAAATGCCGCAGATTGAACGTGGGCTTTAGCCTCTGGGGAAATGCTGCTCCGCAAAATCGACTTGCTCGGAGGATCCCGGAGGGAGCAGGGGGCTTCAGCCCCCTGAATAAGAACGAAGTCACGGGGCCTTCAGGCCCGGTTCTTTGTCGTCTTTCTAGCACCTGAAGCAAACACAACTGTAGATTAGTATGAATTGGGGAAGAGTTACCCCCAGGAGCACCCCATTGGCCTACGACGATCTCCGCGACTGGATCAAAGCCCTCGAAAAGCACGGCGAACTGAAACGCATCCGCGAAGAAGTTTCACCCGAACTTGAAATCACCGAGATCACCGACCGTGTCTCCAAAAGCGGCGGCCCGGCTCTACTTTTCGAAAACGTCAAAGGCCATCCCGGCCACAAGGTCTTCATCAACCAGTTCGGCAGTGAACGCCGCATGGCCCTCGCCCTCGGAGTCAATAAACTCGATGACATCGCCGAACGCATCCGCGGCCTGATGAACATCAAGGCCCCCGAAGGCTTTCTCGACAAACTGAAAATGCTCCCCCAACTCGGCGCATTGACCAGTGCCTTCCCCAAGACCGTCCCCGCCAAAGACGCCCCTTGCAAGGAAGTGATTCGCCGCGAAAATCTCGACCTCAACTGGTTCCCAATCCTCAAGTGCTGGCCCCATGACGGCGGCCGTTTCATCACCATGCCCTGCGTCGTCACCCGCGATCCAGGGAAAGGAGGGGGCAGCGGCAAGCGCAACATCGGCATGTACAGGATGCAGGTCTACGACGGCCAGACCACCGGCATGCACTGGCAGCGCCAAAAGGTAGCCGCTGAACACTACAGGGAAGCACTGCGCCAAGCCGCTGCCGCAAATTCAACCGAAAGTCCGCTCACAGCTCGTGTAACAGCAATGGCCGAGTCGGCCGGCGGCGCAGTCTCCATTCCCGACGGTCCCATCGGCGGTCTTCCCCAGGTCGCCCTCGGCAATCTCAAGGGTTCGCGTTTGGAGGTAGCCGTAGCCATCGGCACCGATCCCGCCACCACCTTCGCCGCCATCGTCCCCGCGCCCCCCGAGGTCGAGGAGTACCTCATCGCCGGCTTCCTGCGCGGCTCCCCCGTCGAAATCGTTCAATGCGAAACCGTCGATCTCCAGGTCCCCGCCCACTCAGAAATTATTCTGGAAGGCTACGTCGAGCTTGGCGAACTGCGCCCCGAAGGCCCCTTCGGCGACCACACCGGCTTCTACACCCTCACCGACCAGTACCCGGTCTTCCACCTCACCTGCATCACCCATCGCAAAGACCCCATCTACGCCGCGACCATCGTCGGCAAGCCTCCCATGGAGGACGCCTATATGGGCAAGGCCGTCGAGCGCATCTTCCTCCCCGCCATGCGAATGCAGATTCCAGAGCTCGTCGATATCAACCTTCCCATCGAAGGCGTCTTTCATAACTTGATGTTAGTTTCCATCCGCAAGAGCTATCCCGGCCAGGCGCGCAAAGTCATGAACGCCATCTGGTCCCTCGGCCAGGCCATGTTCACCAAGTGCATCGTCGTGGTCGACGAAGACTGCGACGTGCAAAACACAGCCGAAGTAGTCCTGCGCGTAACCAACAACATCGACCCCGAGCGCGACATCCAGTTCACGCTAGGCCCGGTCGATTCGCTCGATCACTCCAGCCGCCTGCCCAACTACGGCTCCAAGATGGGCATAGACGCCACCAGAAAATGGCAAGCCGAAGGCTTCACCCGCCCCTGGCCCGCCATGATAGAAATGGACCGCGCCACCAAAGCCAAAGTCGACGCGCTCTGGGCCAAACTGGGGTTGTGAACGCGTGCTCCGCTCCTTTGCTGCTATGTGTAGCGGAGCTGCTGTGTGTAGATGGTCCAGGCTTCTTCTCCCGGAGGGAGAAAGGATAATAGCCAGGACAAGCGAAGCGCAGTCCTGGGATGCTGACCAAAACATTCCCGAGCCCCGTAGGGGCGCTGCGAAAGGCAGGTGCCCCACCTTCGGCGCGTATTGTATTTGCGCCAGAGGTGGGATACCCACGACTAGGGTTGACTGCATAACTATGCTTTGAAAGGGCACGGCTTTAGCCGTGCCGCAAGCGGCTCATAAAATGCGGGGCTTTACAGGCTGCGGAAAAACCTCTGCTGAGCTGCGCCAAGAGTCAGGGCACGACTTCAGTCGTGCCGCAAGCCGAACAAAAAAAGGCAGGGCTTTAGCCCCCGCGGGTTCCTTTGTACCGGTCGGCGGGAGGCCCACATCTCGACTTTGAGATGTGGGGGACGATGAACCTCAACCCGCCGCATTTTTGCGGTACTAACTTTTGGGGCCATTAACGGTTGTTTAACCCCGGTTCTCGTGAATGCCGGTGATGAGAAGCCACGCGGCTGAAATGAAAAAAGCGAAGGAGAGCACCATAGCTGCTGAGGCCACGTAAAGTCCGGCAACATATCCAGATATAAGCAAGACAGAACCTACGATCTGAGCTACGTAACAACCCGTACCCACGATGAAGCGACCGATGCTGAGCCCCACGGAGCTTCTGCCTATTTTTGTGGCCTGGACGTAAACTCGTATGTAAGTAATCGTCGGAACGAGAGTAACAACCAGCCATTCAACGCCGATCCATTGATAGTTTTGATTTCCAATGAGGGCGAATGCACAGATCATGAAGACGGCAGTGAAGCCCGTCAACGTTGCTATGGCACGATTTTTATGGGTTGCATCCCGGGTGATGATCGAGAGATTGATCGACATGGCGATAAACACCAGGCCCGCGAGAGCTGCCGCCCCGCCTCCTACCATAAGGAAGAAATTGTTCCATTGCTCGATGCCCATTACATTTCACGATACTAGAAAGAAAATGGATCGGCTATGTTCTTCGTTTTGACGGGTAGCGCATCTCCGGCCATCCAAATGTGAATGAACGGGTAGCCCACATCTCGACTTTGAGATGTGGAAGACGATGAACCTCAATCCGCCGCCTTGAATCACTGAAACTCCAGGCGAGTGGCGCACTCAAAGTTTTCCGGAGTTTTAATCTTCCTTCAACTTAGGGTGCCCCATCCATTCCGCAGTCTTATCGCGGAATGGGTGGGATACCACGAACCCCAACCAGCGTTTTCCTGATCACTGATCTCTGTCCCCTGTCCACAGGCCTGTTACTTCGATTCCGCAGCTCCCGCCGCCGGCGCCGCCGCCTTCTGAATCGACACCAGCTCCACTTCGAAGATCAGCGTCGCGTTCGGCCCGATCTCTCCCGGTCCATTCGCTCCGTAAGCCAGATTGGACGGCACGAAGAGCTGCCACTTCGATCCCGCCGGCATCAACTGCAGCGCCTCGGTCCAGCCCGCAATCACGCCCTTTACCGGGAAGGTCGCCGGCCCGCCGTGCTTTTCCGACGCGTCGAACTCCGTTCCATTGATCAGCGTGCCCTTGTAGTTGCACACCACCGTGTCGTCCAGCGTCGCCTTCTCGCCCGTGCCCGCCGTCAGAATCTTGTACTGCAGGCCGCTGGGCAGCGTCACCACGCCTTCTTTCGCCTTGTTCGCGGCCAGGAACGCTTCGCCTTCCTTTTGCGCCGCTTCGCCCTTCGCCGCCAGCAGTGCCGCCTGCTTCTTCCGGATCTCTTGCGACGCCGCCGTCAACTGGGTCTCCATCTCCAGGTCGGTCATCGCGGTCTTGCCGCCGTTGAACGACTCTTCAAATGCCTTCGCAAATACGGCGGGATCAAGCTCCAGCCCCTGCTTGCGGAAGTTCTCCGCAATTTTCATTCCAAGCGCGTAGCTGAACTTGTCCTTGTCCGTCTTGAGCTCGGGAGCGTCCTGCGCCGCCGCCGCAAACGAGAGCAGAAGCACAATTGCCGCTGCCAAGATCAATTTCTTGTTTGTCATCTTTCTATCCTTTACCTACTAAGGTTTACAGTAAACCAGCCGTTCCTCTTTGACCCGGAGCAACCGGGCGGGTGACCCACATCTCGACTTTGAGATGCGGGAGACGATGAACCCCAACCAGCGGCTTTCTGACCACTGTACACTGACCACTGTCCACTGGCGATCCATTGCAGATAATTACCCTTCGTTGGCGCAAACTGAAAGTGCAATGAAAAAACCTGAGACCCAACTCAGCTCCAGAGAAGCCATGCGCTGCCGCAAAACCACCCCGGCAACCTCTCAGCCGGCTCTCAAAATAAAAAATGTGCGTTTTTGCCGGTGAAGCTGTGGAGATACTCGTAACAATCCTGAAATCATCTACTTAAAAGCAGGCCTTTCACCGAAGCACGCAAACACAAAATGCGTGAATCGGTGGAGACAAGCATAACCCGTTCATGATCAAGACCTTGCAATCCACAGTTTCACCGGACCCGGATCCGGTGAAAGCGTGATTCTGTGCCCGCGCCTCCCTGCGATACCCTAGTCTCATGCGGCGAGTCTCCTCTCGGCTTCTTCCTATTCTGATCGCAGCAACGCTGGCCCTCGCAGCACCCTTGCCTGCCCAGCAGGCCCCCGACAACTTTCGCTGGGTCGACTTCCACTCCGCCAAAGAGGCCGACATTATCGCCTGGGTCCGCCGCTCACTGGAGCCGGAGAAGTGGACCGCAATCCGCGAGATTGGCGTCGAGTACGACGCGGCTCTGGTCGTCACCACGCAGCGCCCCGCGCCTCAGTCGCCCACCACGGCCGACAGCTTCACCGTCTGGACCCTCTCGCTCACCAGCCACGCCATGGCGCCGCTCATCAAGGGCGTCAACCTGCGCCTGCTCGACTGGATGCTTCTCTACGAAGGCCACCCGCGCGAACTGGCCGCACTCTACGACGACTGCAACGAGTGCGCCGCGACCACCTTCTTCACCGCCTTCCACTACGACCTCTCGCAGCACATGTGGAATGCGCGCTGGATGCGCGGTACACAAGCCGCGCCCATCTGGACCGCGAACGCCTCGCCAGGCGTTGCGCTGACCCAGATTTACGCTCTGCTGGCCGAGCCCAACGGGCGCCAGCTCATGGCCACCTGGAGCCGCTTCGACCACGGCCCAGACCAGCCAGCCGCCGACAGCGTCTTCCGCTACGATCTGGACCCCTTCAGCAGCCTGGAGCGCACCCAGCTTCTCTGCTGCAAAGAGGCCGAGTCCATGAAGCAGCGGCTTTGCACCGCGCAGAGCGACGTTTCGGGCCTCGCCCGCGGGCAGGACTCACCGCTCTGCCAACAGGCGCCCAAGTCGCGCCCCGAGCGCAGACCCGTCACCACGCCGCCCGGCAACAACCACGGCCAGTCCCAGCCGCCCAAGGCCCGCCATTAGCAGATTGTGCAGTGGTCAATAGAGGGCTGTCTGGCTTCGATTCCCTCCGATAGCATTCAGATGAACTGGAGAGTGAAATGAACTACTTCTCAAGATTTGCAGCATTACCACTGCTCACCCTGGCGGCAGCGCTCTGCATGACGGGATGTCCCAAGAGTCAGGACCAGGCGGCAGCCGCTGACAACCAGGCAGCCCCTCAGGACCAGTCATCGGACCCCGCGTCGGCCAACCTGGCCCCGGCCGATTCAACTACTTCGGCACCCGCATCGTACAGCGCCTCCAACTCCGCCCCGGCGCAGCCAACCTATTCCGCCCGGCAGAGCGCTCCGCCACCTAATTCGGGAGGCTCCTACAACCAAGGCTCCGACCAGAATTACGACCAGGGATCCGACGATCCCGGCTACGGCGTTCAGCCAGTCGAATACGCCGATCAGCCGCCTCCGCCCCTGCCCGACTACGAACAGCCTCAGGATCCCGGCGACGGCTATCTCTGGACGCCCGGCTACTGGGCCTGGGGTCAAGGCGGCTATTACTGGGTCCCCGGCGTCTGGGTTGAGGCTCCCTACGAGGGCGCTCTCTGGACCCCCGGCTACTGGGGCTACCACAACAACCGCTACGGCTTTTACCGCGGCTACTGGGGTCCCCACATCGGCTACTATGGCGGCGTTGACTACGGCTTTGGTTATGTCGGTGTCGGGTACCAGGGCGGCTACTGGGGCGGCGGCCATTTCAACTACAACCGTTCGGTCAACAACATAAACGTCTCAGTTGTGCACAACGTCTACGACCGTTCGGTGAGCGAAAACCGCGGCGCCCGCATCAGTTTCAACGGCGGTCAGGGTGGATTGCAGGTCCGGGCCAGACCCGCGGAACTGGCGGCTCGCCACGAACAGCATGCTCCGCCCATGAGGGCGCAGTTGCAGAATGAGCACGTTGCCAGCTCCAACCGGGATCAGTTCGCCAGCGTAAACCATGGCCGTCCAGCCAATCTGGCCGTCAATCAGCCGCTTGCGGCCGATCGCAACGTCCACGCGCCGGCTGCGTTGCAGGCCCGCAATCAGGCCGCTGCGCAGCAGCAACAACGTCCGATGGCTCCGATGCAGGCGCAGCACCAGGCAGCTCCGATGCAGCAACAACAGCAGCGTCAAGCGCCTCCGATGCAGCAGCATCAAACACCCCAGCTACAACAACAGCACCAGGCGCCCCAGCTACAACAACAGCATCAGTCGCCTCCGATGCAGCCACAGCATCAGGCGCCCCCGATGCAACAGCAGCATCAAGCGGTCCAGCAACAGCAACAACATCAGGCCGCTCAGCAACAGCAGCAACAACAGCACCAGGCGGTTCAGCAACAACAGCAGCGCCAAGCCGCTCCCCAACCGCAACAACGCCAGGCAGCGCCGCAACAGCAGCGTCAAGCGGCACCCCCACAGCAACAGCGCCAGCCAGCCCCACAGCAGCACCAGGCGGCTCCACAGCAACATCAAGCGCCCCCGCAGAATAAAGCGGAGGAGCATCCCAAGCACTAGCATCGCCGAGAGCACCCGCACTGGACCATGCGGGTGTTAAAGCCAAGGGTGCGCGATCATTGTTGCGTCGTCCAAATCCGGACGGCCAAAAGGTTGCGCACCCGGCGTGCAGAACCAAAACCGGAATCCGTCGTATACTGGCCTCATGTCGATCGTGCGCAACCTCGCCGGCATTGCCAAGGGCATGAGCATCACCTTCGGGGAGATCTTCCAGCCCACGCAGGTAGAGAACTACCCTGACGGCAAAGGCCCCCTCCGCGGTGCAGTCCTTGAGCAGCGCTACCGCGGTGCGCACGTTCTTCAACGCGACGAAAACGGCCTGGAAAAGTGCGTAGCCTGCTTCCTCTGCGCCGCCGCCTGTCCCTCCAACTGCATCTTGATCGAAGCTGCGGAGAACACCGAGGAAGTTCGCATCTCCTCCTCCGAGCGCTACGCCAAGGTCTACAACATCGACTACAACCGCTGCATCTTCTGCGGATACTGTGTCGAGGCCTGCCCCACCGACGCCATCACCCACGGCCACGGCTTCGAACTGGCGACGCTGAACGCCACCAACCTGGTCATGCGCAAGGAAGACATGCTGGTCCCGGTGAGCGCGCTGACGGCGGCCAAATAGCCTACTGTTCTTCTCAAATTCGCCTTAACTCAAAATCTCCAGCTATCCTAAAAGGTTGGCCGGCTTCCTCATTTCCACTGCGGCCGCGAGGTCAGGAGTCATATTGTTGACGGATTTTCTCTCAGAGCTGAAGCGGCGCGTGCTGATTTACGACGGCGCGATGGGCACCAGCATACATAAATTCGACCTCACCCTTGAAGACTTCTGGGGCCAGGAGAACTGCAATGAGTTGCTGGTGCTCTCGCGGCCGGATGTGATCCGTGCGATCCATGCTTCGTATCTTGAGGTGGGCTGCGATGTGATCGAAACCGATACCTTCGGTGGGCAGCGCATCATGCTGGCGGAGTTCGGCCTTGCAGAGCGTACAAGGGAACTGAACATTGCCGCGGCGCGGCTGGCGCGATCTGTAGCCGATGAGTATGCGACGCCGGAGAAACCGCGCTTCGTCGCCGGCTCCATGGGGTCTACCACCAAGATGCCCTCGCTGGGACACATTGGTTACGACGCAATGGCCGCGACCTATCGTGAGCAGGCTGAAGCGCTGATTGAGGGCGGAGTGGACGTGCTCCTGATCGAAACCTGCCAGGATTTACTCCAGGTCAAGATCGCGATTGCCGCCTGCCAGGACGCCATTCGCGACGCAAGCGAGGGAAAGATTCCCGGCACAGGCCGCAACGTTGCCCTCCAGGCGCAGGTGACGCTTCAAGAGAGCGGAGCCATGCTGCTGGGTTCGGAGATTAACGCGGCATTGGCGGTGCTGGAGGCTCTCCAGCCAGACGTGATTGGCCTCAACTGCGCCACCGGACCCGAGCAGATGAACGACGCCGTTCGCTTTCTCTGCCAGAACTCAAGCATCCCCATCAGCGTGATTCCGAACGCGGGTCTGCCGGAGAACGACGGCGGCCATGCGGTTTACAGGCTCACGCCCCAGGAAATGGCCCTGCATCTCCGTCGATTCGTTGTTGAATACGGCGTGCAGGTCGTCGGCGGCTGCTGCGGCACCACCCCCGAGCACTTGCGCGCGGTCGTCGAAGCTCTGAAGGGCGTCAGCCCCGCTCCACGCTCCGTCAAGCCGCAATCGGTCGCGTCCAGCGCCTTCAGCGCCCAGCCGCTCGAAGCCGATGCGCAGCCCATCGTCATCGCCGAGGAGATGAACACCACCACCCGCCTCGAAACCTTTCGCAATATGGTGCGCGCCCAGGACTACGACGGCATCCTCACCATGGCCAAGCGGCTGGTGGGCGAGGGCTCGCAGATGCTCGACCTCTGTTGCGCCATTGTCGGCGAAGACGAAGTCGGTTACATGAACGCGGTCCTCGAAAAGATCGCCACCCGCGTCACTGCGCCCATCGTCGTCGATTCCACCGAGGCCAACGTCATCGAAGAGGCGCTCAAGCGCATCCCCGGCAAGCCCATCATCAACTCGATCAATCTCGAAGACGGCGAAAAACGCACCAGCCTCGTGCTGCCCATGGCGCGCCGCTACGGAGCTGCGGTCATCGCGCTCACCATCGACGAACAGGGCATGGCGCTCACCGCCGATCGCAAGGTCGCCATCGCCCATCGCATCCACGATCTCGCCGTGAACAAGTACGGCCTGCGGCCTGAGGACCTGATCTTCGACGCGCTCACGCTGCCCATCTCCACCGGCCAGCAGGAGTATCGCTCCGCCGCCATCGAGACCCTCGAAGCAGTGCGCCGCATCAAGCTCGAACTGCCCCGCTCGCGTACCGTGCTCGGCGTCTCCAATATTTCCTTCGGCCTCAATGCCTACGCCCGCCGCGTGCTGAACTCTGTCTTTCTCAAGGAGGCCGTCGACCGGGGCCTCGACACAGCCATCGTCAACTACTCGAAGATTTATCCGCTCTACAAGATCCCCGAGAAGGAAGTCGAACTGGCGCGCAAGCTCATCTTTCAGTCGAGCGATGAATCCGGCAGCGAGCCCCTGCAGAACTACATGGCCTACTTCACCAGTTTGGGCAAGGGCTCTGTCCAGGAAGAAGAGATCGAGGTCGAGAGCCTCACCACCGACGAGAAGCTCAAGCAGCTCATCATTCGCGGCGAACGCACCATCGGTCGCGGTGACCTGAAACAATCGCTCGAAGAGACGCTTGAAACTGCCCTCGCCGATCACTCCCCGCTCGACCTCATTAACACAGTTCTTTTGGACGGCATGAAGACCGTTGGCGATCTCTTCGGCGCGCGCAAGATGCAGCTGCCTTCGGTGCTCGACTCAGCCGCGGTGATGAAGGCAGCAGTCGCCTATCTTGAACCGAAGATGGAGAAATCCGACGGCGGCGGCAAAGGGACCATGGTGCTTGCCACGGTCAAAGGCGATGTGCATGACATCGGCAAAAATCTCGTCGACATCATCCTCTCCAACAACGGCTACCGCGTCGTCAACCTGGGCATCAAGCAGCCATCCGACGCCATCATCGCCGCAACCCGCGAGCACGGCGCGGACGCCATCGGCCTCAGCGGCCTGCTGGTCAAGTCGACGCTTGAAATGAAATATGTCTTGCAGGACTTGCAGCGCCTGGGCCTCACCATTCCCGTCATCTGCGGCGGCGCCGCGCTCACCCGCAAATACGTTGAAGAAGATCTGCGAAAGGAGTACTCGGGGCCCGTCTTCTATGCCGAGGACGCCTTCGCCGGATTGCACGCCATGGCCGACCTCACTTCAGAGGATGCCTCTGTCCGCGAGAGCAGGGAAGCCGAGGGCCGGACAATGAAGGTCTTCAAGAAGGCCGCGGAGTCCACGCCTGATTTGACTCTGGTGGAGCTTACCCCCGAGGGTCGTTCGCCCGTCGTCGAGCGAGTCGCGGCGATTCCCATCCCTGCCTACTGGGGCGCAAAGGTTGACAAGAGTTACAACCTGGACGAAATCTTCTCCTATATCAACGAGACCGCGCTCTTCAAAAATCAATGGCAGCTCAAGACCGCCGCGCAGGGAGACTATCTCCGCCTCGTCGAAAAGAAGTATCGCCCCATCCTCTTCGACCTTGAAGAAGAGGTGAAGGCGGCAGGCTGGTTTGAGCCCAAGTCGATCATCGGCTTCTATCCCTGCGCCGGACAGGGCAACGACCTCGTCGTCTTCGATCCCGAAGACCCCGAGCGCGAGCTCGAGCGCATCACCCTGCCGCGCCAGGCCCAGGGCCGCCGTCTCTCGATTGCCGACTTCTTCGAGCCGCTAGGGAACCGCAGGAATGGCTCAATCAAGCGCGATGTCGTCGGCTTCTCCATCGTGACCATCGGCGACGAAGCCAGCCGTCAAACCGCCAAGCTCTTCGAGGCCGGCGACTTCACGAAGTACCTTTATCTCCACGGCCTCTCCGTCGAGACAGCCGAAGCTCTCGCCGAGTTGGCCCATAAACAGGCGCGCCAATTTCTCTCGATCGCCGGCGAAGACTCGCCGCGCATCTCCGACCTTTTCCATCAAAAATATCGCGGCTCGCGCTACAGCTTCGGCTACCCGGCCTGTCCCAATCTCGAAGACCAGGCCAAGATATTCCGTCTTCTCAAACCAGAAGAGAAGATCGGCGTGCGTCTGACTGAGAGTTTTCTGCTTGAACCCGAACAAAGCACCAACTGCATCGTTGTTCATCATCCACAGGCCAAATATTTTGTGGCGTAGAGCATCTCGCCCGCGCCCTGAATGAAACAACCTGAGCGCTGTTGCCTGGAATGGAACTTCCACAGGCGGATTTGCGTAGAATTACCGTCGATTGTGCGACAGTGAAATCACGACAAACAGAAACATGGTCATGTGTATCCTCCGCGAACGGCCGGGGCGCAACCAGGAAGCAGATCCGCACTCCCGGCCGTTCGTCTTTTCCTCATCCCATAGGAGACACAATCAAACCTCGCTACCCTAACGCCCTGCATCCCGATAGCGGCCCAGTTCCTTCACCATGTCGCAATGAGGCTTGAGCGCCTCGACCGCGCGCGAGCCATCCTCCGCGGCATTCATCTGGCAATCCACATAAAACATGTACTCCCACGGCTTGCCATGCACCGGGCGTGACTCGATCTTCGTCATATTCGCGCCAATATCGGCAAGTCCAACCAGAGCCGCCACCAGCGATCCCGGCCGATTCTCCACCGAAAACGCCAGGCTGATCTTGTTGGATGCCGGATCGGTCGTTGCCTCTGCCGCCCTCCGCACCAGGAAGAAGCGCGTATAGTTTTCCGGGTTATCCTCAATGTCGGCCTGCAATATCTCAGCCCCGTAAAAGCGCGCAGCCGCCTCGCTTCCGATGCCCGCCGCGCGCCGGTCGCCCGATTCCACCAGTTGCTTTACGCTTCCCGCTGTGTCGTAGGCGGCCTCCGCCCTCATTGCAGCGTGCGCGGCCAGGAACCTCCTGCACTGCGCCAGCGCCACCGGGTGCGAAGAAACGCGCTCGATCTCCTCCACCTTCACGCCGGGCAGGGAGATCAAGTTGTGCCGGATGCGCAGCAGTGTCTCCTGCTCCACCCGCACATCGTGGGTCAGCAGCAGATCAAAATGTTCCAGAACGGACCCAGCCAGGCTGTTCTCGATCGGAATCACAGCGATATCCACAGCTCCATTGGTCAGCGCAGCAAAGACCTCTGCCGAAAGCGAACAAGGAACGATCTCCCCATCGGGGACCAGCTTCATTGCTGCCTCGTGGCTGAACGACCCCGGCTCTCCCTGAATTGCAATCCTCATCTGACTCTCGTCTTTCCCTTCATTGAAATCCGTTCATTCTGATTGTCGTTCCGTGCCCCATCCTTTCGCCTTTTTCATGGCGAAAGGGTGGGAAACGACGAACCTCAACCCGTCCAGCTTGTTTCAACCACAACCCGGGTGGCCCATATCTGGCGCAGCATCATCGCGCCAGATGTGGGAGACCACGACCCTCAATCCCCCCACTTACTTGAGCCACAAATCCCCCGCGACAAATCCCAGAAAAACCATCGCAATCACACCGTTCATGGTGAAAAAAGCAGCATTCAGCCGTCGCAAATCCCTCGGCGAAACCAGCGAGTGCTCATAAGCCAGCAACAGCCCCACGGCCCCAATGCCCAGCCAGCCGACTGTCCGAAATTGAAACAGTTCCCCAAACCAGACCAGCAGCCCCAGCATCGCCAGGTGCATCGCCCGCGCCGTCCAAAAAGCCGCCGGAATCCCCGCCGCCTGGGGCAGGCTATGCAGTCCCGCCGCTCGGTCGTGCTCGCAATCCTGACAGGCGTAGAGCACATCGAATCCCCCGGCCCACAGCGTGACCGCCGCAGTCAGCACCAAAATCCTCACGTCCAGAGAGCCACGCACCGCAATCCAGGCAGCCGTCGGAGCAAGCCCCAGCGCCAGCCCCAGCCCCAGATGCGACCAGCGCGTAATGCGCTTCAAGTAGCTATAGCCCAGCAGCACCACAAGCACCAGCGGCGACAGGTAAAGTGTCAGCCGGTTCAGCTCAGCGCAAGCCAGCAGAAACACGGCAACCGCCAGCACCGTAAAGCCCAGCACAAACTCCGGTGTCAGCAGTCCGGCGGGAATGGCGCGGCTCTTGGTTCGCGGATTGGCAGCGTCCAGCTCCGCGTCGACCCAGCGGTTAAAGGCCATTGCCGCTGAACGCGCCGAAACCATGGCCAAGAGAATCCAGCCCAGCATGTTCCACAAAACGGACCGTCCGCCCGGTAGCCCGTGAACCGCCAGCAGCACCGCCGTCAGCGCAAACGGCAGCGCGAAGATCGAGTGCTCCCACTTGATCATCTCCAGCGTCGTTCGCGTCTTCGCCCACAAGCCCGGCATAGTCAACTCCAACCCCAGTGTACTTGAGCGTCGGAGGGGGAATGAGTGGCGGACTCCTCCCGGAGGGAGGGGACGAGAATAGCCCAGGGCAAGCCAAGCGTAGCCCTGGGACTCGAATTCCACCACGAACGCCCGTCCCGTAGGGACGGAACGAGACCACCCGATCTGTCTCTGCTTTCTTGCGATTGCCATGCAAGCGCAAGGAACGATCACGCTACAACGACCGCGTCACTCTGTGCTGAACGCGATGACCAGCCATTGGTCTGCGCGCTTCTCCACCTCGAAGCGATATGCTGCGCCGAACTCCACTCGCTCTCTATCTGCAGTGATACGCTTCACCTGAAGTTCTCCGCTAGCAAACGACGGCGGAATCTCCCGGACCATCTTGCGCGCGACATTGGCGTTGGCGCTGTAGCCAAGTACCGCCGGATAGTCCCGCTTTTCCGCGTATTCAATCGCTTTGGCGACGGGCACCAAGTCAGGCCGGTTGTATCTGCGGGAGTGAAACCGAACATCATTGCCGGAGAGATCGTAGGTATCGACTGCGCAGAGGCTCGGGTTGTCCCAGGTGTCGACGGCGGAAAACCAGCAATACGGGAGAGAAATGAGCGGCCCTTCGGTACGGAACACACCGATGGAAGGGAAGGGGTTTTTCAGCGCGGGCACATCATCCAATCTGTACGAGCCTGTTTGTTGGATCACGATTTCAGAGTAGTTGAGCTCCGGATTCCACTCGTAGGCCTCATATGCAGCACCACCTGCGTTGCCTGCGCATCCGATTGTGTTGAACTCGGCAAGGAATCGCGCGTTCTTCGATGGTCCCCGGTGCAGGGGATAGAGAACGAGTTCCGTTTGCGGCCAATCACCCCCAAGACTCTCGATATTCGACCCAACCTGCTTCCAAAGCTGGCCCGGCTTACCTTGGCTCTCATCAGGAATGCCAAAGACTTCAAAGTAGGCACGAGCGCGAATCGACATTTTCACGACAAGCGCCGGCCGCAAGTCGAGTATCTCGAAATGAAATCGCTTCTCTTCGGGCCAGGCGGCATTTATCTCAGCGCTCACCCGCTCCAGCTTCTTTAGGGCGCCAGTGGCTCGCTCCAGTGGGGGCTTCTGCTGATTGGAGTCCGCATTCAACTCCTGCTCCACGATGTTCGCCGTCTGCGAAAAAATGCGGCCCTCTGTCGATGCAGTCACTGGATCCTTCCCATTCGGCGGATCGCATGGGTCCGCCTGACTCGTTCCAATCTTCTGTAGGAGCTGTTGGAAATCCGAAACTACGTCTGAAGGCTGTGGTGCAGAAGCGCAAACGGGGATTGGTGCAACTCCTAAAAGAATCGACGCAACGATGAAAGCTGGAATTGAGCGGAAGTTCATAGGAACCTGCGGCAGGAAGAGCCCTTCGAGTTATACGATTCACCTTCGTTATTGCGTCTCAGTTATTGCGTCTCAACTGAATGACTGACAGAGATACCGCTCACTGGCAGCCCGTGTTTCGCCAAGTCCCGTATTTGGGAACTGGGAATCCATGTATGACAATAGCCTCATGGACACCATCCGCATCGACAAGTGGCTCTGGGCGGCGCGCTTCTTCAAGACGCGTGCGCAAGCCTCGAAGGCCTGCGATCTGGGCCGCGTTCTCTCTAACAGCATAGCCGCCAAGCCTGCTCGCGAAGTCCGCGTGGGCGACCAACTCGAAGTGAAGAATGAGGGCGGCGACTTTCAGATCGCGGTCCTGGCGCTCAGCCAGATGCGCGGCCCGGCTGCGGTGGCGCAAACGCTCTATCAGGAAACAGACGCCAGCAAGGCGGCGCGAGCACAAGTTGCGGCCGAGCGCAAAGCAATGCATGAGTTCGCGCCCTTGCCCGAACACCGTCCCAGCAAGCGCGACCGCCGCCGCATCATCCAGTTCCGCGGCGGGGCATAGCTCTTCGACCCGATCGCAGCCCCGAAGAGAGCGCCTCTCCGCCTGCGGCCTTCAGGGGGCGCGGGGTCCGCCTCACTCTTCCCAATGCCCAATCAGCAAAAGGCTGGCGGTTCCCGGAGTTTCGGTGATTGAACTGCTGGTACTCACGTAATAGCTGTGCATGATCAGCGTCACACGGGTCCCTCCCGTCACGGCAATATGCACGGGCTGCGAAAGCACGTAATGTGGATTGACTGTCGTCGAGCCAACCCTGTTCGCCGGAAAGCCAGTCATGGACTCATAGTCTCCAGTCACGGTGTCGAGATACCACTCGGCACTGAAAGGTAACGCCTGATCATAGTCGGCTTCCGCAAAAAGATGGTCGATGACAAACGTCCTGCCCGCCGGAATAGCGATGCACAGATAACCCTTGCTCGCCGGCTGCGGATAGGTGTCGAACTGCTGGAACTGCTCGTATGCGCTGGGGCTGCCCTCCGGCACAAAGCAGGACTGCGCCTGGTCGGTGGGAATCTGCAACTGCGGGTCATTGGAAGGCGAGTTGGGAAAGCGGGAGTGGCGCGTGTGATGAACCTGCCCGTAGAGCGGCATCGAGCAGAGAAAGGCGCTGACAAGAATTGTGCGAGAAAGGCGAGAGCACATCTTCGTTCAACCTGAAAGTGGATTGACCTGCAAATTCATTCACAGGACGCAGATTGCGGAGTATTCGTTTGCCATCGGTGCTTCCGGATCCCCTGTTCCCTGCTTTTCTCACGCTTCATGCGCCGTAGGCAGGTGCGGCTGCGGCATCAACTCCGTCAGCGCGACGCCCGCCAGAATCAGCAGTGCGCCGCTGGCCGGGCGGAGCCCAAGCCGCTCGCCCATCACGAGAAACGAAGTAATCCATGCAAAGACTGGCTCCAGCGTCAGCAAGAGGGCAGTGTGCGTGGGTGGCAGCACCGACTGCGCCCAACTCTGGATGGAGAAGGCTACGGCAGTCGCGAACACCGCAGCGATGCCAAGGGCCATAATGACCTGCGGCGTCCAGGTAATATGCGGGTGCTCAATCAGCGGCAGGCTCAGCGCCATGAAGAGCGCGCAGAAGCCCACCTGCAGCAGCGCCAGCGGCTGGAACCCAATGCGCGGCGAGACGTGGCTCAGCGCCAGGCAGTGGAAGGCGAACCCTATGGCGCAGCCCAGCGTGAGCACATCGCCCAGATTGATTGAGGTCATGTCCGGTAGCAAGTGCGCTGCCCGGCCCAGCAGTGTAGGCGGTCCCTGCGCAAGCGCGGCGGCGGGCGCGGTCAACAGCGCGATCCCGATGAAAGCCAGCGCCGCGCCCAGAAATGCGTTCCAGCCCGGAACCCTTGCACCTGGAGGTCGCAGGCCGGGAATCGTCTGGAACAACGGCACCAATACCACCATGAGCCCGGTGATGAACGCCGACTTCGAGGGCGTAGTGCGGGCCAGTCCCGTAGTTTGGAACTGGTAGCCAACGGCCAGGCACAACCCAACCAGAGCCCCGGCCGCCACCTGCCATCTGCGGATCTCGCGCCAGTACCGGTGATAGGCCACGCCCAGCACCGCAAAGGCCAGCGTCATCCGCGCCAGGTTGAAAGCCGCCGGTGTGGCATCGGCCAGCGCGCCCTTGACCACCACAAACGTCGATCCCCAGACGGCAACCACGAACAGCATCAGCAGGTAGGCGCGCGGCTTCATCGATTTCGATTATTTCAGCCGGGGCCGTGCTGGAAGGCTGGTTGCCGATCGAGAAAGCTTTTCATGCGTGCATAAGCCGGTGAATGCGGCTATTGTTCCGCGGCCCATTCAGTCATGGCCAGCGCAAGCAGCAGCACCCGCTTCAGCCCCGTTTCGCGGTCCTTGGCCGAGTACCACTCGGCCAGCGTGTGTGCCCCGCCGCCATCGCCGCCTGCGCCCATTGACAATGCCGGAACCCCCAGCGAGAGCGGAATGTTGGCGTCGGTCGATCCCAGGCGCAGCTTTGTACGCAGGCCGAGATGGCGGTCCACCGCGCCGAGAGCCTCCAGGAGCGGCGAGCCGGCGGGCAATTGCGCGGCTGGCCTGTCGCCGATCTTGTCAATCTTGAAAGCCAGCAGGCCCCTTCCGTACCTTGCATCGGATTTTGCCTTGGCGTTCCACTGCTCCACCGCATCCTCGACAGCGCGATGCAAGGCCACCTCCAACAGCAGAAGCTGCTCGGCGCTGGTGGAACGGAAATCGATCGAGGCTTGCGCGCTTTCAGGGATGGAATTGACGCTCGTGCCCCCTTGAATCGTGCCCAGATTCAGCGTTGTCCGGGGCTCATCCGGCAGTTGCGTCCCAGCCACGGCAGCCAGCGCCGAGGCCAGCGCGGCAATCGGATTGGGCGTCCCAGCATCGGTGAAGCTATGTCCGCCGGGACCCGTAACCGTGACTCGGTAGCGGCGGCTGCCCAGGGCCTGGGTCACGGCCGCGTCCTCACCCGCCCCATCCATCACAATATGCGCGGCGATGCGTTCGGCCAGCGCGCCCTGGTTGTAGAGGTGGCGCACGCCGCGCAGATCACCCTCGCCCTCCTCGCCCACATTGCCCACAAGAACCAATGGCGCCGCCAACTCCACTCCACTCTCGACCAGCGCTTGGGCAATGGCCAGCATTCCCGCCACTCCCGCACCGTTGTCGCAGGCTCCGGGAGCCTCCAAACGGTCGCCGTTCACGACCGGACGTAGTAACGTCCCGGCCGGAAAGACCGTGTCCAGGTGCGCGGATAGCACGACCACGGGGCCGGTGCTCTCAGCCGGCAGCTTTGCGGCCCTCAGCCAGCCAAAAACGTTGCCGACGGCGTCGATTTCAATCCCGCTGAGACCGGCCTCTGCGAAGCGCGCAGCCATCCACTCGGACCGCGCCTGTTCACCAAAGGGCGGCGCAGGAATCGTCACCAGCTCCACCTGCCAGTCCATGATTGTTTTGGGATTGCCGTGCAGCCATGCAAATGCCCCATGAACCAGCCGCTGAGCGGCCAGCGCCGTCACCCGCGAGAAGGCCGAGTTGTGAGAAAAGAGCGCCATGCGGTTGGTCTCAGGGTAGCAGGAGAACCGATTCAAATGAGCTGTAGTTCCCCAAATCCAGGTAGATGCAGGCTATCTACCCGTCTCGTCATACTCCACCGAGACCAGAAACAGTCCCCGTGCCGGAGCTGTCGGTCCGGCAGCAGCGCGGTTTCGGGCTGCCAGGATTCCGAGGATCTCCTCGCTCCGCACGCGTCCTCGCCCCACGTCCAGCATCGTCCCTACCAGATTGCGCACCATGTGATGCAAAAAGCCGCTGCCCCGCACGCGATAGACCAGCAACCTGCCGGCCTCAGAGGTTTGCTCCTCCCACGTCGAAGAGAAGACTCTTCGCACGGTTGGCGCCGTGGGCGGCTCGATTTGAAAGCCCTCTCTTGGAATGGGTCGCTGCTCTTGCTTCGCAGCCGATTCAAGGCCAGGGCTTGTCCGCTCCGGATCAGTGGCGGCAAAGCTGAGAAAATCGTGTTCGCCTTCAAAGATCCAGGCTGCCTGTTGCAACGCGTCCAGGTCCATCGGCCAGGGGCATGCGTAAACGTAGCGCGCCAAAACAGGCGGGCAGATTTCATCCCGATAGACCCGGTACTCATAGATTTTGGCTACGGCGGAGTGCCGCGCATGAAAAGCACTTCGTACCATCTTCGTCTCGATGACTCGAATCGACGGAGGTAGAGTCCGGTTGAGGGCCCGCAGCAGGTTTTCCGCGGGAATCGGAGCGGCAAGCGCGAAACTAGCCACCTGGCCCAGCGCATGGACGCCTGCATCGGTGCGGCCGGAGCCCTGAGGCAGAGGATATTCGCCCGTGATTCGGCCCAGCGCCGTCTGCAATTCGCCCTGGACGGTGCGTTCGCCCGGCTGCACCTGCCAGCCTCGGAACTCCGACCCGTCGTAAGCCAGGGTCAGCTTCCAGTTCTGGAGCACCGGCGCGAGTTGGGCTTCTTCAGTCACGGTGAAAGGTGTTGACTGTAGCGTAAATGACCGCGCCGTCCAGTCGGCGTCTGGTCCCTCGGCGGGCGGTGGGTTATACTCAGCTTTCTGAATGCGTTAGCGTCTGGGCTGGCGGAACGATTGGGACCGGGGCAGGCGAAACTGGCTCCTTGGAACGAATTGAGTGCCGCGCGCGTATTGACCGGTAGACGGAAAGCAGCACGCCGGGTAGTTGGCTTTCATTGTCCTCAAGAAATCACAAATTTGCGTCCGGAGAGGCTCTCCGGGCGTCTTGAAGAATGGCGCCCCACATGCCTCAGTTTTTTCCTAAGAGAATCCATGTTGTGGAGAGGAACCATGCAATTGTTCGGAAATCGTGTGTTTGAGCAGCAGCAAGAGACCGCGCGCGACACGTGCGGAGCGACTGGATACGGAGCGACTGGATCCAAAGCGATAGGTCGCGGGCATGCAGGCCGCGACCAGGCCGGCAAGCGGCTGCGCGCAGTAGCGGCGTTCATGCTGGCCTTGGCGGCCGGAACGCCCTCCGGATTTGCCCAGCAAGCGCCGGGCGCCGGAGCACGGGCTCCGGAAAAAGCTGCCTCCGAACTACCCAGCGCACCAGCGCCAGTGCCGACTCAGCCGTTGAATCTGCGTCCGGGCGCACGCGATTTTTCAAAGCCCGCGGGCAAGCTGTTGGGTAACCCGGTCAACATGTATCGCCCGACCTCGATTGGCAAAGCCAGCTTTCAGAATTCCGTGCGGCTCACCGACCTGGTGAAGGACGGCAAGATTTACCTGAGCTTGAGTGACGCGCTGGCGCTTGCGCTTGAGAACAACTTCGACATCGCCATTGCCCGCTACGACCTGGACATTGCCGATACGGATATTCTGCGCACGCGCACCGGGGCAACGCCTCTTGGAGCACCCTCAGGCTTGGTCACCGGCACTCTGGGCGGTTCCACCTCCACTTTGACCACCGGCGGCGGCCCAGGCGGAACCTCGGTCGGCTCGGGTGGTGCGGGTTCAGGTGCTGCCGGATTGGTGCTGACAACCCAGGACGCCGGTCCGACACCGGAGGCACTGGAACCCTCCGTCACAGCCGCGATTCAGTTCGAGAGGTCCGAGCAGCCAAAGACCAATCAATTTACTCCACGCGCATTCCAAAACACCGATTCCTATGATTTCACCTACAATCAAGGATTTGTCACCGGCACGGCACTGAACGTAACCTTCGACAACCCCCGAGTCACTACATCGAGCTCGTTCAACAATTACAGTCCTGAGCTGGATCCCAAATTCAGGGCTACGGTGACCCAGCATCTGTTGCAGGGAGCCGGCATCTGGGTCAACAAGCGCTTTATCTATCAGGCGGCCAACAACCGCCGCATTACCGATTCCTCCTTCCGCCAACAGATTCTATACACGGTCAACCAAGTGGAATCCATCTATTGGGGACTGGTACAGGCCTATGAGGATGTGCAGTCCAAGGAGCGCGCCATCGAGCAGAGCACCAAGTTGGCCGGCGACGACCGTAAACAATTGGAGATTGGCACTGTTGCCCCGCTGCAAGTCGTGCAGGACGACTCAAGCGTAGCCAGCGACAAGCAGGCCCTCATCAGTTCTCAAAGCTCGTTGAACTATCAGCAGCAGATCATCAAGCAGGCCATCGCCCGCAACCTCAACGATCCCGCTCTGTCGATTGCTCCCGTGATTCCCACCGACCGCGTAACCATCGAGGAGATTCCCGAAGAGAAGCAACCCATCGAGTCGCTCGTTCAGGAGGCTTTTCAGCAGCGGCCCGAGTTGGAGCAGGCAGTCCTCACCCTTCGCAACGATGAGATCACTCTGAAAGGCGCGCGCAATGCGTTGCTGCCGGTTCTGGATGCCTATGGTTTCTATAGCGGTCATGGTCTCGGCGGCTCGGCCAGTCCGTTCTGCACAATCTTTGGTACCACCCAGCCCTGCCCCCCAATCCCGACGGTCGGCTACGGCAGCGCCTTCGCCGATATGTTCAATAGCAGTAATCCCGACAAAGGCCTGGGCTTCAACTTGACCATTCCTATCGGCAACAAATTCGCCCAATCAGTCCAGGCCCGCTCGCTGATGGAGTACCGCCAGGCTGAGTTGCGTCTCGAGCAGTTGTACACGCAGATCCGGATGCAGGTCGTCAATGCACAGTTCGCGTTGATCAACGACCGTGCACAGGTCCAGGCCTCGATCGCCCTCAGGGACTTCCAACAGCAGAGCGTCGATGCCGAGCTCAAGAAGCTGCACCTGGGAGCTTCCACATCGGCCAATGTCCTTCTCCAGCAGCGCAACCTCGCTACTTCCGAGAACACCCTGATCGCAGCCAACGCCGCTTATGCCAAGGACCGCGCTGGCCTCTACCAGACGCTCGCCACGACCTTGCAGCACTACGGCATCAACCTCAATGAGGCGGCCTCGGGCCAAGTGAATACGACGCCTGTCGTTCCCGGAGTCTCGCCAGTCAAGGAAATGCCGCAGCCTTCGACCGCTCCAACCGCTCCGCCTGCCGCCCAGTAATAAGCGGCGAGCAAGCCAGCAACTCCATCGGGTGCCCCATGTCTGGCGCGGTATCATCGCGCCAGATGTGGGAGACCATGAAGCTCGCGCTACCGCTCCGCCACCAAATCCAGCAAACTGAAGAATTCCGGGAAGCTGATCGCCGCCGATTCGGCCCCCTGGATCAGCGTATCCCCCTCCGCACGCAGCGCGGCCACGCTGAAGGCCATGGCAATACGGTGGTCGTCGCCTGAATCGATCGTCGCTCCGTGCAGCCGCTGCCCGCCAGGTACGTCCAGACCGTCTTCGAACTCCATAACTTCAGCGCCCATGGCGCGTAGATTCTTCGCCACCAGTGCGATTCGGTCGGACTCCTTCACGCGCAGTTCCTTGGCGTCGCGGATGCGAATGCCGCCGCTGGTGTAGGGGCCGATTGCTGCCAGCACCGGCAGTTCGTCGATCAGTTGCGCGGCCAACACCCCGCTGATGGTCGCCGATCCGAGTCCTTCAGGCGGCGCTGTGACCTGCACCGTGCCGACCAGTTCCGCATTCTTCTCTTCAAGATTCAGCACGCTAATGCGCGCCCCCAGCGCTGTCAGCACGTCCAGCAGCGAGGCACGCGTCGGATTGAGGCCGAGGAAGTCCAGCACCAGGCTGGAGCCGGGAAACAGTGCGGCCGCGCAGAGAAAGAATGCCGCGGAGGAGATATCGCCGGGCACTGCGGCCTCGATGGCATGCAGTGCCTGCGGTCCCTCGATCGCGACCGAATCAACGGTACGGGTGAGCGTCGCGCCGAAGGCCCGCAAGGCCAATTCGCTGTGGTCGCGCGTGCGCACTGACTCACGAACAGTCGTTGCTCCGGCAGTCTGCAAACCAGCCAGCAGAATGCAGGTCTTTACCTGCGCGCTGGGCACGGGCGTTGTGTAGTCAATGGCCTTGAGCGCGCAGCCTTCGATGGTCAACGGCGCGTGACCCTCGGTGAGCGTCAACCGCGCGCCCATGGCTGCCAGTGGTCTCAGAATCCGCTCCATGGGCCGGCGTGATAGCGATGCGTCCCCGACCAGCGTGAAACTGCCCTCCTGCGGCGCCAGCAGGCCACTGATCATGCGCATAGTCGAGCCGGAGTTGCCGCAGTCGAGAGGTGTGTTGGCAGGCGTGACTCGCCCGTCAACGCCGGTGACCTCTACCGAGCCATCTTCGAGCCCGCGCACACTCGCTCCCAACGCCTTCATGCACGCGAGCGTCGAAGCGCAATCGGCCCCGGTTGAGAAGTTGGTAAACCGCGAGGTGCCTTCCGCAAATGCTGCCAGCATTCCGTAGCGGTGGCTGATGGACTTGTCGCCCGGCAGGCGCAGGCTGCCGTAAATGTTCTTTGCCGGCCGGATAATGCGTTCTTCTGTCAAAGCGGCTCCAGGAATTGTGTCTATTCAAGTCTAAACATGTCTGTTCAAGTCTAAACAACGGATGCGCCAAAGGGGCGACCGCCGAAGGCTTCCGGGAGTATACTGACGCCGAGCCGGTGCGCAATCCGGCTGAAATCGAAATCGCCGCGCCCGGGAGTTTCAGATGAACCAGGATTCCGCAAACGGCCTGGATCTGCGCACCAAGATGTGCGTAACACCGGGTGAAAACAGGGACGGCATTCGCAGGTTCATCCTTGCCTGCACAGCGATGGGCATTCTGCTGGCATCCGGCCTCTTGGCGGACCGCGGTATTTCGGTTGTCAGGGCACTCAACGAGCCGGCTCCGATTACTGTCGATTATCCGCTGAACGGCTCGGTCTTCCCGCCCGACATGGCTGCTCCGATCTTTCAATGGCGCGACTCCGCGGAGAACGCTGCCGCCTGGCAGATCGAGATCGCTTTCGCGGACGGCTCCGCGCCAATCCAAGTCTCGTCGAAGGGCGAGCCGATGCGCATCGGCGAGATCGACCCGCGCGCCGTCTCCGACACCAACAAACCGCCCGAGCTGACTCCCGAGCAGGCCGCCGCACACACTTACAAGCCCGACGCGACGACGTGGGCGGCGATCCGGCAGCACGCTGTCGCCGAGGCTGCTACTATCACCATCCGCGGTTTTGCTTCCGGAAACGACGCCACGCCAGTTTCGAGCGGAAGCATGAAGCTGCGCGTCTCCGCCGATCCGGTTGGCGCTCCGATCTTTTATCGCGATGTGCCGCTGATGCCTTCGGAGACCGAGAAGGGATTCATCAAACCACTTGCATCGAGCGCGATCCCGCTGATCGAGTGGCGGATGCGCAGCGTCTCGGAGACGGGGAGCCACGTGGTGATGACGGACCTTCACTCCTGCGCCAACTGCCACTCCTTCGCCGCCAACGGCAAGACGCTAGGCCTCGATCTCGACGGGCCGCAGAACGACAAGGGCCTGTACACCATGGTTCCGGTCGCGAAGCAGATGACGATTCGCAATCAGGACGTGATCTCGTGGTCCTCATTCCCCACGGAGTCAGGCAGCCCTGTGCGTGTCGGCTTCATGTCTCAAGTCTCGCCCGATGGCCGCTACGTTGTGACCACTATCCGGCCGCCGGGAACCAAAAGCTCGTCATTCTATTACGTGGCTAATTTTAAGGATTATCGCTTTCTGCAGGTCTTCTATCCCACGCGCGGCGTCCTGGCCTCGTATGACCGCGAGACGAAGAAGTTTCAGCCGCTGCCCGGCGCGGATGATCCGAACTTTGTGCAGGCCAGCGCAGTCTGGAGCCCGGACGGCAAATATCTGGTCTTTGCGCGAGCTGTGGCCAAAGAGCCCTTTGCAGCCGACGGAAAGATGGCCGCCTACGCCAACGATCCGGCCGAGGTGCCGATTCAATACGACCTCTACCGCATCCCCTTCAATCACGGCCTGGGAGGCAAGCCCGAGCCCATCAAGGGCGCTTCGCAGAACGGCATGAGCAACAGCTTTGCCAAGGTCTCGCCCGACGGCAAGTGGATCGTTTATGTGCAGGCGCGCAACGGCCAGCTGATGCGCCCCGACGGCAAGCTTTACATTGTTCCCGCGGAGGGCGGCGTGGCCCGGCGCATGAACTGCAATACTCCGCTGATGAACTCCTGGCACAGCTTTTCGCCCAATGGCCGCTGGATGGTCTTTTCGTCGAAGAGCCGCTCGCCGTATACGCAGATGTTCCTCACGCATATTGATGCCGAGGGCAATGACACTCCCGCTATTCTGATAGAAAATTCGACCGCGGCCAATCGCGCCGTGAATATTCCCGAATTCGTCAACATGGACCCGAGCGGCGTCGAACACATCGCCACGCCGGCAGTGGATTTCTACAAGCAATACGATGTAGCCGCCGAGTTGGCCAAGAAGGGCAAGTACGACGCAGCGATTCCGGAGTGGGCCAAAGCGATTGCCATGAGCCCGGAGGACGCTCGCGCGCGCAACAACTACGGCAAGACGCTGGCGCAGGCGGGCAAGAAAGGCGAAGCGATTGCCCAGTTGCAGAGGGCCGTGCTGATCAAGCCAAATTATCCCGAGGCGCAAAATAATCTGGCCATTGCGCTCGATGACGCGGGGCGCAAGAGCGAAGCCATCGAACACTACCGCAAGGCACTCGAAGACAATCCAGGCTACGCCGAGGCACGCAACAATCTGGGGCGCGCGCTGCTTGAGGCGCACCATCTCCCGGAGGCCGTCGAGCAGCTCCAGGCGGCAATCGAGATCAATCCCGAGTACTCCGAGGCGCACAACAACCTGGGCTTTGCGCTGGCCAACCAGGGCCATCTCGACGAGGCCGAGGAGCAATATCGCAAAGCCATCGAGAACGACCCAAAGTATGCCCACGCTTACAACAATCTGGGCATGGCTCTGGCCATGCAGGGCAACCTCGACGAAGCTGTCGTGGATTTCAGCAAGGCGGCTGAATTGGACCCATCCTACGCCGCGGCAGAGGGCAATCTGGGCCACGCGCTGCTCTCCAACGGGAATTTGGACAACGCGATTCCGCACCTGCGGCGGGCGGTTGAATTGGCTCCTAAAAGCGCGGAGTTCCACGATGATCTGGGGCAGTCTTTGGCCGAAAAAGGCCAGACCGACGAGGCGATTCCTCACTTTGACCGAGCTTTGCAGCTTGAGCCCAACCTGGTGGAGGCGCACTACTTCCTGGGCATGGCTCTGGTGATGAAAGGGCGGCGCGCGGAGGGCCTCGCGCACTGGCGGCAAGCGCTGCGCAAAGACCCGGACAACGTTCAGGTGCTGAATGAAACCGCCTGGGTGCTGGCAACGACGACCGACGATGCTCTGCGCAATGGAGGCGAGGCCGTGGCGCTGGCCGAACATGCCGCGCAGCTTACCTCAGGGCGCGAACCGGCCGTGCTGGGCACGCTGGCCGCGGCCTATGCGGAGACCGGCAGCTATGACCGGGCCATCGATCTGGAGCAGAAGGCAGCCGATCTCGCTACTCGCCAAGGCAACGCGCCTCTGGCCGAGATGCTTTCGCAGCGTCTGACTCTCTTTAATCAAAAGACGCCTGTGCGCCAGAAGTAGTGGGGAACACTGACCACTGATCACTGACCACTGTTTCTAACGCACCTTCAGCACAATAATCGTCTCATCGTCGAAGCGGTCTTGCTCGCCCAGGAAGCGGCTGACGTCGGCGAGAATCGCGTCGGCAATCTCCTGCGCGGAGTGCTCTCGCTGGCTGCACAACAGGCTCGATAGCCGCTCCTGGCCGTACATCTCATCCTCGGCGTTCTCTGCGTCCAAAATTCCGTCCGACACAAAGATCACGACGTCTCCCGGCTTGGTCGCCACGGTGAGTTCATCGTAAGTCACATCGGAAAACATCCCCAGCGGGAAGCCCTCGGCGTGCACCGTCTCCGATGCACCGGCGCGGCAGAAGACCGGCTGCACCGCGCCCGAGTTGGCCACCCTCAGCGTGCGGTTCTCGTCGTTCCACAGAGCAAACAGCATGGTCACATACTGCGATTCGAGCTTGCGCTCCTGAATTGCGTCGTTCAGTGTAGCCAGCATCTGGGCCGGCGCGGGCTGCTGCTGCGCCGCGGAGCGCATGATGCCGCTCACCAGCGCCGCAAAAAGGGCCGCGGGCGCCGCCTTGCCGCTCACATCGCCCAGCACAATGGCAGTCTGGCCGGGGCCGTAATCCAAAAAGTCGTAGAGGTCGCCGCCGATGGCGCGCGCGGGCAGGAAACGCACCGCCATCTCGGCGTTGGGCATCTCCGGCGCAGTCGGCGGCAGCAGGCGCAGTTGCACCTCCCGCGCCATGGCGATGTCCCGCTCCAGTTGCCGCTCCTGGCGGTGTACGGCCTGGTAGAGCCGCGCATTTTCGATGGCGATGGCCACCTGCGCGGCCAGCGTGGTCAGCATGCGCGCGTGCTCTTCGTTGAAGAAGCCTGTCCGCGTGTGCTCCAGATCCAGCACGCCGATGATGCGTCCTTTGTGAAAGAGGGGCACAATCAGCTCCGAGCGGGTTTCTGGGTTCATGGGCACATAGCGTGGGTCCTTGAGCACATCGGGCACATTCACCACCCGCCACTCGCGCACCGCCGCGCCCACCAGGCCGCTGGTGATGGGAAGGCGGCGCAGAGGCGCGTGCGCATAGCCGAAGCGCCAGGCGTAGCGCGTGATCAGCGCCTCGCCCTTTTCGTCCAGCAGCATGATGGCGAACATCTGATAGTCGATCAGCCGGCGCAGCAGCTGCCCGACTCGCTCGAGCAGCGGGTCCAGATCCAGAATGGAAGTCAGCTCCGTGGCAATCTCGTTCATCACCGTCAGTGTCTGTGCCTGGCGGGAGACACGCGCATAGAGCCGCGCGTTTTCGATCGCCTGGGCGATGCGCGAGGCAGTCAGCGTCAGCAGGCGCAGGTGCTCGGGGCGAAAGTAGTCGGCCTGCTCGCTTTCGATGTCCATCACCCCGATCAGCCGGTTTTTGACAATCAGCGGCACTGCCAGCTCGGAGCGCACCTTCGGGTTGACTTCGAAGTAAGCCTCTGATGTGGTTACGTCGTTGAGGAGCACAGGCTGGCGGGTCAGCGCCACTTGGCCCACCACTCCCCGTCCTGGTGGAATGTGCAGCCGCTCCACTTGCACGGTGTGGCCGATCTGGAACCTCACCCTCAGTTCATGCGTGCGGTCGTTTTCGAGCAGGATGGCGAAGATGCTGTAAGGGATGACGGCGCGCACCAGGTCGGCGGTGCGGCGAAGCAGAGTCTCCAGATCGAGCGTAGTGTTCAGCGCGTCGGTGAGCTGCATCAGGTAGGCCACGTCCGCAGGCTCCACGCGGATATTGGCAGGGTCAAGATGCGCACCTGCGGCGGCCGGGTCAGCCGGGCGGTAGTCGCCCTCAAGCTCGGGTTCTTCGCGCGGAGATGGTGGAGTGTCGGGCATCGGTATAGAAGAAAATCATAGCAGTGAAGGGAACGAAGAGCAGGGAATAGGGAACAGGGAATAGGGACTAGGAATTAGAAAGACATCAAGGGATGCCTCGTGCCAGAAAACAAGACCCTCTGCAATAGCTGCCGAAGTCAATTGAAGCTTCGCAGCGTTGTCTATTCCCTAATCCCTATTCCCTGGTCCCTGCCTCTTCACTTCGCTCCCAGCTCGCGCACAATCGCCACCGAGGCCGAAGCGCCGATGCGATTGGCGCCGGCTTCAAGCAGCGCCTTCACGTCAGTCAGGGTGCGAATGCCGCCTGAGGCCTTCACGCCACAACGTCCTCCAACCACGCCGCGCATCAGCGCAACATCGGCCGCGGTAGCGCCGCCCGAGGCAAAGCCCGTCGAAGTCTTGATGAAATCCGCTCCGGCCTGAACGGCGATCTCCGACGCGCGTAGCTTCTCAGCCACGTTCAAGAGCGCGGTCTCCAAGATCACCTTGAGCAGCGCTCCGTGTCCGTGGGCCACCTTGGCAACTGTATGGATGGTGCTCTGGACCGCTGCGTAGTTGCCGCTCTTCAATGGGCCGATGGGGATTACCATGTCCAGTTCGCGCACGCCCAGACGGATCAGCGCAGTCGCTTCGTGGCGCAGCGTGGACGTTAGCGACGCGCCCAGCGGAAAGCCGATCACCGCTCCGACCTGAATGCCCGTGCCCGTTAGAACGCTGACAGCCGTGGAAGCCCACACCGGGTTCACCATGGTGCATGCAAAGCGATAGCGGATCGCCTCGTCGCACAGGTTCTCCACCTGTTCGCGCGTGGCCTCCGGCCTCAGCAGCGTATGGTCGATCACGCCGGCCAGAGCCTGCCAACTCGCAAGAGCCTCCGCGGCGAATGCGGCTGAATCGAAGCTTCCGTTATCGAACTCCAGATCCACTTCCTGAATTGGGGTGGTCACGGTCATGCGGTTATGCTCCTGGCTGGCCCAACGCCGCTTTCAACTCGTGCTTCGTTCGGCGTCCTACCGCTGATGAGTATAGAGCCTGCGGGAGGTTGAACCCAAATCGATGAAAAGCCCAAAAGTGTTCAAAGCATCTGAATCGCCGCCACTAATGAAGGTTATTGGCATAAGGGCTCTCATTCGCGGCGTGTTATGGATGAGTATTGCCTGCTAGGACAATCCGCGAAGATATCGCTCTCAAGCCCCCCAAATCTCTATCGCTACCGTGCAATTCTTCTGTCAAAATATCCATGGTCCGGGGTTTTCAATCGATCTATCTGTAGGTGTCTTGTGAATAACTCGCTGCAGTTTGTAAAAATGCGATGAGTCGAGTATTGTATGTTAGAGCAAGCGGCTGACCCTGCAGTGTCCTGACTTAGCGGCGCAAAGGTTGGGTCTCTTGACTGAATCAATCAGGGGGAAACTATGGGAGTAGCAGAGATTCTGGTAAGCATCGATCAAGAGATTGCCCAATTGCAGCAGGCGCGTGCTTTGCTAAGTGGCGGCGCGGCCCCGGTGGCGAAGAGGAAGGCAGGAAGGCCCAGAAAGACAGCGGCGGTTGCAGCTCCCGCTGCGAAGCCCGCCAAAAAGAAGAAGAGGAACCTCAGTCCCGAGGGACGCAAGCGCATTGCCGAAGCCGTCAAGCGGCGCTGGGCTGCACAGAAGGCCGCGGCAGCGAAGTAACAGCCATTCTCCCGCACAGACTTGGGCTGGCGTGCGTCCCCCGCTTACGTCAGCTCATCTCTCAGATCGGCGCCCATCCTGTCGTTCTTTTCTGGCGAAAGGGCGCGATTCTCTGCCGCCCTCCAAAAGGGCCAGATTGATCGACAGCTATTCCGGATGGTCGGGCTTCATCAGGCAAATGTCGGGCAGGTTTCTGTAGCGCTCCGCGTAGTCCATTCCGTAGCCAATGACAAAAAGGTTGGGAATCGAGAATCCCACGTAATCCGCCTCAATCTTCTCGATCCGCCGCGAGGGCTTGTCGAGCAGTGTGGCGATGCGCAGCGTCTTGGGGCGCTGCTGCAGAAACAGCTTGCGCAGGTAGCAGAGAGTGAGCCCGGTGTCGAGAATATCCTCGACCAGGAGCACATTCTTGCCCTCGATCGGCTCATCCAGATCCTTGATCAGCTTGACCGCGCCCGACGAGCGCAGCCCCTTGCCATAGCTCGACGTGGCCACAAAGTCGAAGGTCGCGTCCACCTGCACGGCCCGCGCGAGATCGGCCAGGAACGGCGCAGCACCCTTCAGCACGCCTACCATCACAAGCTTCTCGCCGCTCATGTCGCGGGTAATCTCGGCGCCCATCTCGGCGACGCGTTCGGCTATCTGTTGACGGGTATACAAAACTTCAAGAGCCTGATAGTGGACCGTATCCATGCACTCAGTATCGCCTGTAGCCGGGGCCGGAAGGCAAGCGCGCCTGTGTAAAATCCAGCTCTCATTCAGTTCAGCAACGCCCGAAGCCCTCTCGTTGGCTGGCCCGTCTATACTTGAGAAGCGATGATTCCCTATTTACATCTCTGGCATTTCAACGTGCCGACTTTTGGGCTTATGCTCTGGCTGGCTGCCGTAGTGGCAGGCTTTGTTATGGACCGCAGCTTCCATCGCGCGCGCATCACGGCCGACGCAGTGGGTATGGTGGCTGTCGCCGTTGTCGCAGGCATTATCGGCGCCAAGTTATGGCACGTTCTCGACACGCCCATCGAGTTTCACGAGGCGGGCTGGCGCGTGCTTTGGGATTCGGCCGGATTCGCCTGGTTCGGAGGGCTTCTCTTCGGCATCTCGGCGCTCCTTGTGCAGGGCTGGCTGACCAGGATTGGCGCTCTGCGTACCCTCGATCTTGCCGCTCCCGCCGCTGCCATCGGCTATGGCATCGGACGCATTGGCTGCTTCCTTTCCGGAGACGGCTGCTATGGAATCCCAATCCAGCCGGTTCATTTCCTTTCTTTTACATTTCGGCCCTGGGGCATGGCCTTCCCGAACGGCATCGAGCCGATCTTCGTGCCCGTCTATCCCACTCCACTCTATGAACTGGCTGCCGGGTTGTTCATCGGCGGGTGGCTGTGGTGGAGAGCCGGCAAGCCGCACGCGACTGGCGCGATTCTAGGCCAGTACTTGCTGCTCAGCGGAACGGCCCGTTTTCTGGTTGAGTTCATCCGCCGCAATCCCAAGGTCTTGTGGGGCTGCTCGAACGCCCAACTGGCCGCGGCCGGCTCCGCAGTTGTCGGCATCGCCCTGATCGCCTGGACTGCAACCCGCCCTGCGACCGCGCCGGATGAGGCCGCCGAGGCCGTCGAGAATGCGGCGTAATCGCAGATCAGCTAGTCACCCACGGATTGATGAGTGTGACACCGCAATTTTCAAAGTCGCGGATGTTGCGCGTGGCCAATGTGGCGCTATGCACTTTGGCGGTTGCCGCAATTTGAGCGTCGATTTCATCGATGGGGCGTCCTCTTGCCTGACGAGCTACCAAAATAGGCCCGTAAGCGCGGGCGGCAGACAGGTCGAAGAGCAGAACCTGGTTCATGAAAAGCGTCGGTACCAATTGCTCCATCTTTTCTCGAAGGAGGCGTTGGCGCTTGCCGTCCGGCATCAGGTCTACCCCTGAAAACAACTCAGCCAGCACAACCGTGCAAATCCAGATCTCACGGCGCGGAATGGATCGCAACCAGGCAAGCACCCCAGGCTCGGGAGCCGGACGCAATACCTCGGAGATGACGTTCGTGTCGAGGACGATCATTATTCAAATGTGGGAATTGGGCGGTGGGATTTTCTGCGCGGAGGAATCTGCAACTCGACGCCACCAAGCGGAGCAAACAACTTACGAATAGCTGTCCCGAAATCTTCTTCTGGCTCCACTCCTTCTCTTGCGGCATGCGAAGGAAGCTCTGTAACTTCCGACAATGCTTCCCGCGCCTCGGCTTCCATGGAGCGCCCATTCAACGCCGCCCGGACCTGCAGCCTGCGCTTCACCTTCTCGTCGAGATTGCGAATCGTGATCGTCGCCATCTTGCAAGATTAACATAAGTTTGCTGGCAATGCTAGCAATGCTGGCATTGTCCCATTTCGCTACAACCGTTTGATAAACGCTTGCGCCTCTTTTAGTTGCGGGAAGAGCGCTTCCTCGGCCTTGAATTCCCGCGAATGCACGCATCGCCGTATCCCGCGCATCTTCACCGGGTGCTTCAGGTGCAGCATCTCGTGGTAAAGCAAATATTCGATCGCGTAGCGCGGGCTTGAGGGCCGATCGAAGACGCGGCTCACCACTATGGTGTTGTGGGCCGCGTCGTAGTGGCCCAGCGACCGCTTGGCCATGCCTTCGCTCCAGGTCAACTCGGGCCGCCCCAGCAGGCCGCCAAAGAACTGCGCGTTGAGCGAATCGAAGACTTCTTCGAGATGGTAAAAGCGGCCCTCGGGGCCAAAGAATCGCTTGTTGCCGCGAGCCCCGCGAATCAGCTCTGTCTGCCGCGTGACGGCGGCGCTCGATGAAAAACGCTTGTAGCGCAGGTTGTGCGCGGCGTCGATCGGCTTCTTGTATAGTTTGGCCAGCAGAATGTGCGCGATGGCGCGGATGACGGACTCCGGCGCGCCTTCCAGAAGATCAGAGAGGCTCACCAGAATCTGCCCATCGCGCAGGCGAATCCTGGTATTCAGCGAAGTAAACCGCCGGAAACGGACCGCGATGGGCGGCATCGGCGCCCTGGGGCGCAGCACCCGGTACTCCTCTTGAAAGATGCAAGTAAAATCAGCGGCCACTAGATACAGCTTACAGCGAACAGCAGACAGCTCACAGTTAGCAGCCCTGCTGCATTGGCCTACCACCATGGCTGCTGGTCATCGCCAGGAAAAGGTGAGCGCTGGAAACTGTCCGCTGTTAGCTGTCTGCTGTTAGCTTTCTCACTTCGGCTCCGCGCGGTCCTGCCCCTGCTCATCCTTGTGCAGTTTGAAGTACTCGGTTTGTTCAGTTTCCATGCGCTTGGCTTCGTCGGCAAGGTCCTCGGCGCTCTCGATGGCCTCCTTGCGGGCGAGATCGAAGCCCGGCTCCCCGGCCAGCGCGCGCAGCATACCCAGCCAGTGCTGGCTGGTCTCGGTCAACGGCTTCAGCGCCTTGCGAACGTCCGCTTTGCGGTCGGAGTAGACGTCCAGGTTCGAACCCAGTTCGTCCATCAGCGCGGTGAAATCCTGCAACTCGTTGTCCAGCCGGCGGGCGCGTCCGTCCGAGCGTGCACGGCTGGTCAGGCCCTTGATTGTCTCCGCATGCTGGTCCAGGAATTTTGTGTAGAGAGCTACCCGCTTGTTCGGATCGATTCCTGCGTCGCGGATCTCCTCGATCTGGGCCTCGCTGAGCGCTTCGCGCTTTTCTTTTTGTGGATGGGCCTGCGCAGCCGACAGCAGACAGGCAAGAATCAGGGCAATACAGCGCAACTTACGCTCACTCATTTGCGGAAGACCTGCATCATCGCTTCGTTCTGAACCTGGTTGACCTGTGCCAGCGTCTCGGCCACCAGTGATTGGTCCTCAAAGCTGCTGGAGTGAAGCAACCCGGTCAGCCGGAAGGCGGTGTGGCGCAACAGGATCTCCGTATTCCTCATCCGCTTGTTGTCCTCTGCCACTCCCAGATGAATCTTGCGGGTTAATTCCTGAACCTGCTTGAGCAGTTCAGCAGCCTTGTCCACGTCGCCCGCGGCGTACTGCCGCACGCTGAACTCGGTCATCTCATGCACCAGTTCGGCGTAAAGGAAGCATTGCTCGCGCGGTTGGGCCTGCTTTGCTTTGGTTGTCAGAAGGTCGATGCTCTGCTGATCGAAAATCTTGTCATCGAAGCCGGAGGCGCAGACTGGGACCGTTGTCACCGAGAGGAAGACGAGGACTGCCGGAATCGCGAACCGCATGAGGAACCTCCCCTGCTGCGGACTTGCCCCAGGCCGTGACTATAAGAGCATTCGATGAGAATATGCAAGCGGAAAGATTTGCGATCTCACCGGCTCGAAGGTGCGGCGTCGTTCAAGGGAAGCACCGCTTTCAATATCGCATCATCGCACGTTTTATTTTTTGCGTTCGAGCAATAAGAGACGTTGCCGAGCTTGCCACTCCTGGTTTGGGTACTTTCCCCCCGCCGAATCCAGAAAGTGATGATAGTAAGTTGCGGCCGCCGCCTTGTCGTGGAGCGTGTCGTAAGCCGTCGCCCAAAGAAAGTAGGTGGACGGGACCTCCGGAAGATACTTTGACCGCACGGTAAGAGCGTGGAGTGTGACCGCAGGCTGTTCCGTCTTCGAAGCGGCAAAGGCCAGCCCGCTCCATCCATCGGCATTGGCCGGGTCCAGGCGGGTTGCCTTGTCGAAGGCCGCAAAGGCCTCGGCGTACTTCAGTTGGCGAGTCAGGTTCTGCCCGTGCGCCACCAGCAACTCCGGGTCTTCGGGGCTGGCTGCAAGCAGCCCGGCGTAAAGGTGATCCGATCCCGCTGCGTCTCCAGCGTCGGCCAACACCTCGGCCAGCATGCGGGTGATGGCGGCGTCCTCGGGATGGGCGGTGTGCAGCTTCTGAAACAATGGCAGCGCCTCGGGCTTGTCCTGCTCGGCCAGCACCGTGGCCAGTTGCGCCGTCAGTGCGGTGTCATCGGGCGACTTCTCAATTGCCGCGCGGAGAAAGGTCTCCGCCTCGGCGTACTGTTTCCGCGCAATCAAGAGATGGGCCAGGCCCGCGTTGGCCGGCGCAGACTTCGGATCCGCCGCCAGAACGCGCCGGTAGGCAGTTTCGGCTGCTTCGTACTGACCCGCCTGGTCGGCCAGGTTGGCGGCCAGCAGAGTGTCGTCCGCTGTCTCGGGCGAAAGCTTCAGCGCCTCGATCAGATCCTGAGATGCCTCGGCAGGATCGGATGCGCGATCGATCAGAGCCAGCGCCCGCCAGGCCCGAGCCTTGGCGGCGGCTCCAGCCACGCCCGCATCCAGCTCTGTGGCTCGGGCCAACTCCGGCCGTGCATCTGAGGTATTGTTTTGGCGCGCCAGCAGCAGCCCCAGCTCAACATGGGCTTCAAACGATTGTGGATTCGCCTCCACTGCCCGCCGGTAAAGCTCCGTGGCATCGTCCAGGCGATTTTGCGCGTCGGCCACGTAGCCCGCGTCAAACAACGCCCGCGCGTCAGTAGGATGGACCGCAAGCCAGGCTTCGAGCGTGGTTTCTGCCGTCTTCCAGTCGGATTTGACGATCGCCGCCTCGGCCCCCGCAACCTCTTCGGAGATGGGCTCGGGCGCTGCGGCGGGTGCCTGCTTTTCCTGATTCTGCGCGAAATCCTGGCCGAAGCCGGCAATCGTGACCGTGGCGAACAAAAGTGCGAAAAAAGTGAAACGAATCACGAGATGCCTCCACTATCAGTTTACCGGGCGCTTGGGCGCTGGGTGGGTGCAAGGGGCGTTGCGGGTTAGTCGACCGCCATGGAATCAGCCGTTTTCGCTCAAGTGCGTGCAGAACATTGCAGCCTGCAATCAGTCTTTCCTCCGGAATGCATCTGAATTGCATCGTTGTAAAATCTTGTAAACTTGCTTTCCGTCACGATGTTATGATCTCAATCCGCTTAAAATGTTCTCAACTTCGCTGGAGTTGAAAGCATCCAACGATTATGAAGACGCAAACGGTGGAACGATGCTACGAACCGTATGCCAAGCACATGACATTCGGAGGTCAATCCATGCCACTTGATTCAATGCAGCACATCCCCCTTGCCTCGGCATATCTCTGTCAGGACTGTAGCTGCGTTGGGAACTGCGCAAGGCAGTGTCCAGCGTGCGCATCCGGGGTCCTTATGGCTCTATCCCGCGTTCTGGACCGGGAAGCGGCGGAAGAAGCGCAACGGCCGGTTCTGGCCTTTCGCCCCGCAATGGCGGCGTAAGGCGCTCTCGATTCTCTGACTTCGCTTGCCCGGGGCTCACGCGCTTCGCGGAATTGAAGTGCGCGGGAAATCCGGAAGTGGCTTGATTCAGGAAATCGGCGGGATGAACTGAGCGGAATAAGTGCCCGGATCGAATATGCGCAAGTTGAGCGCGAATGCAGCCGGGCAAATCCACAGGCCTTCCGGGCCTGAACCGCGGGCTGCGACTTCAAAGGCCTCCGGCGGGTGTATCAACGAATCAGACTGACTCATATGGACTTTCGTGACCGGAAAGGTGGCAGCCGAAGGACGGCTGGAGGGGTTGAGCTGCGTCCTGTGGGCCTCAAAAAAAGCGCCGAGAGCAGACTCGGGGAGCAGAACTGACCAGAACTCCAAGGCAAGAGAGTCCACAGTGGTAGTCAGGAAATTGATCGTGTCCGGGCAATTCGAAAAATCCGCAGCTGACAAGGGTTGAAGACCAGGCAGTTACGGATGACTTTCCGCAGAAGAGGATAGGCCGCGTGGCTGAAAAGGCCGCGGAGAGATCAATAATGAACGTGCTGCGGTTCGACACGGACAACAATAAGTTCGATGCTGCATAACGCGCATCTCCGGATCTTCAACCCCAACGGACAGGGCAAGGAAGCAACCGGCAGGTGCTAGAGATGGAGAGAAAGATCATGGCCTGCGAAGCCCGCCAACACATCCCCCTTGCCAAAGCTTACCTGTGCCAGGATTGCGACTCAATTGGCAACAGCGCGATGCGTTGCCCCGCTTGCGCCTCTGAGGTGCTGATGGGGCTGGCGAGCGTCTTTGACCGCAAAGAAAAAGAAGACGAAGACGCTGGGGTCTCAAATCTCTTCCAATTTCCCACGCTGGCGGCCTAAGCACAACGGTGACCGATGAGATTGCGGAGCGGGCCGCAACTGCGCCATTTCCATCGGACCGCTTTGCGCATTCTCCCAAGTCGCCGCGCACCCTATAATAAAGAATGGCCGTCTGCACCCTGAGCCTCGCAGAGGGGACAGGGAAGCATCCGGCCGACTTTTCATTCGGTGCTTCCCTTTGAATGACGCCATCATCATCCGCGGCGCGCGGACCCACAACCTGAAGAACATCTCCTGCGAGATACCGCACGGAAAGCTGACGGTCGTCAGCGGCGTGTCGGGCTCCGGGAAAAGTTCGCTGGCCTTCGACACCATCTACGCCGAGGGGCAGCGGCGCTATGTCGAATCGCTCTCGGCCTACGCCAGGCAGTTTCTCGAGCGCATTGAAAAGCCCGATGTGGACCTGATCGACGGCCTGGCCCCTGCCATTGCCATCAAGCAGAAGAACTCGACACGCAATCCCCGTTCCACCGTCGCCACGGCTACCGAGGTCTACGACTACCTGCGCCTGCTCTATGCCCGCTGCGGCACGGTGCACTGCGTCCACTGCGATGGCCTGGTCAAGCGCGACTCCATCGATGAGATTGCCGAAGCCATACTGGCGCTTGGCGAGGGAACGCGGCTCAACGCGCTCTTTCCGGTGCGCCATACCGAGCCCGCACCGCAAGCTGAAGCCAAGCCAGTCCGCCGGGTTCTCAAACCGGCAGGCAAATCCGCAGCCAAGGCCCCGCCAAAGACGGCCGCTGAGTCGCCGCTCACAGAAGCCCTGAAGGCCCGCCTCATCGAACTGCGCGCCTCCGGCTTCAATCGTCTCTACCAGCGCGGCCAGATCTTCGAGTTCTCCACCCCCGAGTCGCTGCTCGACCTCGACTTTACACTTCCGGTCTTTGTTCTACTGGACCGCATCGTCGTTAGCCAAGAGAATCGCGCACGCATTGTCGACGCCGCCGAGATCGCCTACCGCGAGGCCGGCGAAGTAACCTTTGAGGAACTTCCGCGTGAGGAAACCGCCGACCGCCCGCGCCATCGTTTTTCCGGATCCTACGAATGTAAGAGCTGCCATCGGCCCGGCCGCGAGCCGGAGCCGCGCTTGTTCAGCTTCAACAATCCCTTCGGCGCCTGTCCGCGTTGCCAGGGCTTTGGCAACACGGTGGACTTCGACCTCAACCTGGTCATCCCCGACAAGGGGCTCAGCCTCAACGACGGCGCCATCGACCCGTGGAATCGCCCCAAATGCAGGCCCTGGTTCACTGATCTCAAGAAGCATGCCGCCGAATTGGGTGTGCCGCTCGACGTGCCCTGGCGCGAACTGCCTGAAGCCGCCCGCGAGACCGTGCTGCGCGGCAAGGGAAGCTTCGCCGGCGTCTACGGCTTCTTCGCGCAGATGGAGCGCAAGAGATACAAGCTGCACGTGCGCGTCATGCTCAGCAAGTATCGTGGTTATGCCGAGTGCCCCGACTGCCGCGGCCAGCGGCTGAGAGCCGAGGCCCGCAGCGTCCGCATCGATGGCTTGAATATCTGCCAGGCAACCGCACTCACCATCGCCCAGGCCAAGGAGTTCTTCGCCGAACTCCGCCTCTCGCCCATGCAGGAAGAGATCGCCGGCCCAATTCTTGAAGAGGTTCGCCAGCGCCTCAGCTTTCTTGACGCAGTCGGACTCGAATACCTCACCCTCGACCGCCTTGCCTCCACCCTTTCTGGCGGCGAGGCGCAGCGTATTCAGCTTGCCACCTCGCTCGGTTCGCGGCTGGTCGGTGCGCTCTATGTGCTCGACGAGCCTTCGATCGGCCTGCACACTCGCGACACGGCACGTCTGGTACACATTCTCGAAGAGCTGCGCGACCTGGGCAACACTATTCTCGTTGTCGAGCACGACGCCGACATCCTGCGCTCGGCCGACCATCTGCTCGACCTTGGCCCCGGCGCAGGAGAGTTGGGTGGACATCTGCTGGCTGAGGGCGTGCTGGCCGAGATCGAGGCCAACCCCAATTCGCTCACTGGACGCTATCTCTCCGGGAAGCTCTCCATCCCCGTGCCCGCTCGTCGGCGCACTCCGGGAAAAGAACGCCTCGTCTTGCGCGGAGCCGCGGCCAACAACATCCACGCGCTTGACGTCGAGATTCCCCTCGGAATGCTGGTTGCTATCACCGGCGTCTCCGGCTCGGGCAAGTCCACTCTGGTGCATCAGATTCTTTATCGTGCCGTCGCGCGAGCGCTCGGCCAATCGGATGGCTCCGACCCCTCCAGCGTCTACAAATCCCTCAGCGGCGTGGAACGCCTCAATGACGTTGTGCTCGTCGACCAGACGCCGATCGGCCGCACGCCTCGGTCGAATCCCATCACCTACATCAAGGGCTTTGACCTGATTCGCGAACTCTTTTCCTCGCAGCCCGAGGCCAAGCGCCTCTCGCTGACGCCGGGCCACTTCTCATTCAATGTCCCCGGCGGCCGCTGCAACACCTGCGAAGGCGACGGCACCGTTACCGTCGAGATGCAGTTCCTCGCCGATGTCGAGCTGCCCTGCGAGGATTGCAACGGCACCCGCTACCAGACCAAGATTCTCAACGTCGAGTACAAGGGCAAAAACATCCACGACGTGCTGCAGATGACCGTGAAGGAGGCGCTGCGCTTCTTTGCGGGCCAAGTGCGCCTGCTGGAAAAGCTCGCGGTGCTCGACGAAATCGGCCTCGGTTATCTGCGACTCGGCCAGTCGGCGACGACGCTCTCCGGCGGCGAGGCGCAACGCGTCAAGCTGGCCGCACACCTGGCCCAGGTTCGCGCCGCCAACGCGGTCGCCAAACCCTCCCAGGCCAGCCGCGTCCTCTACATTCTCGACGAGCCCACGACAGGTCTCCACTTCGATGACGTCTCCAAGCTCCTGACCGCCTTCCGCAAGCTCATCGACGGCGGCGGCTCGCTTGTTGTCATCGAGCACAATCTTGATGTGATCAAGTGCGCCGATTGGGTGATTGACCTGGGCCCCGAGGGTGGCGAAGCCGGTGGCCGCATCGTAGCCGAAGGAACTCCCGAAGAGATCGCGACGAACCTTCTTTCGCACACCGGCAAATGGCTGGCGCGGGTGCTGTAGGCTCATTTGGCCGGAGGTTCGTCGCGGCCTTCAAACTGAGCCAGAAGCTCATCGGGGAGCGGCGCATCAAAATCATCCGCAATCCAGCCTTGACCTTCGAGAAGCCCGAATAGGATGGGACGCTTTTCACCCTCGGCCAAAGCGCCGAGACGAGCAAAAGTCTCCATTAGTTCTACGGTGAGCGTTGGGATCAGGCCGCGATTGGCATTGTCCCAATTGATCTCATCATGCAGATTGAATAGAAGTTGGACATCAGCGATTCGACCTTTTCGGTTCCAGACGACATGCATCAGATGAGTCGTCGCAGCCCATGGATTGCGCTTGCCAGCAATGACGTCTCGGGCAATTTGCCGAGTCAGGAGCATCTTTGCCTCTGTCTCCGAGATAGGACAAGGCACCGCAAGTTCGAGAAACATCTTGTCTACCAATTCCTTGACATCGGCAGTGCTATGAACAGGATTTTCTCCCGCCAAGCGCCTGAGAACCGGGGTGTCGAAACCAGCTTCAAGCAGGTCGGCAGCTAGCGAAGGCATATCCTCTCCGCGCAAATCGCCGACAACCCATTGAGCGGCAAGAAGTTGCGGAGTTAGGCGCGGCTCCGGTTTTGGAACGTCTGGGAACTTGTCAGCACACGAGATCGGCAGATCTGTGTAGAGTCCAGAAAAGTCCTGTCGCTCAACGAAATTGAAGGATTTTAGGAACCTCTTTAACACGGCCCCTCCCATTGCATCCATTATCGGCGGGAAATCATGCCTTGACGCCCCAAACCATTCACGGGAAAAGTAATCTCCCCGCGAAGGTCAAAGCTGCAAATAGAAAAAGCGAGCGACCACTCTACCAGCCCAGTACGTAGGCAAAGAGCAGCGGGGCGACGATTGAGGCGTCCGATTCAATGATGAATTTAGGCGTGTTCTCGCCCAGTTTGCCCCAGGTAATCTTCTCGTTCGGCACGGCGCCTGAATAGGACCCATAGCTGGTCGTCGAGTCAGAGATCTGGCAGAAGTAGGCCCATAGCGGCACGTGCTCGCGCTGCAAATCCTGGTGCAGCATCGGCACCACGCAGATGGGAAAATCCCCGGCGATTCCGCCTGCAATCTGGAAGAATCCAAGCGGACTCTTCGCCGTTGTATTCGTGTACCACTCGGCCAGCTCCATCATGTACTCGATGCCGGTGCGGACGGTGTGGACGTTCTTCACATCGCCGGAGATGCAGTGGCCGGCGTACATGTTGCCCAAGGTCGAGTCTTCCCAGCCGGGAACGAAGATGGGCAAATTTCGCTCGGCCGCGGCCAGCAGCCAACTGTCTTTGGGGTCAATTTGATAAGACGCCTTCAGGTCGCCCGAGAGTAGAATCTTGTACATGAACTGGTGAGGAAAAAGGCGCTCGCCCGCCTTGTCCGCGCGGACCCACTCCTTCAGCACCTCATTCTCAATGCGCCGCATCGCCTCCATCTCTGGAATACATGTGTCCGTCACACGGTTCATGTGGCGAGAGAGCAGCTTGGCCTCGTCCGCAGGCGTCAGATCGCGGTAGTGCGGGACACGCTCGTAGAAGTCATGAGCGACGAGATTGAAGACATCTTCTTCAAGATTTGCGCCGGTGCAGCAGATGCCGTGAATCTTCTCCTGGCGGATCATTTCGGCAAGAGACAGGCCCAGTTCGGCCGTGCTCATGGCGCCGCCGATCGTGACGAACATCTTGCCGCCCGAGGCGAGCAGCGTGTTGTAGGCTTCAGCGGCATCGACCAGAGCCGCGGCATTGAAATGGCGATAATGGTGCTTGATAAATGAGGTAATCGAAGGCATAGTGAAGTTTCGTACTCCCAAACCCTAAGCTATCACAGCCGAATTGACACAGCATGAAGGCGCACTTGCCCGAGCGTGTGCCCCACGTCTGGCGCAGTCTCATCGCGCCAAATTTGGGGGGACCATGAACCCCAACGTCCGGTTCTACGCCTTCTTCATTTCCAGCAGGGCGTTGACCTTGGCCATCACCGGGAAGGCGTCGGCGACGTAGACGACGTCGGCTTTGCCGCGCGTCCAGCCGCAGATGGGGTCGAGGGAGATGGCGCGGCGGTCTCCGATGAAGCGCCACCCGACGACGTGCGGCTCCTCGCCGTGGCAGCAGGTTGACAGGCCCTTGGCATGGCGCGGGGTCGAGCCGGTCTGACCGATCTGGTTCATGTGAGTGAGGAAGGGAAGCACAGGTTCGCCCTCGCCGCCCTGGTCCACCAATGATTTACTGCTGCCCAAAGACGCTCCGGTGGCGCGCAGGAAGCCGAGAATCAGATCGCCTGCTTCGGTGGGATGGACCTGGCCGTCGGGCTGTTTTTTGGTCCAGCCGGCTCCAGCGACCAAGAGTAGCTTGGCGTCGGGGCGGATCGTCTGCGCACCCTGCGCGGGAGAGCGAAGGCCGCTGACGGTAGTGCGAATCTCCGGGAGCTGGACGGCAATCTGTTCGACCTGTGCCGTTCCGGATTCGCCGGCATAGGCCGCGTGAGTGCCCGCGTCGAGCACCAGGAACCAGGGCCGCGCATCGCGGCTCAGAACGGCCTCGATCCGCTGGCGATAGAACCAACGGGTGGCTTCAACGGATTCGGTTCCACCGAGAGCCGTGATGTGGGTATCGATGAAGCCGCCCAGTCGGTGCGCCACGCCTGCGGCAATGCGCGTAAAGCGCGAAGTGCCGGGAACGAGGACGATGGTGGCCTGCGCGGCGCGGCAGATCGCTTCGACGGCGGCGGCGTCGGAGGCGTAACGCGCCTGCGTAAATGCATTGCCGGAGACGGCAAGCAGGCGCGCTGCCGCGGACGGCAGACTCTTGGTCAAGTTCGTTGCATCTCCAGCCACGATCCCGATAGTGAGCGGAGCCTTGAGCCGGGCGGCCAGCTCCCGGCCGGTGGTTACGGCTTCGAGGGAGGCTTTGCTTAGTGCGGAGCCGGTTTCATCTGCATGGGTGAGTACGAGTAGTTTTTCCATTTTCTTTTTACTCCGTTCCGATCACTCGGTTTTGAGTGAAGGGTACGGGCTTAAGCCCGTACGTTGATGGCAAAAATAAACTCGGGCTCTGGCCCCTGAGGAAAGGTTCTCGCGGTCGGTTGCATTCCCTCTGTGGCTAAAGCCGAAACTAATAATCGGTCGTGAATGTACGGGCTAAAGCCCGTACCCTTCAAATCCAGATTCGCCTATTCGGCTCCGATCCACGCGACCAGCTCGGCTGCAATTTCATCGGCGGTAAGGTCTTTCACTACGCGCGTAGTCCGCTGCTGCTTGGGCAGGCTGACGGAGACGTAGCGGAGTCCGTTGGCTTCGAGTTTTGCGGCCTTGGCTTTTTGCAGCGCGGGCATGATCGTGCGCATGTTGGCCATGCCAATTTGCGGATTGTTGCGCGGTTCGGCCAGATTGCCGGTGGCCCAGCCGAGGACAGCGGGCGTACCTGTGCAGACCGAGGCCTGATGCTTGCCGCCTTCCACGCGCTCGAGAACCTCAAAGCTGCCGTCGCTGCGCAGATCGATCTGATCCACCCCTTGAAACTGGTCGGTGATGCCGAGACGCTCGCCGACAAGTTGCAGCGTAACGCCTGCGCCGCGTGTGGCCGACTCCCAGCCGCCGAACACGAGAAGTTTGCTCCGGTCGAGGCCGGGCAGCGCCGCGATGGTCTCGGCCAACACGGCAGCAGTCGAGTGCGAATCAGGGAAGCCGCCGATGGGGCCGTCGATGGGGACCAGTTCGAAGGCGGCCTTTTGTGCGACGGTCATCATCACCTGTTGCAGCTTGGCTTTGGGGCCGAGCGAGACGAGCCAAAGCTTGCTGCCTGGGTTCTTGGCGGCAAGGCTGGCCGCTTCGTAGAGCGCGCTGGCTGCCCACGGGTCGAGGACCGCGGGAAGGACCATTTCGTTTTTGAGGCCGAGGCCGGTTGGGCCGGTGACCGGCTCCAGAGTTTGCAGCGGGTCGGGAACGATGCCCGCGCAAACGATGATGTGGAGGATATTTGCCATGGAGTCTTTCCTTCAGGGTTGTTTTATTTCACAGTTTGGCTTGTAGAGGCTTGCGGCGTCTTTTCATCGACAGGCGCAACATACAGTGTAGTATTTCCGCCAAGGCGGTCGGCATAGAAGGGCTTCTGAAGGAGGCCTTTCAACGATGGATCGTCAAAGCGGCCATTCCAGAACTCGACCCAGGCCAACAGTTGACTGCCTGGGGCCATGTCCGCGCTGGTTTGCTGGATCTCAGGAGTGTATTTCTTCACCTGCGACGGATCGGCCATGGCCTTGGACAGGAACGCAACCGCGTCGCTCAAGCTGTGCTTGTTCTTTTCAAGACCATAGATGTCGATGCCCTGGCGGCGAGACAGCTCGGCGATCATGACCAACGGCTCGATGGCAAATGCCTGGTAGTGAAGCGCCAACTCATGGCGTTCCATCTCCAGGGGGAACGCCCCATTCGAATCGATCTCGCCGATGGCAGTCGCGTAGGTTCTGAGTCCGAAGGAGAAGAGCTCATCGTCTTTGCTGATGACTCCGGCAGCCGTTGCCGCCAAGCCACGCCAGAAGAAATGGTTGTTGCGCTCGGTTCCAGAGTTTGGCCCGCGCGTCTCGCTGATGGCCTTGTGTGCAGCCTGGCGCAGCCATGCGATGACTTGGTCCCGTTCGGTGGCGTTCAGAGTTGGCTCGGCCCGGATCACCGAAACCGAAAGCGACAACGAAGCGACTGTCCAGGTGGATTGGAACCACACGGTCATGTCGTCTTTGGCGTTGTAGTTGAGCAGCGCCTTGCTATTTGCCCAGGGCAGCAGCGCACGAATCACGCAGGCCGCTTCCTTGGGATCTCCAGTGACGAGATAGCGGTTGGCTCCCCATGCGGCTACGTCCTGGACCTTGTAATAGGGCTCGGAGAGTGTGTGCTCCTGCGGATTCAGTTCGCCATGGCTGCCGGTCATGTAGCGTGAGGGAATATCCTGTCCCGGCGGAGGCGGCGCGGGCATCGGCGCTCCGGTGCAGCTCTTCAGGCTGGCGAGGGCTTCGAGCACTCTTGGGGTCTGAACATTTTGGAGCGCCTTGCGACGGGCCTGCACATCCAGAAACGAGCTGTTGGGATCGCGGACGGTGAGAGCAGTTTCGCCGTGAGCGAAGTGTGCGGCGAGGAGCAGAATCACGATGGCGAAGCTGAAGGTGTGGGTATTTCGTTCGCGAAGCACGAGGTGCACCTCATTTGCCATACATCCTATTCTACCGAGTGGATGTGCGGGCTGAGGCCGTGCCCTTTCAATACCTCAACGACCAGAGCTCTGATCGCGAAGAAAAACTCAGTTCTCCGCCGAGTGCAGGCCGCCGGAGCCGGCGCGGAACTCCACGTTGGAGTGAACGCCATCGGGAGATTGGCCGCAGTTCCAGAGACATGCGCCGCAGTGGGCGCACTTTTCGCGCTCGAATGCGGGTGCGCCGTCTTCGCCGAGCGTGATGGCTTGCCCCGAGCACATGGCGATGCAGGTCTTCTCTTCGCAGCCGATGCAGAGGCCCACATCGCGAAAGATGACGTGATCGGCAAACCCGGGCATGGCCTGGACTTTGCCGCCGAGCAGCAGCGCATCCTGATGGGAGATGAGCAGTCGGCCATCGAGCGGCACCTCAGGCCAGCCGCGTGCCGAGAGCAGCGCATCGTGCAGCGAGCGGCCGTCTTTGAGAGCCAGCGCGACGGCCTCTTTGAGCTTGAGGCCGTCGAAGGATTGCGGGGCGAAGGGGCGAATCTGCTTGTGGGCAGGCGGGATCTGGCCCTTGAGCGAGAGCTTGCCGCCGGTGAGGCCGGCAAGAGCCATACCGATCATGCCCTTGACCATGCCGCCCTGGAAGCCGTTGCGGGCGTTCTGGGCCTTTTGTGAGCCGCGCTCGACCCAGCTTTGGCGGCGGCGGGTTTCGTAGGTGGCGGCGAGATTTTCCTGCGTAAATTGCTTGCCGGCGCGGAGCAGTTCGACCACGGCTTCACCGAGTTGCGTGCCTGTCGCCCAAGCCTCGTCGACGCCGGAGCCGGTCAACATATTCGTTGACCCGGAGCCTTCGCCGATCCGCGCAAAGCCGTCGCCGCAGAGGTACGGCTCGCCGTGGTGGCCTGATTCTTCGAGGGACTTCGCGCCCCAGGAGCGCAGGGTTCCGTCCTTCAAGACCTTCCAGATAGCGGGATGTTGAATATAGTGCTGAAGGTAGCGGTAGGCGGTGCGGCTTGGGTCGCTCATCCAGGAGGGAACGAAGATTCCTACCGAGACCAGCCGCTCGGGATGCACGTAAAGGAAGCCGAAGATCTCCGGCTCAGGGTAGCCGAAGCTGTGCCAGACGGTTCCGGGTTCGAGCGTTGTGCCTTCCGGGAGTTCAATGACGAACTTCATGCCGAGAGCCCACTCACGATGGGCGTGGCCTTCGGGAAGTCCGAGCTTATCGTCCAGTGCCTGGCCGACTGCGCCGACTGGGCCGTCCCCGACGACGGTCAGTTTAGCTCGCACGTCCATGCCGGCCATGTATCCGTCGCATGGATGGCCGTTAGCGTCGACGCCCTGATCGGCGAGGCGAAGGCCTTCGACTTTTCTGCCTGCCAGCAGCGGTCCTGCAACCGGCGTGCCCGGCCAGATCTGCACCAGCCCGCTGGCCATCAGTTGCTGGCCGACCCACATATTGAATTGACCGATGGAGAGGACCAGTCCGGGGTGCTTATTGAGGAAGGCCGGAGTCCAGGGCAGCGTGAAGGCGTGGTCTTTCACGCCAACGAGGCGGCTCAGGGTGCGAAGAACAGCATCGGCAGTGCGCAGGGTGAGCGAGCGCCGGCTGGCGCCGATGGGGTCGAGCAGGTACATCACGCGCTCGTGCTTGACCTCGACGGCCATGGGGATCTCTGCGGGAATCAGTGCAGGGAAGCTGGAGCGGATGCTTTGGGCGCGGGTGACGACTCCGCTGACGCCCCCACTGATGTCGTCGGAGCGTTCGTAGCAGAGAATCTGCAGTGGCATTCCCGGCGCGATCTTGCTCTCGAAGGCCGGGTCGGCGGGGTTTTCGGTCCACGCGTGCGTGAGCGTAGACAGGAAGCCACCCATCGCTGGACCAAAGCCTGCACAGGCGATATCGATCTCCATCGATTGCCGCTCGACCTCCGGTGCCGCCTGTTCCTGTGCGATCGGGCTTGTGCTCATGCAGGATAGTCCAGCGCTTCAGGAATCATCACTTTGCTGACGGTCTCGGCGGCGCGGTCCTTGGCGAGGCGTGATCCGCTCAGGCAGGTGGTCAATCTGGTTTGCAGGCGCAGAAAGTCGGTGTTGCCGGCGCAACCGGCGCAAGGGCCGGCCTTCTGCGGATGGCTGCCGTCAGATCCCATCACGTCGATAGCGAAGGCCGAGATTCCCGGCATGGTCTCTTCGAGTTCATCGAGTTCACTGGCAAGGAAGCAACTGCGGTGTTCTTCCTCGTCCCACGAGGGGTGGCAGTTGTAGCCGAAGACCAGTTCGGCGCAGATGCGGGAGACCTCGCCGGCCGCCGCCGCTGCCTGTACGTGGCAAAGGTCGGAGAAGAATTGGACGGTGCCTCCTAAGCCCTCCGAGGCGACCGGATCGCCAGGGCCGCGGGCTTCGAGTTCGAGTACGTCGAGGATCTGATAGCGCGATGCGACCAGCCAGCAGAGCGCGTCGGCCAGCGCAAAGGTCACGCCCTGCCGTTGCCCGTGATAGAGCTTGCCGCCGGTGGGGTCGGTGGCCTTTTGCAGGTGGTTGAGGGTCCAGAGCCACATCTGCATAGCGGATGCCAGCGTGCAGGCGCCGGTGCCGGGCCGCAAGGAGGCAATACCCCGCATCTGTTGAATCCAGGCGCGGAACTGGGCCAGAAAAACTTCCGACGTCATGGTGACCGTCAACTGGCGGCGCTGCACGGCCTCGGGGCCTTCGTAGGTCGCTTCGAGTTGCGCATCCATCCACTTGTTGCCGAGGAAGCCGGGGCAGTCCTCGGTGATGCCGTAGCCGCCCATGAGGCTGACGGCCTCGCGCAGCATGTTGGTGCCGTGGCCGGTGTTCCAGAGCTTCGTGGCCGGGCAGATGACGTTGGTCTCGGCGTCCATCAGCATGTACTGGACGAGCGGATCGGCTTCAAGTTCTGCACGACGAGGATCGTCCGTTTTCAGAGACATTAGCTCGATGGCGCGTTCGGCGCTTTCCTTGAGGGCCTTCATCTCGGCCCGGCCGCCGCTGATGCCGCGTTCGGCGAGTATGGCCGACTTCTGCTTTTCGATGGGTTCAAGCACGTCGAAGAGGCGGGCGGTGGCAAAGCCCAGCGAGGTGGCCGCTTCGCCGGTGGACCAGATATCGACCAGCCGGTGCAATGCATCCTCGCGCTGCTGGATTCCTTGCTCGTAGCGCACCGAACCGGGCTTGGCGCCCTCGGCTCCGCGGAAGCGCTGGCGCTGATAGCGAATGACCGGCTCGACGGCCGAAAGCAGCTTGGCCGAAGACATCAGGCCGACGGCCACGCGGGTGCGCTTGAAGACGGCTTCGAGAACGTCGCCGTGGTTGCAGTTGGGAATGATGACGCCGTCCTTGACGGTGTAACCGCCGATGATGCGGCTGGCCGGAACTTTCATGCTGAAGATCGGGTCCCCTGTCGACGAGAGCTGATGGACCAGCTTCTTGGTCGGAGTTCCGTGGTCGAAGACGCCCTCGTCCGTCTCTTCCAGGATCACCATGCAACTGCCTTTGATGCGCGGATCGTCTGAGCCAACGGCGGCAGTGACGAAGTTGGCGAAGGCAATGTTGGTGATGAAGCGGCCGCGCTTGTCTACCTGCAGCCAGGGCTCTTCGCCGTCTTTCCACTCGGCAACGCGCACCTTGCCGCTCAGCATGCCGGTGTCGACGCCGACATAGGGGATGGGCTCGGTCAGTACAAATGCCCCACGCCAGGGCTTGCGGTCTTCTCCGGGCTGCGGTGGCGCGGAGAGGCTCTTGTAGCGGTTGATTTGTTCCGGCGTACCGCGCTCGTGGATGGGCGCCAGCGCCAGGAAGCCGGCCAGACTGGCCGTGGCCGCGCCGCCGTCTACCCAGGCCAGCTCGAAGGCTGCCAGCGAGAGCGCCAGATTCTTGGGGCCGGAGATGAATCCCCCCTCTTCCGGTTCCATGAAGGCCGCTGTGATACCGGCGCGGTCAAAGGCCTCCATCATTCCGTTCTTGCCGGGGGTCCATTCGTGGGTATTGCGCTCGCCGGCGGCGACCAACTGCGCCACGGTTCCCCGCGCTACACTGCGCGACGATTGAACCAGCATCTGCAGATCGAAACGGTCGGCAAAGCGCCATAGAATCTGGCGTACCGCGTCCCCAGGAAGGGTGAGCATCTCTTTTTCGTTGAATACGGCAACTGTGGCCATGAATAGTTTCCTCAAGCAGCGGTCATATTCTCCTTGATCGAGCACACCTTAGCATGTGACCCGTATCACCTCGGCGCACCCTGCAATCTACCCGGCTAAATCTGAAAACAAAAGAATCTGTTCCTGGGGAATTCGCAGATTGTTCGCTTGCCACCGGGGCGTGGTCAATTTAGTGTGTGATCGGCGTCACTTGCGACGTTGCAACAAACCCTATATGACAGGGACTAAACCGGAAAGCCTTCATCGACCGGCAAAAGGAGCAACACGATGACTTTTGGAATCAGAGCGGCGGCCGTAATCTTGCTGGCCGCTTTCATTGCGGGGCCTGCCATCGCGCAGGCGCCCGGCGCAGATACCTACAAGGCCAAGTGCGCCATGTGCCACGGCGCCGACGGGTTGGCCGCAACGCCCATGGCCAAGACGATGAAGGTGTTGTCCTTCAAGGATCCGGCGATGGTCAAGGCCTCCGATGCCCAGTTCATCGCCTCGACGGAGAATGGCAAGAACAAGATGCCCGCCTACAAGGGCAAGCTGACCGACGCGCAGATCAAGGATGTCGTCGCGCATATTCGCACGTTGCAGAAATAGAAGCGCACTGGGTAAGCCCTGACAGCTTGGGATGAATCGGGAGAGAGAGGCCAGTCCTTTCTCTCCTGCGCCTGAGGTAGGGCAGACCTGGAATGGGAAGGCCTGAAGGGGTCTGGATTAACCGGAGCGTGCATGAAGACTGCTTTTTTCGCAATCGGCCTTGGGGCACTTTTGGCCGCCGGTTTGCCGTGCGTCGCATGGGCGCAAACGGATTGCCTCTCCTGTCACGGGGACAAGGACATACAAGACGCCTCCGGGCACAGTGTAGCTGTAGATGCGCACACCTTTGGCTCCAGCCTGCATGGCAGCCTGAAATGCGGCGACTGCCACACTACGATCAAGGAGTATCCTCATCCCGAGCAGATCACGCAAGTCAAGTGCGAGACATGCCACGCAGACCAGGCCGCGGGATTAGCCGGCAGCGTGCATTCAGAGAAAGCCGAGCATCCCTGCACGAGTTGCCACGGTGATGCCCATTCCATATTTCCAAAAGACGATTCGAGGTCGGCGGTCTATCCGCTCAATATCCCGCGAACCTGCGGCGCCTGCCACGGCAACGACGCGATTGCCAAGAAGCACGGCCTGCCCAACGTCTACCCGATGTATATCGACTCCATCCACGGCTTCGCGCTCAGCAAAGAGGGTCTCTTGGTGGCGGCTAACTGCCAGAGTTGCCATGGATCGCATCACATCCTGAGCCACAAGGATCCGCAGAGTCCTACTTACAAGGCAAATATTCCCAAAACATGCGGAACCTGCCACGCGGGAATTACCGCGAACTATATGGGCGGCGTGCATGGAAAGGCGATTAGCGCGGGCAATTTGAAAGCCCCCGTTTGCTCAGACTGCCACACGGCACACGCGATCCTGCAGCCGACCGAGGCTGCATTCCGCATGCAGTCGACGCCCATCTGCGGATCGTGTCATAAGGACAAGTTATCCACTTATCGCGATACCTTCCACTCGCAACTTAGCTCGCTTGGCGGTTATGTGGAGACGGCGCGCTGCTGGGACTGCCATGGAGCGCACGATGTATTGCCTGCATCCGATCCGCGGTCCCCGATCGCTCCGGCAAACCTCGTAGCCACCTGCGGCCGATGCCATGCGGGCGCAAATGCCAGCTTCGTGCAGTATCAGCCTCATGCCAACGCGCGTAGCCGCAAGCTGAATCCGGCGCTCTATTTCATTCGCTTGTTCATGAACCTGCTGTTAGCCGGCACACTGACGTTCTTCGTGATTCACACCATACTGTGGCTGATCCGCTCGCGTTACGACCAGGTAAAGAGAAAAACCGCAGAAGGAGGGAAGAATGCCTGATCAGAAGCAAGCGGCAGATGGAAGCATTGAGACAGGTGGCACGGGAGGCCGGTATTTCACGCGCTTCTCGCCGGGGCAGAGATACCTTCATGCTGTCCTGTTCACCACGTTTCTAGGCCTGGCGGCAACCGGTCTGCCCATGCGCTTCAGCGAAAGCATCTGGGCGAGGAAGTTCGCTAGCCTGGTCGGCGGATTCGGGGCGATCATCTTCTTTCACAAACTCTTCGCCGTTGTTCTAACCCTGGCGTTTCTAATTCATGTTAGAGATCTCTTTTCCCGCGCGTTTATCCATCGCGAAAAAGGAATCTTCTGGGGATCGACCTCCATGGTTGCTAACTGGAAGGATGCGAAGGATCTCTTCGGGCATCTTCGCTGGTTCCTGGGACTGGGGCCGAAGCCGCAGTTCGAGCGCTACGCCTATTGGGAGAAGTTCGATTACTGGGCGGTCTTCTGGGGCATGATCGTCATCGGTTTTTCAGGCTATGCCATGTGGTTCGCCCCATTCTTCGCCAGGTTCCTTCCCGGCTGGGCATTGAACGCCGTGCTGGTGATTCACAGCGAAGAAGGATTGCTTGCCATTCTCTTTATTTTTTCGATTCACTTCGTCAACACACATCTTCGCCCGGACAGTTTTCCCATGGATATGGTAGTTTTTACCGGCGTGGAAACCGAGGAAGAGTTCAAGCACAAGCGCACCCTGGAGTATGAGCGGCTGAAAGCCCAGGGGAAACTGGAGGCGAGAATCGGGGAGGCGCCGGGAAGCTGGCAGATCAATTTCTCCAAAGTCGTCGGATTTACAGCCATTCTGATTGGTCTGGTTCTTCTAGTATTGACATTAAGTGCATATTTCAGAGAGTAATGGGGCAAAACGTGTCGTTGATGAAGTGGCTAAGTAAGAAAGATAGAAGAGTTATTCTCGCCCGGTTTATTGCCCTATCCCTGTTTGCAGGGGCTTCTGGGGCTTATGCCGATCAAAAGCCCAGGGATAAAGAGTGTCTTGCCTGCCACGCCGACCCCACATTAACCACGGAAGTGAATGGCAAGCAAGTTAGTCTATACGTCGATGAAAGCAAGCTGAAGCATTCGATTCACGGTGATATGTTCACGTGCGTGGATTGCCACAAGGATGTAACAGGCCTGGCCCATGAGACCACGCCCAAAATGATCCGCTGCGCCGAGTGTCACGCCGACGCCCAGGAGGCTTACTCGCACAGCCTGCACGCCAAGGCATATCGGGCCGGAGGGCCGGGGGCTAACTGCCAGGATTGTCACGGAGGCGCGCACGGGATACTGGCCGCCGACGATGCCAAATCACCGGTGAATCATGCCAACATTCCCGTCACCTGCGGCCGATGCCACGGGCAGTCGTTTCTGATGGAGTCGAACGGAGAAAGCGCCCAGCCCTTCCTCTCCTATCAGGCAAGCGTGCATGGGCATGCCACTGAAAACGGATCGAAAAAGGCCGCGGTCTGCACCGATTGCCACGGTGCGCACGAGATTCTTTCCGCCAGCGATGACAAGTCGCCGATCTATAAGTTCAATGTTCCAGCGACCTGCGGTAAGTGCCATACCGAAGTCTCGAAGACCTTCATGGAGAGCATTCACGGGCAGGCAATTGCCCGGGGAAATGGGCAGGCCCCTGTCTGCACCGATTGCCATGGAATCCACTCGATCAAGGCCCACATCGACCCTAACTCATCGGTTTCGCAGCAGAACCTGGCGCGCACCACCTGCGCGCGCTGTCACGAAGGCGTGCGGCTCTCGCAGGAGTTCGGCGTGGCTGGGAACCGCATGACGACTTACCTGGACAGTTATCACGGACTGGCCTCCGAGGGCGGATCGGCTGTGGTGGCCAACTGCGCCAGTTGCCACGGCGTGCACAATATTCTTCCTTCCAGCGATCCCCGCTCGACGATCAACCGCGCCAACCTCGACGCGACCTGCGGCAAGTGTCATACGGGAGTTACTCAGAAGTTTACGTTGACCAAGGTCCACCTCGACGGCAGCCGTTCCAAAGATATAGGCTCGGTTGCGGTGCGATGGGTGAGGTGGTTCTACCTGATCCTGATCTTCGCCGTGATTGGCGCGATGTTTCTGCACAACGCGATCATATGGCGGAGCAAGGCCGTGGCCCGGCGCTCGATGCAGAATCCCATGATGCAGCGCATGAGCGCCAATCAGCGCTGGCAGCACCTGATTCTATTTACCAGCTTCATTGTTTTGGTGATCACAGGCTTTGCCCTCAAGTTTCCCAACTCGTGGCTTGCCGAGGTGCTGGCCATGGGCGAGAAGCTGCGCAGCATCACTCACCGCGTCGCTGGAGTTATCCTGATCGGCGCCGGAATCTATCACGTCTTCTATCTTGCAATCTCTAGAGATGGACGGCGGCTGATTTTGGACTTTGCCCCTCGGCCGAGAGACGCCTTCGACGCGTGGGGCACCATGCGTTACTACCTCGGAGTTAGCAAGGACAAACCTAAATTCGGCCGATTTAGTTATGCGGAAAAGGCCGAATACTGGGCGCTGGTTTGGGGCACGGCGCTGATGGCAGTGACCGGAATCATGATGTGGGGCAAGGTATGGGTCGGAGATCTGCTGGCGCGCTGGTGGGTCGATATCGCTACCGCCATTCACTTCTATGAGGCGATTCTGGCCACGCTCGCGATTGTGGTGTGGCACTTCTACCAGGTGTTTTTCGACCCCGACGTTTATCCCATGAACTGGGCCTGGTGGGATGGCAAGATGCCGGTCGAGCACTATCGCCATGAACATGGGTTGGACGCGGAGTCGCTTGGACGAGCCGCGGCCGATGAAGCCGGCAAGGATACCGGGAATCCAGCGCCAGATAAAGCTGAGAAGTAAGAGTGGGAGTAGCCTTCGATCGTGAGTCGTCTTTGCATCGGCAATGAGTTGCACTGAGGGCGTGTCTGGGTTCATTGACAGCCCCGGGCCAGCGATCTAGAATTCAGGCGCTTGTTAGATGGTCCATGCTACCTCATGAAAGGCTACAGGAATATGGCTCAGGCGTGGTGGTCTCGTGCATTTGGATTGGCCGCAACTGCACTGATCTTCAATCTCACGCTGGCGGCTCAGGCGGGCGATCCAGAGGCCATTGAACAAAAGCTCTACGCGGGGTTCAAGCCGACCAGGATTGCGGCTGATCGCAAGGATATCGTCACGGCCGGAGACAGGATCGTGATACAAAAGCCCGGACTGACGATGTATGCCGTGGCTTCGCCGATGCCGCCCCTGTACACCTACAGAAATGGAAAGATCGGGCGAGGCTTGATTGGCCTTGGCAAGGATGTGGAGATCTCCATGAAGACGCCTGGAGGATCCGCGGCCGACTATCCGCATCGCTCCTTCGCACCGGGAGAGAAATGCTGGGTTACCGGAGTTCATGTCCAAAAGGATGGCGTGGTTTTTCAGCTCTACAGCGATCGATACGATGACACGCGATATTACGCAAACCTGAAGATCGCCTTTCCAGACAAGAAAGAAATCCCATCGGTGGACACTGCCTTGCAGTTAGTAGCTGAGGTGCTCACGGTGGCGCCCGCGGAGGTTCATGTCGACAAGCCTGCGGCAGCAGCGCCTGCTGTTCCCGTGATGAATCCTGCGCCAAAAAACCAACCGCCAAACCTGTCAGGAAAGTACAACTTCGATGAGGGTGACTCACAGATTAACTTTGTTTCCGGCAGCAGTTGCATCATGCTCGGCCCCGGCGGCACACAAAGCGCCGGCAAATACAGAGTGACGGCGGATGTATTGACAATGGATTGCACCGTGACCGGAAACTCCTTCAATCTGAAGATTCAAGCCGACAAACTGGTTGCCGAAGACGGGCACGTATGGCTTCGGGAGGCCGCTGCGCCACCGCTTCCGCCGGCGATCTCCATCGGACAGACCAAGGCTCAGGTGACCGCCTCCCTGGGGCAACCGGTCAAGGTCTCCAAGCTGGGTGTGAAGGAGACTTTTTATTACAAGGATATGAAAGTGACCTTCACAAGTGGAAAAGTCGTCAGCGTAGAGTAAGCCGTTTGCGCACTTAGCTGGAGCGTCGGGTCCATTGATCGGTGAAGAATTAAGAACCCGATGAGCCATGGCGCCGGTTTGTGAGCAATGGTGGTGCTATGTCCGCGGTGGCAATTCCGCCTGGCCGGGCCGGGCGAGGAGTCATCGGATGTTAGAGAAATTAATTTAAGAATAAACGGAACATTCCGCCAAAGGCTGTGTTTGCTTCGATAGGTAATTTTCCCAGTGCGATGCTCGCACGATTTTCTTGACAGTCTCATGGCCGTGATGTACGTTTTAATGGTTTACAGGAAAATTCCCCAACAAATCACGAAACGGAAGAGGCATATGACTCAAATGCGGTGGTCTTGCGCATTCGGTTTGGCCGCTTTGGCGGCCGTATTCACGGTTGGGATGGAAGCCCAGGCGGGCGACCCGGCAACGCTGATCCAGGAGAAGCTGGTCTCTCAGATCAAGCTGACCAAGGCTGCGGCCGACCACTCGGATATCGTCACCGCAGGTGATGTTGTGGTGCTGCATAAGGATGGACTGATGATGTGCAGTTCCTCCTCCTCCTATGCATTTTCAAACAGCTATAGCAGTGGAGTTCTATCCGCGAATAACAGTAACCGCGCCAAGGACGCAGCAAAGTCCTTTCTTAAAGGCCGTCTTCCATTTGGCGGAGGAGGCAGCGTCACCGATGCCGCCAACAACGGCTGCCCGTCGCGTAAGTTTGTTGCTGGCGAGAAGTTCTGGATTACTGGCGTCGCGCCTCAAAAGGACGGGATTCTGGTGAGCACCTTCAGCGATCCCTACCCGGACCCCTCGGGAAATCAGGTCCGCTACTACGGGGAGATCAAGTTCTCTTTCGCGAAGGGTTCGGCGCCGCCGGTGGACGCTTTCGTAAAGACAGTTTCCGAGGTCATCACAGTTCAGCCCGCGGACGACAAAGGCGATCAGGGCGGCCAGGCTGCCCAAGCACCGGCTCCGGCCGCCGCGCCGGCTCCTGCTCCAATGCAGGAGATTGCTCCCCCTCCCCCGCCTGCCGACGCTCCTCCGCCAACCATTTCCCTTGGCCAGACAAAGGATCAGGTAACAGCAGGCTTCGGCCAGCCGTTGCGAGTTGCCAAGCTGGGAGCGAAGGAAATCTTCTATTACAAGGACATGAAAGTGACCTTCACCAACGGAAAAGTCAGCAATGTTGAGTAGAGCGATCGCGCATCCGGGATCGGCGCTATCTGGAACAGGAATGAGGATACGATGACCACGCAATTCGTTCGCAAAGCCATGAGAAACCTCTCCGCATTAACGATTCTTGCCGGGCTTCTGGGACTGTGCAGCATAGCCAGTCTCGCGTCAGACAAGAAGCCCTCGGCCCCGGCCAAATCCGCTCCGGCCCCCAGGCCAGCCGCCAAGCCTGCTGGTGGTGCCGGCGGCGGGGCTTCGCATGGACCTAGCGCGGGCGGGGCGGCAACCCATGGGCCGACGGCCGGCGGCGCCGCTAGCCATGGACCAACCGCGAATGGCGCTGGCGCACACACCACGACCACCACCGGATCTCACACCACCACTACCACGACCGGTGCAGGGCACACTACGACCACGACAACCGCGACACACACCACGACGACCACCGGAGCGCACACGGTGACCGGCGGCGCAGGCGCCGGAGCGCATCCCGGTGTTGGAGCTGGTGCGGGCGCGCATCCCGGCGTTGGCGCGGGCGGCGCGCACGGCCCTGCCGGCGGCGCCAGCCATTCGGCGATCAAGAGCGGTCCAGCGCCCAAGGGAAGCGTCGAACACGTTACCAAGAGCGGCAGCGCGGTGCGCACCCGCCCCAACGGCAGGGTCAGCGACGTGCATGACGCCCGGCGTGGAATGGATGTCCATCACGGCCTGGCCGGCGGACGCAGGGTCTCCATGGAGCGCCACGACGGCAGCCGCCTGGTTGCCGAGCGGGGCCGGCGCGGATATGTGGAGCGTGGCTATCACTATCACGGCCATGATTTTGGCCGTCGGGCGTACTTCTATCATGGCCATGAATACAATCGCTACTATCGCGGCTATGGCTATCGCGGGTTAATGCTCAACGTCTATGCCCCAGGGTTCTACTATGGCCCGGCCTTTTATGGGTGGGCATACAATCCCTGGGCGGCGCCGATCGCCTTCGGATGGGGATGGGGAGGCAACCCGTGGTTCGGCTTCTACGGCGGTTATTTCCAGCCGTATCCGGTGTATCCCTCGGCGGCATTCTGGCTGACCGACTATATCATCTCGCAGGATCTGCAGGCTGCCTACGCAGCCCGTCAGGAAGCATCCGAGGCCGCTGCCGCGCCAACTGCCTCCGGCGGGCAGCCAGTGCTCACCCCCGAGGTGAAGCAGATGATCGCCGACGAAGTGAAGGCCCAGTTGGCGCTCGAAAACCAGGAAGCGACACAGAACGCTGCCAACCAGGACGTGGACCCCGCTTCGAGCGGAGTCGCGCGCTTGTTGAGCGACGGGCGTCCGCATGTATTCGTGGCCGGCGGCAATCTGGATGTGACGGATGCAAGCGGCCAGGAATGCGCTGTCAGCGACGGCGACACGCTGCAATTGCGGGAGCCGCCTCCCTCGGACGCAACCTCGGCGAATCTGGTGGTTCTCTCCAGCAAGGGAAACCCGGAGTGCCAGATATCGCTCACGGTGCAGGTGCAGTTGACCGACCTGCAGGAGATGCAGAACCACATGCGCGAGACCATCGACCAGGGTCTGAAGGATCTGCAGGAGAAGCAGGGCAAGGGTGGATTGCCGGCGGCTCCGCCATCGGCGCAGGCTCCTCCGGTTGATGCGCAGTATGCCTCCGCCGCACCTCCGCCGGAGGCGAACCTGGCCTCCGATATTCAGCAGGCCGACCAGCAGGGCGCACAGGCAGAAAAGGACGTAACCTCAGAGGCGGTGCAGGATAGTGACGCTCCTGGTGGCGCAGCGGCTGCGCCGGCGGCTCCGGTATCGGTTGATTTGGGACAAACCATCGATCAGGTGCAGGCGGCTCTTGGCGCGCCGGCACGGGTGGCGAACCTGGGACCCAAGGTCATCTACTACTACAGCGGCGGCATGAAGGTCACATTCAAAGATGGCAAGGTGAGCGACGTGCAGTGATCCGAGCGGACCGGCGCGGGTGGGGATCAGCGATTCCCTCCCGCGCCAGGATCGCAAACACTGGGGCAAGACAGAGCTTTCGTCACCCGTGTAAAAGCAGGCAGACGGTGAAGACGTTCCGAATTACTTTAGTTTTAGGAGCATCTTGCAAAAGTCGTCACTGGGGTAGGTTTGAAGTGTCAGGGCGCGACTTCAGTCGTGCCGCAAATGGCACAACCCGATTCCGGCTTTAGCCGCTGCGGAACTGCAAACAACTAAAAGCAAAGAGACGCAGGGGCTAAAGCCCAACATCTTCTTGCTGAACTTGCGGCACGACTGAAGTCGTGCCCTGACGCTTCTTTCAATCTCTATAGAATTTTGCAAGTGGCTCATAGGGTTTACGCATAGTCGATGGGGTGCTTGTTCAGCCACTGCTCATCGCGCACTCTCCCCATCTTCTTCATTGCATTGCCGGCGACGCTTGCGCTTAATTCCCGGCTTTCCCAGGCGAGGCCGGCGCCAAGACCGATGGCGCAACCCAGCAAACCGTACGCAAAGATTGCGGTCTTAGATTTCTGGCGGCAGAGTGGGTAGCTGATCACGAGACCCAGGGCCGCTCCAATCGCGGCAGGCACGAGGGCGCCCTTGGCCACATCCTCAAGAAAGGGAGTCACGGGTTTTCCGTCGAAGAACTCTTCTTGGCCCGACCGAGCCCCTTCGATTCCGGAGTCCACCAGCCGCCGGCCATAATCGACATTGGATTTCACCCACTTGCCCAAGCTCATGGAACCTCCTCGCCTTCCTTGAAAGACGTTTCAAGTCTATCAGATCAACAATCGCCGCATGAAGACCGCGTCTTCAGTCATTCCCTCAATGTGAGCCGAGCGTCATGACGGAGAGATGGCCGATTCAAATCGGGACAATGCCGAAGCCGGACCGTGCGCGCTATCATCGTCGTGCTAGGGCTTGGTCTCATGGGTTTCAGACTGTTGGACAGCGAGTGGGTGGAATGAGGATCGCTTACGTGCTCACCTCGCTCGGCATCGGCGGAGCGGAACGGCAGGTGGTGGCGCTGGCTGAGCGCATGGCGGCGCGCGGTCATGCGGTTTCGCTGCTCGTGCTGCGGCCCCGCCAACTCGAAGAGTGGCCTGCTACAGTCGATCGCGTCTACCTCGACATGCGCAAGACACCGGCCAGCCTTCTCGCGAGTCTCGCGAAGGCCCGCCGCTTGCTGCGCATCTTTAGTCCAGATCTGATCCACAGCCACGTCTACCCAGCCAACATGGCGGCGCGGCTGCTCCGTCTTTTCGGATCTGCGCCGTCGCTCATCTCTACCGTTCACAACGTCTATGAGGGCTCGTGGCCGCGTATGCTGGCCTATCGGCTCACCGACCCGCTCAGCCGCTGGACCACCGCAGTAAGCCAAGCCGCCGCCGACCGTTATGTGCGCCTCAAAGCTGTTCCGGCCAATAAGTGCTCAGTCCTCACCAATGGCATCGACACAGCGGAGTTTGTTTCCAGCCCGGAGCGCCGCGTCCGTGTCCGAGCACAGATGGGTGTAAAGGAAGAGTATGTCTGGCTCACGGCCGGACGCATCGCTCCCGCCAAAGACTATCCCAATCTTCTGCGCGCCTTTGCCAAGGTGCGAGCAGCTTCTCCGCAGGCGCAGCTTTGGGTTGCCGGGGAAGTATCGGGGACCGAGTTCGCAAACGTTCATGCCTTGGCTGCCGAGTTGAAATTGGAGAGCTCGGTACGCTGGCTCGGTTTGCGGCGCGACATGCCCGCCCTGCTCGACGCGGCCGACGGTTTTGTCATGGCTTCTGCTTGGGAGGGAATGCCGCTCGCCCTGGGCGAGGCGATGGCCATTGAGAAGCTGGTGGTAGCCACCGATGTGGGCGGCGTGCGCGAACTGGTAGGCGATGCCGGAGTGATCGTTCCGGCGAAGAGCCCGGATGAGTTGGCCGAGGCGATGCTCGGGATGATGCGGACCACGACTGAAGCTCGTCGCTCAATGGGCCGGGCGGCGCGGAATCGCATCCAGAGTCAATTCAGCATCGACGCCAAAGCCGATGAGTGGGAAGCGCTGTATCGGACGGTTTCGGCGGAGAGGTCTCGAACAGGTTCATGCCGGTGATTTGTCAGATTGATCTTTTGCTACAGGGTGCATTCGCTTTGGCGCCGCTCGGCAGGGCTCGAATGATACCCTTATCATCGATCTCACGAGTTGCCTGACCTGACCGGGAAAACGGCTCAGCGGAAGGCCTGGAGGAAGTTCGATGCGAACAACGATTGCCAGTCGAGTGATGTACTGCGTCCTGTTGGGCGTGGTTGTTGGCATGGGAGGCGAGATGGCGCAGGCGCAGGCAAAGGCGCAGAATGCGGTTCTGACGCTCGATCATGGCTGGCAGTTCAGGCAGGTCACAGCCGGTGCGCAGCAGGACGAAAACGGCTGGCTTCCCGCCACCGTCCCCGGAGACGTGCATCTGGACCTGTTGGCCAACAAGAAGATTGCCGACCCGTTCTTTCGCGACAATGAGAGCAAACTGCAATGGATCGAAAAAGAGAGTTGGGAGTACAGGCTAGAGTTCGCAGTCGCTCCGGCCATGCTCTCGCGCTCCAATGTGGACCTTGTCTTCGACGGCCTCGATGCAGCCGCCGAGGTCTATTTGAATGGCGAAAAAGTGCTCAGCGCCGACAACAGCTTTCGCGTCTGGCGCGTGGCTGCCAAGAGCCATCTGCATGCCGGCAAGAACCTGCTGCGCGTCGTCTTTCCATCTCCCATCAAGGCCGCCGCCGAGGTTGCCGCCGGCGACTTCTTCCGGGTTCATTCGAAGACCGAAGAAAAGACCTATATCCGCAAGCCTGCCTATGAATACGGCTGGGACTGGGGTCCGCGTTTTGTCACGAGCGGCATTTGGAAGCCAGTCCGCATCGAGGCCTGGGATAAGGTTCGCATTGCCGACTTCGCCATTCGCCAGCGGGACGTGAGCAAGGATGTGGCCCATCTGGACGCAGAGGTTGAAGTTGAGGCTGCCAGTGCCGGTCCGGCCAAGGTGAGCGTGCAGTACTCCGACAATGGCAAGCCAGTCACATTGACCAGCACGGTCACCGTCCATACTGGGCGCAATGTGATTGATCTGCCTATCGAGATTCGCGAGCCGAAGTTGTGGTTTCCGGCCGGGTATGGCGATCAGCCGCTTTATGAGTTCACCGCCCAGGTGGGCACGGGCGGCCAGGTCGGCGAACAACGCAAGACCAAAGCCGGCCTGCGCTCCATCGTCCTCCGACGCGAGTTGGACAAGTGGGGCCGGTCCTTTGAATTGGTCGTGAACGGAATTCCCGTCTTCGCCAAGGGAGCGGATGTGATCCCCTTCGACAGCTTTCCCAATCGCGTGACCACTCCGGATTATCGCCGTATCCTCCAGTCTGCCCGCGACGCCAACATGAACATGATTCGCCACTGGGGCGGAGGCTACTACGAGACCGACGAGTTCTATGCGATCTGCGACGAACTGGGCATCATGGTCTGGCAGGACTTCATGTTCGGCAACGACTGGCAGCCCGGCACCTACGCCTTCAAGCTCAACATTGAGGCCGAGGCTGAAGACCAGGTGCGCCGCCTGCGCAATCATCCCAGCATCGTGGTATGGTGCGGCAGCAACGAAACCGAAAGCGCCTTCAACTGGGATGCGCGAAAGACGCTGCCGCCAGAGATCAAGTTCTACATGTGGCAGGATTACCTGACTGAATTCAGTGGCATCCTGCCCCGCGTGGTGGCCCGGCTCGACTCTGAGACGCCCTACTGGCCCAGCTCGCCAAGCTCCGACTATGAAGCCGTCTCTCCGGTCTTTCTCTCCGGCGACAACCACTTCTGGGATGTATGGCACGGACGCGTGCCGTTCTCGACCTACGAAGCGGATCAGACGCGCTTTGTTACGGAGTTTGGATTTCAATCCTTCCCGGAGATGAAGACAGTTGAAGCCTTCACGCAGCCGGAGGATCGAGCGAGTATCTTCACGCCTGTCATGCTGGCCCATCAGAAAAACAACGAAGGTAACTCGATCATTCACGATTATCTACTCAGGGATTACGCAGAGCCGAAGGACTTTGCGAGCTTCCTCTACGTGAGCCAGGTGTTGCAGGCCGAGGGCATCAAGGTTGGGGCTGAACACTGGCGCCGTTCGCGGCCGGAGACGATGGGCACGATCTTCTGGCAACTGAACGATTGCTGGCCGGTGGCGTCGTGGTCGTCGATCGACTACTACGGACGGTGGAAGGCGCTGCAATACTATGCGCGGCGCTTCTATGCGCCCATTCTGGTTTCGCCGCATGTCGAGGATGGGGCGCTCAAGGTCTACATCGTCAGCGACAAGGTCAAAGCCGAACCAGCCTCGCTGCGTGTGCGCCTTATGGACTTCGACGGCAAGGTGCTTTTGGAGGAGACCAACGTCGTCAACGTTGAACCGCTTTCGAGCAAGGTCTATATTGACTGGCCGCTGAAGAAGCTGGCCGACGAAGGCGCCGCCAACACATCGCGCGTCTTTGTCGTGGCCGAGTTGACCGCCGGCGGAGCACGGCTCTCGCGCAATCTGGTCTATCTTGCGCCGGTCAAGGAAGTGCATCTGAAGCCGGCCCAGTTGAAGGTCGATGCTATTGGCGCGAAGGGGAGTTACAAGGTTCGCATCACTTCTTCTGTCCTTGCGCGCAGCGTCTATCTCTCCTTCGGCAGTGTTGACGCGCAGGTCTCCGACAACTACTTCGACCTGCTGCCGGGCGAGACAGAGGAGATCGCTGTTACCAGCGCTGCTTCTCTCGATGCGCTGAGGGCTCAGTTGAAGGTCATCTCCCTCACCGATGCATTCGCGGGCGATGGGCAGGGCGCTACGATCGGCGCTTCCCGGTAATTGGGAGCAGGCAAGAATGGCCGGAGCGTAACGCTCCGGCCATCTTGTCGATTGCCGATCATGACCGTTCAGAACGAGAAGACGGCTTGCACAAAGATGCGCCGCGCCGCCGAGCCGGTGCTGAAGACGCCGCCGGCAAGGCTTGTCGATTTGCCGAAGTTTGGCGCGGTCACCGTTCCATTCGGCGTTCCATAGTCGATGTCGTTGAAGAGGTTCAACGCCTGAGCGCTGAAGGTCAGCGAATACTTGCGGCCAGTGCCTGCGCCACCGCCCATTCCGCCCGGGCCGCCGCGGCCGCCCCCACCCATGCCAAATCCGCCAAAGCCGCCGCCCGGTGCGCCACCACGCCCACCCCCGCCTGGGGGCGGTCCACCCGGAGGCGGGGCGCCGCCATTCTGGCTATTGTCTGCCGCAGCGAGTTTAGGACCGAGTCCGATGGCGCGGCTGATGCGCAGATTCACGGCCACCGCCGCTGGACCGTTGCCCAGATTGATGGGAATGATTGCTTCGCCGGAGGTGGGTTGGCTGTCAAGGCAATCATTGCCAAACTGAATATAGCGTTCTGAAGTGGGCGTGCAATTTGACGCCGCAACTTGAGCCGGCCTTTGATTGAAGAGGTTGTTCAATGAGTCAGTGGGTAGGGTGATGTTAAATGGGCGGCCAGACTGCGCGATCAAAAACGGATTGAATCGGATTCCCCAGGGACCGCTGTAGTTGGCCATCGCGAAGAGCATGTTACGCGAAACAAAGGCGGCGCGCCCGTAGTCCTGGTCGAGGTTGTAGGCGTTCGATGCGCTGCCGGTGTTGGCATTGGCCCACGCAAGGGTATAAAAGCCCATCAGGTTCAGCTTTTTGCTTACCGTCGCGTTTATGCTGGTGATGAGCTGATTCTGTTTGAAGACCGCCTCGGGAAAATACTCGTAAAGGTAATCGCCGGAGCCATCTGGCGTGATTCCGTCTACGGCTTGGTTGGCGTTGCGCGTAGCCAACTGATGTACGCCAAAGGAGTGCAGGTAGGTGAGCGTCAGGCTGGTTCCCGTGGAGAGTTGCCGCTCAAGGCTGGTGCCGGCCTGCCCCGTGTAGGGCGAGTGAAAGTGAGGAGCCACCAGGTACTTCACTGGCTCCGAAGCGGTAGATGCGACGCCGGTGCTCGTGCAGCCGCCGTTTATTAGCACACTCTTGTCCAGCGCAGTTTCTGTGTTTGTCGGGCAACTCGGGTTGTTGAAGACGATTTGGTTCTGGATGTTCGCCCGGTTGACGGTGAGCAAGTTTCCGCTTCCAAGCCTGTCGTAGAAGAAGCCGTATCCGCCGCGAAGTACTGTCCTGGCCTTCTTGTCCTTACCGTTCCCATCCAGCGCGTAGGCGAATGCGGCGCGCGGGGCCCAGTCGTCGTGATCGGAGATGTGATTCTGTGCCTCCCATCGAATTCCGCCGGAGAGCGTCAGCCGGGGATTGAACTTCCAGTCGTCCTGAGCGAACAATGCCACGTCAAAGACATTGGCCAGTGATGATTCGGGTCCCGTTGTGATGCTGGCGGATGTTGGGCCAGCCAGGGTATCGAACGCTTGGCCATTCAAAAGTCCTTTGGCCATCGCCAGGTAGTTAGCAGACGAATCGAAGGTGAATGATCCGTTGAAATTCGCATTCGTCAAGTTTGCGTCTCGCGTATCTCTCATGCGGGTTCCAAACTTGATGGCGTGTGCGCCATGACTCATGGTTGTCAGATTCTGGAACTCAAGGCGTGTCGTGTGATCGAGGCTGATTTGGCCACGAAATCCACCCCCCGTGAAGTCTCCGGTGACGTTGATGGTACTGTCCGGCGAGTCGGGATAATGATTCTCATTCTGCCGCTCAAACTGCATCCGGGTTTCGTTGACGACGTGATCGTTGATGACGATCGCATCGCTCAATTGCACCGTGTGGTCGGTGTTCGATTCGTGCGTGGAGGCGCTCGCCAGCGAACCGGAGTTCAGATCTCCGTGCTCGGACTCGGCCCAGAATCCGTAGCGTGCCGTGAAGGTGTTCTTTGCGCCCAGTTGCCAATCGATGCGAGCTGACGCATTGTCACGGATGCGCCGGTTCAGGAGGTTAACGCCGTAGTTCGAGATGTCCTGATATGGGTTGTTGAGCGGGTCGGGGGGCAGCAGAGGGTTCTGGAGCATTACCGCATCCGGAATCAGCCAGGCGTCGATATTCTCCGTGTTGCGCTGCTCGGCGCTTACGAAGAAAGAAGCAGTTTTTGAGATTGCCCCGCTCACTGTGCCGTTGAACTGATAGCTGTAGTAAGAGGGGATTGACGTTGAGAACGGGTTGCCGGTATTGAAACTCTTGTCGTTGCCTTGGATGAAGAACTGGCCGTGCAGCTTGTCGGTGCCAGGCTTGGTGAGAATCTCGATGCGCCCGTAGCCCAGCCGGTCAAACTCTGCCGAAAAGGGATTCTGATTGATGCGAATCTCGCGGATCGCCGATTTGGGCGGAAGCTGTCCGCCGCTAAAGCCGTCAATATAAATCTGGCCTCCGTTCGGTCCCGCCGAGGGTCCGGCCAGCGCCGTCAACTCATTGGACAGCTCATCTGGGTCGTCCGACAGCGCATCTAGATCCTTGCCCTTGAGGACGATGGCGTTGGCGTTGCCGCTCGCTTCAACGTTGACCGAGGCTGACTCGTCTGTAACCACTACGCTCTGCTGTTCCACCTCCATGGCCATCGAAATGTCCACGCGCTTCACTTGGCCCGCCGCGAGTTGGATGGCCGGCATCGCGAAAGGAGCGAAGCCAGGATAGGAGGCCCGTATGATGTAGCTGCCGGGCGCGAGACCGCTCACCTGGTAAGCGCCGCTCGCATCCGCCGTCGTTGTGGCGACGGCCTTCCCCGCCGATGAGGTGATGTTGACAGTTGCGCCCGGAATCAGCGCGCCCGTAGGGTCGGCGATATGTCCGTGCAAGCTGGCTGTTGCTGCGGGAGGAGCACTTGGCGAGACAGCGGTCTTCGCGCCCGAAGGAGGCGCGGCGACAGTTTGTGCTTGCGCTGAAACCGCTGCGGCCAGGCCCAAAGTTAGGGCTATCAAGAAATGAGTGAAGCAATGCAATTTTGAGTACACGTATTCCTCGCTGTTTTTTTGCTGGCCGATTGTGAATCTACTGGGCAACATCAGGTGCGCTGGTATTCATGCTCCAGTTTGAAAGCAGGCTCTGGCTGGCAGCGGGAGCCTCAAGCAGCGGTTCGACGCCCGCCAGCAGCGTGATTGCCGTGACTTCGCTCTCGCCTTGAGTGGACACAAGCATCACCGCTTCGCCCTTTTGCAGGTCGCTGAGTTGAATGGCCGGAGCGCGATTCAGCATCTGCTGAGGGTCACCCGCGCCCCCTCCGCTTTGGCCGCCATTCTGCCCGGACCATTGGCCACCGCTTTGACTGCCTGCACCGCCACCGGCCGTTCCTTTCAGGCGCGCCGCCAGCATCGCGGCCATCCGGTCCGGCAACCGCCGCATCTGCGCCTCCGCCGTAACGTGAATGGTGACCAGCTTCTTCGTTGCCAGATCTTTGACTGCCAGCGTCGAGGCTGTCGCGTCGAGCGAAGCAATTGTTCCGGCGATGTTGCGGAAGCTGCCCGAGATGACCTCTTCGGCGGCAATCTCGGTTCCGTCCGCACTCTTTGTTCCCCGCGCGCGCAACTGGTCGCCCGCGTGAATCGCATCGATTGGCGCCGGGAGCGCTGCGTCAAAGCGCACCGAGGCCGGCGCATAGCGCTTCAGCATCGTCGTCTTGGTGATATGAACGGTGATTGTCTTCGCCGTCGCTCCGGCGCCGCTGCTCAACACGACAACGCCCGAGGCAGCATCCACACTCTTCACCAGGCCGCCTACACCTCGCCGCTGCCAGTCCTCGCGATCCTTCTGTTGCTTCAGCGCCAGGTCCGCCTGCTTTACAGCGACAATCTGCAGCGCTTGCGTGGTGCCGGCAGGTGCATCGGGGTCGAGCTTCACCAGAGCGCGGTCGCCAATGGCCAGGTCGCTGAACTGAATCGTCTCCGCCGTGCTCAGATCTTTTTGTCCTGGAGCGATGCGCTTGAGCGTCGCGGTCGTTGGAACCGCCACCTGACGCTCGCCGTCGGCATCGGTCTTGACCGTGATTGTGCTGCCGTTGATGGCGGTGATCGTGCCAACAAGCCGGGAAGGCGACTGCGCGGAGGCAAAACTCCCGCTCAGCAGAAACCCGATTATCAGCGCCGACGTAATAGAAATGCGATTCAAGCACTTGCTCTTCATAAGCCAACTCTCCAATGGCCAACACCGCTTGGCATGCAAGGGAAAAAACGACAACTGCTTCGGTAGACGAATCAGGGCGGCAAAAGGTTGAGTGGAGGCTTTCGCGATGTGTGTGGTCCTTCGAAAACCGCTGAATTTGGGCAAAAAATCGATCCTTCCGGAGATCGAGGGAAGTCCAATCTAAAAACAATCTGAAAGCAGCCGCTGGTCTATTCAGCCAACTCCGCGGTCTCCAGGAAAGAAAAGCTCCCCGAAGGCGTAGGAACCACGTGCGTCAGCCGCCGGTTGTGCACCACGACCGTGTTCCTGTACCAGAGATTGATGGCCGGCAGATCACGCGCGAGAATCTGTTGTGCTTCGACGTAATCCGCGCGCCGCCGAGCTGTGTCTGTACTCTGGCGCGCTTCGTCCAGCAGAAGATCGAGCTTCGGATTTGAATAGTGGCTGCGGTTGGTTCCCTTCGGAGAAAAATTCTCTGTCGCATAAACACCGAAGATGTCTGGTTGCTCGTTGCCGATCCATCGCAGCGAGTACATCTGAAACGCCCCGCGAGTCACGTCGGAATAAAACGTGGCAAACTCGTAGCTGCGCAGTTCCAATGCAATCCCTACCTTGGCCAGTTGTTGTTGCAAGACTGCGGCCAGCAGCCGCGTACCCTCATCGGTGCTGGTCTTCATTGTCAAGAGGAAGCGCACTCCATCGGCCCCGGTAGGATAGCCCGCCTCATCGAGCAGCCGCGCCGCCCGCACCGGATCGTACTCGTAGCGCGCAACGTCGCCGGTCCAGGCCCAGTGGCCGGCAGGCAGCAAGCTCTCGGCCGGCTGTGCGTGGCCCCGCAGCAGCGTCTGGATGATCAGCTTGCGGTCGATGGCGCAGGCGATGGCTTGACGCACTCGCGCATCGCTGAACAAAGGATCGCGCAGGTTGAAGTTGAGATACTGAACCTGCGTTCCAGGCGCGTCTTCAACCGTCAGGTTCGGCCGCGTGGCCAGCGCCGCCAATGCGTCGATGGGCAGGGAATTGACGGCCACGTCGCCCGAGCCCTTTTCCAGTTCCAGAGACTCGGTGGTTGCGTCCGGCACCACACGGAAACGCACCCGCTCAATCTTCGGAGTCGTAGCCCAACTCAGCGGATTCCGCTCGACCACCACTTCCTGATCGATTTGCTGGCTTACAAAGCGAAAGGGCCCGGTGCCCACCGGATGCCGCCAGAACTCGCGCCCGCTGCCCTCGGGAACAATGCCGAATGCGCCCGTCGATAGGTTTGTCAGCAAGAAGTTATCGGCGTGTTTCAAGTGAAAGACCACGGTCCGCGGGTCCCGCGCCTCGATCGTGTCCACCGAGGCATAGGCCGCGGCTTTGGGCGAGATCACCGCGCCCGAGCGGATCGAATCCACCGACCACGCGACATCGCGCGCCGTCATCGGGCGGCCATCGTGGAAACGCACGCCATCACGCAGATGGAAGATCAATGTCAGCGGGTCAGGCTGCTCCCAGCTCTCTGCCAGCGCAGGCGTGAAATGAAAGCTCGCGTCACGTGCCACAAGCCCGTCGAAGATTAACTCGTCGATATGTTCCGATTGCCCATCAGTGCCGATGCGCGGATCGAGGTTGGCCGGGCTGCTCTCGATCAGAAACACGACCGTTCGCGGATCCCGAGGCGCCGAGTGGCAGCCTGTGAGCGCCACCAGCATGGCCAGCGCAAAAAGCCTATGCATACGTCACCTGACCCAGGATCGCCGGCCGCACTGCGCCGGTGGCCCTGGGCACATTTCCCGGCAGGTGATGCCAGGTCTGCCAAGCCAACAGCGCAAAGGCCGCGGCCTCCTTGGCATCGGCGGGCAAGCCGAACTCCTCGCTTGCGGCCAACTCGCAGCCGAGTGGTTCCAGCCGTTGCGCCAGCATCGCCATCAGTGTTGCATTGCGCGCTCCGCCGCCTGAGACAATGTAGTCCACGCCATGGCCTCTCATGTTGCGCCGGACGTAAGTCTTGTAACTCGCCGCAATCGTCTCCGCAGTCAGCGCGGTGGCCGTGGCCATTGCGTCCTCGGGCCGGTTGCTGTGCCGTTGGCAAGACGTCAGAAACTTCGCCGCATATTCGCGCCCAAACTGTTCGCGCCCTGCAGTTCGAGGCGGCTTCAATTTGAAGTAAGCATTTCGTAGCGCACCAGCCAGCACCGGCACCAGCACCGTTCCTCGCGCAGCAATGGCGCCATTGCGGTCGAATCTCTTGTTGAATAGCTCCTGCGACAGAGCATCGATCACCATGTTTCCTGGCCCGCTGTCGAAGGCCATCACTGCGTCAGCCCCTGCACCGGCGGGAATCGCGGTCATATTGGCGATGCCGCCAATGTTCTGGAGCACGCGCCCGCGCTTTCGGTCGGCAAACATCGCATAGTCGAGCAGCGGAACCAGCGGCGCTCCCTGGCCCCCGGCCAGCATATCCGCCGGCCGAAAGTTCGAGACCACCGGAACTCCGGCGGCCGCGGCAATCACAGCCGCTTCGCCTAGCTGCCAGGTGCAGCCGAAGTGGCGGCCCGCATAGCTTTCCGCGCGCGGTTGATGATAGATCGTCTGGCCGTGGCAGCCAATCAGGTCAAGTTTCATATTGTGCCGCTTGACCGTTGCGCTCAATGCCTCGGCGTAGGCCAGTCCAAGCCTCCAATTCAGTCGCGCCAACTCCGCCGTCGAGGTCGAAGCCGCGTTCATTGCCGCCAGCACTGCACGCCGCAGTTGGACTGGAAACGCGAAGCCCTCGTGCGCCATGAGCGTGATTCCGGGGCGTCGTCTCCCGGGCGCAATCCGCACCACGGCAACGTCGATTCCATCGGCCGAGGTGCCGCTCATGATCCCCACCACCGTCATGGTCTTTGCGCTCATGCCAGCCGCGCCTCCTGGGCCTTCATTACCGTCTTGCCAAAACGCTGAATTTGCTTTCGCAGAGCATCGATCTGCTTGGCCGAAAGCGCCGCCGGAACGCCGCTCGCAAACAGTTCCGCTCTTCGCTTCGCAGTATGCGCCGCACGCCCCATCAGAAGTTGACAAAACGCCGCCGATCGCTCTGCTTCGGCAATCAACGCTTCGTACGCGCGCAGGATCATCTCCGGAGTGTGGCAGATTTCGAGCAGATCCATGCCCGCCCGAATGGCCGCGACCGCCGCCTCTTCGAGGGGCATGAACTTCAGAATCCCACCCATTTCCATATCGTCGGAGAAGATGATTCCCCAGTAGCCAATTCGCTTGCGCAAGACCGTGGTAATCCAGTAAGGCGATACGCTGGCCGGCAGGCTCTTGTCGCGATTTGGGCCGGGAGTCTCAGGATAAGCCGCATGGTTCACCATCACCATCGGCAACTCGTTTCGCAGTTCCCTATAGGGCGCCAGATGCTTTTGCCATTCCACGGCTCCGCTTCGCCGGATCGCCGGAGTTTCCGAATGTGAATCGAGAGTCCCGCCGCCCAGCCCAGGAAAATGCTTGCCGCAGCCCACCACGTCGCGCGCGGCTAGGCCGGCCAGAAAACTCCGCGCATAATCTATCACGTGCTCCGCCGTCGCTCCAGCAGTGCGCGTGCCCATCACACCGGCCGACTCCGGCAGCGCCAAGTCCACAACCGGCGCCAACGTTGTGTTGAAGCCGAAGGCCTTCACACCCCGCGCAACCAGCTCACCCTGTTCCCGAATCATCCGGCTCTTGCCCGTGCGCCGCGCCGCCTCCGCCACCGCCTGTGCGGAAGGCATGGGGGCAAGCGCATCCCGCAGCCGGTCCACCGTTCCGCCTTCCACGTCAACGCAGCGAAAGCTGTTCGGTGCGCACAAGGCCGTAACCTCGGCCAGTAGCGCCCGCGTCTGCTTGGCGTTCTCAATGTTGCGCCGGAAGAGAATCACCCCCGCCGGCCGCACGAGCTTCAACCACGCGCGCTCCAGACCGGAAAGCTCTGTCCCCCCGAGACCGACGATCAGTAAGCCTCCTGCGGCTTGGCGCAGATTTGTCTTCATCGCTTCTTCCTCAGCTCGTGCTTCATTTTTGGTCCCTGATCTCTGATCTCTGATCCCTGTTATTCATCTCCGCTCCTTCAACTCCTGCTGTAACTCCTCCAGCAGATTCAGCGCCTGCAGAGGCGTCAGCGAATTCACATCTGTCGCCTCGATCCGGTCCACGATGCGCTGCGAGAGCGGCGTAAAGATGGTCAACTGCACCGGCTCGGGCGCAGTCTCCACCTGTACGCTTTGCCGTTCCTGCTTCTCATGCTGCCGTAGCACATGCTTGGCCCGCTCGATGACGGCCGGCGGCAATCCCGCCAGCCGCGCCACCTCGATGCCATAACTCTTGCTCGCCGCTCCCGTCTCAATGTTATGCAGAAAGACAATCCCGCCCGCCGCTTCTTTCACGCCGACGCGAAGATTTCTGACCCGCGGCAGCTTCTCGGCCAGCATCGTCAGCTCATGATAGTGCGTGGCAAAGAGCGTCCGCGCGCCGGTTTCCGCATGAAGAAACTCAACCGTCGCCCAGGCCAGTGAAAGCCCGTCGAAGGTCGCCGTCCCCCGGCCCATCTCGTCCAATAAGATCAGCGATTTGTTCGTAGCCGTATTAAGGATCGTTGCCGTCTCGGTCATCTCCACCATGAACGTCGAGCGGCCCCGCGCCACATTATCGCTTGCCCCGATACGCGTGTAAATCCGGTCAACCAGCCCGAAGCGCAAGCTATCCGCAGGAACAAAACTGCCCATCTGGGCCATCAAGACAAGCATCGCCGCCTGGCGAAGATAAGTGCTCTTTCCGCCCATGTTAGGACCAGTTATTAGCAACAAACTAGGCCCATCACCGGCCGAGTTCAAATAGATGTCGTTCGAAATGAATCTTCCCTCGCGCGTCTGTTCCATCCACTGCTCAATCACCGGATGCCGCCCGGCGACCGCCTCGATCACCGGCTCGTCTACGAGCCTTGGCCGCACATACCGCCGGCCTGCCGCCAAGTGCGCGAAGTTAGCGAGCAGATCCGTTTCCGCAACTGAGACTGAGCTTCGCTTGATGCGCCCAGCGGCCTCCAATACTGTTCGCCGCAGTTCGGCAAAGATCCGCTTTTCAATTTCTATTGACCGCTCGTGCGCCGTCAGAATCTTGCGTTCGTACTCCTTTAACTCCGGCGTCGTAAAGCGTTCAGCGTTGACCAGAGTTTGCTTGCGCTCATAATCGACCGGCGCCAGCGATAGGTTCGACTTGGTTATCTCAATGTAATAGCCGAAAACCGAGTTATACCTGACCTTCAGCGAACCGATCCCCGTCCGCTCTCGTTCCCGCTCCTCGATGGCTGCAATCTGATGCCGGCCGGTGGTTGAAATGGTCCTTAACTCGTCTAACTCCGCATCCACGCCCGCGGCAATTGCTCCGCCATCTACGAGCGTCAAGGGCGGCTCTTCGACCAGCGTTGTTGCAATCCGCGCTGTCACGTCCTCGAGCGTGTCCAACTGCCCGGCAAGCTCCCGCCAACGTTCTGCCCGCATTGCATCGAGCGCCGTCTGCAACCCCGGCAACCGGCTCAGGCTCGCCGCCAGCGCTCGGACGTCGCGTGGTCCCGCAGAATCCAAGGAAAGCCGGGCCAGCAGCCGTTCGAGATCCAGAAGCCCCGAAAAAGCCCGCCGAATTTCCTCGCGCCTGACCAAGTCCCCGTGCGCCTCGGCGACTGCCTCATAGCGTGCTTCGAGCGCGTCGGCATCCACTAGCGGCCGCAGAATTGTGGCTCGCAACAGACGCTTTCCCATCGGCGTCTGGCACGCATCCAGCGTGTGAAACAAGGTCACGCGATTATCCTGACCCGAAGCGGTCTGACCAGCAAATAACGGCTCGACAAGCTCCAGATTCCTCACCGTCACCTGGTCCAGTTCGAGAGCCGTCGAATGCTCCTCGAATCGCAGACTGTCGATGTGCAGAGCCTCATTCTTTTGTGTTGTTCGCACATAGTGCAGCACCGCCCCTGCCGCAATCGCGGCCGCAGGGTGGCCGGTGAGCCCAAATCCTTCAAGCGAATGCACATTCAGTTGTCGCTCCACCAGCGGAACCGCAAACTCCCGCGTCCACACCCAGTCCTCGATCCGTGTCCGCGCCGGAATCCGCTCAAGCTGTGTGGGCAACTCAGCGCTCGAAGGCAGCAGCATCTCGCTCGACCCCGCCTTCAGAATCTCGTCCACAGCCTGCTGCCGCGCGGCAGGGCCAGAAAACTCGGCCGTGCGAAACTCCCCGGTAGAAACATCCAGCAGCGCAACCGCGCACACTGAGCCACTCTGGGAGTTCGCGCCATGTCCGCTCCCAATCTCGAAATACGCCGCCAGAAAATTGTTCTGCTCTTGCCCCAGCGCGGCGTCCAGAGCCGTTCCCGGCGAGAGTACCCGCGTCACCTCTCGCCGGACAATCTTCTTGGTGAGCTTGGGGTCCTCCATCTGGTCGCACAGCGCGATGCGGTAGCCCATACGCAGCAGGCGCGTGAGATAGCTCTCGACCGCGTGATATGGAACCCCGCACATCGGCTGCGATCGCTCGCGGTCCCGCGCCGTCAGGGTCAGTTGCAGCTCCCGGCTGACGGTCACCGCGTCGTCGTAGAAGAGTTCGTAGAAATCCCCCATGCGAAAGAAGAGCAGCGCATCTGGATTCTCTCGCTTGGCCGCCGTCCATTGCCGCATAAAAGGCGTGAGCTCGTCAGAAGCCTTGTCCAGAGGGGATGTCGGCGGAGCAGCGGGTTGGTTTTCGTCCTTGATCACGTTGGCTTTAAGAGTATCGCGGCAGGACGGAGGCAGGGTAGCCCGGCCTCGGGAAGCCAAACGAGAATGTGGGCTGAAAGGGTACCCCGGTTACTTACAGTCCCGAATCGCTGGCCCTCCAGTCGAAAATCGGATTACACTTGAATGAGCGGGGAATCAGTTGCATTCCGCTCCCAGGCGCCTTGAGCCGATAAGGTCACTCAGCCCACGGAGCGCGTTCATGCCGGGTTTACGCTGAACGAGATGTGCAAGTAAATGATTCTAAACAAACAGGAACCGATGGAAACCTCTCCGCCCAATTCTGTGAACCCGGATCCGAGTGCCGCAGCAAGGCAAGGCTCGAATCAGGCGCCTTCCGCCCCCACGCCCGAACCGTCTCCCAGGTCTCTCGGCTTTGGGCTGTGGGTACGCGACCTGTTGGTGTCGGCCGCAGCCTCGATCTTCATCATCACCTTCCTCTACCAGCCGGTGCGCGTCGAGGGAACCAGCATGCTGCCGCGGCTGGAGGACCAGGACCGGCTGTTCATTAACAAATTCGTCTACCACTTCACGTCGATCGAGCGCGGCGATGTGGTGGTCTTCCACTATCCCCGCGACCCGGAAAAGAGCTACATCAAGCGCGTCATCGCCGTTCCGGGCGACCGGCTGGAGATCGACCGCGGCACAGTCTGGGTCAATCACGAGCGGCAGATAGAGAGTTACGTCCCGGAGGAGTACCGAGACAGCCGTTCCTATCCTGAGATTGTCGTTCCCGAGGACACGTACTTCATGATGGGCGACCATCGCTCCATCTCCTCTGACAGCCGCGAATTCGGTCCCGTAGAGCGCTCGCTCATCTACGGAAAAGCTGTCTTTGTCTACTGGCCGGCGCGCGATGCCGGTGTAGTGAGGTAGAGGCGCTCAATTACCGCCCCGAAATCCACCGGCACAGTCTCGTCAAAGCTGTTAAAATCGATAGAATCCACTCCTCGGAGAGGCGATGCAATCGATTCTAGCGCTCGAAGACGGGCGCATCTTCCGCGGCCTCGGCTATGGGCACCCAAGTGAATGCCAAGGCGAAGTCGTTTTCAATACTTCCCTCACCGGATATCAGGAAATCGCCACCGATCCCTCTTATGCCGGACAAATCGTCGTTCTAACCAACCCACAGATCGGCAACTACGGCACCAACCAGGCAGACAACGAGTCGGCCCGGCCCTATATCGAGGGCCTGATCGTCCGCGAGTTCTCGCCCATCGGCTCCAACTGGCGCTCCGAACAGGTCACCGACGAGTACATGGAGCGCTATTCTGTTCCCGTGCTGGCCGAGATCGACACGCGCGCGCTGGTGCGCCATCTGCGCACCCACGGCGTGATGCGCGGGGTCATTTCGAGCTCCGAGAGCAATCCCGATGTTCTGGTTCAGAAGGCCCGGGGCATTCGCAAGATGGACGGGACGGATCTGGCGCGGGTCGTGTCGACCAAGTCGGTCTTCACCTTTGACGCGAACGACAGCCGCAACCAGACGGGCGATCGCTTGCTGGCTGTTGGTCTCAACCAGGACGCGAAAGAGCGCAAGCTTCACGTCGTTGCGTACGATTTTGGCATCAAACTCAATATACTGCGGATGCTGGTGCGCGAGGGCTGCCGGGTGACAGTGGTTCCGGCTGAGACCAGCGCTGAAGATGTCTTCGACCTCAAGCCAGACGGCGTCTTTTTGTCCAACGGGCCAGGCGACCCGGAGCCGGTCGATTATGCCGTCCGGGCCATTCGCAAGTTCCTGGGCCGCGTGCCGGTCTTCGGAATTTGTTTAGGCCACCAGTTGACGGGGCTTGCTCTTGGCGGCAAGACCTACAAGCTGAAATTCGGCCATCATGGCGGAAACCATCCGGTGCGCAACAACCTCACGGGCAAGGTGGAAATCACTGCTCACAACCACAACTTCGCCGTCGATCCCGACTCGATCAACCTGAGCGAGGTGGAGTTGACCCACGTGGATCTGAACGACCAGACCCTGGAAGGCCTGCGCCACAAAACGTTGCCGCTCTTCAGCGTCCAGTACCACCCCGAAGCCGCTCCCGGCCCGCACGACTCCAACTACCTCTTCCACGACTTCCGCAAACTGATGGAGGAGTGGAAATCATGAGCGGACTCGCAGCCAGGCGGGAAAGGCCGGAACCAAAGGCGCTCGGTGCGTTCTATACGGAAGAGTCCGTTGCAAGCCGTCTTGTGACATGGGCGATCCGTGATGGCAACGCCACTCTTCTTGATCCGAGCTGCGGAGATGGCGCTTTCCTGGTAGCTGCCTCGACTCGCTTAGCTCAATTCGGTTCCTCTTCCTTCCGGTTGCATGGCATAGATGTCTCCGGGGATGCGCTGCGAGAATCGCGCCAGCGGGTGCGCAATGCGAGATTGCTCCGAAGCGATTTCTTCGATCTCACTCTGCAGTCTCTGCCCGCATTCGACTGTGTTGTTGGAAACCCTCCGTATATTCGCTACCAAACTTTTAATGGCGACGCTACTTCCAAAGCGTACGTGAGAGCGATGGAGGCGGGGGTTCGACTGCCTCGTCTTGCTTCTTCATGGGCACCGTTCGTCGTGCATTCCGCTCGGTTTCTTCGCCCAGGTGGGCGTCTAGCGATGGTGATGCCTTCTGAATTGGGCCACGCCATGTATGCCCGCGAGGTGCTGAAATACCTGATACGGCATTTCAAGAGCGTAGCAATTGAGATGTTCAGGGACAAGCTTTTCGACGGGCTCGGCCAAAGCACGGTGTTGCTGTATTGCGAAGGATACGGCGAGACCTGCAAGAAGTTTACCGTTACCTCAGCCGACAGTTTGCTGAGTGAGACGACAGAAACAAGAACCGTCGATCTTGAAGCGGTCGAGAACGGCAACTTTCGATTGAACCACTACCTTCTACCGGATGCGACACTCTCGCTTTACAACGCGCTTGCCGCGCATCCCGGGGTACGACGGCTCGGCAATGTCGCCGACGTTGGCATTGGATACGTAACGGGAGCGAACAGCTTTTTTCATTTGACGGATGGCGAGCAAAGTCAATGGAAGATTGGCGATAAGTTTCTCAGACCTGCCATATTGAATCTTCGCGATGTCGAAGGAGTCGCTTTCCGCTTGGAGCAGTGGGTCGCTAAGCGGAGAGCCGGAGAAAAGGTTCATCTGCTCGCCCTCCCAGCAGTTGCAAAGGAGTCTTTGCCCGTCCACATCCAGCACTATCTGCACCAAGGCGAGATCAACGGCGTTGCGGATCGGTACAAGTGCAGAACGCGGAAGTTCTGGTACGTTGTGCCCCATGTTCGGGTGGCAGATGCATTTCTGTCCTACATGTCGGGCGATATGCCCCGGCTCGTCACGAATACTGGGGGTCTTGTCGCCCCGAATACGATCCATCTTTTGCGATTTCTGAAGGGTTACAGCCCGGATTCTTATGCAGCGGCCTGGCGCAATTCGTTGACCAAACTGAGTTGTGAAATGGAGGGGCATGCGCTAGGCGGTGGGCTCTTCAAGATCGAGCCATCGGAGGCCGAGCGCATTCTTGTTGTTGGCCCTAGCGCATCTCATGCGCAGATGCTTCTCAATCACAGCGGTCGCGACCTCGTGAACTCGAGGAGCCGAAATCCAGATTTGTTTGATCGTCATCTCTTGAGAAAAGGAATGGGCCTAACAGAAGCCGAGTGCATCTCTCTGCGGGAGGCCGCAACAAGGATGGAACAATGGCGAAAACACCAGTAACGCAGATTCCTGTGCCCACTTTGGAGCAGGCTATCGGTGCTCTGTGCGGTGAGGCAAAGATCCAGTCGGGCCAGCACATCAAACTTGTGCATGCGCATTGCTCGAACCGATTGGTTGTTGAGGGAGGGTTCCCGCCAGAATGGTTACATCGACGCCCCGCACTAAAATGCAAGGCTGGCCCCGACAATAGCTATGGCCTTGCCTACTCGGCTGAGTCGGAAGACCGTGCCGAACAAAGCGTACTCGGGGGAATGAAGTACAAAAACCTCGATGTCACAGTGTTTCCCCCTGGAATCGGACCTGCTCTCGGGATTTCAGTCAAGAGCACTGGAAACGCATTTCGGAATCTCACCAATCGCATGGAAGAGGCGCCGGGTGATTGTGTAAGCATCCACATGATGTATCCCGGATTTGTCTTCGGATTCCTTCACCTGATCAAGTTCGGAAGAGTTGAGGACGGGCTCAATGGCAATGATGCTTCATTCGACGCGCGGGACCGTCCGCTCGATAGCATCGTTCGCTACCACAATGCGTTGTGTGCGCTGAATGGCCGCAGCACTATCTCCGACCCGCCAATGCGATATGAATCAATCGGCATTTTGGTTTATCGATACTTTGAAGGGAAGGTCGAAATATGGCCGAATTATCCTGCTGCAGATAGCCCCGTACACTATTCGAAATTCTTCCAACGACTTTACGACGCTTACGACCTTCGCTATGCGTACCCTGACGCGAGGGGTCAGAATCACCGCAAGTCATGGGCCGTCGGCTCTGGAATACTAGCGGACACGTTTGATGCTCCGACGGGGCATTCCTGGCATAGCCGTGCAACATCGAAAAAAGAGCTACCCCACTAAACCATGCCACGCAGAAATGACATACAGCGGATGAACCACTGGCTCCCAGTCCTGGCGTTGTCTGCGGGTCTGGGGAGTCTCTTTTCTTCCGCGCAAGTCAAGAGCTTCCGAAGCCCGCTCGATCTCCATATTGAGACTCTTCGCTCGAACGGGATTGATCCGCTGACTGTCCGCTTTGCTCAAGTTTGCGGCGTTGACCTCAATGGGGTCTCTGCGCGTTACGGTTTTTCGAACGATCAGTTTTGGAGCTGGCAGGTGGTCAGCGACCTCCCCAAGGCGTACGACTCCCGCGTCATGCGCCTGATAGGAACCGCAGAGGTATGGAAGCTCGACGATCGACTGGTGATTGAAGAGTGGAAGGCCATACTGGATGTGGCAACTTTTTCGCGAACCCTCTATTGTTTCGACGCGGACAAGAAACTCCGGATGCTCGACGCGGCGGACTTCCAGATTCCGGTCGATGGCACCCTGCGATGGGGAATGCACATACGTTGGACCCTGAGGCCGAATGGAGCGTTGATAGCTTCGGAACCATTCCACTTTATCGGGCTAAATGGAGAACCGGCTCCAGCGCCGAAGTTGACGAAAGATGACAAGCAAATAGCCGTTCACTGGAGCAAGAGATTGCCTGCGCCCATGGCAGCGGACGGCCTGAAGTTGCCCCCGTTACTGATGGGTGAGAGCCAAATGCACACTGGACCCAATTAGCGCCTGAAGCCGCACCTTGCGATACCGCCGCTTTGCAGTTTGACTACTACAAGATGAGAAGAGCGAAAAATGCCACGCAGAAATGACATTCAGAAGATACTGGTGATCGGCTCGGGGCCGATTGTGATTGGCCAATCGGCCGAGTTTGACTACTCCGGCACGCAGGCCTGCAAGGCCCTCAAGCAGGAGGGCTACGAGGTGGTGCTGGTGAACTCCAACCCGGCCACCATCATGACCGACCCCGACCTGGCCGACCGCACTTACATCGAGCCGCTGACTCGTGAATACGTCGAAGAGATTATCCGCATCGAGGCGGAGATGCTAACTTCCGGCTCCGGTAAGTTCGCCCTGTTGCCCACCGTAGGCGGGCAAACGGCGCTCAATCTCGCTGTCGATCTGGCCGACGCGGGCATTCTCGACCGGTATAACGTCGAACTGATTGGCGCGAAGCTTGAAGCCATCAAGAAAGCCGAGGACCGGCTGCTCTTCAAGGACGCAATGTTGCGCATTGGCCTCGATGTTTCGAAGTCTGCGCTAGTGAATAATCTGCGCGACGGCCTGGAGTTTGCCTCGAAGCTCGGCTTTCCTGTCCTGATTCGTCCCAGCTTCACGCTCGGCGGCACCGGCGGCGGCATCGCCTATAACCGCGAAGAGCTGATGGAGATTCTAGCCCGCGGGCTTGATCTTTCGCCGGTGCATGAGTGCCTGATCGAAGAGAGCGTGCTCGGCTGGAAGGAGTATGAGCTCGAGGTCATGCGCGACCTCGCCGACAATGTCATCATCATTTGCTCCATTGAGAATTTCGATCCCATGGGCGTGCATACCGGCGACTCGATCACCGTCGCTCCGGCGCAAACGCTCACCGACCGCGAATACCAGAAGATGCGCGACGCCGCCATTGCTGTGATGCGTGAGATCGGCGTTGAGACCGGCGGGTCTAACGTGCAATTTGCCGTCAATCCGGTCGACGGCCGCATGACGGTGATCGAGATGAACCCCCGCGTCTCGCGCTCATCGGCCCTGGCCTCGAAGGCCACTGGCTTCCCCATCGCCAAGATCGCCGCCAAGCTGGCCGTGGGTTACACGCTTGACGAGATTCCCAACGATATCACGAGAAAGACCCCGGCCTGCTTCGAACCTACGATTGATTACGTAGTCGTCAAAATCCCCAAGTGGCAGTTTGAAAAGTTTCCCGGCTCCGACGAAACGCTGGGCCCGCAGATGAAGTCTGTCGGAGAGGTGATGTGCATCGGCCGCACCTTTAAAGAATCGCTGATGAAGGCATGGCGCGCACTCGAAACCGGCAAGAAGACCGGTGCCGAAATCATGGATCCGAGGCGGCTGACACAAAAACTAGTTACGCCGCAACCGGAGCGCCTCTCCTATATTCGTTACGCCTTCGAACGCGGCATGAGCGTACGCGAGGTGGCGCGGCTTACCGGCATGGACCCCTGGTTCCTGCATCAGATGCGCGAGATCACGCTGGCGCAAAGCTCGATTGCCGAGACGACGCCAGAGACCATCGGCACAGAACAATTGCGTCACCTCAAGCGCCTAGGTTTGAGCGACGAGCGCATTGCCAAGGAGTGGAAGCTCGAAGGCCACGCTGGCACGCAGCAGGTGAGGGAACTGCGCGAAGGCAAAGGCATCAAGCCCGTCTTCAAACTCGTCGACACTTGCGCGGCCGAGTTTGAATCCATGACACCTTATCTCTACTCGACCTACGACGAAGAGGACGAAGCGCCACCGACGAAGACGCCCAAGGTCATCATTCTCGGCTCGGGACCGAATCGCATCGGGCAGGGCATCGAGTTCGACTATTGCTGCTGCCACGCTGCCTTTGCGCTCAAGGAAGACGGCTACGAGACCATCATGGTCAACTGCAACCCTGAGACCGTCTCCACCGACTACGACACCAGCGACCGGCTCTACTTCGAACCTTTGGTACTGGAAGACGTGCTGGCCGTCTACAACCATGAAGCGCAATCGGGCGCCGAGATTGGCATGATTGTCCAGTTTGGCGGGCAGACGCCGCTCAATCTGTCTCAACGCTTGCGCGCGGCCGGTGTGCCGATCATCGGCACCTCGCCCGAGTCCATTGATCTGGCCGAGGACCGCAAGCGCTTCGGCAAGCTGCTCGACGAACTGAAGATTCCCCAGCCAGCGGGCGGCACGGCCACCAGCGTCGAAGAGGCGCTGGCCGTGGGCGAGCGCATCGGCTACCCCGTGTTGGTCAGGCCGAGCTACGTGCTAGGCGGCCGGGCCATGGTGATCGCGTACGACGCCGAGGCTGTCGCGCAATACATGAAGCAGGCGGTGGAATATTCGCAGGAACGGCCGGTGCTGGTCGATCACTTCCTCGAGAACGCCATTGAAGTAGACGTCGATGCGCTTTGCGACTCCGAAGACGTGATCATCGCCGGGATCATGCAGCACATCGAAGAGGCTGGTATCCACTCCGGCGACTCCTCCTGCGTGCTGCCTGCCGTGGGCATCCGCGCGGAGACGCTGGAGGTTTTGCGCGCCTATACGCGCAAGCTCGCACTCGCACTCAACGTAATCGGCTTGGTCAACCTGCAATTCGCCATTCAGAAAGACGCACAAGGCCAAGACCACGTCTACGTCATCGAGGTAAACCCGCGTGCCTCGCGCACCGTGCCCTACGTCTCCAAAGCAACCGGAATTCCGCTGGCCAAGGTCGCCGCGCGGCTAATGGTCGGCCGCAAGCTGCACGAGTTGCTGCCAGAGCAGCTTGCCTCGGGCAAAGATCTCGAAACCGGCACGCATTATTATGTAAAATCGCCAGTATTTCCCTGGAGCAAATTTGCCGGCGTCGATACGGTGCTCGGGCCGGAGATGCGCTCAACCGGCGAGGTGATGGGCGTGGCCGCGACCTTTGGCGAGGCTTTCGCCAAGGCGCAACTCTCGGCCGGCCAGATTCTGCCCACTACAGGCACAGTCTTCGTCAGCGTGAACGATCCAGACAAACAGGCAGCCGTCGATCTGGTACGGCGCTATGTCGAACTGGGCTTCAAGATCATTGCTACCGAGGGCACGGCGAATGTGCTGGAGAAATCTGGCCTGGTAGTGGAGCGGGTCTTCAAGGTCAAGGAGGGCCGGCCCAATGTTGTTGACCTGATCAAAGGCGACCGCATCCAGCTCATCATCAACACCCCGCGCGGCCAGGATACCTTCTTTGACGAAAAGGCCATTCGCCGGGCCGCTGT
>Ga0302319_10000314_pt1 | contig 106431 bp, 92 predicted proteins | sample Bog_T0_2_FD_203319 | JGI IMG/M metagenome (GOLD analysis project Ga0302319, IMG submission 203319) | Peat permafrost microbial communities from Stordalen Mire near Abisko, Sweden - Bog_T0_2 | ecosystem: Environmental > Terrestrial > Soil > Wetlands > Peat | place: Sweden: Abisko, Stordalen...
AATTGTGGGGCATCAGTTGTAAGTCGCTGACAATGAACGCCGTGATGCGGGTTCGAACCCTGCATCGCGCACCATTCCCCGTCTCGTGACTCATCGTGCCAAGCTGTGCAGTATCGTGTCGAAACCCTGTATCCATGCGGGTTCCAGCGTCATTGACCGTTCCGGGCGAAGTGTCAGCCGGTGACACGGAATGACCGTCCGCGCCTAAATCGGGTGTGCGCTGGGGTGTGCAGTTGGACTCCGACAGCAGGGGAGGGAGAGAGCATATCGCCGCCCTGGTCGGAAGCATTCCGGCGTCCGTGTAGGTTTTGGAGGTTAGCTTCATGTCGCTATGCCGCATTGCCTCCTGGGTCACACGTGGAGAAACGCCGTTCAGCGTCAAACGCATTTGAAAAATCATCCGCAGCGCATGGAAGTCCACGCGTTTCCCTGCCGCGTCAATGGGATCGACCCCCGCCGCAACAAGATCAGCCTGGAGCACCGGCACCCGAGGAATAACCGGAAAAAGCCTGTCCATCGACTCAGCCCCGCCATTCCTATGCAGCCGGAGTGCCGCGGCCAGCTCTTCGTCGATTGGAATGGGAGCCAGCTTGCCGTTCTTTGTAGTGGAAGCCCGAACCAGCAGAAACGGTTCCGGCCCGTCAAGGTGTGCATCACGCCATTCTAGTTTCACCAGCTCACCCCTTCGCAATCCTGTCTTGATCGCGACCAGATAAATCAATGCCCTTGGGCCGGAGACTCGCAGGAGGTTTCGCAAATCCTCATCGGTTAATGACCGGCGGGTGAATGTCGGATCAGCGCTGCTCTCAATTCTCGTAACATGGCGGAGGGGATTGCTGGCCACACGCTCAAGCTGTTCCGCCCATTTCATGAGGGCGGACGCACTGATTAGGTATTCGTTCAAAGTCTTGGCGGTCAATTTCTGCCGCTGCCGCCATTTCAAGAACGAATCGGCGCTTACGTCCTTCACCGTGCGCCAGGAGCACCCGGCCGCGAGGGTTTCCAACTGCTTGCGAACACCCTTCACATATTTTTCGTTCCGTCCCAGCCGGTTCAATTCTGCCACATACTCCTCCACCAGCCCCGAGAACGGCATTTGCAAACCATCTCGCAGCTTCTTGACTGGAATCAGCCCTTCCCCCTCGCGCTCCAATTCCTGCACGAGCTTGCGCAGCTTGGATTCCGCCGCCTGCTTGTCGGAAACCTCCAGCCGCACCGTGGTATCCTGAAACTCACCCGCGAGCCGATAGCGGCCCGAATAACACGAGCTGACGACAATCTTGCCGCCGACACGCCTCTTCTGTTTGAACACGAAACATTTCATGGTTTACGCCTTTCGCGGCTTTCCCTGAGCCTCCTTTGAAACTCCTCAAGGTCTGATTCAAACCAGCGCGTGCTCCCGCCGATCCTTACCGGTTTCGGCAAGACCTTGGCAGCCACCAGCCGCCAGACGGTGCGCACCGACGCGCCCAGCAAAATAGCCACGGCATTCACATCCAGCATCTTATCGATCATTTCACCTTTCCTTTCCTCTTCGCCTTTTCATACGGCCCAGCGTACCCGCCGAGTTTCAATTGCACCGCATCAGTTTCCAGTGCCGCTTTCACGGAGGCCACCGCACGCACGACAATGGGCCGCTTGGGCCGTCCAGCCTTCAACTCCTGGTGATACCGCTCCCGCACTTCCCGCACCGAAACGTAGGTCCTCCCCAGGAAGTCAAAACGGTTCAACTTCCCAAGGCGGACGAGTTCCCCAATACGCTTTTTACTGACACCCAGAAGCAAACCCGCTTGCGCATGGTTCAAAAGCCCATGCTGCTCCACCATGGCCGCACTCATTTCGTCCAACTCAGACAAAGCCCGCTCTCTCTCCTCGGTGTGGGGCGCACCGTGGGCGTAGGGCGAATCGTCTTCGCCCCCCATGCTGGAATGTGATGAAAATGTCATCAGTGAAACCGTTACATACGAAACGTACCCGGTCAAGGCGGTTTTTAAGGATTTCCGTCTCTGTCTGACGCCCCCCTGAATTTCACGGCAGCCCCTGCCGCGCATTTTCACGAGGCTATGCAGCTCTTGGCCGGCCCCTCCCCTGTGCGTTGACGTTTCGCCCTTCGGCGAATAAAGTGTGGCACATGCAGGCAACCTTCCGCCGGGCGCTTTCCTTTATCCTGTTCGCACTGCTCATGCTTTGGCGGCGGGAGTCAATGGTTCTCTAATATGATTTCCGCCCAATGTTCGCCAGATTCAATCAAGGGCAGCCGCGCAACGGGCAAATCGAAATGGGTTCTATTCACCAGCCTTGCGTTGAAGTTCTGCCTTTCCTTCTTCTGGATGACGGTTGTTGTCTCGATGATATGGGACCACACGACCGCCGATGTTTACGATCACATTAATGACTATGACGACCCTTGGCCGGGAGTAGGAGGCTTATTCGACCCCCCGGAGCATGGGTCGACAAAACCGTCGTTACCGTCATGGCCGTTATTGGACTCATGTGGGCGATATGTATCCCGACGAAATCAAACAGGGCTGGAGCGTTGCTAGGCTATGGCATTTGTGGTGCTGCCTTATCGCGCTCGATCTTGCATCTAGTACGATTCTCGCCGTCATATCCTGGCGGAAACGATTAGATAACCTATTTCATTGGACCCACGCTCCATCGGAGCAGAGGCTGGTTCTCATGGCGATCCTCTACATTCTGCTCGGTATAGCTATAATAATTCCAAGTGTTATACTCGCGTTTTTCGCTTGGGCCTCGCCCACAGCTATGATCATTCCCATTGGTATAATCATTTTGTTTGCCTGGTTTTCGCTGTTTGGGTGAGAATATCTTAATTGCGACCCTACAATGGACGAGAAACGGAAAATGCAATCCTGCGTTCTCAAGGCGACCATAGCGATCTGTTTCACCGTCTTATTGGCCGGTTGCGGAGAAATTGATACCACCTACACCACCTCTCGTCACTTAAACTCGCGCGAGAACCGCGCCGCGTCGGCCTTGGTAGACTCGACGGCTCGCCGACTGGCCCTAAGGTTGGATCAGGAAGGATTATCCCCCTCGTGGCACTCTTTCCATAGGGGCGCTCTTTCCATTGAACTTGGCACACTGCCAGAGGCGCCCACTTGGGTCTTTATCGCCGATGATAGGCTACACCGCAAAGGCGACTTCTACACCGCAAAGCAGGCCCTGACACTCGCTTTGCGCCGTATCGACCCCAATATCAAAATCGATACTTCGTGGGAAGCCAGTACATGGTGAAGGATGCCGCCAGCGACGGTCAGCCTGGGCAGCCGCATCGTTCCGTTGAGCCTCAAGGGCGACCAACACCACAATAAATCTGCAAATTTCGCCATATTCTTCTGATTTGCGTGGAGGTCACAAATGCGACGTATTGTGTCAAGACGGTTTCTTTGCCGCCCTTGACCCACCGAATTGACACCGTCTCGGCCAAAGGCGAGTCTGTACTACTGAAGAGATGGCTCTTCCCAATCGGGGTCCTGAATGAACGATTTCACGTCTACTCCAAGAAGGTACCGCTTCCCTTTGGCGGCGCTCATTTCCGCTCCGCTGCGTCCCGCTGGCACCCGACTCCGCTGCACTCCAAACGTCGAAGACTTTGCCCCGCCTATCACAGGGGACCAGCCGCGAAGACAGAATCGCTCCGCAAGCTACGACGATTCAGACTTCCCAAAAGCCACCGCGCACACCGCCCCACAAACCGCGCCGTGCTTCGCTCGTCACGATTTCTGCTCACCGCCCCAAACCGGTTTCGAGTTCGGCTGTTCGGCAGCCCCATGAATAAGGAGAGGCGGACTCACAGCCTCAGGTATTGATGAGAGAAGGAGGAGAGATCGAGTGAGAGACGGATTAGGCATTTCCTTCATCGACGGAACGGAGTGCTCGAATTCGCTTGCCAACAAACGTGCAATGAAGATCGAAGTCTGCCATGCGAGAAGCAAAGTCGGTGGGAATGGCGCCATCGGACGAGACGAACGAGAAGGCTCCGCCTTGCTGGTGCGGTCGTTGAATATCGGTGACACCTAAGAACTGAATAAACGCTTGGCCGAAAGACGGATCGCCAAAAACCCGTTCGATATAAGGCGCACAAGCCTCGCAAATCGGAAACTGCGCATTCTGGCCCATGAAACACATGGGAACGAGTGTAACCACCTTGCTACCACACGCGATGCATTCCGTTGTCTGAGATGTTGTTTTCATGGGTTTTTCCCACCCGGAGCATGGATTCATTAAACCCGAACAGCCAAGAATGCAAACCTCCTGCCAATTACCCAATACGCTTAGCGGATCGGATTTTCAAAATGCGCCATTGCCACTCGAAGGATTTCCTTTCGGCTTTCGCCGAGAGGCGTCTTTCCGCTCCCTCCGCTTCACCAGTTGCGCCAGCGCCTCCACGATTGCCTCTGCGAGTGTTGTTCGGCCTGGGTAAACGATGGAACTGTGAATATCTACGGAACCCTCCAACTCTTGAAACGGGTGGCGACCGTCCGCGATATACGCCTCTGCGGTAGGGTAGTCTTGTAATTGGAACCGCGCCACGGCATCCCGCAGCTTATACGCCCAGCGCGCCCCAAAGCGGGCCGTCATGCCGGCGATGTCCGAGACGCCGAGGGCTTCACCTAAGATTTTGAGCTTCCGACGCCAGACCCAGGAGCCGGGCGTCGCCCATGCAAACCGGCAGGAACCGACCCGAGCGCCTTTCGAGAATCCCGCCAGCCGTACCCCCTTGTCTCGCTCCTCCCGGCAGCCAATGTGCTTGGAAATGTACTTCCCGACGTACCGGGAAATTGCCTCTGCCGAGCTTTTGATTGGAAGCAGTTCCGTTCGACCGAACCGGTACAGCTTTGCCGTCTTCCGCCAGAACGCCCATTCCGAACGCAGGGCAGGGGACGCGCTCCGGTAATCCTTGGCCTTGAACGCCACGAAATCGGCTCCGGTCTTGATGTCGTCCTTTAGCACTACGATCAGGTGAAAATGAATGCGCCCGCTTTCCTGCCGCTCGAAGACACGAACCCATGCCAGGTATCGGGGATTGAGAACGCCCGCGATCAGGCTTTTCAATCGGCGCGTGGCTTCCTTCGGGTCCGTCACATGATCCGCGAATGTCAGCGTCAGCATTCCCATGCGCTCAATGCCATACGTGACGGCCAGGGCGAAGATGGTCCATGCGAGCAGGGCAGCCGTCTTTTTGTGGTTGCTCTGGAGGAGGTTGATTTTCTCCCGAATCTCCGGGGCGACGACCTCATCCGGAAGAGATTCGAAAGCCCGGACCTCATCGGGTTCCCAATGTCCTTCGTTGCCGTTGTTACTAGATAGACGAGGAAGGGAGGACGCCACCCCCCCGCTTACGCGGGGGGGCAGCGTCCCCCCGGACCGAAGAGTCATGCTAGCCACGAGCGCGGCCCTCCAATGACAGCGGAGCAGCCGCAGCTTGTCGGCTTCCGTCCCTCTCCCGGCTGGGACCGGCTCCCGCTTCCGCCGGCGCTGCCGACCTTACCATCCCGACGACCGCTGCCCGCAGGGAATCAGACATCCCCGCCCAGGCTTCAACTACCTCCCGCAGCTCATCCCAAAGACCCGATTCCAAAACGGGTGTGCGCTGGGGTGTGCAGTCTTTTACAAGTGCCTGATGTTCAGTAGGGGTACTGCCGGTTCGAACCCTGCATCGCGCACGATTTTGGAGTGTGCGTTTGTCACAAATTGTCGCCCGACCCCCATTTCCCCCACCGACCCGCATTTCCCCAAACCTGTTTCGAGTTCGGCTGCTCGACAGCCTCTACGGCAAGGAGGGGCGACCTCGCAGCTTTAGGGTTAGGTAAGAGAGGAGGAGAGATCGAGTGAGATGCTGGCTAAAACGGTGCTGAGAACGCGACTTCTCCGAAGGGTACTCAATTCTGTCAATCCGGTTTTGGACGCGGATAGTTTCGCGACGCATCCTCGATGATGGCGACCCAATCCTGGCCATGAGCTCCTGGCTCCAAGGTAAGACTTTGCGGATTTGGGAAGCGTTCCCGGATGACTTCTGTCGATCCAGTAGCCGGATCGAACCAATAGGCGTTCAGTGTCTTTGCGGCGATGAAGCTGGTGTCGAGCGTGACCTTAGCAGGTGTGCTTAGGTAGGCCATCAAGTAAGTGGCGTCGCGGTTACCGGGCGTGCCGTCGCGTGTGGCCTCGATGCGGGTGAAAACATCAGCGCCCTGTCCCGCCAAAACCAAGGACTGGTCCGGGATGCGTTCCAGGTAGGGATGCGAGTAGAGCAGTTTCGTAATCAGGTGCAGCGATCGGACGCCGGGCGCGTCGAGTGCCTCCGTCCAATCCTTCACGCCCGGGGTCCAACTGTGCAGCATCCACTTTGCCCCGGTGTGTGGCGTCATTTGCCAGAGGGCATCATGCCCGTAGACATGGCCGCATGCGCCGGCAAAAACGCATTGATACAGACTTCGGCGCTGGATGATCGGGTCTTCCTGAGTGCCAGACTCATACCGGTGTTCACCCATCATTGTCGGCCGCACTGGGGTACGCGCCCAATCCTTCAACACAAGAGCCGCCGCGTCAAAGGCCGTATTTGCCGGTGCCACCCCGGACTTTGCCTGGATGAGATTGAAATCGAGCCAAGGAGAGTTTGCGTAGTAGTTCGAGCTTGAGAATGGAGACATGGGATGAACCGTCACCAAGTTGCGCCCGGCGCAACCTTCCTTCAGACCGCGTCCCATCGCATTGACCCGATCCACGTCAATGTAATGGGGGGTCGCCTCCCCACCCGCGCTGAATATTACGTTCGGCACGCCGGCATATCGTGCACCCAACTCCCTGCCCACCACTTCGAGTTGCATCGGCGTGTAATTGTTCATCGTGCCCGCCTTTTCTCCCGCCCACATCGTGAATATCATAACGAAGAGCCCGCGCGCCGCCGCATGCTGGACAATCTGGTCGCACGTCTTGAAATACTCCGGGTTCAGCTCGGTTTTCTGAGCGCCGATGTATGCCGCCTGCCCGTAGGCGTTTGTCTCTACTGCCTGCGGCGCGAAGTTAAGCGCGAACATCACAGCGGTGAATCCATGATCCGCGCGGCTTTTCAGGTAAGTGTCCACTTCCTCCATCTTTAGCGCCCCAAGATTCCAAGCTGTATCTGCGAGGAGAAAGACTGGTTTTCCTGTCACTGCGTCAACCAGATAGCGTTGGTTGTCGCTCACCCTTAACCCATCGGCTGCCGGCGAGTTCGCTGCCGCGCCGAATGGCGGGAGAAGGAAAATGGTAGCCAAGATCGCAAGAAAAAAGGGTCTGCGGAAGCGGTTCATGGATTGGACGTACCCAGCGACATTAGCAAGTTGTCCGGATGCGTCGAGAAGCTCGTGCGACGTGTGTTAAGCCACTACTGATTCAGACTGGAGATCCCGCTCGCCAAACCGTGCGCGGTCAAGCATCCTTCAGGGATCATGGCGCTTTCGTTTTGCCCGAAGTGTAGAGAAAAGGGCTTCTTTTGGGCGATTGACGAGGAGCGCGGCCCGCTGACCTATTGGAATTGTACGCTTTGCGGATACGCAGCCGATGAAGATGAGTCCCAAGAAGCTGATTGCCCCGTTTGCAAGGCAAAGCAATTCCTTTTCATCGATGACGAGACCAAACAGCGTTATCGATTTTGCACAAACTGCAAATGGTCGGATCAGACCCTGGCCCTGTGACAGAAAGGGTGGTCCCGCCCGGTTCATTTGGCCTCCTCTCCAGAGACCTGCAGGCCGCGGTTCACCAATCCCGCGCTATCCGCGCCCACTGGTGCCTTGGGGGTTTGAACCGTGCATCGCGCACGATTTTGGGGTGTGTTTTTGTCACGAGTTGTCGCCTGACGCGCATTTCTGACCCGCATTTCCACTCGGTTCATACCTTCCATTTCCCGATTTTTTGGGATCAAGTGGCGTGGATGGGTCAGCGCCTTCGTTCGGGACTTGACAGTAGTTGTGTTATTTAATGGGAAGTGATTGATTATGAATACCATGAACCGCATATCCGTTGCGTTTTTGACAATGATCCTGGGCGCGACTGCTCAGGGCGGATCGATTGAAAAGAACGCGGATGTGTTGGTGAAGGATATTCGTAGCGTTATCCCGCCCGAAGGATGGACGGTCACCTTTAATGAATATCCGGCCTTTTCAGAATTGAAAGTTTCGAGAGATGAGGCTTTGCGCCTAGATTTTGGAGGAATAAATCTTCCTCCCGGTGACAACTCTCAGGACGGACAATATGCGTTCAGTTTTTTCGTTTCGGGACGCATATCCAATGCAGAGTATACGCGGCTGAAAGCTGAAAACGCGCAAACGGAGAAGGAAATGATGTCCCTTTACGACCAATTGGTAAGCAGGCATGTTTCTCAAAAATTCGACAATTTCTTTCCTGAAGCGGCTTTAGATAAAGTGACCTACAAGCGATACCAGACGCTTAAGAAATTGTCGCATGAGCTTCCTGATTTATACTTTCAAGGGATCAGTCTCGAAACTCCACAAGGGACCTATGGCGAAACGCCGTGGGTGATCGATCCCAAAATTCGTGAGCAATGCGACCGCGTTCATGAAGCTGTTCTGAAATTGCTTTCCAGGTATGACGATGGCGGTTCCTGATTTTCGGAGTGCGAGGGTATGGCGACAAGCTCGGGAGATGGAAATGTTCGTTACCATAGTGCAAACCCCGAGTAGGTTTGCGCTGTGCAAACTGACTTTCCGTTCGTTCAGATACCGGAGGAGCTTTTCCCCATGGCGGGAACTTCTGCAGATTCTGTCGGCCCTTCAGGCCGATGCTCCTTTCTTAATTGCTACACAGGCATGAATGCCTGTGCTTTGCGCGGTCGGGCTTTCAGCCCGGAGGATGCGACAGATTAAACCGAAGATGGCTTGATCGGGATGGCGGGAACTCCTGCAGATTCTGTCGGCCTTTCAGGCCGCTGCTCCTTTCTTGATTGCTACACAGGCATGAATGCCTGTGCTTTGCGCGGTTGGGCTTTCAGCCCGGAGGATGCGACCGATTAAACCGAAGATGGCTTGACCGGGATGGCGGGAACTTCTTTCTTGAACCTGCCCTTGGAGGTGAAGCCTGCTCGGGGAGCGGCGCTTTTCCAGAGGGTTCAAGTGTAAGTGTAAGTTCAAGTCGTGCCTGAGGCAGATCCGTCCTTGGGCGGATACACGCTGGCGCGCGGTCCATCGACCGCCATGCCTTACCGCATTTTGAATAACTTGAGAGCGGTCTCCCGCTCTTGGGCGTGATCGACGATTGGGGGCGGATATCCTTTGCAGATCCGCATTCCCGGGGATGGCGCGGCTGCCAGCAGCGCTGGATGCACATCGCGCAATTCCGGGACCCATTGCTTGATGAATTCGCCCTTCGGGTCAAATCGCGCGCTTTGGGTCCATGGATTCTGGATTCGAAAATATGGCGCGGCATCCGCGCCGGTGCCGGCGCTCCATTGCCAGCCGCCGTTGTTGCTGGCGATCTCTCCATCGACCAGGTGTTGCATGAAATAACTCTCGCCCAGCCGCCAGTGGAGATGCAGATCCTTGGTCAGGAACATCGCCACGATCATCCGCAGCCGGTTGTGCATGAATCCGGTCGCGTTGAGCTGGCGCATCGCCGCATCCACGATCGGGAATCCGGTCCGGCCCTGCTTCCACGCCTCAAAATCGGACCCCGGCTCGAACCATCCGACGTGCCGGTATTCCGGATTGAACTCACGATCCAGCACATGCGGCCAGTGCCAGAGGATCTGCATGTAAAACTCGCGCCAGATCAACTCGTTCACATACGTTCCATCGCCTGCCTCGCGTGCCACGGCCCGGGTGTAAACTTCGCGCGCTGAGACGAGTCCAAATCGCAGATCCTGCGAAAGGCGCGACGTTGCCGTTGCCGCTGGGAAATCCCGTAATTCCTGATATTGCAGGATGGGTCCCTTCATGAAGGCATCCAGCCGCTTGCGCGCCGCATCCTCGCCGGGCTCGATGATCTCCGCGCTCCTCTTGAGGCCCCAGGCCGCCAGCGCTGGCAATTCCATTGAGGGGATACCGGCCGGCGTTTGCATCCTGCGCAGCGCGCCATGCACTTGCGGCTTCGGCAATTTCCTCCATGCCCGCGCGTACGGCGTGAAAACCCGAAACGGCTCGCCCTTCCCTGTGAGCACTTCATCGCGCTCGTGGATCGCGATATCCTTGAATGCATGGGCAACCGCGCCACTCTCCTGCGCCATGGCGATGACCCGCTCTTCCATTTTTCGCCCGAACGGATCGGGGTCGCGGTTAAAATAGATCGCCTGCGCCCCGGTCTCCTTCAGCAGGCACGCGAGCTCCTCATCCGCGGCGCCCTGCCGGATGATCAGCCGGCCGCCGATTTGCTGAAGGTTCCGCGCCAGCCCGGCCAGCGAGCCGCACAGGAACTCCTGCCGGGGCGCCCCGGTCCAGCCGTGCGATCCGCGCCATTGGCTCACGATGTAAACCGGCACGATTTCCGCGCCGGTGGCATGGGCGGCGCGTAATGCGGTATTGTCGTGGAGCCGAAGGTCCCTGCGGAACCAGTGAATGACGCGTTGCATCGGTCTCTCCTCTACGTTGGAGCCCTCCCTATGGATTCGTGCATTGACGCACGGGCGGCGGTCGGCCAAACGTGGAGGAACATTTTTCGCTTTGGATCATCCCCTGGGCATCATTGCCGGCAATAACGCTTACCCGCTGATCCTCGCCCGCGAGGCGCGGGCGGCCGGGGTGCAGCGCATCGTGGCTGCCGCGTTTACCGGGGAGACCGATCCGCAACTGGCGGGCCTGGTGGACGGGATCGAGTGGATGCGGGTCGGCCAGCTCGGCCGGATGATCGGCTACCTCAAGGACCAGGGCGCACGGGAAGCTGTGATGGCGGGCCAGATTCACCCGAGCAATCTCTTCAACCTGCGCCCGGACCTCAAGGCCCTCATGCTCCTGGGCAAGCTGCGCACCCGCAACGCCGAGACCATCTTCGGGGCGATCGCCGACGAACTTGCCAGCGCCGGCATCACCCTGCTGGAAGCGACCGTCCACATGGGCAAGTACCTGGCCACGTCCGGCGTGATCGCAGGCAGCAGGCTCTCCCGCCGGGAGGAGGAGGATGTGAAGTTCGGCTTTGAAATCGCCAAGCAGGTCAGCGCCCTGGACATCGGCCAGACCGTCGTTGTCAAAGGGGGCACCGTGCTGGCCGTGGAAGCCTTCGAGGGGACCAATGACGCCATCAAGCGCGGCGGCCTCCTTGGCCGCAAACACAGCGTCATGGTCAAGGTCTCCAAGCCGCGCCAGGATCTCCGCTTTGACGTGCCGGTGATCGGGCTGCAGACCGTCCAGGCTGCGGCCCATGCCGGCATCCGCGTCATTGCCGTCGAGGCCGGCAAGACCCTCTTCCTCGACCGCGAGGCGATGCTGGAGGAGGCCGCCCGCTGCGGCGTCACCATCGCAGGATACGCTTTATGAAACTACGCATCGGCATCGCCGGACTCGGCAGCATCGGAAAAAACCACGCCCGCATCCTGGCCGAGCTGCCGGACTGCGAGCTGGCCGCTGTGTTTGACACCAATCCCGATACCGCCCGCGAGATCGCGGAGAAATACGGCACCCGCGCCGTGGGATCGCTGGAGGAGTTTGCAGATACCGTCGACGCCGCCACCATCGCCACGCCGACGCCCACGCATTTCGCCATCGCCGAGCGGCTCCTCATGGCCGGCAAGCACCTGCTCGTGGAAAAGCCGATCACCGAGACCACCGCCGACGCCCGCAAGCTGGCCGAGCTCTCCCGCGAGACCGGCCGCATCCTGCAGGTAGGGCACGTGGAGCGCTTCAATCCCGTCATGAGCAAGCTGGAGGAGCTGCTGACCCAGCCTCGCTTCATCGAGGCCATCCGGCTTTCCCCGTACCCGAATCGCAGCATCGAAATCGGCGTCGTCCTCGACCTGATGATCCATGATCTGGAGATCATCCTTCACCTCGTGCGCTCCCCGGTCAAAAGCATCGATGCCGTGGGCGTCGCAGTCCTCAGCCGGGGCGAGGATATCGCCAGCGTCCGCCTCCATTTCCAAAACGGCTGCGTTGCCAATGTGACCGCGAGCCGGGTCAGCATGGAGAAGCTCCGGAAGATTCGTATCTTCCAACGGGAGGGGTACGTCTCACTGGATTACCAGAACCAGACCGGCGAAACGCACCGCCTCGTGGGTGGGCGGATTGTGCGCGAGGAAGTCGAGATCGAGAAGGGTGAGCCGCTCAAGCGCGAGCTGGCGGCCTTTGTCGACTGTGCGCGGCAGGGCAAGCAGCCGAAGGTCTCCGGCTTCGAGGGCGCCGCCGCGCTGGAGCTGGCGGTGGAGATTACCCGCCGCATCGAGGAGCACGCCGCCAGCATCGAGGGCGCATGAAACTCTACCTCGTCGCCGGCGAGGCCAGCGGGGATGCGCGCGGAGCCGAGTTGATCCACTCCCTGCGCGCCCTGCGGCCGGGAATCGAGTTCCGGGGCTTCGGGGGACCGCAGATCGCGGCCCTTGCAGGGCAGGAATTCATCCATGACTGGATCGGCCGCGCCGCGGTGGTCGGGATCAACGACGTGATCAAGAATTACGGCTATTTCCGCAGTCAATTGGCCCTGGCGAAAGCGGAGATCGAGAGCGAGAAACCGGATGCGGTCGTCCTGATCGATTATCCCGGCTTCAATCTGCGCCTCGCCGCCGCCGTCAGGAAGGCGGGCTCCCCGGTGAAGATCATCGATTACATCTCCCCCCAGGTCTGGGCATGGAACCGCGCCCGAATCCCCGGGATGGCGCGCACCCTGGACTTGATGATCTGCATCTTCCCCTTCGAGAAGCCCCTTTACGAGCAGTCCGGCCTCAAGACCGTCTTCGCCGGGCACCCGATGCTCGATTCCCTGCCCGCAAAACGCCTTGGCACGCCGCGCGAGGATCGCCTCCTGGGGCTCCTCCCCGGCAGCCGCGAGCGCGAGATCCGGAAGATTTTCCCCATCATGCTGGAAGCCGCCGCCATCCTGGCCGGGAGCCGCCCCGGCCTGCGCATCGCCGCCTCCGCAGCGTCCGAGATAATGCGCGAGCGGATGGAGGAGATCGCCCGGCAATATCCGGGGGTATCGTGCGAGATCACGGTCAAGAACGCCCACGACCTTATGCAGCGCGCGACGGCCGCCATGGTGGCCTCCGGCACCGCGACCCTGGAGGCCGCCTACTTCGGCCTCCCATTCGTGCTCCTCTACAAGACCGCATGGCTCACTTTTTTCCTCGGCAGCAGGCTGGTAAAGGTGAAGTGGCTGGGAATGCCCAACATCCTGGCGAATCGCGAGGTGGTGCAGGAATTCATCCAGGATGACGCCCAGCCCGCCGCAATCGCCGCCGCGCTGTCGCCCCTGCTCGACGATCCCGCCGCCCGCACGGCCTTCCAGGCGAACCTCGAGGCCGTCATCGCCACGCTCGGGGCTCCCGGCGCCAGCGACCGCGCGGCCACCGCGATTCTTGAGGCGCTCCCCGAGAACTCCTAGTGTAGTGTCACGCAAATAGGTTTCGCCAATTCTGCCGCCCCGGGGCTTTGCCTACTATCGGGCGGTACCGGGGGCTTACGCCCCCGGCTCTCGGGCAGTCCCTCCGGGACTCATGTCTCAGCAGTATGAAAGCCATTTCTGACACGCTCCACTAGGTTGCGCCTGAGGCGCAACCTATGGGGCACGACCCATCCCTCCCCGGACCACCGGCGACACCCCCGCATGGCTCACCGGAGCCATCGCTACAAAAACAGGCCGCCTCCCAGTTTCCCGGGAGGCGGCGCGTGATTTTGCGGGTTTCGCTCCCTGCGCTTAGGCGGGGATCGGTACCTCAGCGATGGTGTGCAGAATGCGGCTCGCGATCTTGTAGGGATCGCCGGCGGAGTTCGGACGGCGGTCTTCAAGGTAGCCCTTGTAGCCGTTCTTGATGAAGCTGTACGGCAGACGGATCGAGGCGCCGCGGTTCATGAGGCCGTAGTTGAACTTATCGATCGACTGGGTCTCGTGAAGGCCGGTCAACCGGAGATGGTTGTCCGGGCCGTAGACGGCGATGTGCTCGTTCTTGTTCTTGTCGAACGCGGCCATCAGAGCCTCGAAGTACGCCTGACCGCCGACTTCGCGCAGGTACTCGGTCGAGAAGTTGCAATGCATTCCCGAGCCGTTCCAGTCGCCGAGGATCGGCTTGCAATGGAAGTTGACGTCGATCCCGTAGCTCTCGCACAGGCGCATGAGGAGGTAGCGGGCCATCCACATCTCATCGGCGGCCTTTTTCGAGCCTTTGCCGAAGATCTGGAACTCCCACTGGCCCTTGGCCACCTCGGCATTGATGCCTTCGTGGTTGATGCCGGCGTCGATGCAGAGGTCGAGATGCTTCTCGACCAGCTCGCGCGCCATATCGCCGACGGCGTTGTAGCCGACGCCGGTGTAATAAATGCCCTGCGGGGCGGGGTAACCTTCTGCCGGCCAGCCCAGCGGGCGTCCGTCCTGGTAGAAGAAATACTCCTGCTCAAAGCCGAACCACGTGCCCGGGTCGTCCAGGATCGTCGCGCGGGCGTTGGTGGAGTGAGGCGTCAAGTCGGGGTGCAGGACCTCGCTCATCACCAGCACTCCGTTCTTCTTTGTGGAGTCGGGATAGACCGCAATCGGCTTGAGCACACACTCGGAGCTATGGCCTTCGGCCTGCCGGGTCGAGCTGCCGTCAAATCCCCAGTTGGGGAGTTGTTCCAGCGTCGGGAAGGCATCGAAGTCCTTGATGAGGCTCTTGCTGCGGAGGTTAGGGACAGGCTCGTAACCGTCGAGCCACACATATTCCAGTTTGTATTTCGCCATGGCGTATTTGATGCAGTTGCTGCTTCTTTAGGGTTGGTTTGTGCTGTTTTGACCAGCGATGGTTTGATTATCGCCGGAAAGGGATCATTTCCAGCGCGCAGCCCCCTAAGCAAGAATGAAGCCAAAAAACTTCAACCCGTTCGCTCCTCTCGCAAAAAAAAGTACTACTTTGTCTTAGAGCCCCCTCGCCGGGCTCGCTTCCTGTACGTTTTGCGCCACATTGGTTGAAATGATCGAGGTCAAAGACACCCTCCGGGCTCGCGTCCGCATCAGCTTCGACGGCCTCGTTTACAAGACCTTCCGCGGTCCCAATGCCCACGAGCGCTTCTCCAACGAGTCCCGCGTCCTGCAGTACCTCCGCGACCGCGGCTGCCCCTTTATCCCGCCTTTTGTCTCTGCCAATGAGGAGAAGCTGGAAATCATCACCCGCAGTTGCGGGAGCAGGGTCCATCACCTCGACAAGGAGCGCGCGGATGCCCTGTTTGCCGAGCTTGAGACCTATGGCGTGCGGCATGACGACCAGGACATGCGCAATGTTACCTACCGGCAATCCGACGGCCGGTTTTGCATCATCGACTTCGAGTTCGCCACCATCCTGCCGGACGTTCCGCCCCAGCCGTGACCACGCCTCTCCCTTCCCGTCTCATCCGCTGGTCCGGCCATACGGACCGCGGGCGGGTCCGCGCCCTCAACGAGGATTCCTTCCTCGCCCTGCAATTCGACGCGATAGAAGTCCAACGGCTTGGGAAAATCGGCGAGGCGGTAACCGGGGATCATCATTTTGTTTTTGCGGTAAGCGATGGAATGGGGGGCGCGCTGGCGGGGGAGTTCGCCAGTCTAGTCACCATGGACAAAATCCTACAGTTGCTGCCGCAATCTTTTCGGCAGGATGTCACCGGGATCGAGGCCGGGTTTATCGATGTGCTGCAGGAGCTTTATGGCGAAATCGACATCGCGCTCAAGCACCTCGGCAAGTTCTATCCGGAGGATTGCAAGGGGATGGGCGCCACACTCACCCTCTGCTGGCTGACAGCGGAGTGGCTCTACTTTGCCCACATCGGCGACAGCCGCCTCTACTACCTGGAGCACGCCACCGCCACGCTGCGCCAGATCAGCCATGACGATACCCACATCGGCTGGCTGAGGCGCAACGGGAAGATCACCGAACGCGAGGCCCGCATCCACCCCCGCAGGACGGCCCTCCAGAAGGCGCTCGGCTCGGATTACCAATTCGTCACTCCCCAGGTGGGCACCGTTTACCTTCAGCCGGGGGATACATTCCTCCTCTGCTCAGACGGGCTGACGGAGGGGCTCTTCGACAGCCAGCTCGCTGAGCACCTCCAGGCTGCTCCCCATGAGGGCGCGCCGCCGATTGCCGAGCGTCTCGTCCACGCCTCCCTCCGCTCCGGCGGCGGGGCGGATAACCTCACGGCGCTGGTGATCGACGTGGTGTGAGCGGACCATGAAGCCTCCCCCCGCATGGGCCACCGGCCCATCGCTACAGAATTGGCGCGAAGCGCTGTCATTGTAGCGATGGCTCGGTGAGCCATGGGGGGACGCCCTGAATCCATCGCAAGCGCCGCCCCCGCTCTCACGCCTGCCACCGATCGCCCCCTACTGTGCCGGCGCCGGCGAAGAATTATCATCCCAATTCCCGATATCGTCGGCCGTCCCCGGCTTGCGGTCCGGGCCCATGGAATAGAGATCAAACCCATTCGGGTTATGCTTGCCCGGGTACTCGTACACGTACGGCTGGTTCCACGGGTCCATCGGCAGCTTCTCCATTAGTAACCGCCATTGGGTCGGCTTCGGGTCGGTATCGGGCCGGGTGACGAGGGCCTGCAGCCCTTGCTCCGTGGTGGGCATGAAGCCGTTCATCCCCTCGTACATCTTCAATTGCATGGTGATCGTATCGATGTCCGACTTCACCCGCACCTCGCGGGCGTAGCTGACATTGCCGCCCATGAAATGCACCGCCGCAGCCAGCAGCATGGCGATAATCATGACCACCAGCATCATTTCCAACAGGGTAAAACCGTGATTCTTTCTGATTTTCATGGGGAAGTTGCGTCCTCGGTGTACTTAAGCTGCACCTCCACCGAGCGCAACGCAACTGGCGTCGTTTGCCCCGGGGTGGTGATCAAGATTTCATTGCTCCCGGCCAGCAGCAGCGAGCCGGGGATCACCTTCTGGCACTTGAGCCAGCCGGCATACCGGTACACCACATCGGGCCGGCCCGGCTCCGCGGCTCCCGTCAGGGCCGGGTCCGCGAGGTCGGTGACGCTTACATTGACAGCGCCGGCGTCCTGACCGTTCACCGTCAATTCGGGCGGCGCACCGATATCCGCATTCAGAACCTCAAAAGTCAGCAGCGCCACCAGCGGCGGCTTCTCCAGCGGAAAATCAAAAATCGCCTCGCCGCCGCCGTTTCCGCTGCTGCCCAGCGGCACCACCCCGGGCTCGAGCGTCGCCTTTACCCGGCCAAAGAGGAGCACGTCGTCACTGCCCGTCTGCGCCGGCGCCGCATTGCCAAACGGGTCGGTCAAATCGCTGGTCCCGCCGAAGTCCAGCGCCTCGCGCGTCTCGGTATTCCGGAGCGCCACCGCCAGCGCCCCGCGAACACCACCCCCCTCCCCCGGCACCTCGATATCGATGTAATCCACCCCGGCCATCGGGATCCTCACCGTCTGCGAGGACGGCAGCCCGAGGCCCTGGCCGAGCGTCGCCGGCACGGTCATTTGCTCCCCGATCTCATTCCACCCGCTCACCACCGGCTGCGCATCGGGCGCATCGTCAAAATAGACCCTCAACGCCACCTCATCCACCAGGCCGGCGAACCGCCGGAACCGAATCCGGTACACCGTCTTAGCCGCATTGGTCCCATCCGCCTGGATGGTATCCGTCTCCACCCGCTCGATCCAGATGGGCAGATCCTCCGACGGATGCTGGAAGTCCATGTACGCCGTATAGGCCGTCGGCTGCCGCGCAAGGTCCTGCGCACGCGTCACGGACGCAAGCGCCAGCAGGAGCACCAATGCCGGAAACCAGAGGGGACGAGTCACCGGCGCTTAAGTAGAGCCTCGCGGCCATTTTGGCAACCGGCAAAAGAGGGCGAATGCAATTGCGGATTTCGGAATGGGGGAATTTCAGGCTTTCGCTGCTGTTTTCGTCGATCCGCATTCCGCATTAGTGCATCTGGCCCTGCAACCCTGTCGTCAGGTTAAACACGGCATCCAGGATCCCATAGACCACCAGTCCCACCACCAGCGCGATCACGATCATGATCAGCGGCGGGATCAGGGCCGAGGTCAGCTTCACCTGTTTGTCCAGTTCCCGTTCAAAGACGTCGGCGATCATGCTCGTGGTCTCCCCGAATTTGCCCGTCTGCTCGCCCACCGCCATCATATCCAGCATCAGCTCAGGAAACATCCCCGGCGCCCGTAGGGCGACCGAGAGCGAGGTCCCGTCCATCACCGCGTGGCGTACGTCGCCCATCTGCGCGCGCACATATTCGCTGCCGGAGATATTTTCCAGCAGCTCCAGCGCTCGCAGCAGCGTCACCCCATTCTCCACCAGCGTGCCGAGCGTGCGGGCAAACTGCGCATAAAAGCGGTACCGCATAATGTGGCCGTAGCCGGGAATCCTCCACCGGAAGCGGTCCCACGCCTGACGCCCGGCTGGCTCGCGTGTCAGCATCTTGAAGATGCCGATCACCCCCATCACCGCCAGGACGGCCACCCACCAATAGTAGGTGATCACATAATTCGCGCCGAGCAGGATGCGGGTTGGCGCCGGCAGCGTCTGGCCGGTCTGCGAGAAGAATCCGGTTAATTGCGGCACCATCACCGTCATGAAAACAATGATCAGCGCAAAACCCACCACCACCAGCACGGCAGGATAGATCAGCGCCTGTTGCACCCGGTCGCGCAACGCCTTGACGTCGGAAAGATAAACGACCAGCCGCTTCATGATCGTCGGCAGCGCGCCGCTGACCTCGCCCGCCGAGACCATGTTCACGTAGAGGGGGCTGAAAACCTTGGGAAACTGCCGCATCGCCTGGGAAAGGCTCTGGCCATCCACCAGCCCTTGATAGAGCGTCTGGCAGAGCTCCTGGAGGCCGGGCTGCTTTAGCCGCCGCACCATGATCTCCAGCGCCTCATCCAGCGTCATCCCGGCGGAGAGCAGATGCCCGAGCTGCTCGGTAAAGAGGAATTGATTGGAGAGGGACAGCGTCTGGACTGCTTTCGGCGCGGCCTGGGTTACCTTTGCCGGGCTCGCCTTCCCTTTCTCACGCTCCGCAGGGGCGGTCTTCGCTGCCGGGGCTCTGCGCTGCGGGCTCTTTGCGGGGGCAGCCGGCGCGCCATTCACCAGCTCGATCTTGATCGGGAAACAGCGTTGCTGCTCCACCAGCACGACTGCTCCGGCACGGTCGTTCGCCTCGACGACGCCCTGGGCCATCTGGCCATCCGACCGGCGTGCAGTGTAGCGGAATTGAGGCATGACAGGAGAAGATCAACCGGCCCTAACAAAGCCCATTCCCGGCCAATTGACAAAACAAAGCCGTCAAACCCACCACCGAAAAAGCAAGACGGCCCGGGACTTTCGTTCCGGGCCGGCTGGAAAAAGACCGATGAATTGAAATCAGGCAGTCGCGCGCCGGCGAAGGGCCAGAGCGCCGATGACAAGGCCCCCGGCGAGCAGGTAAATGGAAGTGGGTTCGGGAACGACGGCAATGTTGGCGAGTTCAAAGTTGGAACCGTTCGCGGTGCCGCGTAGCGCGGTGGCGGCGGAACTCAAGCTTACAATCGCTCCACCCGGATCCGCGGGAAATACCCAGTTGGCATTGGTCGGATTATAGAAAATCCCCCATTGTGTCGCTGTGCTCGGACTCGACGAATTGAAGACCCACATATAAAGAAGGCTCTCCGCGGGAATGGCGCTACTGGTGATCCCGTTAAATTGTCCCGCGAATGATCCGTTGCCTGAAATATCGTTGATATCCAATGTATCTGTGGCATTCCCGTTTTCCGTAAGGGTATCGCCATCAGTCCCCTCTCCTACCGGATCAAAATCGCTGTTTAGCGTAGCGAAGGAGTTAGACGTTTCAAGAGTCGCCAGGCTGGCATTGAAATATCCGATGCGAACGATGTCACCGCTAGCGAGTGCAGTGCCGGAGGATGAAAGCAACAGGCTACCGACCGCATTCGCGGTGACAGTGATGGAAGCGTGTGAACTCGCAGCAACGGCGAGGAACAGGGCTACAAAAGGGAGTTTTTTCAACATGAACAGGACCGCTACTGAGAGCGAATAGGGGGTTGGAGGGGTGGAAGGGTTTTCTAATCGCCTGAGGTGTAAAAGCTCGGCATTACCCAGTTTTTATTCTGACTGACACTGACAATCACGGAATTCGAGGCATTAACAGGAACAGAATCCGAATTCGCGAATGTCCCACCATTGATCATGTTCGTACCACTGCTCAGGTAAGAACCCGGGGATTGGAGCAATCCCGTATCGTTGAAGATCTTTACCGCCTCACTGTACGGAGTGAGAATCGCCGGGAAATCGAAGTTGGAAAGGGTTTGCGTCCCGCTAATGACAGGGTTGAGCGTCCCAACAAGATTGATCGCCCCAGCGTAGAGCGGCACCTGTGTCGGACCCGGCTTCACATAACCAGTAACGGGAATCGTTTTTGCGGAGCCAACGGAAATTATAAATCCCTGGCCGGGATAAATGACCTGAGCGCCCGCGTCAGCAAACGTCCCACCGTTTACCCATCCATCTCCAGTACCGGTGAACAGGTAGGTCACGCTCGTATTATTCGGGAAAAACAATTTGATCCCGTCACTATACGGGGTCAGACCGGTCGTCGTGGCCGGGAACAGCGAACTGAGCGTGGTGTGCGGGCGGACCAGGAACGAGCAGGTGGTAAGGGTCCCAAACGGAATCAAATTCGTATCCACGGTGATTGTGTTCGTACCGTTGGAGACGATGTCGGCGATCAGGCCCTGGGCGCTGCCGGTGTCGAGAATCTCCACGTAATAGGTCGGCTCGCCGTTCACTTCGTTGAACGAACCGCTCGTCAACGCCGTGGCGCTGCTGCTGAGCGTGATCACCGAATTGGCGACATTCGTCACGTTGGAGGCCGTGCCCTGGAATGCGGTGGCTTGCACAAAGGTATTCACCCGAACGCTGTTGCCAGCGGGCAGCGTGAACATATTGTAGCCAACAGGATTGGTTGCCACGCTTTGGGCGTGGATGACTTGCGCGGAAAGAAGTCCGGCAACGGAGAGAAGGAGCAGGGGGAGTCTGCGAACGACTGCGTTCATGATGTAATTTCTACCATTCCACACCATGCGAGGCAAGGCAACTTCTTGGATTTTATTTTTATGCGCATTACGAGATTATTTATCAGACCCTCTCTGGTACAGCATTCCCGCGTTGGCTTCCAGAGAAAATCGGCTTGCCGCAACCCCCGTTCTTCATCCAGCGTCCTGAAGGTGCGGCCGCCGTTCCGCCAATACTCTCCATGCAGATGCAATCCTCAGCCTGCCTCACCCTCTTCCAGGCCTCCATTTTTCCCGCGTTCCAGCTCCAGAGCGCCCTTGGCGTCTGGCTCCCGAATCTCCTCCTGGTGGCACTGCTCGTCTTCGCCCTGCTCAATGGAATCCTTCGGCGCATCCCCAGCCACGCCGAGGATGCGGCGCTCCTCGATGGGTGCGGCTTTTGGCGGACACTCAGCCACCTGGTCGTTCCGCGGCTCGGCCCGCTCCTGCTGGTGGTCGCATTCACCCTCCTGCTGACCGGATGGGAGGATGTCATGGCGCCGCGAGTGGTCATTTATCGCTCCCACCCCACCGTTCTCGCTTCACCGGGGAAGAGTGATGATCTCGCCGTGATGCTGGCTTTTCGATCCGCTCTCATCGGCGGCAATATCCACGATTCCGGCGCCCGTGTGGCGGCATTGATGATCCTTTTCACCCCGGTCCTTGCATTTTTTTATCTGGCGCTGCGCTATTTATTTCAAGGCCGCTTCACCGTTCCGAGGCCGTAAACCTGCTATGGTTAGCGCCTTCCTTTTCATCCCCCCAAAACAATGTTGAACGATCCCGAAAGAAACATCGAATTTGAATTCGTCCGCGCAACGGAGAATGCAGCGTTAAACGCCATGCACTGGATCGGCCGCGGCGATAAGGAAGCCGCGGACGCGGCCGCTTGCGACGCAATCTACGGCGTCTTTGACCTCGTCGATATTTGCGGCGAGGTGGTCATTGGCGAAGGGATCAAGGACAACGCCCCCGGCATCTTCCTTGGCGACCGCCTCGGGACGTGGGAACCCGGCTCACCGCGATTCGACATCGCCCTCGACCCGGTCGATGGCACCACGAACATCTCCAAGGGCATGGCCAATTCCATCTCCGTCATCGCCGCGGCTGAGGTGCCCGGGCAGGCGCGGGTGATGCAGAACATCCCCAGCTACTACTGCCACAAGCTCTCCTACGGCCCCATCGTCCACCGGGCTATCACGAATTTTAACTTCACCAGCAACTGGATCGACCAGCCGCTGGCCGAGACCATCACCTTTGCCGCGCGCGTCCTCGGCAAGCGGATCGCGGAGGTGGTGGTCCTCATCCTCGACCGTCCGCGCAACCAGACTTTCATCGACCAGGTCCGCGAAGTCGGCGCAACCCTCCGCATGATCTCCGACGGCGACATCACGGCCGCCGTCGCCCCCTGCCTGCCGGATTCCGGCATCGATCTTTACGTCGGCATCGGCGGGACCCCGGAAGGGGTCCTTACGGCGACGGCGTTGCGCTCGCTGGGTGGAGATCTGCAAATGCGGATGTGGTTCCGCGACGATGCGGAGCGCAAGGAATTGACGGCGGGCATACCTGAGGAGGAGATCAAGCGCATCCATTACTCCGGCGAGATCGTGCTCGGCGACAGCGCCATCTTTTGCGCCACGGGTATCACCGACAGCGCGCTGCTGCCCGGCGTCAAGCTGATCGGCAAGACCGCCATCACCCATTCCATCCTCATGCGCGCCCGGAGCCGCACTGTCCGCTACATCCGCGCCGAGCATAATCTCGACCACAAAACGATCCACCTGCGCAGCGTCCAGGCGGATCAGAAGATGCGGTAGGGCGGCAGCCCCTTAAATTGGGGTATCCTTTGCACCAGGGAGGCCGCCGCCAATCATGGCGCCGGCATAGGTCCCATCAGTCCCATAGGTCCCGTCCCCCGGATGGCAAAGAAGGACGAGCCGGGCGCAACTTATGCTCCCTTTAGATACAACAGGCCCCCATGCAACCTGTAACCCCACCGCTTCCGTATCCATTGACAAACAGCCTTCTTGATGTTAGGCTAAGCCTGTCCTGAAGAGGACGTTAAAGAAGTAGTCAACCAACCCCAAATATCCGCAAAAAGATAACCACCCGATAACCTGGACCGGCGACGGTCATAACTGATTCCAGAAATCAGGCACTTACAGGCAAAAGCGCGCCCGCTGTACTCAGCTATCCGCCGCCCTTCCACACCCGGAGGGCGATATGAAGATCAACCCGCGCTTTCTACGGACTCACCGGTTTCTTTCCCTGCTCCCCTCTGCCACGCTCCGCAAGCTGGCAAATGGCGCCGCCTCCCGCGATTACCCAAAGGGCTCCGTCGTCTTCTCCCAAGGCCAGCCCTCGGAGGCCATGTACCTCATTGTCAGCGGCCGTTGCGAGTCCCGCCACCTCGATCCCTCCGGCCATTGGATCACTGCCATCCATGGCCCCGGCGATACGCTGGGCGACCGCGAGGTGCTGCACCACGAGCCGTATCTCGCCACGCTCACCGTAGCCACGCAAAGCGTCCTCCTGCGGATTCCCGAAGCAGACCTGCGTGAAGTTTTCGACACCGCCCCCAGGGTTGCCGGGCGCATCTCCCAGTCGATCGTGCGCCGCATTATCGAGTGCCCCGAGACGGCGCCCGGCAAGCGAATCGTCGCCCTCCACGCGCTCTCCCCGCGCATTAATGAGCGGGCGCTTGGCCGCCGCCTGGCGGATACGCTTGCGCAGATCACCCACCGGAGCGTGCTCAGCGTCCATTTCGGCACCGCTCCCGCCGCGATCTCGCTGGCGGAATGGGGCGACGGCCCGCCCGGGCTGAATGGATCGTTCGGTTTTTCCCACCACGTCCGGGAGGTGCGGCGCAGTTGTTTCGAACTCGATGTCCACTCCGCCGGCAGCGCGGCGGAGGCGTCGTGCGTGGCCCCGCTCCTGGGCCACCTGGGCAACCACTTTGATTTTGTTCTCATCGACGTCGCCAGCGAGGTCGCCCAACCCGCCCTGCTCGAGTGCCTCGTGCAATCCGACCTCACGTACATCCTCATGCGGCCCGAGAGCGAATCCATCTATGGGATGAAGCTGCTCACCGGCTCGCTGGGCGGGGAAAACGGGGCAACCTACAAGCACATCCACGCGGTCATTTGCGCGGACAATGTCGATGCCGCGGCCCGCTTCGCCGCGGATTGCCAGAAGGCCGGCTTCGAGCCGCACTCCATCCTCCCGGGATTTCCGCTCGCAGAGTCCAACGGCGGCATCGACCGCTCCCCTGCCCTCGCCATCCATATCCGCCGGATGGCACGCGAGATCGGGCGCTGCCGTATCGGCCTCGCCCTTTCCTCCGGCGGCGCGCGCGGGCTCGCGCACATCGGCGTCATCCAGACATTGGAGGAGAACGGCATCGAGATCGACGCCGTCGCCGGGGCCAGCATGGGGGCGTATGTCGGAGCGGTCTGGGCCTACGGCCATGATGGCGCCGCGTGCGAGAAGATCGCGTGCGACCTGGAGCGCCCATGGGGCCTGGTCTATCTCCTCGATCCGGTCATCCCGCCGCGCCAGGGATTCCTGAGCACCCGCAAGGCGGCCCACCGGCTCCGCCGCTCGATTGGCACCACCACGTTCCTGCAAATGGCGCGTCCCTTGCGGGTGGTGGCGACGGACCTCGATACGCTGGATCGGGTCGTATTTTCCACAGGCCAGGTCGCGCAGGCAGTCGAGGCAAGCATCGCCATACCCGGTATTTGCGTCCCGGTCTTTATGGACGGCCGCACGCTCATCGACGGCGGCATCGCGGATCCGCTCCCCGTCAGCGTCCTCACGGACATGGGGGTGGAGCGCATCATCGCGGTCAATACCCTGCCCACGCCGGCGCACCTGGCCCTCTGCGCGGATTGCGCCCTTGAGCCGAGCCCGCGCGGCATCCGCCCATGGCTCAACAAGCACCTCAACTACTTCGCCCGCGGCAATGTCTGCGACATCCTGATGCGCGCGAACTTTGGCGGCCAGATGCGCGTGGCGGAGCAGGCCGCCCGCATGGCCGACGTGGTCCTGCGGCCATGGGCCTGCGACTCCCGGTGGCACGATTTCACCAATCCGCGCAAGTACATCGCGCTCGGCCGCGCCGTCGCCACCGAGCAGCTGGCGGAAATCAAGGCTCTCACCCAACCCCATGAAAAACCCATCCCCACGCTGGCTCTCGCTGGATAGCGCGTCGCTCAAGGCCTGGCAGATGCTCCGGCTCCGCCATTACCTCAGCCGCACGGTGCTTCCGGCGCATACCGCTGCCGCCCGTTCCTTTGCCCTGCGGAAGCTCCGGCCATCGCACCTGCGCGACTTCGCGGATCTGCAGCTCATCCCCTTCAGCGCAAAGGAGGATGTCGCAAAGGCGCCGCGCGATTATATTCTCACGCCCGACCCGGCGAAACTCGCACGCCGGCCCGGGACCATCCTCGCAGCTCTTACCCGCGGCCGCGCCGCGGTAAAGGAAGAACTGGAGCGGGAATACCGCCCGCTGATGATGACCAGCACCACAGGGCGCGCCGCGGAGCCCGCGCCATTCGTCTATACGGCGCACGATATCCGCATGCTCTCCATCGCCGGCGCCCGCGTCATGCGCATCTGCGGGGCGACGCGGGAGATGCGGATGCTCAACATGTTCCCTTTCGCGCCGCATCTGGCCTTCTGGCAGACGCATTATGCGGGGACGGAATTTGGCGTCTTCATGGTCAGCAGCGGCGGCGGCAAGGCGCTCGGCACGGAAGGCAATCTGCGGCTCATCCGCAAGATCGATCCCGATGTGCTCATTGGCATGCCCACCTTTCTCTACCATGTGCTGTGCGCCGCGGTGGACGATGGAATTCGCTGCGCAAACCTTTCCAAAATCGTCCTCGGCGGCGAGAAAGCGCCGGAGGGAATGCGCCGCCGCCTCCGCGACCTCGCGGCGCAGCTCGGCGCCCGCGCGGTGGATATCCTGCCCACGTACGGCTTCACCGAGGCGAAGATGGCGTGGGCCCAATGCGCCTGTGCGGATGCTGCGGAGATGAGCGGCTACCATCTCAATCCCGATCTCGGAATCGTGGAAGTCATCGATCCCGACACCGGCCGGCAGGTGCCCGATGGCGAGCCTGGCGAGGTCGTGTGGACGCCGCTCGAGGCGCGGGGCAGCGTGGTGGTGCGCTATCGCACTGGCGATCTCATCAGCGGCGGACTGGAATACGGCAAATGCCCGCACTGCGGCCGCGCGATGCCGCGCCTGATGGGCGAAATCTCGCGCACCTCGGAAATCCGCGAGATGCGGCTGGAGAAGCTGAAAGGCACGCTGGTCGATTTCAACCGGCTGGAGCACATCCTCGACGATTGCCCGGACGTCTCCACATGGCAGCTCGAAATCCGGAAGACCCACGACGACCCGCTGGAACTCGACGAGCTAATCCTCCATGTTCAGAAGGCCAACGGCGAATCCGAAGACGCCGTGCGCAATATCCTCGACCAGCGTTTCGTCGCCGAAACCGAGACGCACCCGAACCGCATCCTCTTTCACGACGCCGCGGAACTGCGACGGATGCAAGGTGTCGGCTCGCTGCTCAAGGAGCAGCGCGTCGTCGATCACCGCCCGCGCGCCGCGCTGACAGCCGCGCCGCCGCGCAACGCCGAACCCGTTGCGGAGGCACAACATGTCTGACCCGCTTGTCATCGTGGAAGGAGTGCGGACTCCCTTTTGCAAAGCCGGCTCCGATCTCGCCGCCCTGGCTGCGGATGAGCTGGGCCGGATCGCAGTGGATGCGCTGCTGACCAAAACCGGCTTCGATCCGGCCTTGGTGGATGAAGTGATCTTCGGTTGCGTCTGCCAGCCGGTGGAGGCGCAGAACGTCGCCCGCGTCATCGCCCTCCGCGCCGGGCTGCCGCAGTCTTCGACCGCGGCCACGGTGCACCGCAATTGCGCTTCCGGTTTCGAGGCGATCACCACCGCGGCGGAGCGGTTGCTCAGCGGGCATGGCTCGATATTTATTGTCGGCGGAACAGAGAGCATGTCGCAGGTGCCACTGATTTACACCAAGGAGGCGGCGAAGAAATTTGGCGCGCTCACCCGGGCGCGCGGCTACGCGGGGAAGCTCGCCGCGATCGCCGCCTTTCGGCCATGGGATTTCAAACCGCGCGTGGCACTGAAGCTGGGGCTCACCGATCCCGTGAGTGGATTGAACATGGGTGAGACGGCCGAGGTGCTCGCGCGGGAGTTTCGCATCTCCCGAGCCCGCCAGGATGAGTTCGCGCTCCTCTCGCATCAGCGCGCCGCCGCGGCGGAAGCAAGGCTGGCAGAGGAGATTTGCCCTGTTTACCTGCCCGGTGGAAAGGCTGCGCACCCGGTAGTGCGCGATCACGGGCCGCGCCCGAATCAATCGATGGAAGCGCTCGCAAAGCTGAAGCCCGTGTTCGACCGCCGGCATGGGTCCGTCACCGCCGGCAACTCCTCGCAGATCACGGATGGCGCCGTCGCGCTGCTGGTCATGGCGGAGTCGCAAGCGGCGGCGCTCGGGCTCAAGCCCATCGGCCGCCTCGCCGGCTGGGCCTACACGGGATGCGATCCGGCCCGCATGGGGCTGGGACCGGTCTCCGCGATTCGCAAGTTGCAAGACGCCACGGGACACGGCGCGGGCAGTGTGGAATTGATCGAGATCAACGAAGCCTTTGCCGCACAGGTGCTCGCCGTGCTTCAAAGCCTGGCGGATGTCCCCGAGGATCGTCTCAATGTCAACGGCGGCGCCATCGCCCTTGGCCATCCGGTCGGGGCAACGGGCGCCCGGCTGACGCTTACCGCTTTGAAAGAACTCGGCCGCCGCGGCGGCGGACGCGCCATTGTCTCCGCCTGCGTCGGCGGCGGACAGGGCGCGGCACTTTTACTCGAACGCCTCTAGACCATGGAACTCATCCACACAGAAGCTCTCGACTCGGGCATCCACGTCCTCACCTTCGACCGGCCCAACTCTGGGGCGAATATCTTCGATGTCGAAACGCTCACCGAATTGGACGCGAAGGTATCGGACATCGGACAAAGCGCCACCGGCATTGTATTCATCAGCGCAAAACCCTCCATCTTCATCGCCGGCGCGGATCTGCGCGCGCTGGAATCCCTCACTGGCGACGCGCTTCGCGATTTCATCGCGCTGGGTCAGAGCGTCTTCAATCGCATTGCCGCGCTGCCGTGTCCCACCGTGGCCGCGATCCATGGCGCATGCGTCGGCGGCGGGTACGAGCTCTGCCTCGCATGCCGGCGCCGTATCGCCACGGCGGCGCGCGCGACGAAGATTGGTCTGCCGGAGACGCAACTCGGCATTCTGCCGGCATGGGGCGGATCGACGCGTTTGCCGAGGCTCATCGGTTTGCAAAACGCTCTCGACATTATCCTCGGCGGCAAGACGGTTCCCGCAAAGGCCGCGCTCAAGCGCGGGATGATCGACGACATCGCGCCGCAGGAGAGCCTGCGCGATGCGGCGCTCCAGTGGCTGGCCAAACCGACGCCCGCAAAACGCCGCAGGCACTCGCTGGACCGCCTGAGCGTCAAGGTCATCGAACCCATCGCCCGACGGCGGATGCTTGAGAAATCGCGCGGGCATTATCCTGCGCTGCCAAAGGCATTGGAGGTCATCACTCTTGGCATCAACGACTCCATCGCAGTTTCCCTGCAGCGCGAGCGCGAAGCCGTGCTGGAGCTTGCCGCCACGCCGGAGTGCCGCAATCTCATCCGCGTCTTCCATCTTCAGGAACGGGCGAAGAAACTCCGCGTCCCCGGCGCAGGAACCCCCGCTCCCATCGCGCGGGTGGCTGTGATCGGCGCGGGCTTGATGGGCGCCTCCATCGCCCAATGGCTCAGCGCGCGCGGCCTCCGCGTCCTGATGCGCGATATCGATCCGGAACGCGTAGCCGACGGGATGCGCCGCGTTTCTGGCCTCTATCGCGATGCCGTCAAACGCCGTCTCCTCGACGCAACGGAAGCTCGCGACGGCATGGACCGCATCTCGCCCGTCACCGGCGAGACGCCGCTGGATGCGGTCGATCTCGTCATCGAGGCCGCGGTTGAAAAGATGGATCTGAAAAAGCGCATCTTCGCCCGCCTCGACGAGACCACGCCGCCGCATACCTTGCTGGCCACCAATACTTCCGCGCTCTCCATCACGCAGCTCGCCACTTCCACGTCGCATCCCGAGCGCGTGGTGGGGATTCACTTTTTCAATCCAGTCCACCGGATGCCGCTGGTCGAGGTGATCACAGGCAACGGCACCAGCACCGAGACTGCCGCGTCCGCACTGCGCTTCGTTCAGGCCATCGGGAAAATGCCAGTCCTGGTGCACGACAGCCCCGGGTTTTTGGTCAATCGCATCCTGCTGCCATACATGGTCGAGGCGGCCGATCTCTTTGCGCAAGGCGGAGCGGTGCAGGAGATCGATTCGGCGATGCTCGATTTTGGCATGCCGATGGGACCGCTGCGGCTCACCGACGAGGTGGGGCTCGATGTCGCGCAGGATGTCGCCGCGACGCTTGCGGCGGCCTTTCCCGGACACATGCATCTGCCTGCGGTTCTTGACAGGATGCTTGCCGGCAAGCTGCTCGGCAAAAAATCCGGCCGCGGATTTTACCTCCAATCCAAGGGGAAGACCGTGCCGAATCCCGATGCCGCGAAGTACCGCGACTCAAGCTCCGGACCAGTTCCGGACCGCGCCGGGATGCAACGCCGCATGGCCTTGCTCATGGTCAACGAAGCCGCCCGCTGCATCGCGGAGAAAGTCGTTGCTGAACCCGCTGATGTCGATTTTGCCATGATCATGGGGGCCGGCTTCGCGCCATTTCGCGGCGGGCCGTTGCGCTACGCGGATTCCCTCGGCGCGCCCGCTGTTGTCGATGCGCTCCGCGCGGAGGCGGCGCAATCCGGCGCGCATTTCACCCCGTGCGATTTGCTTCAGGAAATGAGTGCAGCCAACAGGAGATTCTATGACGACCCTTGAACCCGAAACCGTAATCGATACATCCAAAATGTCCGCCGGTCAGCGCGCCGCGATGGAGCTGAGCGAAGGCGCCCGCGAGACTGCCCAGGCGGAGCGCGGACTCGTCGGCGGCCTCTTCATGGGGCGCTGCATGACGGACCAGATTCACCCCTACCCCGTCCAGGCCCAGGAGGCTCGCGTCCAGGGCGACGCCTTCCTTTTCTCACTGCGCAATTACCTGGCCGAGCATGTCGATCCGGACGAAATCGATCGCACCGGCGAAATCCCGGACGAGGTCATCGAGGGCCTCGCGAAGCTCGGCGCATTCGGCATCAAGATCCATACCGATTACGGCGGCCTCGGGCTCTCGCAGACCAATTACTGCCGTGCCGGGATGCTCCTCGGGAGCTATTGCGGCAATCTCACCGCGCTTATTTCCGCCCATCAATCCATCGGGGTTCCGCAGCCGTTGATCCTCTTCGGGACGGAGGAACAGAAACGACGCTTTCTTCCCCGCGTCGCCGCCGGAGAAATCTCCGCGTTCGCGCTGACCGAGCCGAAAGTCGGTTCCGATCCCGCGAAGATGGAAACCCACGCTGAGCCCGTTGGCGATGGCTCGCACTTTCTCCTCAACGGCGAAAAACTCTGGTGCACCAATGGGGTGAAAGCCGGTGTCATCGTCGTCATGGCCCGGACGCCCGCGCCTCCTGGGAAGGGCCGCGGCGGCATTACCGCATTCGTCGTCGATATGGACACCCCGGGGATCGAGGTGACCCATCGCTGCCACTTCATGGGCCTGCGGGCGCTCTATAATGCCGTGATCCGCTTCACCGATGTGCGCATCCCGCGAGAGAACATTCTGCTCGCGGAAGGCAAAGGCCTCCGCGTCGCGTTGACCACACTCAATACCGGCCGGCTCACTCTCCCCGCCGCCTGTGCAGGCCTTGCGAAACGCTGCCTGCGCGTCGCCCGCGAGTGGTCCGCCGATCGCGTGCAATGGGGCGCGCCCATCGGCCAGCACAGTGCCGTCGCGGAGAAACTCGCGCGCATGGCCGCGCAGACCTTTGCCATGGAGTCGATGGTCTTCTACGCCGCCAGCCTCGTGGATCGCGACAAGCACGCGGATGTCCGCCTCGAGGCCGCGCTTTGCAAACTCTGGGCAACCGAGCGCACATGGGAGATCGTCAACGAGACCATGCAAATCCGCGGCGGGCGCGGTTACGAGACCGCGGAATCGCAAGCCGCCCGCGGCGAGCGTCCTGTGGCCGTGGAGCGTTTCCTGCGCGATTGCCGCATCAATACCATCTTCGAGGGCTCCAGCGAAATTATGCGCCTCTTCATTGCGCGCGAAGCGCTCGACCCGCATCTCAAGATCGGCGGTCCGATGCTCAATACCCGCCTGCCGCTCAAGAACCGCGCGCTCGCAGCGGCGAATGCCACGCTCTTCTACGCCCGCTGGTACCCGCTGCAATGGCTCCCGTCCTCCGTAGACGTGAAAGGTTTCCATCCCGTTCTCGCCCATCACATCCGCCATACAGCCGCTGCATCCCGCCGTCTCGCCCGTGCACTCTTCCATTCCATGGCAAAATACGGCCCGAAACTCGAACGCCAGCAGGTGCTGCTGGGCCGCTACGTGGATATCGGCACGGAGCTCTTCGCCATGATCGCCAGTTGCGCCCGCGCCCAGCATTTGCTGGACACAGACCCCGGCGCTTCCAACGTCCTGGCGCTTGCCGATTACTTCTGCATGACGTCCACCAGTCGCGTGGAGGAACTCTTCCGCGCCGCCCGGCGCAACTCCGACCGCGAAGGCTACCGCCTCGCGCAGGAAGTGCTCCGCGGCCACATGGAGTGGCTGGAACGCGGGATTGTGTAATTCGCCGACGCGGACCGCAACGCGTCCCCCCGCATGGCTCGGCGGAGCCATCGCTACAAAATTGGCGCGAAGCGCCGTTGTTGTAGCGATGGTCCGTTAAAACTCTCTACTGGGCCCCCACCTTCACCGCCTTCTGGATCAACCCCTCGGCGTCATCCTTTGCGTCCAGCGTCAGGAGGATCCCGTTGGTATCCAATATCCACAACTCAGGCAGCTCATTGATCCCGAGATTTCGGACCAGTTTCCCCTGCCATGCGTCCCCGTCGCAATACACCGGCCATGTGATCTGGTGATCGGACAGCATCTGCGGCACGGCCACGGGATCCTTGTCCAGGCAAATGCCGAGCGCCTGCACCGACTCCGCCGGATATTGCGCCGCCAGTTGCCGCACCCAATCCAGCCCCGCCATCGATGGGCTGGACCAGCTCGCAAAGAAATAAATCAGCACCACTTTTCCCCGCAGGTTTTGCAGCTTCACATCGCTGCCGTCGACCGCCGCCCATTCCATATCCAGCGGCTTGCCGACCAGCGCCAGGCGCTTGAGATCGTCCGTAATCCGCTGCTTGAGCTCCGGCGTCCCAGCCTTCGGCAGCGCCGTAACCAGCAGCGCGTGCGCGGTTCGCGGCTCATCCTCAAAGGCGCTCGCCACCTCCGCCAGCAACGGTGCCACACGGTGATCGTCCGGAAACTCGCTCGCAAATGCCCGCGCCTTCTCCAGCAGCGAGTCCCGGTTGGTCCCGGTCAGCGAATCGACGCGCTGCATGAAAATGGACACCCGCGCAAATTCCACATCCGCACGCCGTCCCTTCATCGCCGGCTCCGCCTCCAGCTCGTCCAGCATCTCGTCCGAGGCGCGGCGCACATTTGGGTTCTGCTCAATGTCCGCGCGCGTCGCCAGCAGATGCGCCAGCCGCAACTTTGCATCCGGCGCATGCGCATCGGTCGGGTAGGCGGCGATAAACATCCGCAGCGTCTGTTCCTGTTTCGCAAGGTAATCGAGCGTGCCGGTGCGCGCCTCGTCGCTCGTCTGCCATTGTTGTCCGGGGCCCTGCTTCTCCATGGTTTGGATTTCCTGCCAGTCGGACACCGCATCCGCGCGGGCGCCCGCCGCGCCGCATAACAGACCCGTTGCGATACAAAGGACCATCATTCGATTTTTCATTGGGCTTTCTCCAGTCGGAACGTCGCCACCACGGCGCGGTGATCGCTCGCTTTGTTCCACTCGGGGGAGCGATTGATGTAACTTTTTTGGTAATCCACGGCGGGCAATAGATCGGGTGTCACCATGATGTAATCGATCCGGGAGTAAACATCCGCGTAATCCCAATATTCCGTCCAGTGATCTCCCTGGGCGTCCTTCAGCCAGAGATCGCGCAGCGCCCCGGGCGCAGTCCGCGGACCCACGATCTCTTTCAAGGAAGGCGACTCCTTGGTATCGTTAAAGTCTCCGTAAACAACAAGCCGTGTCCCAGGATCCGCCGCCAGCACCGTGTCGATGTGCTCGCGCAGGAGGTGGGCTTCATTCCGGCGCAGTTCCGCCTCATCCTCCCATGTGTCCTTGAGCTTGGACTTCAGGTGCGCGCCGATAAATCGGACCTTCATCCCATTCACCGCGATGGTGACATCGAGGAACCCACGCGAGACCTTCTCCTCGCGCCCATCCATTTCGTACGGCACATCCGGCGTCGATTGCCGGGAGACGATCGGATATTTGCTCAGCAGCGCCACATGCCGCTCCGGGTCCGGCCCCTGCACATATTCGGTATAGGGATAATCAAGGCCCGCATTTTTCAGCAGCGCCTGAAAGCCCGCAAACTCCACCGGCGGCCCCATCTCGCACACTCCCATGATGTCCGGATGGATATCCTGGATCACACGAATCTCCGCGGCAATGGCCGCGGGAGACTTCGATACCTTCTCCTTCCCATCCGGGAAATCCGACGCGTGAAAGTAATCCTCGAGATTATATCCCGCGAAAACGAACTCCTCCTGGCCATCCGCGCGCACTGCGCCAATCGCCGTAAGAGCGATGACAGCCGCAACCAGCGCCGAAAAACCCCGTGGCACGTGTTAAGGGGGAAAACGCCGTGCCGTTACACCTGCCCGGCAGGATGCGTCTCTTCAACCGGGAGCGGCTGGGGTGGCTGAACCGCCACTTGCGGCGCCGGAGCGGGCAGAGGCGTCACCGCAGCGGGAGTAGCCGCGACAGGGGCCGGGGCGATGGCAGCAGGGGCCGGGGGTACATCCGGCTGGCGCGGCTGCTGGCCGGGAGCCGGCTGCACGGCCACCTCGGGCCGGGTCAATTCCCGCTCCACCTCATGCTTCGCCTTGTTAAACTCATCCATCGCCTGTCTCAGGCCGCGGGCCAGTTCCGGCAATTTCTTCGGTCCAAAGATCACCAGCACAATGATCATGATGATCAGGAGGTCGGGTCCGCCGAAGTTAAAAATGGTGGCGAGGATGTTCATTTCAACACTGTAACTATCACGAATTGCCCATGGTTGCAAAGGAAAGCGCGCTCGTTAAATGGGCTCTGGGAGACCCCATTCTTTCCACTTTTTGGCATACTCCTCAGCCGGCAGCAGCACGTATTCCGGATGTTTCGCCGCGCGCAGCCAGCGGATGATCCCCACCAGGTTCTCCTCAGCCATGCTCGTGCAGCCCGAGGTTGGCCGCGTGACCCCCCGCCGGATGTGGAAGAAAATCGCGCTCCCCGCCCCCGGAACCGCCGGGTGCTCATTGTGCTGGATGTCGATCAGCCAATGGTAGGCGAAATCCCCGGATCGCATCTTCTCCCGGCTAAACCACGGCGGCAGATTCTTCGGATCCACAATCACATGCTGGTTGTAAAACGGCGACCTCGGGTCATCCACCCACGCATCGGCATCCGTCACCTGGCGGTAAGGGTAATCCCCACCCGGCGGCAGGCTCGCCTCATATCCATAAACATTCCCCAGCGTGAATATCCCCGCCGGCGAGCGTTTGTCCTTCTCCACCTTATGCAGCCCGGGTTCATCCTGACCGGCGACACCACGCCCCCATGCCATTCCATTCTTCCCCAGCAGAACCGGCCAAGGGCCGCTCACCATCCGCCACGGGCCGCCCGGGTCGCGCTCATAGAGCCGCATCTCCCCGTGATCCGTATTCCAGTCCGGTGCTGTCGCCACGATTAATTGCAGCGTCCCCGCATCCACCCCTGCGCCGCGCCCAGCCCCCGCGCACATCGTCAGGACCAGCAAAAAGAGGAATAATCTCCACGTCATCCCGCCAAAATGCACGGCCCCCGCCCGCGGGGCAAGGCGGGTGCTATTTGGAAATTGCGCATTCCAACTGCCCGCGCATGATCACCCTTTTGAAACAGCGGCTCCAACTCCTCCTCCGGCTCGTGCCGCCGGCCCTTGCGGTCATGGCGGCCGCTTTTCTCGTTTACCTGCCGTCACTGTGGAATGGCTATGTGTGGGATGATTCCGCGCTGATCCAGCGGGACCCATTCATCCGCTCATGGCGCCTGATCCCGGAAGGCTTCCGGCACTTCCTCTTTACCGATGCGACCGCGTCGGACTTCTACCGGCCCATCCAGCGTCTCACCTATACATGGGACTATGCGTGGTACAGTTTCCGGCCGGAAGGGTATCACTTTACCAGCATCCTCATCCACGCCCTCGCGGGCGTCTTTCTGTTCCTTTTCGTCGAGCAATTGCTCACCGTGCTCGATCATCCCAAGCGGATCGCATGGTCCCTGGTGGTTGCCCTCATTTGGGTTATCCATCCGCTTTACACCTCCGCCATCTGCTACATTTCCGGCCGGGCCGATCCCCTCGCCGCGATGTTCGGCTTTTGCGGGCTCTGGCTGGCGTTGCGCTTCACGAGGGCTGCCTCCGCGCTCGCGGCGCTGATGTTCTTCTTCGCCATCCTGTCGAAGGAAAACGGCGCCATCTTCCTGCCGCTCTGCCTTGCGCTGCTCATCGTCCTCAAGCGTCCGCGCGCCGCCATCACTCGCTGGTTCGTGGTCTGCCTCCTCATCGCCGGCGCCGCCCTCGCCCTGCGCCTCTCGGCGGAGCATATCCCGCCGCCCCCACAGACGCCTCTGGCATGGACCGCGCGGCCCATCGTCGCATTGCGCGCGTTCGCGGAGTACGCCGGCCTTTTCCTCGCGCCGGTCCATCTGCATATGGAGCGCGACGTCCTCCCCTTTGGGCGCGGCAACCTTGCGGATACCATCCGCATCGCGCGCAACCGTGAGTTCCAGACCCTGCTCGGCGCGATTCTCATTGCCGGGTTTGTGTTTTGGGTCCGCTGGGCGCGGCGGCGCGATCCTACGATCTTCGCCGGCCTCGTCTGTTTCGCAGTCGCCTATCTGCCCATTTGCGGGCTGTTTTCTCTCAATGCCAGCGTCGCCGAGCACTGGCTCTATGTCCCGGGCGCATTCCTCATCCTTGCCACCCTCCTCTCCGCCTCGTATCTCCCCGTCAGCCGTCCGGCGGGGATAACGGTCCTCGCGCTATGGGCCATTTTCCTCGGCGGACGCACATGGTTGCGCAATCCGGACTGGCACGACCAGCGCACCTTCCTGGAGACCACCATCGAGGATGGCGGCGACAGCGCCCGCATGTACATCAATCTCGCAGCCCTGGAGCTTGACGAAAACCATGTCCGCCCCGCCATCGCGGACTTGCAGAACGCGATGAAGCTGTCGCCCGATCAGCCCTTCGCGCTCATCAGCCTCGGCTCCGCCTATCTGCGGGTGAAACAATACGAGCCCGCCCGCCAGGAATTCACGAAGGCGCTCGCCTTCCCCATCACCGCGGCCGATGCCTACCAGGCCCTGGCCGTCCTCGATTACCAGGAGAGCGGCACAGACCGGCTCGATCTGCTCCAGAAGGCCGCGCGGCTGGCCCCGGAAGACTGGTCAATCCAGAAACGCCTCATCCAGCACCTCGGCGAGCGGGCGCAAATCATCGACGCCATCAGCATCCTGCGCGCGGTCACCATCGAGCAGCCATGGCGCGGCGACGCATGGCGCCTCCTCGGGGATTTCTGGGCCCATGTCCACAAGTGGGATTCCGCCGATCGCGCCTATCGCAAAGCCATCGCCCTCGACGTTCACGACGACGACACCCCCAGGAAACTGGCCGATGTCGACGAACAGATGGCGCGTTAACGGCCTGCTTGAATCTTGTATTCCGCTCCCTGCGCCAGCACCATCCGCTGAGCAATGGCAGCCTCATCGATCGTCATCCTCGTACTCGGCATCGTATTCGCGCTGGTGGTGGCATTCTTCATCTCCGCAACTCTCCTCCGTCTCGCGGTAAAGATTGTCGCCCATTTCGCGCCCGGCTACTGGAATATCCTGCTCACCTATATCGTCGCCGGCGTAGTGGTCCTTATTGCCTCCGTTGGCATGAGCCTGGCGGGCCTTACGGCCAACCAGACCATCGGCTCCAGACTCTTTCACAGCGCCGCTTTCTACGTCCTTAACATCGTCGTTTACGGCGTCATGCTCAAGGACAGGAGCGGCGGCTCCCTCGGCATCTTCAATGCATTCCTTGCCGATCTCCTCCGTTCATTGATGACGCTGCTGCTCGCAGGCATGGCCATTGCCGCTGCAATGGGTATCTACGGCTACCAGCCCGTGCTCGACACCATCGACAGAAACTATCAACAGGGTCAGGCCGTCGTGGCGCGGATGCAAGCAGCCGCCGCCCTGGCAGCCGCGCGCGCCGCCGCGACTCCCACGCCATCGCAGGTCCCCAACGTCTCGCAATTGCTGCAACAAACGCCTCCCGGCCCCGCCCGCTACTTTCTCAAGAACCCCATTACCATACCCGTCGCCTACGGGCAGATGACTTATCCCGCCAATACAGAAGTCCGGTTACTCCGCCAGAACGGCGACACCTGCGAGATCCAGCTCGGCGCTACAACTTACACGCTAAGCCGGACCCAATTGGTTACTGCTCCGCAATAACTCCCTGCAGTGCGAATGTGCCGGCTATTCGAAGGAGGGCTTATTGGGAGATATCGACACTCCCGGTCTGGTCGGATCCAAGGAAGAGACCCAACCCTTCGGCAGGCGCCTTTTGATAGATGATCCCTGCGTAAGGTGTCCGCTTATTGGTCAATGGATTGAGGAATGTGCCTGTGAATGCGCCGGTGCTGGGGCTGATTGCCAGGGTAACAGCGTTATTGACCAGCGTGGCTAATCCGGTCTTTGAGATGGTCAGGCCGTCGGTGACCGCGGAAGGGTTCAGGTCTCCTCCGCCAATCGTGATAGCCCCCGTACCCGAGGCGAGTGCCGGAGCGGCATACCTGGCGGCTTCAAACGTCGTCGTGGTATTGAATCCGGCCTGATAGTAAACCCCGCTCGTCTGTGTCGGCTTGGTCCAGTACAGCGTGCCGGCGCAATCACTTTCCGAATTCTGGTTGAAGGTCAGGGTTCCTTCCATAAGACCCGGATTCTTGCCCGGATACAGGGTTACGAAGAAGGGCCATGTTTTTCCATCGGCATTAAGATGGCTTTGCGCAGTAAACGGAGTTCCATCGCCGAGTTTCCCACTGACTCGAATCGCCCCAACCGGGGATACGGTCATGGTTGCGAATCCAGGAGCACTTGGCGCTCCATCCTGGGCAGCGTAGTTGTTGCTTAGGAGGATGGACGTGTAATATCCCGCCAAACCGGCAGGCAGGGTGGAGGCGGTATAAGCACCCACCTGGCTTCCCGAGAGATAATAACTGGTGGAGGTTCCAGCCAGATCGACGGTGACCGATCCTGTGAGCGCCGCAGGAGTTTCAGCGGCCAGATTGATTCCCAGGGTAGCTGCTCCGACCTTTATTGTACTGCTGTAGGTACCGTATTGGTTGAGCTTGCCCTTGATGTTGTAAGTCACGCCGCCTGCAGTAATTCTTCCCGTGAAGTCTCCCTTGTTGTCGAGAGTCGCCAGGATCAGGCTGCCTCCGACGCCAAGACCTTGATAGCTCCCCGCCAGCGGCGCCAGCGTGGTGTCGATGAGGAAACTCAACTGTGCGGTGCCCTCGCCTCCGCCGTTGTTGGCTTGCAGGGTGGCCGCGTAAGAGCCGCCCACGGTGGGTGTGCCGGAGATCAAGCCCGTTTGCGTGTCAATGGTAACCCCCGGAGGCAAACCCGTGGCGCCATAGACATTCGCGCTACCGCCTGTAACAATCTGGTATTGAAGCGACTGGCCGCTGGTCCCAGTGATCGTGCTCGCGCTGGTGATGGTGGGCGGCGGTGGCAGGATGGTAAAATACAACGGCACAGTCTGGCCGCCTCCGGCGTTTGATGCAGTGATGCTGGCGGTGAAATCCCCGTTCACCGTCGCGGTGCCCGACACAATGCCGGTGGTGGTATTGACGCTTAAGCCGGCGGGAAGATTGTTCGCGGAGAAACTGTTGGGGTAATTGGTTCCCTGGATACTGTAGAAGAAGGGCAATCCCTCACTTGCGGAGACATACAGGGGACTTACGATCTTGGTCGGGTTCGGCGGGAAGATCGTGATTTGGAGCGTACCGGGTCCCGATCCTCCGCCGTTGCTGGCGGTGAGGTTCGCATTGAAGGTTCCGGTTACGCTGGGTGTTCCGGAGATCACTCCGGAGGAGGGATTGACGGTCAGCCCGGTGGGCAGCCCCGTGGCGGCGAAGGAGGTTGGCACGTTGGTCGCCGCAATTTGGAAGGTGAACGGCGCTCCCTCGACTCCGTCAATGGCCGCGGCGCTGTAAATAACGGGTGTGATTGGATTGGCCATCACGATTCCTCCCTGGCTTACCCCATCCACGTTCGATGCCTCAACGCGGAAGTAATATTCCCCAAGGCCAAGGCCCGAGACTGTCGTACTCACCACCACCGGGCCATAGCCGGCTGGCACGACCGTTGGCAGAGTTGACTCAGTATAGCCTCCACCCCACGCCGTCACGACGTTATAGTACAACGATCCATCCCATATCAGCGCATTCTCATCGCTCGAGTATTCGAATGCGACGTTGGTTTGTTTCCCATTCGGATTGATGGTGCCAGTGAGGACGATGACACCGGGACCTGCGCTGGTGCCTGCGCCCGTGGTCGCGCTCGGACCGACGCCGTCCAGCGTCTGCGATTGGAGGATGGTGCCCTTGGCCCCTGCCACGAGAAATGTTCCGTATCCAAATGTGACGCAATTGAGGTTCTGAGACCGCGCATTGGTTGTGGCCCTTGCGCTCCATACCACTCCATCGGTGGAGCTCAGGATTGTTCCATTATCTCCCGCAGCTACAAATTCGCCATCGCTTCCCGCCACACCATTGAGGTTGTTTCGCGTCACGGCCTGGTCTTGCAGCCAGTTGGCGCCGTCCGGCGATTCGAAAATTGCTCCGTTCGCGCCAGTCGCCACGTAGATTCCATTATAGTAGGTAATGCTCAAAAGGCTGCCGTTCGGGGCCTGGATCGGGTGTTCGGTCCAGAATGTTCCGTTGGTTGAGACCAACGCCGCCTCGGTGGTGAGTGTAAATGGCTTGTCTGCCGGCACGGTAATCGTAGTAGTACCGGTCACAATCGTGGTGCTGGTGGTAACGAGGATGGTGGTTGAACACGTTCCGATTCCCACAAATGCACCGTTCCCATAAGTCACGCTGGTGAGGTTCGCGGTGGTGGACCCGCTCGTCGAGATGATCGTTCCCGGTGTCCAGGTTGCGCCATTGGCGGATGCTCCCATTCCACTGGAACCGACCGCGACGAAGATGTTATCTCCAAATGCAATGCTCTGGAAACCGGTCGAACCCGACGTCTGCGGCGTCCAGACCACGGCATCGCTGGAAGTGAGAGTCGCCAACGGCCCGACCGTGACCCAGAGACCATTTCCGTAGGCGACGCCGGTCAGGTCATAAGCATTTGTTGCCGGATTTCTTTCCTCCCACGAAATGCCATCGAGACCGGTAACCGGAGTCCATGACGACGTCGCGATCTCGCCGCCATTTCCCACCACGACATAAGTATCGTCGCCAAATGCCGCCGCGTTGAGGTCCGCAAAGGCCCCGGGATTCGGATCGGGATCCAATTCACCATTCTCATCCGGATAGCCCGTGAGTCTGGGTCCCCAAATCAATCCATCGTACGAAATCCAGACGTCACCCAATCTTCCCGAGTCGTCCGTTCCGACCGCCACGTACCTGCCATTGCCGTAAGTGACCGCATTTGCGACTCCCAGGCCCGAGATGCTTCCTGCCGGCTGCAACTCCTCTGAGTCCGTCCAGGAGCCGCTGACTATGGCCGCGACACCGGTGAGCGTTCCAAAGGTGCCGGTGATGGTGGTGGGGATTACCTGGCTTTCGGGGCTATAGGTTCCACTGACGGTTACGAAATTTCCATTGCCGTAAGTAATTGCCGTGATGGGGATATTGGGCCAGCGATTGTTCGGCGGCGGTTGGATACTCGGGTCATTGGTGAGGGTCCAATTGATCCCATCCGGCGATACTTGAACGGTATGTCCTGAGCTGTCGATTGCCATGAATACGCCGCCTCCGTAGGCGATCTTGGTGAGGCTTTTTGAAGTGAGGAGACCACCAGTTGCAGGATACTGGACGGTCCAGTTGAGGCCAATGGGCGATGTCGTGCTGGTGCTATTGGTATCAGAGGTAATGATGATATTGTCGTTGCCCACGGCGACAAATACGCCATTGGCAAAAACGATCCCCTCCATGTCCTCCCCATTGCCGGAATTGCTGTTGGTCCAATTGGCGCCGTCCACTGAAGTCAGCACCGTCCCGAAGTCTCCTACCGCGACAAACATTCCATTCCCGAAGGCAATGCCATTCAAATCCCTGTCGGTGCCAGAATACTGCTCCTGCCAATTGAACCCGTCCGATGAGGTGGCAATCGTCCCGTCATCGCCAACCACGATAAACTCACCGTTCACGAATGCGAGGCTGTTGAAATCCGTAGGCCCGGTGTTCGCATCCTCCCAGTTGATGGTATCGGAGCTTACATAAACCGAGCCGTCTTCTGCGAGCGTAACCCACACGCCGTTTCCATAAGCCACGGCGGCCAGCGGGGAGAACCCGATCGGCACCGGGTTTCTCCATGTCCAGTTATCGAGGGCGTCCGCCTTGCAGGTACCTGTCAGGCATGCCATGAGCGATGCCATGCAGAGCACGAGAATGCACCATTTCGTTGGTTGATCGGATCTATGAGTATTCATCACGGTCTTTTCGGGGGCTTCGGACATTTATGGGAAACTTTATGGTCTGGCGTTGCCCGGAGAGCGCCCTTTGACGGGACAATTAGTGCTTCGCCGGCCACAGCCAGCCCCGTTTCAAAGCAGCTCTTGTGCCCGCGTCCGAGGGCGGCGGCCCTCGCTCAAATGCCGATTTGCATAGGTCTCCAGACTGTGATCCCGACGCCACCGGGGATATCGAGCGGGGTGTTTGGTCCCACCGGGATCGCATGGATGCCATGGTTCGAACCCCCATCGGTAACTCGAACAATGCCGTTGCAAAACCGTTCGACTTCCCGAACGCACCACGCCATGGTTTTCTCATTATATGAGCATGAGCGTCCCCAAGCCCGGCAGCGCCCTCATCCTCCTCGGACACGGCTCCACGGTTAACCCGGACTCCAGCACCCCCACGGTTCTTCACGCAGAGTCCATCAAGCGCCGCGGCCTCTTCGACGAGGTGGTCTGCGCCTTCTGGAAAGAGGAGCCGAGCTTCCGGCAGGTCCTCGACATGGTGGAAAGCCCGGACGTTTACATCGTCCCAAATTTCATCAGCGAAGGCTATTTTACCCAGAAGATCATCCCGAGGGAGCTTGGCCTGGAGGGCCCCCTCACCCACCTCCCGCCGCGACCCGGCCTCCCTGCCCGCACCCTCAAATACTGCGACCCGGTCGGCAATCACCCCGGCATGACGGAGCTGCTGCTGCATCGCGCCCGGGAGGTAGCCCCGGGCGTTGACCCACGGGCCGCATCACTCGTCATTGTCGGCCATGGCACCTCCCTCAATGAGAACTCCGGCCTCGCCGTCAAGGAGCAGGTCGCAAGCATCCAAGCCCGCGGCGAGTACGAAGAGGTGCTCGGCATGTTCATGGAAGAAGACCCGTTTGTCACCGATTGGCAGAAGCACACCTCCGCACCGGATGTGATCGTCGTCCCCTTCTTCGTCTCCGATGGGCTCCACTCCTACCAGGACATCCCTGTCCTGCTCGGCATCGAGTCGGAGCCCGGCGCGGCCGCGAGCAGCGCGGCCGTATTCCGGCGCAATCCTTATCCTATTGGCGGCCGGCGCCTCCATTACTCCAGCGCCATCGGCACGGATCCCCTCTTCGCCAGCGTCATTCTCGACCAGGTCGCCGGTTTCGACGCACAACACCCCCAGCGGGCTTGACCGGTAATATTAGCCAGGCATTGGCGGCCGCGCTGGCCGCGGGAGCGACCAGGATGGGCGAGCTTCTCATTACAGGCCGTTACGAGCTGCGCCATCACCTCGATGCCGGCGCGCCGCAAGACTCCCTTGCCGCCTTTACCGATCCCGCTGCCGCCCGGGACATCGCCCTCTACGATGCCGCCGGCAACTACCGCCCGCTGCGCACCGCGCCCACGCTCAAGCGCGGCTGGAGATTGTCGCTCGCCACCATCGAGCAACTCCGCGACGCCCTCGACGCCTTCTATCCCGCGATGCTCGCCGCGCGCCTCGCCTTTGACCAGGGCCGCCTCGCCGTCACCCCCCTGCGCGAGACCCTCGCCCGCCAGTCCGGCATGTACGCCGTCACGCGAAAAATCTCCAACCCGAATGCCGACGCCCTTATCGGAACCTTCTGCCGCTCCGACTGCGCCTGCCTCAAGACCATCCTCTGGCCCATCGCCGCCGATATCCCCATCACCTCCCTGCCTCCGGACAAATTCCACCCCACCCCCGATCCCGCGATCATCCCGCTTCTTTGCGCCGAAGCCTGTAATCTCCTTGTCGCGAGAGCCCGTGAAGTGGTGAAACAAAGCGCCCCATGATTCTCCGCGCCCGCACCGTGGTCCCGATGACCGGTCCCCCCATTGACAACGGCGCCGTTGTCATCAAGGGCAACCGCATCCGCGCCGTCGGCACCTTGCCGGAAATGGCCGCGCTCTTCACCGGCGTCCTCGTCGACCTCGGCGAGCAGGTCCTCATGCCCGGGCTGATCAATGCGCATTGCCATCTCGATTACACGATGCTGCGCCGCGCCATCGCCCCGCCCAGCGGCTTCACAGCATGGGTCCAGCGCCTCAACGCCATCAAGCGCTCCCTGCGGGATGAGGATTACCTCCAGGCCATCGAGCTCGGCTTTGCGGAGCTGGTGAAGTGGGGCACCACCACCGTGCTCAATATCGAGTCCTTCCCGGAGCTGATGAGTCACATCCCCACGCCACCCATCCGCACATGGTGGTTTTATGAGATGATCGATATCCGCAAGCGCACCACCACGGATGATTTTCTCGATGGCGCCGGCATGTTCTTCCGCAAGCACACCGACTGGCTCGGCGGCTTCGGCCTCAGTCCCCACGCGCCCTACACGGCCTCCACTCCACTCTATCAGCTTGCCAGCCAGTGCGGCCGGCAGGATGGAATGCTCCTCACCACCCACCTCGCCGAGTCCACGGAGGAAGCCGCCATGTTCCACCGCGCCTCCGGACCGCTCTTTGATTTCATGCAATCCCTTGGCCGCGACATGAGCGATTGCGGCCTCGGCTCCCCCGTCCGCCATCTCCTCGGCGGCGAGCACATCGGCCCGGATTGGATCGTCGCCCATATGAATGAGCTCGAGGATTCCGATTTCGATCTCCTCGAAAGAATTCCCGTCCACGTCGTCCATTGCCCCTCCAGCCACCGTTACTTCCGCCACCGTCCCTTCCCGCTTGATCGCCTCCGCAAGATCGGGATCAACATCTCCCTCGGCACCGACAGCCTCGCCAGCACCAATTCTCTCAGCCTCTTCGACGAGATGCGCTCCCTCTGCGACAAGCATCCCTCCCTCTCGCCTCGCGAGGCTGTGGAAATGGTCACCCTCAACCCCGCCCTCGCCCTGCGGCGGCCGCGCGATCTCGGGTGCCTCTACCCGAAGGCCCGCGCCGATCTCATCGCCCTCCCGATCGCCCCCAATTCAGAGTCCCTCTTTGAGGAAATCGTCGATCACCGCAACCGGATTGAGTGGGTCATGGTCAACGGCCAGCTCATCCAGCCGAAAAACTTCCCGGCGTCCTGAAAAATAGCCAAGCGGTCCAGCAACCGCAGCCGCGATTCAGATTTAAGAATCCATCGCCCGCCAAGCTTCGGCAAATCCCACCCGGCGTCGCATTTTTGTCAGTAACGGCATTTATGAGATGCCTCTTCTGTCATGGCTGAGAGTCTAGTTTTGACGAATCGATCATTTTTCGAATAATTCGCTTTCTTTTTCTCATTGATGCGATAATCTCCAAAGCTGCGAAACGAGCCAACCCCGAATATCCCCAACGACTTATGGCCAGAATCATGATCATCGATGACGAGCCCGCAATGGTCGACGTCATCTCCACCATCGCCCGCGAGCGCGGCCACGATCCCATCCCCTGCAACTCCGGCCAGCGCGCCATCGAGAGCCTAGGCACCGTGGCTCCGGAGATGGTCATCTGCGACATGAAGATGGAGAAAGTCGGGGGCTTCGAGGTCCTCAAGGAGTGCCGCGAAATCCTCCCGCAGACCCCTTTCATCATGATCACGGCTTACAAATCCGTGGAGACCGCCGTCGAGGCGCTCAAGGCCGGCGCATTCGATTACATCGTCAAGCCCTTCAAGGTCGACGAGCTCCTCCACACCATGCAGCGCGCCCTGGAGTACCAGAACGACAAGCGCGAGATCCGCGACCTCCGCCGCATCGTCAAGGACAAGTACAAGCCGCAGAACATTATCGGCACCAGTCCCAAGATGCAGGAGATCTATAACCTCATCGCCAAGATCGCCGATACCGACTCCACGATCCTCATCCAGGGCGAGAGCGGCACCGGCAAGGAACTCGTCGCGCGCGCCCTCCATTTCAACTCCTCCCGCGAGCACCAGCCCTTCGTCGCCATCAATTGCTCCGCGCTGCCGGAGAATCTCCTCGAGTCCGAGCTCTTCGGTCACAAGAAAGGCGCCTTTACAGGCGCCGTGCAGGATAAAATCGGCCTCTTCGAGGAAGCCCAGGGTGGCACCATCTTCCTGGACGAGGTCAACTCCATGGCCCAGGCCCTCCAGACCAAGCTCCTGCGCGTCCTGCAAGAGCGCCAGATCCGGCGGGTCGGCGAGACCAAGAGCATGCCCATCAACGTCCGCGTCCTTGCCGCCACCAACGAGTCTCTCCTCGAGAAAACTCGCGAAGGCGGCTTCCGCGAAGATCTTTACTACCGGCTCGCCGTCATCCCCATCGAGATGCCGGCCCTGCGCGAGCGGCTCGAAGACATCCCGCTCCTGGTCCATCATTTCGTCCAGAAAAACGCCGACCACACCGGCGCCGAGGTCAAGAAAGTCGATCCCAAGTCCCTCGAAGTCCTCGCCCGCTACCGCTGGCCCGGCAACGTCCGCGAGCTGGAGAACGCAATCGAGCGCGCCTGCGCCCTTTGTGAGGAAGGCATCATCCGCCCCTCCGATCTCCCACCCCACGTCGTCCGCCAGGCCAACAGCGTCAATGGCGACGACAAACCCTCCGGCCTCCCCATCGGCCAGACCCTGGATGAATACATCCGCGAGCAGGAGCGCCGGTACATCGAGGAGACGATCAAGCATAACAACGCTTCCCGCGAAAAGGCCGCCAAGATGCTCGGCATCTCCATGGCTACGCTTTACCGCAAGCTGGAAGTCAAAGCGGCGCGGGAGACGGCGAAGGTTTAACCGAATTCCTCACCGCAAACGCGAAGGCCCAGGCCCTGAGCATTTCGGAGGGCTTGCCTAAAATTGTAGCGATGGCTAGCCGAGCCATGCGGGGGTTGACTGCATGTCCTCCGCGGAAACCCCCGCCATTTTAAGCGCGTTGCGCAGAGTGCCGAGAGCCACCTCGCGGTGCATGGGGATGACGCAGCCACGCTCTCCGTGAGGTGTCACCTTTTTTAACACCGCGTGGCTGCCACGTTGGCGATCCACGAAGAATCCCAGCCGTTGCATGGCTTTGACAGCCTCCGAACCCGAAACGATGGGCAATTTAGGCACGAGCCAGTTCGAATGTGCGGATGGATGCAGTCTTCCCAACAACGTGCGGAAAAGATTCGAGGTAAAGTTCCGTGGCCTCTTGCAAATTGGCAAGAGCCTCCTCCTCTGTATACCCCTGGCTGGCCGTGCCGATTTCCGGACACTCCGCTACGAGCAAATCGGTCTCCGAGTCGGGATAAATGATGGCCGTTAGTGTCATACGACGCACGTTAACAGCTTTCCCGCCGCAAGGCAATTGCAGCCCAATGTCCTGGCGTAACGCCGCGCGGGGGGCTCAAAGCTTGCGCCCCCGCCGTACAAGCCCTCGATGCTTCAAGCCGGCGAGCCAAAACGCCGGTGAGCTTCCACACTATCAATGCCCAGCGACGCACTAATGTGCCGCGCTGCAAGCATCCCCGCCGCCGTCTTCACCATCCTGTCGAACTCGTGCGGCGGCAGCGCCACCCCGTCATGAGAGATTCCGTCAATCCGGAATCCCCGCTCCAGCAGCTCGACGAGAAATGCTTCGCACGCCACCGGGTCGTCGGTGATGTGGTGCTGTGATTGGATGTGCCGTTTGAACGGAATTGAATAATCGATTTTGTATTTCGCAAGCATGGTCGTGGGGTTTCCTCATAGACGTATCGAAACTCGCACCCAACCCGCTCCCCTATTTTGATTCGAACCCCGATTCTCAGGAGCCCGTGAACCGTTTAGCCAAAATAGACACATACGCCGCCAATATCGGACCAAGACGCGCTCCATTTTGCCACGAAACTATAGCGAGATGAACACATACCCTCCCTGCGCCAACGAAAAAAGGATGTCCCATGTTCAGTGAAAGACTCCCGATGGAATTCATTGGAGGCAGCAAGGACGGCGAAGAGTCGAACGCAAAAGCCGCGCCCGACTATCTCGAGGTCCCATACAACCGGGCTCTCGACGAGATTTACGAACGGCAAAATGACGATCCACCCTTTGTGTATCTCCAGATTGGTTACGCACTGAGAGAATCGTGGAAATAAAGAGCGTCTTTTAGCCAACAGCGGTACCGAAAATCAGACCTGATCAGGCGCGATCAGACCATAACGCCTTAAAAAATTCGGTTTGGTTCACCCTTCCAAAACAATTTCCACACTTGCCGATTGGCGGCCTGGCGTACCCGCATTGAACGGCCAGAGAGCATCCTGATTCCGATTCAGCCGTGCGGCGCGAGCGGAAACTCGAACGTCTGAAAAGAAAAGTGCCGGAATATCGGACAATCCCCAAACCACCCACCCCTCCATGCGAATCACAAAAAGGCATCCGCTGATAATCAGTACAAAACCCTGGCGTGTGGCGATGGGCGCCGTTCTCCTGGGGGTGGGCGGCCTCGGCGTGCCCTGCCATGCGAGCATCACGGGCGATCCCTCCACCGATTCCTGGATTCTCGAAGGGAGTTCTTCCTCAGGGGGCAACTACGATGACGGTGCCGGCAATTACAACGTGAACATCTACACCACCACTTTCACACTGGGGGGATCGTCACCGCTGGTCAGCACGCTGGGCGGATTTGACTGGAACGCGGGGGACGTGATTGTCGGGGTGGGAGGCGTGTTCAATGGGGCGAACTCGGACCTGACCTATGGCGGCGGCGCGGACGAGAACGGAGTCTCGCACACCGGCGCGACATCGACGCGGATCGTAATCAAGTATGGCTCCTCGGGCGCGACGTGGACTCCTGGCAGCGCTTCCACCTCGTCGCCGGGCTACGCCTCTTTGGCCAATGGCGGTGCAGGTTCCGTGCTGCTGGGCACCTATGCTTATGATTTCTATCCCGCAGACAGCGGAACGCTCATCGTGCCGGCGGATAGCCCGGAGGAACAGACGGGCGCCAGCACTACCGCGACGATCAACGGCGACGTGGGCCGCGTCATTACCGACTGGTACAGCGGCTCAGAGGTCGGATTCGAATCCTTTTTGGACCTCACATTGCTCGACGCGCAATACCCCTCCACCAAAGTCGCCCCTGGGAACGCATTTGTCATTGATTTGCAGGATGGAAGCGGGGCGTTTCAGGACTCGCAGGCCACACTGACAACCGCCGTCCCAGAGCCCGGTACACCTGCCCTGCTGGTGGTGACGGCAGGAATCTTCCTAGCAGCCCGCAGCCGATTCCGGACTGCGATTTTCGTTCGCCGCCCCATGGCTGCGTAGCCAGGACTCAGATCAAACCCGACAGAGACTCATCCGCATCGTCATCGCCCCGCCCGCGAAGCTGCGGCACGCTCTATTTTTCGAATCGTCATTTGGGAACCAAATAGTGCTAGAATCCCAGGATGAGCAAACCCGGGAAGAGTGTCGAAGAATACGATCTGGTCGTAATCGGCAGCGGCGAAGGGGGCAAGTACCTCGCCTGGGCGCTGGCCCGCCAGGGACAGAGGGTCATCGTCGTCGAGCGCAAATGGATTGGCGGTTCGTGTCCCAACATTGCCTGTCTGCCGAGCAAGAACATCATTCACAGCGCGAAAGTCGCTTCGTTTTTCTTCAGGAGCGAGGAGTTCGGGATCAGCAAGGAGAACGTCCGCATCGATATGGCCGCCGTGCGGGAACGCAAACGCAAGATGGTCAAGGGCCTGGTGGACATGCATCTGGATCTCTATCACAAGACCGGCACGGAACTGCTCATGGGTTCCGCGCGTTTTGTCGGGCCCAACACCATCGAGGCAGCCGTCGCCGAAGGCGGAACCCGCACGCTTCATGGGAAGACTCCCCCTCTTTTCATCAGTGCCTCCGATGTCCACATAAGAATGAAACTTTGAACCACGCATATCCATGGGCTTCAAATTCCACGAACTTGCCTTCACCGATTCTGTGCGCCGGGCGCAGGAGGAGTATTATAATCAGTCCAGGCCGGTCCGGCATGTACCGGGGCCTGACGCGCTCACGCACGATGAAATCGATTTCATCCAGGCACGCGACAGTTTTTATATGGCGACGGTCAGCGAAACGGGCTGGCCTTATCTCCAGCATCGCGGTGGCGGAGTGGGTTTCCTGCGGGTATTGAGTCCGGCTCAACTTGCTTTTGCCGATTACAAGGGCAATCGCCAGCTTATCTCTGCCGGCAACCTTGCCGCGACGGATCGTGTGATGCTTTTCCTGATGGATTATCCGCAGCGCACCCGGCTCAAGATCATGGGCCACGCCCGACTGGAAGACGCGCGGAAACATCCCGAGCTTGTCGCCGCACTCGCCGAGCCGGAGGTGCGCGACCAGGTTGAGCGGTTGTTCTTTATCGACGTGGTTGCATTCGATTGGAATTGCTCCCAGCATATTACTCCCCGCTACACTGTTGAGGAGATCAAGGGGATCGTCGCCCCGCTCCAGCAACGCATCGCCGAATTGGAAGCCCAACTCAAAACCAAGACTTGATATGGATACGCGTCCACCGCTCCCACCGTTTGATCGCGATGCAGCGATCCAGAAGTCAACGACCTGCCCATCAAGGAGTCAGACCGCAAGTATCACTGGCCCCTCGGTCGACGTCCGGACGGCCACGCCGGGCTTACCGCACTTGGATTATAAAATAGCAAACGAACGCGCCATATGAGACTCAAGGCACCAACAGTCATCCTGCTCGTCGCATGCGGTCTGTCGGCATCCAATAAGCTGATGCACCGACCATAACCTCCCCATAGCCCAGAACCCCTGTGAAACCTCGAGAAATGACGACTGATTCTTCCAGTGGAATCGTTAACTTCACCAGCCCATGGTCATTCCACGAAACCGTGGAGCGGATTGAAACGGCCTTGAGCACCAGGAAGATCAAGCTGTTCGCCCGCATCGACCAGGCGGCCGAGGCGGCGGCCGTCGGGTTAAACTTGAGGCCAACCATATTGCTTATCTTTGGTGATCCGAGCAAAGGCACTCCTCTCATGGAGACCCATCCCACCCTGGCGATTGACCTGCCGCTCAAGGTTCTTGTCTGGGAAGCCGGTCCGTCCGAGGTTTTCGTCGGTCTTACTGCTCCCGAATTTTTGCAAAAGCGACACGGTCTGCCGTCCGCGCCTTTCACCGAAGTCATTGGCCTTTTCAAGGCATTGATCAACGCCGGGTACCAACCATGAAAGCCGTTAGCTTTCGCCAGCATCTTCCCATCGAGGATCCTGAGAGTTTGATCGATGTGATAGTCGATGAGCCCATACCGGGGCCGCGCGATCTTCTCGTGCGAGTTCAAGCGATATCCGTGAATCCGGTGGATACCAAGATCCGAAAGGGAGGCGGGCCTGGGCAACCTTCCGGAGAGTTGAAAATATTGGGCTGGGATGCGGCCGGGGTCGTCGTGCAGGTGGGTACCGGTGTCACGCACTTCGCACCCGGCGACGAGGTTTACTACGCGGGCTCGGTGGACCGGCCGGGATCTTATGCCGAGTTCCAGGCGGTCGATGAACGGATCGTGGGCAGCAAACCGGATTCCATTGATTTTGCCAACGCCGCGGCGTTGCCTCTCACCACGATTACTGCCTGGGAGATGCTCTTCGACCGGCTGCGCCTGAGAAGGGATGGGACATCGGGGCAGGGTTCGATCCTGATCGTCGGCGGCGCGGGAGGCGTGGGATCGATCGCGACGCAGCTTGCCAGGGAGCTGACCGATCTGACGGTCATCGCCAGTGCATCGCGTCCCGATACCGTGGAGTGGTGCCGCGAGATGGGAGCCAACCATGTGATTGACCATTATCAACCCCTCGCCGCGCAAGTTAAAGAGATCGTCCCAGGTGGCGTGAACTATGTCCTGGCGCTCACGAAGACGGAGGACCACTTCGACGAAATCATCGAGGCCATGGCGCCTGAAGGAGGGATGGTATTGATTGAAAACGTGGCCCGGCCCCTCGATGTGAACAAACTCAAGCCGAAGAGCCTTTCACTCCATTGGGAATTCATGTTTGGCCGCCCCCATTTTCAAACGCCCAATATGAAGGAGCAAAGACTCCTGCTCACCGAGGTGGCTCGATTGATCGATGCGGGCTTCATTCGTTCCACCGCCCGGACCAACCTGGGATTGATCAATGCCGTGAACCTGAAACAGGCTCACGCCCTGGTCGAAAGCGGAAAAGCCATCGGTAAGGTCGTTCTATCGGGATTTAGTGAAAGCAATACCTTACCCGAAATAGTATGAGCGCCATCGACCTCGCCTTCAAACCATTAGACGCCGCACAGTCCGGTTTGGGTCATCCTTCCGAGCCGATTACGAATCCTCGTGAGGAACAATTTGATGGCCGCAGAAGATGCAGTGCCGGTCCACGCGGTGGTGAAGCTTGCAGCAACGGACGGCGCGGTGCCCCTTGAAGAACAGGTAGGCTTCCGCGGCCATGAGCATGCCGGCGGGCGCCGCGGTGAAGTAAATCCAGATGGCACTCCAGATGTGCGCCGGAAGCGCAGAGGCAAAGGTGCGCGCAGGATTCATCCCGAAGCCAGAGAGCGGAGCCTCGAACGTTACGAAGCTGATGATAAGAAGGCCTGCAAAAAGGCCGGTGAAGTGGGCGATGCGCGGCTGATTGGACACGACTACAATCATCCCCATCATAAGAATGGCGATGCCCATCTCCCCGAAGAATGCCGGAAGATCGCCGCCCGGCCCGGGAACGGTGACAACCCACTCGACCGGCACATTCATAAACGGCTTCCCGAGAACCGCGGCGGTCAGCAGGACCCCGCCGAGTCCGCCAAGGAACTGGAACAGGATGTAGAACACTGCATCCCAGAGCGGAATTTTGCCGAGTCGCAAAAAGGTGAGCGTAACGGATGGATTCATGTGTGCCCCGGAGCGGACACCCCACGGACAATAGATGAGCCCCATCGCGGTGCCGCCCATCGCGACCCCGATCAGCGCCCGCCGCAGGTCCGCATTCGGCAACGCAAGACAAATGGGCGAGCGCGGGTATTCCAGCAGCGTGGTAAACACGCCGGCGGAGATCATGAAGATGCCGAGAGCCGCCGCTTCCATGCAATACTCCGGCCAATGCTTCCGAAGGGACTCGCCAGCAGAGAGCTTTCCCAATCCCGCGGCACTCGCGTTGCGCCCGCTTTTCATACACCGTCGAAGAAGAACATCACGACCGTACGAATGCTCCTACCGCAACGCCCGACCGCCGCCGTACACGGTTCTGAAGTCCGGCTTATGCCAGCCGCACACCTTGCATCTCCACGGACGCAGGGCATCCTGGAGGAAAATGGTAATCCAGCCCATCAGCCATGGGCCGATTGCAAGCCCGGCGGCCTTCTGGTGGTGTCTGATATATCTGGTTCTTCTCCCCTCGAATACCCGCTCGCATTGGCATGAAGAGCAGTATGCGGGGAAGGCCAAACCAGCCCTTCGGCGACCACGACCTTTTTTCCAGCGTGTTCTTGAACCCATGGAAATCCCTTTCGCGCGATTTTATCGGCCCGAACCCCGTTTGGCAATTTTTTCCCGCGCCGCGCGGCCCTGGAATGGCTCCAGCGGTAGGATTTGAACCTACGACCAATCGGTTAACAGCCGATCGCTCTACCACTGAGCTACGCTGGATTTTTCCCTGTATCCGCGGAAAAAAGCGGGTCGTAAACTTTGCCCAGCCTCGCCCGGGCGGCAAGCCTTTTTCGCGGCGATTTTCGATGCCGGTCCCAGCCGCTCGAAATGGGGTCTGCCGCACCGGTCGCCGTTTTTGCAGCCTTGCTGCCCGGCAACGCGTCTGGCTACCGTGCCATTCGCCGGGGTGACCCTTGCGTACCCACCCGAACTCAGATGCCTCCCCGTTTTCACGCTTTTTGGGCTATCAACGGTCCGCTCGATCGAGTCCGCATGCGCCGGCAGTTGGATCAATTCCGTGCCGCCGGGCTTGATGGGGTTGTTTTTCATCCGCGTTTTTACGCCGGAAATCCGCCATACCTTGGCGCGCCTTATTTCGATTACGTCTCGGAAGCGATCCTCCATGCCCGGTCCATTGGTTTGACGTTCTGGCTCTACGATGAGAACGGGTGGCCGAGCGGCTCGGTCGGCGGCCAACTGCTTCGACAATTCCCTGGATACGGCCAACGCTGGGTCGGCCTTTTCCGACATGGCACGGATGGCTGCCTCCTTGAGTTCGAGCACGATGGCAGAACGTGGTGCCTGGCTGAGCGCCAGGGCGGGGGTATCGACTACCTCGCGCCGGGACCGTGCAAGCAGTTCATTGAAATGACTTACGAAGCTTATCGCCGCGGGTTGTCTCCAGAGGCTTTTGCGCACGTGGAGGCGTTTTTTTCTGACGAACCGGAATTCGGCCTTGGCCATGTCTGGGATGTCCTGCCACCAGACGGCGCCATTCCCTGGACTCCTGGCCTGCCGCAGTTGTATCGCGAGCGGTATGGCGATGAGTTGATGCCTCTGCTGCCGGCATTGTTCTTCCGCATCGATGGGTGCGAAGAAGTGCGGATTCGTTTCCATCAACTCCTGAGCGATCTTTTCTGCGAAGGGTTCATCTCCCCCCTGGATGATTGGTGCCGGGCACATGGGAAGCGCTTTACCGCTCACGTCAAGGGGGAGGAGCATCCGCTCTTTCAGGTACCCATGGTTGGCTCCTGTCATCCCATTTTCCGGCGGCTGAGCCTCCCGGGCATCGACGCGCTCGAGCGCCATCCCTCGAATGACTTTTATCCGCGCCAGGTATCGAGCGCAGCGAGGCAGTTTGGGGATGGGCGCTGCATGGTGGAGGCTTTTGGCGGTGCGGGCTGGGGAGCAACGCCCGAAGAGCTCGAACGTTATCTCGTATGGCTGGGTGGTCATGGACTGACGGATTTCGTCATGCACTTGAGCCAATACCGGCTCGATAGCGCGGCCATACGGGATTGGCCTCCATCACAGCCCCTTCACCTGAGTTGGAGCGCGGTTTACCCGCACGTCCTGGACCGGGTGCGCGCTGCATGGCAAGCCCATCCACGCCCGGCCGCGGACACTCTTGTTGTGGCGCCATATCGCGGGATCATGGGCGTCTATGAACCGTGGGAGTTGATGCAAATGAATATCCACGATGCTGGAACCCATGCGGATACCGATGCGGGAAGAATCAATGACTGCTTTCTCAAACTTATTGGAACGCTGCACCATGCGGGAGTGGCGTATGACATGACTGACGAGCGCACGATGGAACAATTTGCCGCGCGGTCCGGCGAAAGCGTGAAACTGGGCAACTGTCTCTACGAACGCGTGATCGTCGCGGACGGCTGCCGGATTGAAGCCAGGACGCTCGCGCTTGCGGATGATTTCAAGGCTTCCGCCGAAGCCACTCTGCCTGCCGAAAATCCGCTGACTGGATCTCCATCCGCAACCACCGGTGGCGCATCCATTCCCATCGGCTGGAGGTTGAAGGCTCAGCCTATCAACTCCATGCTGCTCGAAACCATGTCCGACGATCAACGTTGGCACACTACCGAGTTTGCCAGCGAGGCGCCGGTATCCAATGCGCTTGAAACACGTTTGATCTTTGCGGATGACATTGCCGAGGTTCTTCTCAATGGCAATACGCTCTCCATTGAGGCGCTGGATGATGGTACGGCCGCAGCCGTGCCTTGGGAGAACCTGCGGCCTGCCAATGTTGTGCGCTTTCAAACCAGACACGCGGTGAAACGCCCATTCGTTTGGCTGGAAGGCCCTTTTCGAGTTGCGAGCCATACACCTTTCACCGACGGTCCGGGCGGTGCAGTCAGAACGGAAGGCCCTTTTGCCATCCGCCACGGGAGTGATATCCTTGAACAAGACCTCGTGGCGAACGGTTTTCCCTTCCTGCGAGAAAGCCTCGTCGCCGTCGCCGAGATTAATTTCCCTCGCCCGGCCACGGCGGTGCGTCTGGAGGAAGTCGATGCGTGCGCCGTCCGGCTATGGGTGGATGATCGCGACCTCGGCTGGATCTGGCGCACCGATGGGACGTACTCCATTACCGCCGCGCTCCGCGCAGGAGTTCACACCATCCAAATCGAGTTACTCCCGAACAGTTACAATGTTTTCGGCCCGCACCACTATTACAATGGGGATTGGTTTGTCGTAAGCCCCGATCAAATGATAGGAGTCCGCAACTTTGCCGATGCGCCGGGTGCGCCCCAATTCACCCACGTCCCAACCTGGCATTTCCGCCCGTTCAGTCTCCCGTCTTCGCTCACACTGTTTGAATAACTGGCTGGGCAAAACAACCTGAGCCGTTTTGCAATCTTGCTGCACGGACATGCACCACGCTACCGTCCCACTCTCTCGAATGACCCTTCCCATCCTGATTTCCGAGCTGGCATGCGTCCCATGAGCATCGCCTTCCCTTATCGCATGGCCGTCTTCGACATGGACGACACCCTTCTCGGTCCGGACAAGAAGATCAGCGCCCCAAACCAGAGCGCCCTGGAGCGGTTGCGCGCCGCCGGCGTGGAGGTGGTTATCGCCTCGGGCCGATACGCGGCCAATATCGCCATCTTCGAACAGCGACTCGGTTTCCTCGGCTGGGTGATCTCTGCCGGCGGCGCCGTCGTCAGCCACGCCGCCACGGGCGAGATCATTCACGAGATTACTGTCCCGAATGAGTTTGTCCTGGAGCTCTTTCATCGCGGACGCGAGGCCGGCATCAGCATCATCGGTTATCACAAGAACGGCATCTTCTGCGATGCGCCGTCAGAATGGATCGATTTTTACCGGCGCAACACCGGCCAGGCCCCCATCGCCGATATCCCCGCCCTAACCGGGGGCGGCCTGCAAAAACTCATCTGGACCACCGCCCCCGCGCGCATCGCCGAGCTCACTCCCCGCATGCAGGAGGAATATCGCGACCGCCTCTACGTCGTACACACCGAGCATGAGATGCTCGAGTTCCTCAATTTCAACGCCAACAAAGCCCTCGCCGTTGAGGCACTCGCCATACGCCTCGATATCCCGCGCGACCAAATTATCGCCTTCGGCGATGGCAACAACGACGTCCCGCTCCTCAAATGGGCCGGCATGTCCGTAGCCATGGCGCACGGCCGAGAATCGGCCCGCATGGCGGCAATGAAAATCAGTCCACCCGGCGATCCGGCCACAGCCGTGGCGCGTGCGCTGGAGACGTTCTTTCCCATGGACGATTTGCCTGCCACGTAGAGTCCAGCGATCAACTCCCCTCCCCCTCCATCACAAACTCATAACCAAACTCCCGTACCGTCTGGATAAACCGCGGATTCCGCGGATCTTCCTCGATCTTTTGCCGGAGGCCTGTGACAAAGCGATCGATGCTGCGGGGTGTAACCAGACAATCGTAACCCCAGACGTCATTGAGGATTTGGTCGCGGCTCAATGCCCGGCCGGCCTTTGTGAGGAAGTAATGGAGTAACTCGTACTCCTTGGGCGATAACTTCACGACCTCGCCACTGCGCACCAGGCGGCGGGCGACGGAATCGAATTCGCAATCGCCAAAATGGAATAGCTGCGGCGCGCTGCTGCGCGTCCGGCGCAGGAGAGCCTCCACCCGTGCAAGCAGCTCCCGGATGCGGTACGGCTTGGTCACATAATCGTCCGCTCCAATGTGCAGCCCGAGCAGCAGATCGGCCTCCTCGGATTTCGCGGTCAGCATGAGGATGGGAGCTTCGAATTTCTCGCGCCGCAAATGCCGGCAGATTTCGTAGCCGTTTACCTTCGGGAGCATCAGGTCGAGGATGATCAGATCCGGTTTCGCCCGCATCGCCTCTTCCAGGCCGCGCTCTCCATCCGTGGCCGTAAGGACGCGATAACCTTGCGCCTCGAAGTTATCCTTCAGGCCGCGCAGTTGCGACGCGTTGTCTTCGACGATGAGGATGGTTTCCATGTTATGCGGGCTGGGTTGCGGGAAGACTGACACAAAAGGTGCTGCCGCTGCCGGGCGTGCTCCGGACGGTGACGGCGCCACCATGCGCCTCCACGATGCTGCGCGCAATATGCAGGCCGAGTCCGCAGCCCTCGCGGGTCCGCGCCAGCTTTTGGTCCACCTGGAAGAAACAGTCAAAAATCCTCGGCAACTCCTCGGCGGAAATCCCAATCCCGTGATCCTCGACGATAAACCGCACCATCCCATCCTCCGCGCAAACACGGAGCGCAACCGGCTTGCCCGGATCGGAATACTTCAGCGCATTGTCCAGCAGGTTCACGAGGACGACGACGGTGCTCTCCCGATTGACCATGACAGATGGCAGGTTTACCTCAAAGGTCGTCTCCGGCCGAATGCCGGCCTGCTCGAATTGCGTCTCCATCGTCTTCAGCGCGGCTTGCGCCAGGAGCGCCGGATCGGTCGCACACCGGTTCGGCAGTCCGGAGTCCCTCTCGAATCGCGAGAGGGTCAGGAAGTTTTCCGAGAGCCGGATCAGCCGGTCATTCTCTGTGGCGATGAGCTGCAGGTAACTCCGGCAGCGTTCCGGATCCGGCTCCGCCATGTCCAGCAGGGTATCCGTCAGCAGCCGCATCGATGCGAGCGGCGTCTTCAGCTCGTGCGCCACGGTGGCAAGGGCCGAGCTCTGCAGCTCCCGCAGCCTGCTCTGCCGGTGCAACGCAATCACCGCCGCGCCGGAGACCAGGACATTCGCCAGGGCCACCCAGGCCACCGACCAGCCGTAGGTATCGATCTGTTCATCCGCCAGGTCCGCGCCTGCCCGCCCCGCAGGCACGATCTGCACTCGCGCCCCGGGCAGCAAATCCCCGACCGGTCCCTCGGCGAACGGCTCGCGCTGATCCGCCGCATCCCCGGCAAGCGTCCGACCATCCGCGCCGGCGATACGGATGCGGACATCGGGATCGAACTCATGCCGGTAATACTCAAACAGCGCTTCCGGGTTCACGGCCTGCGCGGGGCTGCGGGCGGGGAATCGGTTCTTCAACGACGCAGTCGCCGCGCCCAGTTCCTGCCGGTAGATATCGCTCATCCGCTCGTCGCTTGCCGCATTCTCATTGCGAACCGTCTCCACCATGAAGCGGAACATCAGCACCGTGGGACTCAGCGGCAGGATGATGAGGAGCAACAGCAGGGCACGCAGTTGCCGTGGGCTGAGTTCATGCCGCACGATCACGCTCCAGTTGTTCACCCTGCGCGCATTTTATCCAATCGAAAAATCCGCGCAATCATTGGGCGGCCGGCTCCAGCAATTGCACCGTGCTGCCCATATAGGCGGAAAGATTCAGCTCGTCCTGCGTCGGATCGTCAAATCGCGGGATGTACCGCGCGGTACTTGGCCCGAGCAATGGGACGAGGTGCGCGCTGGAATCGCAATTGATGACGATGGCCTTTGTTCCCTTCCAGACGCCGCCGGGCGCGGTCTGGTCGGTCGTGTAATTACCGGTCGAATTGGCCCCATCGACAATGAGCGGCCAGAGCGAACTCGACGTCTCGGTCAGGCCGTCGATGTAAGCATAGTGATTCTCGCCCGGTTTCAGGATATTCGTGTATGGATCGATCTTGTTGTCCGTCCTCGGCCCGTCGACCGACACTGGCACGACAAAGACCTGCTCATTATCAAGGTACGTCGGGATCAGGCTGCGGAACGCATCGTTGGAGCTCTGGATCTGCTGCCCATAGGCATTCGCCGTACCGGTTATGAACGTACCTCCGTTGTCGTTCGCATACGCCCGCAGGGCAATCCCGATCTGCCGCGCGTTTTGCAGCGCCGCGGCCTGCTGGCCGCTCATCATCGCCGTCTGGTAAATCGGCACCGCGATGCCGGCCAGCAATGCGATGATCGAGATGACGACGAGTAACTCAATGAGGGTGAACCCGCCGGGGCGGCCCGGCGAGTGGTGGATGGACGAATTTGTTTTCATCCTTCCAGCCTCCGGTCCATGTGTTACCGGTTTGTTACTGTCTTGTTCTGGTTTCGGTATTTTGCTTACTCAAACTTCAATCCTGGCAAAGAAATAATTTCCCACCGCCAGCAGCACCAACGCCGCCAATCCCAGACAAACAAAGTCCGTGGTAACCCCAAACGCAAACCCGTGGTTCAGCGCACCGCGCAGGCCGTCCACCCCGTAAGTCAATGGATTCAGTCGCATGACGCCGCTCAAGATTCCCGGCAAGTTCTTCACCGGGAATAATGCGCCGGAGAAGAAGAACATCGGCATCACCAGGAAGTTCATGATCAGCGGAAATGCCTGCATATCCTCCAGCAGCGAGCCGACAATCGTCCCAATCGCGGTAAAGAGCATCGCGATCAGGAACATGAACGCCGCCGCTACGGGCAGCAGGCCGTAGTCCTGGATTCGAAAGCCGGCGATCATGCAAAAGCAAAACACGATCAGCCCCTGGATAATCGCCACCGTCGCGCCTCCAAGCGTCCGGCCGAGCACGATCTGGATGCGATGCACCGGCGCCACGAGCGTCTCCTTGAGGAAACCAAATTGCCGGTCCCAGAGAATCTCGATCCCGGAAAATACCGCCGAGAACAGGATCGCCATCGCGACGATGCCAGGGGCGAGGAATTGGATGTAATTCCCGTTGCCCGCCTTTTGGAAGGTCGGCCCGAATCCGAATCCCATCGCGAACAGAAACAGAATCGGCTGCGCCAGCGAGGCGAAGATGCGGGCGCGCGAGCGGCTGTAGCGCTTCAGTTGTCTCAGCCAGAGTATGTAAATAATGCTCATGTTCTCCCCCAGAGCCGGCCCATGGTTCTCGTACGATCGCTTGAGGAAGCCTGCTCATCCCGGATAGCGTGACCGGTGAGCGAGATGAAGGCCTCTTCCAAGGTGGCGGCATTGGCATTCTCCTTGAGCGCCCCCGGTGTGCCGTGCGCGACGATCCTGCCCCGGTCGATGATCGCGATCTCATCGGCAACGCGATCCGCCTCGTCCATGTAATGAGTCGTGAAGAACACCGTCATGTTCCGGTCGCGCGCCAGCGTTTGGATATATTCCCAGACGTGATTGCGGGTCTGCGGATCGAGCCCCAACGTCGGCTCGTCCAGGAAGAGAATTCGCGGCGTGTGCAGCAGCGCACGCGCGATCTCCAGCCGGCGTTTCATGCCCCCCGAGAAAGTCTTGGCAAAGCTGTCCTTGCGATCCCACAGCCCCACGAATTTCAGCGCCGCCTCGATCCGGCCGGCCTGCTCGCCCCGCGGCACGCTGTACAGCACCGCGTGCAATTTCATGTTCTCCTGCGCGGTCATCTCGCCGTCCAGGCTCGGGTCCTGGAACACGATACCGAATGCGCGCCGCGCCGCCAGCGGCGCCCTCTGCGGGTCATGCCCGGCCAGCAGGATCGTCCCCTGTGTCGGCGCCAGTGTGGTCGTCAGCATCTTGATGGTGGTCGTCTTCCCGGCGCCGTTCGGACCAAGGAATCCGAATATCTTCCCCGCCTCCACTTCGAACGAGATATCGTCCACGGCGCGGAAATCCTTGAATGTCTTCACCAGGTTGCTGGCGACAATGACCTTCTCCGCCGTCACTTTTTGCGAATCTCCGCGAGGGCGTTCCTGAGGATTTCGAGGACGCGTTTCTTCTCCTCGATCGGCGCATCGATTTTCTCCCATAGCGCCTCCCTCAGTTCTCCGCGCAGTTCGCGAAATTCCGATTTCATCTTGCGCCACTCCTGTTTCGTTCCCGATCCGGCGTCGGACTCTTCAAACTCGTTCTCCGCCTCCTCGTCGGCAAAGTGCTTGCGCACGCGCGCCATCTTTCTGCCGAAACGCGAAAGCTGCTCCAGCATCTCGTCCGCCGTATTGCGGTTCTTCGCCAGGTGCTCCTTGCCGGCATCGGTGATGGAATAGAGCTTCTTGTTGCTGCTCGCCTCGGAGATGGCGAACTGCATTTCCTCCAGATAGGTCAGTGCGGGATAAACCACACCCGGGCTCGGTGTATAGATGCCGCTGGAGTGTTCCTCCAGCGCCTTGATGATCTCGTACCCATGCCGCGGCTTCTCGGCCAGCAGAGCCAGGATGATCAATTGCAGGTCACCGGAGCCGAGCATGCGGGCGGCGCGGAATCCCTCGCCGCCCATGAAGCCGCCGAATCGGCGTAAAAAGCCGCCGCGTCCGCCGCCATAGCCGTGCCGTGAATGATGATCGCAATCCCAATTAGTCTTCATGAATAGAATCTCCAGATGTATCGGTGAATAGTGCTTACAGTACATCGTACGATATATCTGGCAACGGACGGTGCAAGTCTTTTTTTCGCTCCCACCACCTTTCCACCCTGCAAGCCGCCGCTCCGCAGGAGCGCCATCTCTGTTGCGAGGGCTCGGTGAGCCATGCGGGGGGCAGCGCAAGAAAAACTCGAATCCGTCCGTCCTTTTATTCAACCTCATCTCATGCACGCCGTCGGAACATTACGGAGGTAATCAGCGCGCCATGGATACGCAGGAGTTAATTGCCGAAATCCGCCGGCATGTGAACGACATCGGCCAGCAGCTTCCCCCACCGGCAACTCCGGAAGAAATCGCCGAAGCGGAGGCAAAAATCGGATTCCCGCTCCCACCGCTGCTCAAGGCGCTTTACTCGGAGCTGGCCAACGGCGGTTTCGGGCCGCACTACGGTTTCGGGCGGTTATTCGACTATTCGGACAAGCGCCCCGCCCATCGGCGCGAAGGCGTCATTGATCTTTACCTATCCAATCGCGAGGGCGACTTCGAATGCGAGATGGAGGCCGCAGCCACCGGCAGTCGGAAACAATTCTCATGGCCCCCGATGCTGCTCCCGCTCGTGGATGTCGGCTGCGCCATCACGATCTGCGTCGATTGCTCCAGGCCGCAGTTCCCCATCGTTCGTTCCGATCCCAACCAGAACCGTCAATTTCACCGCGAATCTCCCTCCATGCAGGAATGGCTGGAGCGATGGCTTTCGGAACCGCCGGCCGTCGCGCAACAGAAACCCTCTACCCATGTTGCCCCAGCACCCAAGTCACTCGTCGATCAAGGCGTAGTCCACCTGCGGGATAAGCGGATCCCTGAAGCGGAATTATGTTTTCGCAAAGCAACGGAAATCGCCCCGAATTTCGCAGCGGGCCATTTCTGGCTTGGGGAATTGAACAGGGTATTCCTGAAAAAGCCGCAATCGGCCGAAAACTTTTACAAGAAGGCCATCGAGCTGGCACCCAGCGAATTTGCGCCGCTTCAAAACCTCGGCCGCCTCTACCATGAGCAACTCGGCCAGCCGGACAAAGCCCGGGAGTGTTACCTCTGCGCCTTCGCCCTCAATCCCAATGTCCCGAGCATCTACATCCTCCTCGGGCGCCTCTACGCGGAGTCCGCGGGGGAGCAGCGCGAAGCTGAGGCCTGTTTCCTGAAAGCCATCGAGCTCGCCCCGAAGGAAGCTCCCGCGGCATACAACGCCCCGGTGAATCGCACGCTTGCGGCGCCACACCTTGGTCTGGCTGCGCTTTACCACTTCCGCATGGACCGGCCCCGGGATGCCGAGGCTCATTATCGAAAAGCCATCGAACTCGATCCACGGAACGCCAGGACCCCCGAATTGCTCCGCACGTTATCCCGGGAGTTCGGCGAGACCGGGGAAACCGGCCGCGCCTAGGTGACTGACCCATCCTGCGACTCTCGCGCTCCGTCGCAGGCGCATTTCCATGCCATCCACCCGCACGCTCCCGGCGTATAAACCCGGCAATGATGATAACCCGGCGCTTCCAGATTCTCACCCTCGTATTCGCAGCCTCCCTGCTGACCTGCCCAGCCCGGGCCAAGGAGACTCCGAAAATTGACTGGCAACCATGGTCCGACGGCGTCTTCAAACAGGCTGCTGCGCAACACAAGCTGGTGCTCCTCGACCTGGAGGCGGTCTGGTGCCACTGGTGCCACGTCATGGATGATACGACCTACTCAGACCCGCGCGTGATCGCATTGATCCGGTCTAAATACATCGCCGTGCGCGTCGACCAGGACTCCCGTCCCGACCTCGCAAATCGCTATGAGGATTACGGCTGGCCCGCGACCATCCTGTTTAAGTGGGACGGCAGCGAGCTCGCGAAGCGCCGCGGTTACATCCCACCGATGCCGATGGCCTCCATGCTGCAGGCATTCGTCGATGACCCAACACCCGGCCCTTCCGTGGAGCCGGTGCAGCCCATGGCGCCGGCCACAACGGATTCGCTCTCAATTGATCAATCCACCGCGATGCTCGCCCATTTCTCCGCCGCGTACGATTGGAAGCATGCGGGATGGGGCGACGCGCAGAAGTACCTCGATTGGGACAACCTGGAATATTGCATGACCTCCGGGACGCCGCAGTTGGAGAAGATGGCGCAACAGACGCTGACCGCCGGATTAAACCTCATCGATCCCGTATGGGGAGGCGTGGACCAATACTCCCTGGATGGCGATTGGGTGCATCCCCACTACGAGAAAATCATGCCTTACCAAGCCGAGACCATGCGCATCTACGCCATGGCGGCCTCCCTCTGGCATCAGCCGCAATGGCTTGCATCCGCCGAGAAAATCCACGGTTTCATGGAAACCTTCCTCACCTCGCCGGAGGGAGCCTTTTACACCAGCCAGGATGCCGACCCGCCGGGCGGAATGGAGGCAAAAGAGTACTTCGCGCTCGACGACGCCGCGCGGCGGAGGGCGGGAGTGCCCCGCATCGACCGGCACATTTATGCCCGCGAGAATGGCCTGGCGATCAGCGGCCTCGCCGCCCTGTACGCCGCGAATGGCGACACCGGCGCCCTCACCGAGGCGCGCCGAACCGCCACGTGGATCCTCGCCCATCGCGCACTGCACGGCGGCGGCTTTAGCCACGATGCGCAGGACAGCGCCGGCCCTTATCTTGCAGACACCCTCGAGATGGGCCGCGCATTCCTTGCCCTCTATAAGGTCACCGCCGAACGCCCGTGGCTGGCCCATGCGGAAGCTGCCGCCGATTTCATCCGCACGAACTTCAACGCGCCTGACGGTTTCGCCACCTCAGCCACCGCGCCCGGCGCAACGCTGAAACCCGGCCCCGAGACCGACGAGAACGTCACCCTCGCCCGCTTCGCCGATCTGCTCGCCCGCTACACTGGCAACCCCACATACAAATCCATGGCCAGCCACGCCATGCGCTATCTCGCTTCGCCCAGCGTCGTGAATGCCCAGGGGTTCTCGGTCGCCGGCATCCTTCTCGCCAACCGCGATCTCGGGACCGAGCCCACCCATATTACCATCGTTGGCGCCAAGGAGGATCCCGCAGCACGCGCGCTCTTCACAACCGCCCTGCGCGATGCGCCCCCTCATACCCGGTTGGAGTGGTACGACCGCAGGGAGGGTCCCCTCCCCAATTCGGACGTGGAATATCCGTCGCTCCCCATCGCAACCGCCTTCCTTTGCTCGCAAAACGCCTGCTCGTCCCCCATGCGCACCTCCGATGCCCTCGCGCGGAAGCTGGCGACGCTTTATCGACCGTAAATCACTGCTTGGCGCGACAAGAAGATCCGCCTGAAACGCAACGATTTGGAGCGAATTTTTAAGGGTAAAATATAATTACTAGAAAATCCCTTGCCGGTTGGCGCACATTTTGTTAGACCGTTTCGCGGTTTTGAAAATCATCGAAAAATCGCGTAGGGGATTGCCGAATTGGGGCGACGGATCTGGTTCCGCCGGTCACTCATGAATATCCCCGGATCCTTCCAGAACCGGGTTTTTGCGATCGCCTCCGCGAGCCTCGCTGCGCTTGCCATTGGCATCCTTGTCATCGGCCTGCCGCACACCCCAAAACCACAGGCTCCGGACCTGACTGCTGCCCAGCCCGCCCCGAGGCTCGACGCAACCATCCCCTCGCCTGCCGTCCAGGACGTAATTCTCCAGCCGCAACCCGCCTCGCGTCCCGGCGCCAATGCGAGGCTCGACTCCCCCTTCCCTCCCTCCCGCCTGCCCGATGTGGCGACCGTGGACGGCGCCCGCTTCTCCCTATCCTGCCTTGCAAAGAACGGAGCGAACCTCACCAAGCCGATGCCCTCCATGCATCATGTCTTTGCCGCCGATGAACTGGCCGCATCCCAACTGCGCGCCTGGGCGCAATCCAACGGCTTCGAGGTCCGCAACACCCTCACGTTGACCAATCACACCGGCAAGCCGGAGATCCAGTTCGATCTCGTGCGCGTCGAGGTGCCCGACCCGCAGAAGGTCGAGCGCGAGGGCCGACTCGTTCTCGCCGCCGTCCAACAAATCCCCGGAACCTACTACCAGACCTGGTCGGGAGAGATCGTCCATTAGCCCTATTCCGCATTACCGCGCCCCATTCATGCTCTATCGCTGGTCTCATTTTCACACCCTGTTGCTCCTGCTGATCGCGAGCGTCCTTCCCGTCCATCGCGCTGCGGCGTCGGATCGCTGGAATCGTCCGAAAGAATCCTTCGTCAACTGGGAGGACCCACACGTTCACCCGCTCGATCTCGTCCCCGGCGGCGGCCAGTTGCTCGCGGTGAATACCCCCAACAACACCTTGATGGTCTTCTCGCTTTCAAGCGGCACGCCGGTGCTTCAGATGTCAATCCCGGTTGGCCTCGACCCTGTGTCAGTCCGCGCCAGGACGGCGACCGAGGCATGGGTGGTCAACCGCATTTCGAATGACGTGACCATCGTCAATCTCTCCACCGGACAGGTCACCGCCGTTCTCCCGACCGAAGTCGAGCCCGAGGACGTCGTCTTTGCCGGCACCCCGCAACAAGCTTTCGTAAGCTGCCAGAAGCCAAGCGACCTGGATGTCTTTTCCACCTCCAGTCCCACATCCGGCTTTCAAACGATCTTCCTGAACGGCAAAAACCCTCGTGCGCTGGCCGTGAGCGCGGATGGCACCACGGTTTACGCCGCCTTCTTCCAGTCCGGCAACCAGACCACCCTGCTCACCGGCGGAAAAGCAGACCCCTTCGAGGTCGACCTCGTCCGCCGCCCGGAGGGCCCCTACGGCGGCCAGGACCCGCCCCCGAATAGCGGCACAAACTTTGTCCCTCCGCTCAACCCGGCGAACCCTCCCCCGCCGCCGGTCAGCATGATCGTCCGCAAAAACGCCGCCGGCCACTGGATGGACGATAACAACGGCGATTGGACCATCTTCGTCTCCGGCGCCCTCTCTACCCTCGGCGGAGTCGGCGGACGCGTCCCGGGATGGGACATGCCGGATCGCGACGTGGCAGTGGTCAACGCGAACACCTTTGCCGTCACCTACCAGACGCAGCTCATGAACATCCTCATGGCGATGGCGGTGCAGCCCGGCACGGGCAACGTGACAGTGGTGGGCACCGACGCCACCAACCAGATCCGCTTTGAACCGGTTCTCCAGGGCAAATTCATCCGCGTGGAAATGGCCTCCTTCCTTGCCGGGGGCACGAACACCATCACCGATCTCAATCCCCATCTCAATTACTCCACCGGCAATATCCCCGTCGCCCAGCGCCAACTCTCCATCGGCGATCCGCGCGGCATCGTCTGGAGCGCAGATGGCTCCAGGGCCTGGGTCACGGGGATGGGCTCGAACAACGTCATCGAGGTCAGCAGCACGGGCGGCCGGCTGGGACTCGTGAATGTCGGCCAGGGACCTACCGGCATCGTCATCAACCCCGCGACCAACGAGCTCTACGTCCTCAACAAATTCGACGGCTCCATCTCCGCCGTCAATGGCACCAGCATGACGGTGCTTTCCACGACCCCATTCTTCGACCCCACCCCGGCCGTCATCAAGATTGGCCGCCCCTTCCTCTACAACACCCAGTTGACCTCCGGGCTCGGCCAGATTTCCTGCGCCTCCTGCCATGTGGACGGCCGCACCGATGGCCTCGTCTGGGACCTCGGCAATCCGAGCGGAACCATGACCCCCATGACCGGCATCGATGACACCACCGGCCAGCTCAACACTTTTTTGCAGCCCCCGATGAAGGGCCCCTTCCTCACGACCACGCTCCAGGATGCGATGAATCATCCCGTCATGCATTGGTCGGGCGATCGCCCGGAGCTATCGCGCTTCGAGGAGGCTTTCGTAACGCTTATGGGCGCCGATGCTCCCCTCAACACGACCCAGATCGGCCAGCTCGAGGATTTCCTCGATACGATCCATATTCCCCCGAATCCCAATCGCAATCTCGACAATACCTACAACACCAACCTCACCGTCGCGGGACCGAACGACGGCGCTCCGTTGGCCGTCGGCAACGCGGTCGCGGGCGCGCAGGAATTTGAGGCCGATTGCCGCTCCTGCCATACCGGTGATACTGCCCGCAGCGACTTGATTCGCAACGGCGGCGAATTCGGCCTCGACCAATACCGGCGCCCGCCGACATGGCGGAATTTTAACGAGCGCAACGGCCTCTGGTTCCAGAGCGGCACCGGCAGCATCGCCGGCTTCGGCTTCCAGCAGGATGGCAGCTTCGACACGACCCAGAACCAGACGCGCGACAGCAACATGATGGCCTTCATGTATTCCGTGAACGGCCGCTTTCCGTACGTGGCGCCGGGCTTGAACGAAACCAACCAGAGCCGCGACACGCATACCGCAGTCGGCACGCAATTGCTCTTCACCAGCGCCACCACCGGCACCCAGGACACCGTCCTGACGGAGTTGGTCTCCCTCGCGGAGCACTCGGAAATCGGCCTCGTCGCCAAGGCGCAGGTCAACGGCGTGATGCGTGGCTACGCCTATGTGGGCGACGGCATCTTCCAGAGCGATCGCCGCGCGGAACAGGATACGCTCGCACAGGTGCGCGCGCTGCCGAATGTCCTCTTCACCGCGGTGCCTCATGGCAGCGAAATACGAATCGGCATCGACCAGGACCTCGACGGCGTTTACGACGGAGACCAGGGGAGCGCGCCAACCACCGTTTACACGCCGTCACAGACGAACGTCGCCCTCCTCGGTACCGCCCTGGAATCGAGCACCTATGGCGGCCTCGCGCAGTTCGCACCGTCGGTCGCCATCAACGGCACTGCCACCGGATCCACATTCTCCTCCACCGACTCCCCGGATACCTCGGCGTGGTGGCAACTGAACCTGCCGACCACTTACGCGATTGATCATATCAACCTGGTCAACGCCTCTCCATTCCTGAGCCGCCTGCGCGACCTCACGATTTATTTCTACGATGCCGCCGGCAACCCCATCTTCCGTTCCCACTTCCAGAACCGGGACAACCGCCTGCTGGATCCCACGCAGATTACCCTCAATCTGCTTCCGATCACCACCGCGCCCATCCATGCCGCCAGCATGCGCATCCTGCGAACTCCTGACACCTTCGGGCGCGCCTTCGATATCCCCGGCAATAGCGAGGACGAACAAAACACCCTCTCGCTCGGACAAGTGCAGGTCTTCGGCGCGATCTCTCCGCTCGATACGTTCAATGTGACCACCAACGCGCCGCGGCCACTGCCCGGCGGCACATTCGAAGATATCTACGAGACCAATACGTACGCCTACGATCCCACCGGCACGCCATGGACATTCCTCGGCCAGAGCGGCATCAGCGGCAACGGCAGCGCGTTCACCAGCCAGAACCCGAACGCCCCCGAAGGCACGCAGGTTCTCTTCCTCCAAGACCAGGGCTCGGTTTCGCAAAGTGTCACGCTGGCCGCCGGCAGTTACTCGCTCAGCGGTTACGCGGCGCAGCGCGGCGGCAATAACACGACTCCGCAAACGCTGGTCCTCTTTGTCGATGGAAATGCCGTCGCCACTTACTCACCGCCCGGCACGACTTACACCACCTTCACGACGCCGTCCTTCACAGTGACCGCAGGACCTCATGTCTTTGCCCTCGCGGGATTGGGCCTGAATCCGGACGGCTCCACGGCCACCGACACCACCGTCTTCGTGGACGATGTCACTATCGTATCCACACAGGTCATTCCGCCAAGCCCGCCGGTCGTGGCCGCGATCCCGGCTCAGTCCTCTCCTCGCGGCTTCCCCACCAGCCTTCAGGTAAATGCGACAGACCCTCAGGGCAAAGCACTCACTTACTCGGAAAAGGGACTGCCCGCGGGCCTATCGATCAGTACCAGCGCGGGTCTCATTAGCGGAACTATCACTACCACCGCCGCTGCGGCTAATACCGCAAAGATCACCGTCAGCGATGGCACACTGAGCACAACCGCCACATTCTCATGGGCCACCACTCTCGCGGGTGCGCCCGTGTGGAAGAAACCCTCCACCCAAACCACCGTTCGCGGCACAATTGCCTCGCTCCAGATGAATGTCACCGATCCGCAAGGCGCGCCGATGACCTTTACAGCAACCGGGATTCCCGCCGGGCTCGCAATCAACCCCTCCACCGGCCTGATCTCCGGCACCGTGGCGCTCACCGCCGCGGCATCCAACACCGTCACCCTCACCATCAGCGATGGGGTGCGCAGCAGCACCGGCTCCTTTGTATGGAACACGACGGCCCCGCCGTCATCCGGGCTGGTCGGCGCGGATATCGGGGCGCCCACTCTTCCGGGAACGGATTCAGTCACGTCCGGCGTCTATACCCTCTCCAGCAATGGCTCGGGATTTGGGGGGACTCAGGATCAATTCCATTTCGTCTCCGAGGTTTTCACCGGCAACGGCTCGATCACAGCCCGCGTGACCTCGCAGACCAACACCAGCCCCAACGCGCAGGCCGGCGTCATGTTCCGCGAGACCGCTGCCGCCAACTCGCGCTTTGCCTCGATGGTGTTGACACCCTACAACGGTTTCGAGTTCCAGGGACGCGATGTCACCGGAGGCGGGACTGGCCTTGCCACGGCGAATTTCTACCCCGCCCCGAATAACTGGGTCCGCGTCGTACGCAGCGGAAGCACCTTCTCCGGCTACGTTTCCAATAACGGCACCACATGGACTCTGGTCGGCGTGGACACCAATCCGATGGCCACTGTCGTTTATATCGGCCTCGCGGTCTCCTCGAATTCCACGTCCCCGAGCACCGCCACGTTCGATAACGTGACGATCACTCATTAAGAAGCCATGGCCTCCGAGCGCATGCTCAAAAAGTTTCTCCTGCTCGCAGGCGCCGCCTTGAGCGTCGCTCTGCTGGCGCTGATCATCCGCGAGATGGGTCCTGGCACCCCCGCGATCGTCGTTCAACCGCCGGCTCACGCCACCGCCGTGCCCGGTGCGTCCGCCCCGCAGATGGCCTCGCTCGCGACATCGAATCTCTCCACAGGCCCCGCCACGCAGCCCGAGTCAACCCATCCCGTGAAAAGTGAGAATCCTCCGCAGCTCAATGACTCGGATATTTTCGGGATGCTGATTGCAAAATTCCCGGCCGCATACGCCGCCCTCGATCCCAATTTGACCGCGACCGACATGAACCGGCTGGTCGTCCGTCAATGGGCCGCCTCCGACCCCTCTTCCGCCATCGCATGGGCGACCGCTCTACCGAACGGCGCGCTGCGGGACAGCCTCGTTGAGGAAGCTGCGCTTGGCTGGAGCGATCACGATCTGCCGGCCGCAATCGCATGGGCGCAACAATTCCCCGAGCCCGATCTCTCGCAACAATTGCTCGCCACCCTCGGGACCGAACTCGCCCGCACCGATCCCGCCGGCGCGCTCGGAATTGCCGAGGGACTGCCGCCGAGTGAAGGCCGCGACTCGTTGACCCAATTCGCCGTCAACCAATGGGCTGCCAGCGATCCCAACGCAGCCATTACATGGACCTCCCAGATCTCTGACGCGACACAGCGAGAGAATTTGCTGCGCTCCATCGTAACCGTCTGGTCCGCTTCCCAGCCTGCCGCCGCCGCGCAATATGCCGCGACCAATATCCCGAGCATCGACCAGCCGCAGGTCGACGCGTCCATCGCCCGCCAATGGGCGATGGGCAACCCGACCGATGCCGCGGCATGGGTATCTCAATCCAGCGCCGGCCCCGTCCGTGACGCCATGACCGGGAGCCTCCTGGTCACCTGGTCCGCCCAGGATCCCAACGCTGCCGCAGCATGGGCCGGCTCACTCCCCGATCCCGCATGGCGCGATCAATCCCTCGCGATGCTCTCCCAGGATCTCGCCGCCCGCAACGGCTCGCTCGCCATCCAATTGGCCGATGAAATCGCGAACCCGACCATACGCGCCCAGAGCGTTTCGCAGCTGCAGCCTTAGTGGGTTGCCAGAAGCCCCCGCACCTCATCTGCCCTCACGGTCTCCCCGAGCCGCGAGGATCGCTCCATACAACGCGTCGTTCTGGGCTGGTTTGGGCCGGGGTTAATAACATCGCTATTCGCGACAATCAGATGACCACCTGGCGTCAGGATTTCAAAGAAAATGAGTTCCTGCACCGTTGCGCAGGCTCTTTTGTAACCTTTCGCAATTCCCCGCAGTCATCACCCCTACAGAGCCCCCCCGGTTCAACCATCGGTGGCCAGGCTTGTTACACACACAAAACCAAATCCACCTATGAAATCAAAACTCATCCTCTCCCTCATCGCATGCGGCGCCAGTCTTGCCGTTTGCCAGGGCCTCTACGCGCAGGACGCCGCGACTTCTCCCACCACCACCGGTACCGGCGGTGGACGCCAATGGGGCGGCCGTGGCGGCGGCATGAATGCCGACACCATGCTCCAGCGCCTCACCACGGAGCTGACCCTCACCTCGGATCAGCAGACCCAGATCAAGCCAATCCTCGAGACGGAAGTCACCGCGATGCAGGCCGTTCGTGCCGATACCACCCTCGCCCGCGCCGACCGGATGTCCAAGATGAAGGATGCCCGCGATACGGCCAATACGGCTATTAACGCCATCCTCACCCCGGACCAGCAGACCAAGTATGCCGCGCTTCAGGCCAAAATGCGCAATCGTCGTGGCGGCGGCGGTGGTGGTGGCGGCGCACCCGCTACTACGGGGAGCTAGTTTCCCAGAGCGGCCCTTGCCCAGCCGCGTTGAATCTCGATGGGACTTACAGGTCAGGTTGCGCCACTGGGCGCAACCGAGGGGACCTGTAAGTCCCCTCTTCGCGTTTGGATGAACGCTGTCTAGATCTTCCCGGATTTCATCCAGCGGAAGAGCGTGGTGGGGTGCACCCCCAATTGCGCGGCCGTCCAGGTCTGGTCGTTGCCGCTTTCCTTGAGGAGATCGCGCGCGCGATCCCACTTCTGGCGGCGGCTGAGAACCCCCGTGAATGCCGGGCCTTGCGCAAGCTGCATGGGTGCTTCCAGCCTCGCCGGGGCAGGCGCGGCGGGGCTCTCCCACCACTCGGCCCGCAGGATCGGCCCGTGGTGGAGTACCACCATCCTGTGGATCGATGCCCGCAGCTCCCGGGCATTGCCCGGCCAGGAATGCTTCATCATCTCTGCGATCAGCACCGGGTCGATGCTTACGAAATTTTTCCCAAATTTCTCGTTCGCCTCGTTCAGGAAGTGCAGCGCCAGCAACGGGAGATCCTCCGCGTGGCTTCGCAGCGGCGGGATCTTGATCACAATCTCCGAGAGCCGGTAATAGAGGTCCGCCCGGAATTCGTTGCGCTCGATTTGCAGCTCCAGGTCGCGATTGGTCGCGGCAAGGATGCGCGCATCCACCTTGTACTCCGTGCGCCCGCCCACGCGCCGCGCAGTCCGCGACTCGAGGAAACGGAGCAGCTTCGGCTGCAAAGAGACGTCCAGCTCCCCGATCTCATCCAGGAAGAGGGTTCCTCCGGAGGCCTGCTCCACCAATCCCTCCCGCGCCTGCAGCGCCCCGGTAAACGCCCCCTTCTCAGATCCGAATAGCTCCGACTCGATCAAATCCCGCGGGATCGCCGCGCAATTGACCGGCAGGAATGGCCCCGCGAGGCCGGACGCCTCGTGCAGCGCCTGGGCCGCTTTCTCCTTGCCGGTGCCGGATTCGCCGATGATCAACACATTCGCCGCCGTCGGTCCGATCCCCCCAATCGTGCGCAGGATCGCCTGCATCGCCGCCGATTTTCCCACCAGCCGCTTGTCGCCGGAGCTTCCACGGTCCCCGTATAGTTCCAGCCAAAGCTGCTGCGATTGCGCCGCCTTCGCGGCCACCTCGCCCCACCGGCTCTTTGATTCGCCGGTATCCAGAAAATCGAACGCCCCATCCCGCATCGCCCGCACAATGCTCGCGGGCGGGCAACCGCCGCCATATACGATGAACCAGCGATTCGCCTGGGCCAGCTCCACCCGCAGGCTGCTCCACTCCGGACTCTCCAGCAGCGCATCCGGCACAAAGTAGATCCAGTGGGTCGTTGCGGCGTCCAGTTCGCGGACGGCGCCGTTCTCAAAAGTCTGGACGTGCAAGCCGAGTTGCATGAGCTGGATGGGAGACTTTCCACCCGGGTAAAGGAGAGCGTTGGGGTTCATTGCCGGACTTTTGCATAGCATTTGCAATGCCATTGCATTTCAGATTTGGGAAACCGCGGATTTGGACGCTTTCTTTAAGAGGTTCATCATAAGCCTCTTATGTAATTACACCCCTCATGGCACCATTATTGCGATTATGGTTTTTATGCAATCCATATTCTCCAAACATATCATCGTTCTCCCTCTCGTGGCATTCGCCCTCCTCGGCGCGAACAGCTACGCCACCTCGCCCACGTTCTCTACGGGCGTGGATACCAACAGCAACATCGTCAATTCCGGCGGCACCCAGGTCGATACCAACTGGAAGTTCACTGGTTACTACGATTCCTACGGCCTCACCCGGGGCCAGGTGTTCGGCAATAGCGTCTCGGACGCCAGGGGCGCCATCGGCTACAACATCTCCTCCGCGGCCGCCTCCGCAGCCAGCACGGGTCCCGTGGATACCGCAGCCGCGCTGGTCACCGGCGGCAATCGCCCGGGCTGGTACAATCCCGGCACCGGCGCCCAGTGGCTCTCCGATGTTGCCACCCAGCAGAACGGCGGCATCCCGATCAATCCTCCGGGCAATTACGAGTACCAGATGAACCTCTCGCCCTTCGTCAACTCCCATGGCGGCCTTGTGACCATCACGATCGCCGACATCAATGCGGACAACCACTTCCAGCTCGCGATCGGCAACTCCTCAGTCGCTGAGTACATGGCGGTTCCCTTCGCCACCCAGGAAACCTACGGCAGCCAGGGCCCGAGTCTCACCATCACCTTCAGCCCGCTCGACGGCAACACGCTGAACCTGATCATTGCGAATAATAATGACCAGACCAACGGCGCCGGCCAGTACGTCTATGACAAGAACCCCACCGGGTTCCTCATCAGCGGCATGACCATCAGCCAGGCCTCCGGCCCGACGCCCAAGCAGGACAAGCTGGTCAATGCCAAGCTAGCCAACGGCGCGGCACCAGCAAATTCCGGCCCTGTGTTCCACAACCTGGTGGCCGCTCCCGAGCCCTCCACCTGGGTCATCATGGCCAGCTTCCTTCTGATCGCCCTCTGCAAGTTCAGCTCCATGAAGCCGATCCGGGACTAACCGCCCGCCGCGCAGGACAGACCTTCGCATAGCCAAAAACACATTAGCCACGGGGAACGGGCCGAAAGCCTGCGAACCGTGGCTAATGCTTTTTACGGGGTCCCCCGCCGCGAAGAATACCCCCACAATCCGCGCTCCGCAGGAGCGCCATTCCTGTAGCCACGGGCCGGTGACGGCGTCGATCATCGACGCGTGCGGGGGCCGCTCAGACTCGCCCCCGGCTCTCTCCCCAACGCTCGTGCATTGAGGCGCCCACTGTCCGATGCAGCCCACAGAAGGCCACCGAGGGTAACCCCGTAGGCGTGTCGGGCCCTTCCCCTACCCGTCCGCCACTCTCAATTCTCAGGGAGTTGCCGCATTTCTGAGTACAGACCTTTCCCCCCACATTATCGGAGGGTTCTAGGGATTTCTCCCAGCGAAGATGCAGGCAATTGCAATGTCCATGCAATGCGAATGCAGGAACCGCGCCCCTCAAAACATCGCCTTCCGATGATTTTGTGTATTTATAAGATGCTGCCAAACAGCCACTTACGAGATATGCAAAATGTGGCATCAGGGCTGCTAAAGGTGATTCACAATTACCATAACCGCCACAACCCAACCAAACCCTTTATGCTTCGCTTCAAATCACTGCTCCTCGCGCTCCTCCTCGCTCCGCTCGCCGGCCACGCGACTGACATTTCCCTGCTCTTCAGCTACCAGGATCCCAATGGCACAGTCAGCGGCGACTTCAACCTCACCGCAACGGCCATCGCCAACGATCCCGGCGCTTTCCTCGCCACCGGTGGTTCGCTCAACCTGATCGCACCCGCCGCGGACGGGATCGCCGGCACCTACCAGATCATCCCGAACTACAGCGCGCCCAACGCCCAGTACAGCCCGACCGGCATGTTCATCTATGACGACCTGGTGATGCCCGGCGCCAACCCGGTCGTGACCAACCCCGGCCTCCTCGCATTTGGCGGATCGACCACGGGATTGGTGCCCGAAGGCCGCGGCAGCGAGCTGAACCTCTTCTCCGAGGGCCCCAATACCTACGATCTCTACACCGCCTCGAACGGCAACTACACCTACTCCTACGTCTTCAGCACCCCGCAGGGTTCCATCAGCGCGAAGGTTGTCAATACTCCGAACGTCGGTGGAGGTCACAACCTGGTTGCCGCCCCCGAGCCTTCCACCTGGGCCATCATGGCCGGCTTCCTGCTCATTATCCTCTGCATGGGCCGCTCCCGAGGAGCCATTCGCGAATAACCCAGCCCAGGCACCTCAAGACCTTCCAGCACTGAGATATGCGCATGCAGCCATGGGGACCTCCGGGGACCCATGGCTGACGCCGTTCCAAGCCCCTTCATGAAAGCCAAGCCCATCCTCGCCCTCATCGGCCTCGCAATCTTCGCCGCTTTCATCTGGCTCCGCGGCACGCTCGGCATGACGGATGCCTCCGATACGCTGCCGCTCCTGGCCGCGTTCCCCTTGTACTACTGGCTGACCCGGCCATGGCAATGGCGCCAGGAAGCCCCTTCCCGCCTCCCGCGCACGATCTTTGCCGGAATCGTTTTGACTTTGGCCGGTGTGATCGCCGACTCCACCTTCCTTCTCTCCGTCGCGTGGATCGCTTACTTCGATGCGTTTCAATCTTCCTTCCTGGAGAAGATTCCACGCCGGCTCCTCGTCCTGCTCTTCCTCGGTTTTCCGTGGCTTACGCAAAACGTGGACTCGCTCGGCTGGCTCTTCCGCTACACCGGTGCGGGCGCGGTGCAATTTCTCTTCACGATGCTGGGGATGACCGTGCATCGCCAGGGGACCCTCCTCTACATCGGGCTGCTCCCGCTTTCCATCGAGCCGGCGTGCGCCGGCCTTAATGTCCTGCAATCGATGCTGATCGTCGGCTGCCTGCTCATCTGCATCCGCATCCGGGGCGGCTGGCGCTTCTGGGCTGGAATCGCCTCCCTGGTACCGCTCGCGTGGGTCGCCAATACCTTGCGCATTTTCATGCTCGGCTCGGCCGGTGTCCTCTTCGGTTCGGACTTTGCCAGCGGATGGTTCCATAAGTGGGGGGGATGGCTCGTCCTGTGCTTAATGTTCTTCCTGTGCGAAAGAGTCTTCAACCTGTTGGCGGGCAACCGCCGGACTGCGGCCTAAGCCCCTCCGTCTCCGTCCAGCCCCTTGTCATCGGCACCGCCATCACGCTTTATGCGGCGTGGAACGCCCGCAGCCTGCTGGCGGCATGGCTTCACTCGCCGTACGACCGGTTCGATCCATCGGCCTTTGCGTTCTGGCTGCTTCCCATCGCGGTAGTCCGCACCCTGCAGGGCTCCGGGCGGGCACTTCCCCTCGGCATTGCTCCCTTTGCGGTTGCGCTCCTGGTCTCCTTTGCCGGGGTCGCCGTGGACCTCCGGTCCCTCGAATATCTTTCCCTCGCGGTTGCCCTCACTGGCTTCATCCCGTTCCGCCCTGCAACCATCCTATGGCTCTGCTGTGCGACCGCATGGATGCCGGGGGCAGGCTGGGCCTTTAGCTCCCACGGGCCGCTCTTTGTCAATTGCGCCCGCGTCGCGGCCGGTCTCACGTCCCTCGCATTAACCCCCCTCCTCTTTCCTCGCAATGAACCGGTCCTCTAAACTTCTCTGGATTGCATTCGCGATCCTCGTGCCGCTCGGCATGCTCTGGCAGTTCTATCCGTTAAAGGATGCCTCCGCGCGGCTGAATGCCTTCCCGATGACCAGCGCAAACGTGGACTCGAAAGACTTCCCGCTCTCCCCTGCCGAGCTCGCGATCTACTCCAACGTCAAGGTCCTCAAGCGAATCGCCCAGGTCGGCAACGATCGCGCCTTCGTCACCGTGATCGACGGCACAAAGAACCGCCATGCCGTCCATGATCCCGTCTATTGCTTCCGCGGCGCCGGCTGGGTCGTCACCAGCCAGGAGGATGTGCCCATGGGAAGAGGCGTCGCCCGGCTCGTCCACCTTCAGCAGGACAAGGACACCGCGGAGGCCCTCTACTGGTTCTCCGACGGCAATACGCAATTTGACCAGCCACTTCTCTATTGGTGGAAGACCGCGTTGCTCCGCCTCACCTTTGGCAGGTCCGGCAACGAACCGGTATTGGTGGTCCTCTCCTCAGTGGACGGCGTCCTGCCGGACTGGCACGCCGTGCTGAAGGCCTGGCCGGAGTTGCAGGCGCTGTAACGAATCATCCCTGTTTGATCCGGGCTGGAACCAGCGGTGAGGACGCCCCTTGCAGACCGGCATCGATTTGCCGTTGCCGTTTCTCACGGCAATGATGGCCCATGCACAGACCTGATGCCGGATGGGCCGCCGCGCCGGAAAAATCCCGCGGTCATCCCCAAATTCCATCACCACCACTGTTTTTAGTTCACGTCTGATATATCAGTATCCATAATGAGCATCACCCCTTTTTCCGAATAAAGAATTCCATGAAACGATTCCTCCCCTTGTTTCCCTGCCTTTTTGCCGTCCTGACCCTCGCAGGCTTTGCCACCGTGGGACAAAGCCAGACCGTCAGCCTCTTCGACGGCAAAACACTGGATGGTTGGATTGACGCAGAGAACGGCGCCTCCACATTTTCCGGCGCAAGTATCACCGACCTGGCGGCATTCGCGAAAAAACTCACGGCGATGCCCGACGGCGTGTCTGCCTACTTGAACGGGCAACTCGACCCGGCGGACAAGGCAAATCTCGCGGCCTTCTCGCCGGCGGCTCCAAACGTCAAAGCCGTGAGATCAGCCTTGTTGAAGGATCTCAATAAAATCGTCTCAGGCCCATCCATCTATGACGCAAGCCGTTTTCAGAACGTCCAGTTGCGGCCGGAAACACGCGCGCTGCTCGCGAGCAAACCGCAGGGACAGGACCTGGCGCGCTTGAACAAAATTCTCATTGAGGACGCTTATCCGGCGGAGCTGGCACAGAGTTCCCTGAGCGGATGGACCGTCAAGGATGGCGCAATGGCCGACACCGGCGTGGATCGCGGCGTCCTCTACACGAAAGGCGATTACAGCCATTACCGGTTCATGTTCACCGTGCGCCATGTTTCGGGATCAAAACCCGATCACATGCCCTGCATTCTATTTTTTGGAGCACGCCCGGTACTTGGAGCGAAACCGGTGGATGCCCTGGCCGCCGTTCAATTCCAGCCCCCTCCCGGTTATGGCTGGGATTATCGCCCCGGTCACAATAACAGCGGCAAGGGGGAATTCAAATCCCACCCGCATCCCAAATTTGATCCACATCAATGGAGCCGCGTGGAAATTCTCGTGGATGCATCAAAGGGAACGGCCAGCATGGCCGTGGCGCAACCGCCCGGCAGCAAGGCGGTTGAAGTGGTGGATTTCCTCGATCCAACCGCGGGCAAACCCGGTCCGATTGCGATTCAGATTCACAACAAGGGTTTGTTTGATGAATACAAGGATCTGACCGTTGAAACCGATCCGAAGGACGACGAACTCATCTCGGTGAAATAGAGCAACCAATCAGCCCATCTCCCCATGAACGCAAAATTCCTTTCCCTGCCGGCAGTCCTTTCGGCCATCGGCATGCTGCTCATTCCGACCGCCGGCTACACCGCCGATGCACCGGCGGCCTCTACGGCGACGCCGTGCATGACCGCGCTCAGCCTTTTCACGGCGCCCGGTGTGCCGAAGATGGGGCCCGGCGAGACCGAAGCGCCCGCCGGCAAGTGGATCAACGGCGTCACGCCTCCCAATCTTCCCGGCAACGGCCTCGCCCAGCATCCGATGCTCTACGCCGGCGAAAACTACAACAAGATGTTCCTCATCAACGACGGCAAGGTGATCTGGACTTACTCCACCGGCAAGGGCTTTGAATACGACGACATCTGGATGCTTTCCAACGGCAATATACTTTTCAGCCGCATGCAATACCTCGCGGAGATCACGCCGGACAAAAAAGTCATCTGGCGCTATGACTGCAAAAATACCAAGGATGCCGCCCATACTGAAGTCCATTGCTGCCAGCCAATCGGGCTGGATCGGGTGCTGTTTGTTCTCAACGGACTGCCGCCGAGGTTGATGGTCGTAAATATCAAGACCGGCGCGGTCGAGGTTAACCATGAGCTGCCGTGCATCCAGCCGCCCATCTTTAAGAATATCCACGGGGAATTCCGGCGCGTCCGCTACACCGCGCAGGGCACTTATCTCGTTCCATTTCTAAACATGGGAAACGTTGTGGAATACGACAAGAATTTCAAGGAAGTGTGGAGTTACAAGATCCGGTCGCCATGGGCCGCGATTCGTCTCAAGAACGGCGATACTCTGATCACCGACGAAGGGGACAAACTCACGCGCGAGGTCAATCCCAAGGGTGAGACGGTTTGGGAGTTCAATGACACCGACCTGCCGCCGCAATACCATTTCGCCACCGCGCCGCAAAGCTGCACCCGCCTGGCCAACGGCAACACGATCTTCTGCTCGCGTGGCAACGTCTCCAACGGTGCCGGCCCGCAGCTTGTCGAAGTAACCCCGGACAAGAAAGTCGTCTGGGTGCTCCAGGATTGGAAGACCGTTGGGTCCGCCTCCGCCGTGCAAGTATTGGACGATCCCGGCATCCCGGAAAACCCCGGTGACTCGGAGCACTAATTGAATGATGCCTCCGCGAAAACCGTTCATCCCCTGGTTGCCGGCAATCATCATTCTGATGCTTGTGGCATCGGCCGCAATCGCCGCGCCTGTCAAATTGATTGATGCGGCGAAAATGGGCGCCGTTGGCGACGGCGCCACTGTCAACACCGGCATCATCCAGAAAGAGATTGATGATTGCAGCGCCGGCGGCGGCGGAACGATTGAGTTCACCGCAGGGCGCTATGTGACCGGCACCATCCAACTCAAGGACAACGTCACCCTGCACCTCGATCAAGATGCCATCCTGCTCGGCAGCACCAACTCCGCCGATTATCGCAACGTGGACCCATTCACCGCCGGTGACGGCATTCCGCTCGGTTACGCGCTGATTGTAGCCGATGGCGCGCACCACGTCAGCATCGAAGGCGCGGGCGCCATCGACGGGCGCGGGAAGGAATTGCGGTCCACTCAACCCCGTTACACCGTCAGGCCGTTTCTGATGCGCTGGCTGCGCTGCACGGATGTCGTTGTCCGTGATGTTCACCTGTCCAATCCAGGCGCGTGGACGCTGAATTTTTTCCAGTCCCGCAACATCACGGTTCAAGGGGTCACCATCCGCACCCGGGACACCGGACTCCCCAACAACGACGGCATCGACCTCGACTCCTGCCAGAACGCGCAGATCCGCGGCTGCGACATTGAGAGTGGGGACGACGCCCTTTGCCTCAAGGCCACCAGCACCCTGCCGTGCCGCGACATTACCGCCAGCGACTGCAAGCTTTCGACGAAATGCAACGCCATCAAGCTCGGCACCGAATCGCTCGGCGACTTCGCAAATATTTCCGTGACCAATTGCCAGATTCGCAACACCGGAATGGCCGGCATCGCCCTTTATAGTGTCGACGGCGCGAACCTGCATGATGTGACGCTCGACGGCATCACGATGGCGGGCGTCGCCGTGCCGGTCAGCGTCCGCCTCGGCGCCCGGCTGAAAATCTTCCGCCCGGGAGACCAGGCGGAACCGCCCGGAACCCTGCGCGATGTTACCATCAAGAACGTGAACGCGACGGGTGCGCGGCAAATCGGCGTGCTCATCAGCGGCATCCCGGATCATCCGGTGGAGAATCTCACATTGGAAAATATCCAGATTGAACTGCCCGGCGGCGGACAAGCCGCGAACGCGCGGGTTCAACTGCCGGAAAAACCGGCGGCCTATCCTCAATACAACATGTTCGGAAAAATCATGCCCGCCTACGGCATCTACGCGCGGCACGTTCGCAATCTGAATCTGACCAACGTGCAAATAAACGTGAAAAATCCCGACGCGCGCCCGGAGAAAGTCCTCATCGACGCCGGACCAGGCAGCGATTAGCCGACCGTCACCGTAAACGCCTCGCGCCGTTTTTTTCCATCCAGCTCCTTCATCTGCTCGTCGAAGCACTCCGGGCAGACTCCATGCGAAAAATGCGAGCCCGTATGCTCCTGGATGTATGACTCAAACTGCTTCCAGTAAGTCCCGTCGTCCCGGATCTTCTTGCAGAAGGAGCAGATCGGCAACAGCTCCCCCAATTGCCGGATTTGCCGGGTAAACCCAAGGATTCGCTCCGCCACGCGCAGCCGCATCCAGATCGCCTCGCGATCAAGCGGCTTTTGCAAAAAATCATCAATCCCGGCTTCCATCGCCTGCACCAGGTTTTCCCGGCGGGCGTGGTTGGCAGTGAGCAGGATAAAGTAGGTATAGTCCCGTTCCACCCGCTCGCGAATCCGCCGGCAGAGCTGCAGTCCATCCACCTCCGGCATCATCCAGTCGCTCACCACCACAGCGACCGGCTCCAGGAGGAAACGCTCCCACGCCGCCGCCCCGTCCGACACCACGATCACTTCATGCCCGGCCTGCTCCAGCGTAATCCGCAGGATCTTCGATGCCACCGGATCGTCTTCCGCGATGAGGATCTTCATGGTGTGCTCCTGTACTCGCCGAGCGCGGCGCATACGCGATCCAGCTCCGTGCGGATCGCTGCCAGCAATTGCGCAGCGCGATGCTTTTCAAAATTGGGCGACCGCCCCGCCTGCTCCAGTTGCGCACACAAATCCTGGAGCGGTTTCGCGCCGAAATTGGAACTGCTCCCCATCAACGCATGGGCGGCTTGTGCAACCGCCGCTGGCTCCTGGTTCTGGAGCGCCTCTTCCGCCGCCGCCAGTACGCGGGGTGAGTTCTCGAGGTAGGTATCGATCAGCTCCGTAAGGATGTCGCCATCGTCGTCGGCCCCCAATTCCCGCAGCCCATCAAGGTTCTCCGGCGTCACCGCAGGCTGCTCCCCGAGGCGGATGGGCCGGTAGCGCTGGACGATTTCCTTCAACGCCTCGAAGCGGAGCGGCTTGCTCAGGTAATCGTCCATGCCGGCCGCCAGGCATTTCTCGCGGTCGCCCTCGATTGCATGCGCTGTCATGGCGACGATATTCGTGTGCCGGCCGGCGCCTTCACGTTCGCGGATCAGCGCCGTGGCCTTGTATCCGTCGAGCTCCGGCATCTGGCAATCCATCAGTACCAGATCGTATTCTCCGGCCTCCAGCGCATCGAGCGCCTCCCGCCCATTGCCCACCACATCGGCATGGCAGCCGAGTTTGTGCGCCTGGCTTGTAGCCACTTTCTGGTTCACCACATTATCCTCGGCGATCAGAATCCTCATCGCGCTTACCGGGCCGGAGAGGCCGCTGGGAGCGTGCTTGTAGAGGACGGGCTTTGCCGGCTGGCTCGACTCGCTTGAGATTACGCGGGTCAGGGATTCAAACAAATGCGCGTGCCGCACTGGCTTGGTCAGGTATGCGTCCAGTCCCGCCGCGTGCATCGCGTTGGCATCCTCATGACGGTCGAGCGAGGTCATCATCACCAGGCGCGTCCCGGCGATGAGCGGATCGGTCTTGATCGCCTTCGCGAGCATCCAGCCATCCATCCCCGCCATTTGCATATCCAGCAACGCCAGTTGAAACGGACGACCCAGCCGCGCCTCGCGGTGCAAGGCCACCAGCGCCTCCATCCCGCTCGCAGCCTCTTCGTTCGACATCCGCCACTGCGTAAGCTGATGATGGAGAATCTTCCGGTTGGTAGCATTGTCGTCCACGATGAGGACGCGAACCCCTTCCAGGCTCGGGGAGCGCTGCGGCGCCACCGCCAATGCCCCAATCTGTTTCTCCAGCCGCGCCGTGAACCAGAATGTCGATCCCTCCCCGGGCGTACTTTCCATCCCGATCTCCCCGTGCATCTGGCGGACCAGTTGCTTGCAAATCGCAAGTCCAAGCCCCGTGCCGCCGTACTTGCGCGTCGTCGAGCCGTCGGCCTGCGAAAATGCCTGGAAGAGCCGCGACTGCGCCTCCTCCGAAATGCCGATCCCCGTGTCTGTGACTGAGAACCGGATCGTGGCATGTGTCGCCGTCTCCTCCGAGACCGTTGCCCTCACGACCACCTCGCCCGACTCGGTAAACTTCACCGCGTTCCCGATCAGGTTCGTCAGCACCTGACGCAGCCGGTTGGGGTCGCCCCGCACATCCGTGGGCACGTCCGCATACACGAGCGAGGCCAGCTCCAGGCGCTTGCTCAGCGCTCGCTCCGCCAGCAGCCCCACCGCGCCTTCCACCATGTACCGCAGATCGAAATCGATGTGCTCAAACGTCAGCATCCCGGCCTCGATCTTCGAGAAATCGAGGATGTCGTTGATGATCGAGAGGAGCGCGTCGGCGCTCAGGTGGATCGTCTCGGCAAAGTCCCGTTGCTGGTCCGTCAGGTTCGTGTCCAGCAGCAGGCCCACCATACCGATGACCCCGTTCATCGGCGTGCGAATCTCGTGGCTCATATTCGCGAGGAATTCACTCTTCAACCGCGCCGATTCCACAGCAGCGTCGCGCGCTTTCTCCAGCTCCTTCTCCATCTCCTTGCGAAGGCGAATGTCCAGGCAGGTGGTTCGAATGCCATACACCTGTCCATCCCGGTTCCGGATCAGGCGATCCTGCATCAGGACAGGGACCGTTGTTCCATCCTTGCGCCGCCAGGTCCGTTCAAAAGGCTCGAGGGGCATCGTACCGGCCAGCTTCTTCGCAAGCGCATCGCGCGCGACCGATTCCACGATGAATTCCCACACCGGCCTGCCGACCATCTCCTCCTCGGCATAGCCGAGCATCGTCAGCTCGGTGCGGTTCACCCGCAGGATGGTCCCGTGTCCGTCGAGCTCGTGATAAGCGACGGGGGCGTCGTAAAAGAGATCCTCGAACACGGGGTCATACCCATTGGCGGGCTGGGCTGGGAGTTCAAGCAGGGGAGACATAAGAAGTCCTACGTAGCAGATGCCGTGCAAAGCTCCGCAAAATGATGGCAACTCTCGGTATAAGACTCTATCGCGTCAGAGGTTACGCGACGTCGTACCGAATTGCGCAGCATTTGCAATCGGGAGCAATGGAACCCAATGCTGACACGAGCGCAGTGCGCCTCTCATTAAAGACTAAGCCTCGGCCGCAGTCACCACATCAGCCGGCGGGAATACCTGATGGAGGATTTCCCCGAGGCGCTCGAGATTAACCGGCTTGATGAGATGCTCCTCGAAGCCGGCCTCCATTGAGCGCTCGATATCGCTCTCCATGCCAAAGCCGCTCAGCGCAACGCCGCGGATCGCCTCTCCGCGCCTGCGCTTGAGTTCCTTCATCAGGTCAAACCCGGTGCCGTCCGGCAGGCCCAGATCGCTGATCAACAGCTCAAATTCATACTCCGCCGAGACATCCAGAGCACCCTGGACGCTATCGGCCGTCCGCACCCGGTAGCCCCGCCGCTCCAGGATCATCCTCATCCCCGTGCAGGTATCTTCATGGTCGTCCACGAGCAGTATTTTGTGCCGCAATGTAGTCCCCGCAATAGCCGGCGCGCGCGGCGGTTCCACGATTTCCACAGGCGCCTTTACGGTGCCCAGCTCCACAGTAAAAGTTGCGCCATGGTCGAGCCCCGCGCTACGCGCCTTCAACACCCCGCCATGCGCCTCAATCATCGCCTTGGAGATCGCCAGGCCCAGACCCAGGCCGCCGTATCGCCGCGTGATGGAGCTTTCTCCCTGCTCGAATGGCTTGAAAAGCCGCGCCAGCCGCTCCCGTGCGATGCCGATGCCGGTATCGGCCACCTCGACGATCAGCCTCCCCGTGCCATTGTTGACGGAGCTGATGGTGATGGAGCCGCGCGGCGTGAATTTCACGGCGTTCTTGATCAGGTTCCAGAGCACCTGCTGGAACCGCGCGGGATCGGCCTTTACATGATATGAGGAGGCCACGAGGTCCAGCCGCACCTCGAGTCCCTTCGCGTCGATGTCCCGCTGGCAGATCTCCAGCGCCCGGTGGATGGCCCGGTGCGCATTGATGGTCTCCGGCGTTAATTGCAGCTTCCCGTGTGCGATCCGCGTGATGTCGAGCAGATCATCGATGAGCCGCGCCTCCAGCTCCACGTTGCGCCGGATGATCTCCAGGGCATTGCGGGCCTCGGGCGAGTCGGTCATCTTGTCCAGCTCCGACACCATTGTGATCACCGGCGACAGCGGGTTGCGCAGCTCGTGGGAGAGAAGCGCCAGGAATTGGTCCTTCGCGGTATTTGCCGCGATCAGGTCGCGCCGCGTCTCGACGTCGTGCGTCGCATCCTCCATCAGCAGCAGCACCCCGTGCGTCCGCTCCGCCGTATCCTGGAGCCGCAGCAAATTGACGGAAAGAAAACGAGTCCGCTCGTCCGCATCCTGAACGGTCTGCTCGCGGGTTTGGAATGGCCTGCCGGTCGCCGTCACCGCCTTGACGGCATCGTCGATCCGGAGATTCGGCAGGTCGCGCAGATGCATGGTCGCGACGTCGGAGCAATTGGATGCGCCGCCGAATTCCCGCGCCATTTCCACAAATTTTCCGTTGGCCTCCAGCACCTTGCCGCTGCGGGTATCCAGCAGCGCGATGCCGATCGGCATGTGGGCCAGGATCGTCTGGCTGAAGGAGGTCTCCCGCGCGATCCGCTCGGCGGCATCCAGGTGATTCTTGTACAGCCAGCTAGCGGTCCATGCGGCCACCCCGTAGAACACCAGCAGCCACACCGCCAGCACCCCTTCCTTGCCCGCCCAGTCCCAGATCGGCTCGTACGCCACGGCCATTGGTTGCCGCAACAGCGCGATCCACCTTGCGCCGTCGATCCTCTGGAAGTTTACAAGGTCCCGCCCCCAGCGGAATTGCTCCTGGGTCGACTGTTCCAGCATCTTCAGGAGCTCGGGATCCTCCGCCTGGGCCGTCATATTCGGCTCAAGGTTCTCGTTGAAGAGCGGCCGGCCTGTCTGATCGATCACCTGGGCCACTGCGTTCTCGCCAAAGTTCAGCGCCGCCAGGCGGCGTCCCACACGATCCACCAGGATATTGGCCCCGAGATACCCGATGATTTTGCCGTCGCCGCCTCTCAGCGCAGTTACAATGCTGGAGCACAATTGCTTGTCCGCCATGCGCGGATATACGGGCGAGACGTAGTAATCTTTCTTCTGGCTGGCCTCCGCGATCCAATGCGACGTGGAATAATCCTTCCCGAGGTCTTCCGGGCGCGCAGCCGGGATGGAATCGATCAACCGTCCATTTGCATCGGTAAGGAACATCCCGTCCATGCGCGGATGCGAGTTGTACGCATCGTACATCCACGCCTCCGCCTCCGCATCGCCGGGAGCCCGCATCGCGTATTGCTTCACCTGCGGGACCGTCCGGTAGTAATCGATCATTTCCCCCGGCCGGCTGGTCTCGCCATTGATCAAGCGCCCGAGGGAGACAACAAGCGTATGCCGATCCTGCACAATCCGGCTTTCGAGCGTCCCGCGCAGCATGAAGTAGGAGACCACCCCCATGAGCACGGTCGGCCCAAAACCGGCCAGGAAGAGCGCAATGGCGACATCCAGCGGCTTGAACGGACTTCTCTTTGGGGTACTGGACATGCGCGTTAGCTCACAGGTTAAACTCGAAAAACGGAAAATGGTTCAGCGCAACCTCGCCTCCCATATCCAGCTCCATGGGATGGCGCCGAACGAGAGTATGTAATCATTGAATCGGGCCTCCGTCCAATGTTCGACGCCCGTCAGCCTCTCGTGAAGCCGCTCCAGCTCCAACCGGCCCAGCAGATAGCTCATCGGTACGGTGGGCGCGGAAGTGTACCAGTTCACATCCCCTTCCGCCCGCGCCCGGGTAAAGCCCGCACGCTCCATCAGCAGCCGCACCGCTCCGCGGTAGCTCAGCGCGCCGGAGTGCAGGCCGCAATCAATCACGATCCGGCACGCCCGCCACAGCGCATCGTGCAGTTGCTGCAAGCGCGCCTCCGGCTGGGCGCAGATGCCGTGATCGACACACATCTTCTCGCACCAAAGCGTCCAGCCCTCGTAAAAAATCGCGTGCGCGAAGAGGCGCCGCAGCTTGCTGGGATGACGGTTCTGGATCACAAACTGCACATGGTGGCCGGGATACGCCTCATGCGCGCAAGTCAGTTCCATCCCGTAATGCTGGCGGATTTCCGCCTGCTTCTTCACCGGGTCCCGCACCCCGGCGCTCAAGTCGTTGACCCAGAATATCCCGGTCTGGTCCCTCGAAAACGGCCCCGGCTGCCGGTAGGCCGCCGTCGGGAACAGGTGCGTCAGGAAGTCCGGCACTGGCAATACCCGCAGCTTCTCACCGGGCGGCAGGGTCAGGAGTTTTTTCCTCGCGAACGCCTCGCGCATCGCCAGCGTCACCCGCCCGTATTCCGCCATCAGCGACCCCTCTACCGGCTGCCACCGCTCGGCAGCCTCGCGTAGAATCTCCGCCGGGCTCCTATGGCCAAATTTTTTTGCCTCCTCGCGGATTTGCCCCTCCAGGCTCCGGATCAACCTCCATCCGGACGCCTCGATCTCCGCCAGCGATGCCGGAATCCCAAGGCGCTCGCGCACCAGCATTTCCATGTTCTCCCGCCCCACCGCAAACCCGCCCGGCCGGCCCGGCCGCTTCGCCGCAATCTCCTTCGAATACCGGGCGAATGCCGCGCGCGCTCCGTCGAAGAGCGCCGCTGTTTTCTCCGGGTGTCCGGAGAGTGGCGTCAGCTTTCGCTCGACCTCCGCCAGGAATGTGGCCGCTCCCGCACACGTCTTCCGCGCCAGCTTCGTCCATAACGGCACCGGCGCCCGAACCACCCCGGAACCCGATTCCAGGAAGCCGGGCAGAAGCGCGAGGCGGCTCTCGATATCCGGCAGCGCCACCCGCAACCGGGCCGCATGCCGCGTGACCAGGTCAAAAATGCACCCGATCGCTGTATCGCAATGGGACTGCGGATTGATCCGCCACCACGCAAGGTCCCGGGTGTGAAGCAATCCAGACCTCAACATCGAAAGAAAACCACGCCGGTCGAGCCAGTCGTCTCCGGAAAAAGCGGCTTCCGGCAACGCTTCTGTTGCGGCGAGCGCCCGCTCCATTAACGCGATATGGGAGAGATGCGTTTTCTCCCCATTTTCCCCCAATCTGCCGTCGTAGCCATTCAATCCCAGCTCGCTCGCATGGTGGGGGAAAAGCTCGTGAGTTTCCGTGAGAAAATTTCGCGTAACACGCTCGAATTCCCGGGTCTCCGGAGATTTCACCCTTTTATTGGACTGTTTCATTGCTCTTGACGGGACTTTGCAAACCGGCATCATTCGCCCCGAATTTGGCGGTAACGCCTCAAGGAGCTTGCTGAACCACCATGTGCACCGCGTTGTTGATTCATTTTGAACCTGCGCAAGGCGCCAGGAAGGGTGGGTGTCCCCTGATTTCTCGGGACGGCAAGGAAGGGCATCGCACAACAAGAACCGCAAACCACCGGTATTTCAACCGGCATCTGACGAGGCATTTTAAGAACTGAACTATGGACGAACGCGCCGGACACTTCATTTGGGCAATCTGTTACCTCACCGTGCTCTTTGGCCTCTCCCTCTACGGGGTTCACCGGTATGTGATCGTTTATCTCTTCTTCAAGCATCGGAAGAACGTGCCGGTCCCGGCGCGCCGCTTTGAGACGCTGCCGAAAGTCACCGTCCAACTGCCGATCTTCAACGAGCTTTATGTCGTCGAGCGCCTGCTCGAGGGTGTGAGCAAAATCGATTACCCGAAGGATCTTCTCCAGATCCAGGTGCTCGATGACTCCACCGATGAGACCCGCGAAATCACCGAGGCCGAGGTCCAGCGGCTCAAGGGCGAGGGATTCGACATCGAGCACGTGCACCGGGTCGATCGCACCGGATTCAAGGCTGGAGCCCTGAAGGGTGGCCTTGATACCGCCAAGGGCGATTTCATCCTGATCCTGGACGCAGATTTCATCCCCACGACCGATCTCCTCATGGAGACCGTGCATTTCTTCACCGATCCCAAGATCGGCATGATCCAGTCGCGCTGGGGTCATCTCAACCGCACCTATTCGTTGTTGACCCGTGTCCAGGCCATGTTCCTGGACGGGCACCTGGTGCTGGAACAAACCGCTCGGAGCCGCGCCGGGCGGTTTTTTAATTTCAACGGCACAGCCGGTCTGTGGCGCCGGGCATGCATCGAGGACAGCGGTGGCTGGCAGCACGATACCCTGACCGAGGACCTGGACCTCAGTTACCGCGCGCAGATCAAGGGCTGGAAATTCATTTACCTGGCCGATCTCGTCACCCCCGCGGAGCTGCCGGCGGAGATCAACGGCTTCAAGACCCAGCAGCATCGCTGGACCAAGGGCTCCATCCAGACCTGCAAGAAACTGCTCCCCGCCATCTGGCGCGGTGATCTGCCCCTTCTCATCAAACTGGAGGCGACCGCGCATCTCACCTCGAATTTCGCCTATCTGCTCCTCGCCTTCCTCTGCGTGCTGCTCCATCCAATCAGCGGCGGCCTCGGCAGCGGCGTCTGGCGGACGGTCCTCCTGGATATCCCCATCTTCGTCGCCGCATCGCTCTCAGCATGCGTCTTTTACGTATGCGCCCAGCGGGTGCTTTATCCCAAGACATGGATGAAGGAGATGCTCCTTCTGCCCCTGCTGCTGGCACTCGGCATCGGCCTCGCCATCAATAACGCCCGCGCCGTCCTCGAGGCCCTTTTCAACCACTCCAGCGACTTCACCCGGACTCCGAAATACGGCATCGTCCGCAAGAGCCAGTCCTGGCGCGCCAGCCGTTACAGCGCGCTCAAGACTGCACTCCCGCTCATCGAGCTTGGCTTCGCCGCCTATTTCACCACGGTATTGCTCCAGGCTCTGCTACTCTGCCAGTGGGGATCGGTCCCCTTCCTGCTCCTCTTCCAGGGTGGCTTCACGTACGTCGGCCTCGCCTCCATCGCCCAGTGGCGCCCCCGCGCTCCCGAGCCCGTTCCCGACGAGCCCGAAGACGCCCTCCCGGCGTAGAACGTCTCAAGTAAGCGCATAGCCGCCGTCGCCCGACCGGCGCGCCAGCGTGTACTTGAACCTACACTTGAACTTGAACCCTCTGGTTCTTTACCACAGATGGGAAATGGGGTAGCGGACACCCAGGTCTCAACGCAGGCTCTGGCTTTTTTTACCGCGGATTACACGGATTTATCGGATTACACGGATAGGTTTCTGGCCTTCAGCGGGCACGAGCTTTCGGGGCGCTCAAACTTCCTTGATTCTGCATCCGTGTAACCCGGGGCAGAGGGTTCAAGTTCAAGTTTAAGTGTAGGTTCCCTTCGACAGGCTCTGGGCCTTGGGCAAGGACACGCTCCCGCGAGAGGCGGGCACGCCCCATGCTTCTGCATGGCCAATGATGCGCCCCGTAGTTTTCGGCGTCCTCTGTTTTCTTCTCCTTGCTCCTTTCCGTTTGCTGGCCGGGGATTCAGATCGGTGCCTCGTCGTCAGTGTCCCCGATCAAAAGATCGCCGTCGTCGAAAATGGCTGGACCCTTGCCACCTTTTCCGTTTCCACTTCCCGCTACGGCGTCGGGGACGATTTTAACAGCTTCGCCACCCCGCTTGGCCGCATGGAAGTCGCCGGCAAAATTGGGGACGGCGCCCCGCTCGGCGCAGTCTTCCGCCATCGCCAATGGACGGGCGAAATCCTCCGCCCGAACGCCACCGGCCGCGACCCCATCGTCACCCGCATCCTCTGGCTGCGCGGCACGGAGTTCGAGAACGCCAACGCCTTCAGCCGCAACATTTACATCCACGGCACGCCTGTGGAACACCTCATCGGCCGCCCAGCCAGCTACGGCTGCATCCGGATGCGCTCCCGGGATGTCGTCGAGCTCTTCGATATGACGCCACTCGGCAGCACGGTGCAGGTCTCGGAAGAACATCTGCGCAGCGCCATTGCATCGATCAATCGGGCCCCTCGATTCGGCTTCGGCAGCGACGACCGAATTGCCTCGAACTATTCCGCATATTAGCGGCATCCTGCCGGACCTTGCTTTGCATCGGTCATCGCGGCGCAGCCGGCCTTGAGCCGGAAAACACCATCCGCTCCGTGCGGCGCGCCCTCGCCATGGGCGTGGACGGGATCGAGATCGACGTGCATTGGGTCGACGGCGCGCTCCTCGTCATCCACGACGACCGCCTCAACCGCACCACCAACGGCACCGGCCTCTTGCGGCATCATACCGTCACCCAGCTTCGCGCGCTCGATGCGGGCCTGGGCGAGCGCATTCCGCTGCTGGCCGAGGTCCTCGACGCCGTGGACCGCCGCGCCCTGGTCAATATCGAGCTCAAAGGCCGGCGCACCGCTCAGCCCGTGCTGGCTCTCCTGCGCGAATACACCACCCAGCGCGGCTGGACGCCGCAGGATTTCCTTATCTCCTCATTTCGGCGCTCGGAATTGCGCCAACTCCCGGGCGCCGGATTCCCCATCGGCATCCTCTTTGCCGCCTCCCCCCGCCTCTTCCGCCGCATTGCGCGGGACCTCGGCGCTGCCTCCATCAACGTCCCGCTCAACCGCGTGACCCCCGGCCTCGTCGCGCGCGTCCATAAAGACGGCCGCAAACTCCTCGTCTACACCGTCAACGCCCCAGAGGACATGGACCGGATGCAACGCCTCGGCGTCGACGGCATCTTCACCGACTTCCCGGATCGCTGGACTGGCAAATAAGGGCGCGCTCCGCACAATTCCCGTACGGACCAACTCGCCCGGCTCAGACATTATCCAGCAGAAATCGAAACAATCCTTTCCCCAGAGTCCCGTTGACGTCGGCAGCCGTACCGGCCTTTATATAGGGTGCGTGCCCGGATGATCCCCAAATCGCCCTCCCCGCCCGCAAAAAAATGAAAGTCACGCTCTTCGTCCCCTGTTTCATGAACACGATGTACCCGCAGGCGGGCATCAGCATCGTCCAGGTCCTGGAGCGCCTCGGGCACACCGTCGCCTATCACGAGGATCTCTTCTGCTGCGGCCAGCCCGCGTTCAATGCCGGCTATTGGGACGAGGCGCGTACTGTCGCCGGCCCGGTGGTAAAGACGCTCGCCGCCGATCCGGCGGACGCGATCGTCATCGGCTCCGGCTCCTGCGGAGCAATGCTCAAGGTCTTCTACCGCGATCTCTTCGCCGGCACGCCGCTCGCCCAGGAAGCCATCTCGGTAGGCGAGCGCACATGGGAGTTCTCGGATTTTCTCGTGACGAAACTTGGTGTCACCGACGTGGGCGCCCGGTTCCCTGCAAAGGTCACGTTCCACGACGGCTGCCATGGATTGCGCGAGCTGAAGGTCAAGCAGCAGCCGCGCCGCCTGCTGGAGCACGTGGCCGGACTGGAGCTCGTCGAGATGCGTGACTCCGAGACCTGCTGCGGATTCGGCGGCACCTTCTCCGCAAAATTCCCGGCCATCTCCACCGCCATGGGCGAAGTGAAATGCACCAGCGCCGCCGAGACTGAAGCCGAGTACATTGTCTCGAACGACTCCAGTTGCCTCATGCAAATCCAGGGCCTGCTCGACCGCCAGCGCAAGCCGATCAAGACCCTCCACATCGCAGAAGTCCTCGCCCGCCAATAACTCCAAATGGCCTCCGCATCCTCCCTGCAATTTAAGACCGACGCGAAGCGCGTGGCCGGCGACCTCCGCCATCGCGGCCTCATCCAGACCGCCCTCCGCAAGTACGAGACTTCGCGCGACTTGCAGAAGTCCGCGTTCCAGGACTGGCAGGGCGCCCGCCAATCCGCCGCAGAGCGGAAATGGGACGCGATCAATCACCTGGACGTCTACCTGGAGTCCCTCACCTCCAAGCTGGAAGCGCGCGGGACCAAAGTCCATTGGGCCACGACCGCCGAGCAGGCACGCGAAATCATCCTCGGCATCGTGCGGGAAAAAAAGGCCCGCTCCATCATCAAGTCCAAGGCGATGACCGCGGAGGAGATTCATCTCAATGACGCGCTGGAGAAAGCCGGCTTCAGCGTCGTGGAGAGCGACCTCGGCGAATACATCGTCCAGCTTCGCAACGAGGCGCCGTATCACATCGTCTTTCCAGCGATGCATCTCACCCGCGGCGAGATCAGCGCCCTCTTCACGGAGAAACTGGGCAGCGCCCCCACGGACAATCCCGAGGACCTGACGATGATTGCCCGGAACGTCCTTCGCGACAAATACATCACCGCCGATGTCGGCATCACTGGCGCCAATTTTGCCGTCGCCGAGACCGGCATGATCTCCATCACGGAAAACGAGGGCAATGCCCGCCTCACCGCCGCCCTGCCGAAGACGATGATCACGCTGATGGGCCTGGAGAAAATCATCCCGAAGCTTTCCGATCTCGCCCTCTTCCTCCCCATGCTCGCCACAGCCGGCGCCGGCCAGGCCATCACCGGCTACAATTCCATGTACGGCGGCCCGCGCCAGCCCGGTGAAATCGACGGTCCAGAGGAATACCACGTTGTGCTGATCGACAATTCCCGCACCCATCTGCTCGCCGATCCCGAGCAGCGCGACGCGCTCCATTGCATCCGCTGCGGCGCATGCCTCAATGTCTGCCCCATCTACCGCAACGTCGGCGGTCACGCCTACGGCACCACCTACTCCGGTCCGGTCGGCTCCGTCATCACCCCGCACCTCCGCGGCCTGCAGGAGTGGAAGCATCTCTCCCAGGCGTCCTCGCTCTGCGGCGCATGCACGGAAGCCTGCCCGGTAAAGATCGATCTCCACCATCACCTCCTGCAAAACCGCCGCAACGCGATGCAGGAAAAACCGGTCTGGTGGGAAAAGGACGCGTTCCACATCTTCGGCTTCCTGGCCACAAGGCCCGAGCTGTTGCGGGCGCTGATCCCGTTTGGCCGGTTCGCCCAGAAGTGGTTTCACTGGATCGTCCTCGGCGGCCCACTCGACCCGGCGAAGGCATGGACCGAAACACGCGACCTGCCGCCGATCGCCCCGCGCACTTTTACCGACGAATGGCGCGCCCGCCAGCGTGCCGCCAGCCGCAAGGAGGCTTCAAAATGAGCACGGCTACCGGCGAAAAGGAGAAAATCTTCCGGCGCATCCGCGAGGCGCTCAGCGTCCCCGCCCCCTACCCCGGCCAGCATGGCGCCCACGGTCCCAATGGCACGGAGCATCCCACGCCGGTCGAGGAATTCTCCCATTGGCTGCCGAAAGTCGGCGACGGCTTCGACGCCCGGGCCGAGCTCTTCGCCCGGAATTCCGTCCAGCTCAAATCCACCTTCCACCTCCTCCCGGACGAGGCCGCCGCCTCGCGCACGCTGGCTGAGATCGCCCAGGCCGAGTCCTGGAAAAACGTCGCCGCCCATGGCAACGGCGCCGCCGGACCCTCCACCCGCGCCATCGTCACTGCCCTCAATCTCCCCGCCGTCTGGACTGACAGCGGCTACGACGTGCGCGAGATGGAGCGCTGTGATGCCGGCATCAGCGAGTGCGACGCGCTGGTCGCCCAGACCGGCAGCGTCCTGGTCACCTCCCGCAGTGCCGGGGGCCGGGCGCTTTCCGTACTGCCCCCGCACCATGTCGTGCTCGCCCGGCGCGATCAATTGCTGGGCGATTTGCCCGCCGCCTTTTCACTCCTTGAGCGGAAATATTCGCAAAGCTACCCCAGCTTCATCGGCTTCATCACCGGCCCCAGCCGCACCGGCGACATCGAGCGCATCCTCGTTCTCGGCGCCCACGGACCCAAAAAATTGACCATTCTTTGCTGGTAACACCCCAAATCCGCCTCTGCCGGTGGAGCTTGCCGCAAATCGCCTTGCTAATCAGCGGCCGGAGCCCTATCCAAAAATTTGCGTTATGAAAAAAATCGAGGCGATCATTAAGCCATTCAAAATGGAGGACGTGAAAGAAGCCCTCTCGGAGATCGGCATCGAGGGGATGACCGTCAGCGAGGTCAAGGGTTTCGGCCGCCAGAAAGGCCACACCGAAATTTATCGCGGCAGCGAGTACACGGTTGATTTTCTGCCGAAGGTAAAATTCGAGATTGTCCTCTCCGACGACCGCGTCCAGCGCGCCGTCGATACGATCGTCAACGCCGCCAAGACCGGCAAAATCGGCGATGGCAAAGTCTTCGTCCTGCCGATTGAGGAAGCGGTCCGCATCCGGACCGAGGAGCACGGCGACAGCGCCATCTAGGCGCACCGTCTCACCCCTAGCTCCCGCTCGCGTGAATCTATTCAATATCCTGATTCTTGCCGTCATTCAGGGCGCGGCAGAGTTGCTCCCGGTTTCCAGCTCCGCCCACGTCATCGTCGCGGAGAAGCTGATGGGGCTCAATCCTTCCAGCCCGGAGATGACGATGCTGCTCGTCATGCTCCACACCGGCACCATGTTTGCTGTGATCGTCTATTTCTGGAAATCCTGGGTGCGCGATTACTTCTCCTCTGCTCTCAGGTTCAAGGATTTCCTGGTCCAGGTCGTCATCGCCACCTTTTGCACGCTCGCCGTCTTCGGCGTCATCAGCGTCGCCGCCAAAAAACTCTTCCTCCACGGCGCCGAGCACGCCGACGTCGAGGATCTCTTCTCCAATCTTCTCCTGATCGGCGGGGCTCTTTTTGCCGCCGGTGTCTTCATCATGTTCGCCGGAATTCGCTCCGAGAGATCGCGTCTCCGCGGCGAGGTTCAATTGCCCCACAGCGCCTGGATCGGCCTCGTGCAAGGCTTCTGCCTCGCATTTCGTGGATTCTCAAGGTCCGGCGGCACCATCTCCGCCGGACTTCTCCTCGGCATCTCCAAGGATAAACTCGAGGAATTCAGCTTCGCGCTGGCCGTCGTCATCACACCCCTTGCAATCGGCAAGGAAGCCCTGCGCTTCCTGAAGGCAAACCAGGCCGCCCCCGTCCACATCCCAATTCTTCACCTGATGACCCCGAGCCTCATCGGCATGGCCTTGAGTTTCGGCTCCGGGCTGCTGGCACTCAAGTGGCTCTCCCGCTGGCTGGAAGGCGGGCAGTGGAAACTCTTCGGTTACTATTGCATCCTGGCCTCCCTGATCGTGCTGATGCTGCACTTCGGCATGGGCCTCTGATCAAAGGCTCGCGTCCCACGCGGCCTTTAGAATCCGCTTCAACGCCCGCGAGTCGTCATTCGCGTTGATCATCATGACGACTCCCTTGTCGGGAGATCCATGCAGCCAGGAATCGAATCCCATGGTGCGGCCTTCATGGCCATATACCCGATTCTTCACGCCGAAGATGAGCAAGCCGAGACCCTGTCCGGGCACCACCGGCGTTGTCATCGCCGCGGCGATGGCCGGTGAAATTACTCCCGCGTGTCCGGCTATCGCGTGTTGCAGCGCAATCACCAGCCTCGCCAAATCCGACGGAGTGCTCCAGAGCCCAGCTGCGGCCATCTCCGGGTAGACATTCCAATCGCCGCGGAAACGCCCCAACTCCCGCATGTGCCCGCATGCAGCCGAGCCATGCCATGCCGCGGGGAGCGGCTGCTCGAAGGTACTGCGCTCCATTTTTAGCGGATCGAGGATCATCTCGCGCATCAGGGTCGGAAACGGCTTCCCCGTCACGTCGATCATCAACTGCTGCAATACCGTGTAGCCGCCGCCGGAATACTTGCGTGAACTTCCTGGCTCGCTCTCCACGCGGATCGGGCTGGTATTCGCGTAGCCCTTGCCATCCAGGATTTCCGTCAATGCCGGGACTGGGCGGCCGCGTGCATAACCAGGAAACCCGTGCACGCTCACTCCACCCCTGTGCGAGAGGATGCGGCGGACCGTCACTTTCTGGTCCTGGGTGAATTCATTCTCCGGCAGCTTCCAACTGGTCAGCATCCCGTTCACATCTTCGTCCAGCGCCAGCACTCCCTTTTCCGCCAGCATCAACGCAGCCAATGCCACGGCCACCTTGCTGATCGACGCTGCCTGGAAAAGTGTCTCCGGGTCGACTGCGGCGCTCTCCCCCGCCGCGACATGACCGTACACCCGGGCCGCGGCAATGCGATGCTCCCGGACAATCGCCAGCGATACGCCGGGGATGCCCTGGACCCGCATCTCCGCGGCCACGCAATCATCCAGATCGTCGTGACCGGCTTGCATGAGGTTTCCTTATCCTTGCTCGTCGCTTAGCAACTTGTACTCCAGGCTGTCCGTCAGCGCCAGCCAGCTTGCCTCGATGATGTTATCCGAGACGCCGACCGTGCCCCAACTGCTCCTGCCATCCGTGGAGACAATGAGCACCCGTGTCCGCGCACCGGTGCCAAGCTGGCCACCGATGATGCGGACCTTGTAATCCTCCAGTTGCACGCAATCGATCTGCGGGTAAAACGGCAGCAGCGCCTTGCGCAGCGCCGCATCGAGCGCGTTCACCGGCCCCTCACCTTCCGCCACGGTGTACTCGTTCACGTCGTTCACACGCAACTTCACCGTCGCCTCACACGTATCGCACGCGCCGGAACCGGAGCGCCGGTAGGTGGTGTGATACTCGAGCAGCTCCCACATCGGGCGGTGATGCTGGAGCACCTTCTGGATCAGCAGCGCCAGCGACGCCTCCGCCGCCTCGAATTCGTATCCCTCGTTCTCGAGGTGTTTCACCTGCTTGAGGATTTCATTCACCTCGGGCGAACCCTTTTTCAAGTCGAACCCGAGCGCCGTCGCCTTTGCCAGGATGTTGCTCTGGCCGGACATGTCGGAGATGACGATGTTCTGCCGGTTGCCAACCAGCGATGGGTCGATGTGCTCGTACGTGCGCGCCAGCTTCTGCACCGCATGGACATGCAGGCCTCCTTTGTGGGTAAAGGCAGCCGAGCCGACAAACGGGGAGCGGATGTCATGCACCACATTGGCCAGCTCATCGACAAAGAGCGACAGCTCGCGGAGCTGGCTCAAATTCGGCGCCACCTCGATCCCCATCTTGAGCTGAAGATTCGGGATGATGGTGACGAGGTTGCAATTGCCGACCCGTTCGCCGTAGCCGTTGATCGTCCCCTGCACCTGAACCGCACCGGCGCGGACACCCGCCAGCGCATTGGCGACGCCCAGTCCGCAGTCGTTGTGCGTATGGATGCCCACCGGCGTGCCCAGTTCCTTGACCACCAGCGCTGTCACGCGCTCGATCTCCTCCGGCAGCGAGCCGCCGTTGGTATCGCACAGCACCACGATGTCGGCCCCTGCATCGCGCGCGGCCTTGACCGTCTGGATCGAGTAATCGGGATCGTCCTTGTAACTGTCAAAAAAATGCTCCGCGTCGTACAGCACCTCGCGCCCATGCTTCTTCAGGTGAGCGACAGTGTCCGCGATCATCTTGAGGTTCTCCTCCAGCGATACCTGGAAGATCTCCGTCACATGCAGCGGCCACGTCTTGCCCACGACGCAAACCGCCGGCGTTCCGGCGTCCAGAAGCAACTGCACCTGCGGATCCTCCTCGACCGCCAGCTTCCCGCGCCGGGTCATGCCAAAGGCCGTGATCCGCGCGTGCTGCCACGTCCGTTTCGCCGCCTCCTGGAAGAAGGCGATATCCTTGGGATTGGAGCCTGGCCAGCCGCCCTCGATGTAATCAATACCAAAGGCATCCAGCTTTTCCGCGACCCGGATCTTGTCCAGGACGGAGAAGGATATGCCTGTGCCCTGGGTGCCGTCCCGGAGCGTGGTATCGTAGATGGTGACTGGTTTGGTCATGAGCGGGGGAGCATATTTAGTGGAAGAAATGCCTGCTTGCAAGGGGGAGTCAGGAACCCACCGGCGGCGCATGCAACGTCACGAACCGCTTTTTGGATTGCCGCGCAGGAGCGAAGCATGGATCAATCCCCACCGGCTCCGAGGCCTCGAAATGTACGCCCTCCTCTACCTCTTCCGGGGTTTCACCCTGATTTGGTACCTTCTTTCGCCCTCCTATCGCCAGAAGACGAATGCCAGGTGGAAGGTAACCCGGCCCTCCAGATTAATCCTCGAAATCGGTACCGGAATCCTCGGCCTGGTCATCTTCGTGGTGCTCGTCACCGCGTTCCTGTGGCACATCCTGGGATTCTAGCGAGCTGTCTCATCCATTTGCCCGACACTTGACCCATCCCTCCTCTGCGGCACAATGCCGCGCAATGTCTGACCCGAATCCCGGCCCCGTCGATTTCGGCGCTTACAAGGCCGTCCGGGACGAGATCGCTCATGAGGACAACCTCGTGGGGACGCGGTTGAGCTGGTTTATGGCCTCGCAGGCTTTCCTCCTCTCCGCATTGGCCATTGCCTACAAGGGCTCCGGTCCCACCCACCCGAGCATCCCCTATCCAAACGTCACGAACGATTTCTTCTTCCCCCTCGTGCCCCTGCTTGCCATCGCAAGCTGCACCCTCATTCTCCTCGGCATCATCGCCGGCGGAGTCGCCCTCCGCCGCTGGCACCGGCTGCTCCAGGTGATGCTCCGCAAGGACCCCACCCTGCCGGCCATCGGCCGCGATGGCTTGATCCTTCAGTTCGGCTGGATCGCGCCACTTGGCCTGCCGATTGTCTTCGGCCTCGCATGGATTTACCTGCTGATCGCCGGGCTCTCCGCGCACTGACCAATGCTGCTCCATCCGGCGGGAAAGAGCGCCGGAAATTTCTCCGTCAGGAAATGCCGGATCGCATCGCGGAACGCCTCGGGCCGGAAGCGCTCCGCATTCGTCCGGCACGCCGCCGCGGAAAAACTCCGCCTCTCAAAATCCTCCACGCACGCTGCCAGGCTCTCCGGCGTCTGCTCGTCAAAGAACAACCCCGTTTTCCCTTCCACCACCGTCTCCAGCGCCCCGCCGCGCCTGAAGGCAATCACCGGCCGCCCCGCCGCCTGCGCCTCCACCGCCGTAATCCCAAAATCCTCGATCTGCGGATAGATAAATGCCCGACACCGCTCGAACCGGTCCTTGAGCACCGAAAACGGCTGCCTGCCCAGAAACTCGATATTCGACCCCGAGCGCGCCCGCAACGCCGCCCCCTCAGGTCCATCGCCCAGCACCACCAGCCGTTTGCCCATCTGCTTAAAGGCGTCGATGGCCAGGTCCACCCGCTTGTACGCCACCAGCTCCGTCACGATCAGGTAGAAATCCTCCGCCTCACGCGTGGGATCGAACGCATCGACGTCCACCGGCGGATAGATCACCTCCGATTCCCGCTCATACGACGCCTTGATCCGCTGCTGGACGAAACGCGAATTCGCGATGAAATGCGTCACCCGGTCCGCCCCCGCCCGGTCAAACGCCCGGATTCGCGGCGTCACGGCCTTGAAGAGCGCCCGCCCCATCGGCCCCAGCCCGCCGGTCTGCCGCAAATAGGTCTCCTGCATCTCCCACAGATACCGCGGCGGCGAGTGGCAGTAGCAGACATGGGGCGTATCCGCGCCAAAAGAGAGCCCCTTGATGACGCTCGCATCCGTGCTGAAGAGGAAATCGGCCCCGGGGTCCACGCGCAGATTCGCGACCGCCATCGGGAAAAACGGCAGCAGCGACTTGTACCTGCGCTGACCCTGCGGCACCCGCTGCAGCCATGATTCATGGATCGGATGCGACCGCAGCCCCTCGCTCAGGTTCTCCCGGTTGGAAACCAGCGTATGGATCGGAGCGTCGGGAAAGAGGAAGCAGAGTTGCTCCAGCACCTTCTCCCCACCCCGCATCCCCACCAGCCAGTGGTGTGCCAGTTCGATACGGGGGTGGTCGGACATGATCGTAGGCAGATGTCTTACAGACCACCGCTCCACGCAAACCTTTTCCGTTGCGACAGGCATGTTCGGGTCAGGTTTTTGCCACTCCGCCGTGGTATTTGACAATTCGCACCTCCTCGATGGTCACCAGCCCATCCTTCACCACCTCGTCCAGGAATGGCAGAAACCCGGCGATCTTCTCCGGCGTATCGACGATTTCGATCAGGATCGGCAGGTCCATGGAGAGCCGCAGGATCTTCGCCGTATGCAGATGGCTGCTCGCCCCAAAACCCATCGACCCCCGGAATACCGTCGCCCCCGCGAGCCCGATCTCGCGGGCCTTCAGCACGATCGCCTCGTGGAGCGGCTGGTGATGAAAGCGGTCGCTTTCGCCGATATAGACGCGGAGGAGTTGGGCGGAAGCGGGGAGGACGTTCATGGGGGGAGTTGGTTACAAGCCGCGGTTCAAGGTTTCACCGGCCAGGAAGCCGAGCCACGCTCCCAGCAGACAAAGGCCGACCGACAGCCCGATATTCAAGCCAGCATACCCCCATTGACCCTCTCTTGCGAGGTTGAGAGTTTGCAGGCTGAATGAGGAAAACGTCGTGTACCCGCCGCAGATGCCGATCATAAAAAACTGCCGCGCCACCGGCGGCGCCACCATCCGCTCTCCCGGCCCCGTCAGCGTGGCAAAGAAAGCGATCACAAACGACCCGGTCACATTGATCACCAGGGTCCCCGTCGGGAATCGCTCCCCGTACGCCTGCGCCACAATCCCCGATAGCCAGAACCGCAGGATCGTCCCGAGGAATCCCCCGGTGCCGACACACAAATAGATCCACAGGTTGCGCAGCATGGCTTGCTTATCAAACCCAACGCGTAATCGGATTTCCAGCGCCATCCTTGAATTTTCGCGCGATCAGCGCATAGCAATCCACCAGCGCCCAAATGCTCGGGATGCCCACCAGCAGCCATGGCAGCGGGTGCATCGGGTGATCCTGCATCCAGTCCATCATCTGATCCGCCGTCTGCAGGTTCTCGATTCCCACCGTATCCCGCCGCAGCATCACCGCGCCGGGAATGAACAGTGCCATCAGCACCACCGCCGTAAGCGGCCGCCCCACATAGAAGCGGTGCAGGCCCAGGAAACCAACGGACGCCGCCAGGATGAATGCCGGCAGGATCCGCTTCTTGCTCATTTCGCGATCAATACGCGGCCTGCGCGCCGCCGATATTTTTCTTCTGGATCCACGGCATCAAGCCCCGGAGGCGGCTGCCCACCTTCTCGATCGGATGCGCCTCGCCAGCCTTCAGCAGCTTGGTATAACGCTTCCGGCCGGTCTTGGTTTCCTTGATCCAATCCTTCGCGAACTTCCCGTTCTGGATCTCCTTCAGCGCGACCTTCATCCGCTTCTTGACCGTCTTGTCCACGATCTTCGGGCCCACGGAGACATCGCCCCACTTGGCCGTCTCGGATATGGAAAACCGCATCCCGCTGATGCCCGCCTCGTTGATCAGATCGACGATCAGCTTCAGCTCATGGAGACATTCAAAGTACGCCATCTCCGGCTGGTAACCGGCATCCACCAGCGTCTCGTACCCGGCCTGGATCAGCGCCGATACGCCGCCGCAGAGCACCGTCTGCTCGCCAAAGAGATCGGTCTCCGTCTCTTCCTTGAAAGTCGTCTCGATGACCCCGCCGCGCGTCCCGCCGATTCCCTTCGCCCATGCCAGCGCCGTCTTGCGCGCCTTCTTGCTCGGGTTCTGGTAGATCGCGATCAGCGCCGGCACACCCTTCCCCTCGGTAAATTGCCGCCGCACGATATGTCCGGGGCCCTTGGGCGCCACCATGATCACATCCACATTCTTCGGCGGGACCACCGTCTTGAAGTGGATCGCAAACCCGTGCGAGAAGAGCAGCGTCTTCCCCTTCGTCAGGTTCGGCTCGATGTCCTTCTCATACACCTCCGCGATCCTCGTATCCGGCACCGCGACAAAGATCACGTCGCCCCGCTTTACCGCCTCTGCCGTATCCACAACCTCAAATCCCTTCTCCGCCGCCACCGCGCGGGACTTGCTGCCGGGGTAAAGGCCAATAATCACCTTCACACCGCTGTCCTTCAGATTGAGGGCATGGGCGTGACCCTGGGACCCGAAGCCGATAATGGCTGCCGTTTTGTCCTTGAGCGGGTCGAGGGTTGCGTCTTTGTCGGTATAAATCTTGGCTGCCATATATTTGTTAAAAAAAGGGGGTGTAAAAGTAAGGGAGGGGCTCTGGGATGGGAAAGCTTTTTTCTGGGGACGGACCCGCGACTGGCGGGCTACTTTTTACGGGCCAGCGCCACGCGGCCGGTCCGCGTCAGGTCGCGCACGCCGAAGGGCTCCATCAGCATGAGAAACTTGTCGATCTTGCTCTCATCGCCGGTGATCTCGATCGACACATTGCGATGCTGCACATCGATGATTTTTGCCCGGAAGATGTCGCAAATCTGCATGATCTCCGCCCGCGACCCAGGATCCACGCTTACCCGGACCAGCAACAGCTCGCGGTCGACATATTCGCCTTCGCGGAAATCCTGGATCTCGATGACCTCCACCAGCTTGTTCAGTTGCTTGACCACCTGGTCCAGCACCGTGTCATCCCCGCGGACCACGATGGTCATGCGGGAAGTGCCGGCATCCAGGGTAGGAGCCACGTTGAGCGTGTCGATATTGAACCCCCGCCCGCTGAACATGCCGGCGATGCGGGTGAGCACGCCAAATTTATTTTCGACGAGCACGGAGATGGTATGACGCATGGGAAAAGGGGGCCGATGTTCGCCGAATTGCAGCAGAGGTCAATGGGAAAAAGAAACGCGCACAAAGCCCGCGGATGCCCCTCCCCCCTACATCGGCACCACCCGATACCCGAACTGATTAAAAAACCACGCATGCTGATTCTGCACCTGAATCACCGCCTCCTTCCCCAGCACCGTCAGATAATCATTCTGAAACGCCTCAACCTTCGGGCGGATATCGTGCAACCCCGGAATCCCAAACACCTCATCATCTTCATGCGTCACCTGCGCCACCTGCGCAAAGTCATGCTCATACCCCGGCACCCCCAGATACCCATACACCTCTTGCAAAGCCTGCGCCGGATTCGTCGTCAAATCTTCAAAGCGCAAAAACAACATCTTCTTATACCACCCCCGCTGATGGATCTCCAGCAGCCGGTCCAGCGCCAGCCCCACCGGCGGCGTTTGCAAATGAATCATCGCCCGCTTGAACGTCGTCGTCCCGCTCACATTCTGATGATTCTCAATCGGCCGGTTCCTGTCCGGATTCTGCCGAAACTTCTTCTCCATCGAAGCCAGAATCTGCCGCAGATCCCGCACCATGCAGACAATCTTAGGCTCCTCATCAAAGATCATACTCAGTAAGTCAAAGTGAACTCCCCACCCTCGCGACTTATCCATCACATACCGCTTATCCGTCAAAGCCGCGCAATAAGCCTCCATCCCCGCCCGGCTAAAAGCCAGAAACGCCTTCCGCATCAGCGCCCCATCCTGCGCCTTGAACTCCGCATTGTTAGTATAACTAAGCCGCGCCCCAAAAATCAGCTCAAGCAACCCCGAAGTCGGAGTAACATAAAAATCCGGATTCTGAGCCAGGATATTCTGCAACAGCGTCGACCCGGCTCGCGGCATCGAACTCTGGTAAAAGATTTTTGGTACCATCGGTAATTGACTCAAGATGAACGCAATGGACCCGGAAGAGAAAGAGAAAAGAAAGAAACAGGAAGCAAAATACGTACTATTACGGAGATGTACCGGAAGACATGCAATCGAATGGCTCATATAAGCCGTTCAATGCCAATTTTTGCAAATATGTCTGTACTCCGGACGAGCAAAATGTCATCTCTGGAGAAGCTGAATACGGCAATGTGAAGGCGATCTTAAAAAGGTCCGGCCTCGGCTGGATCGGGCTTGCGTGGAGCCTGCTTATGGGCGGAATGGTTTCCGGTCAGACAACGGTCTTGTCCCCGCAGACTTCTGGATCGTCCTCGATGCTCGCGACATATCAGCAGGGGCAATTTGCACTGGCTCGCGAGTATCGAAATCTTATTTCCCAAGGCGCCACTCCCCAGCAGTTGCAAGCGTGGCAACAGCAAAATGCCACCCAGTTGCAGGCGCAGCAGCGGATGGCACAGACGCTTTATCGGGTATTCGCCGCCTCATCTGTGCTTACGATACCAATCAAGAAACGGTTTCCAGTCACGCCAGGAGACAGGCCCTGCTTCCGTCATTTCCGATATCCGACCACTCCTAAAGGTAA
>Ga0302319_10000315_pt1 | contig 106428 bp, 103 predicted proteins | sample Bog_T0_2_FD_203319 | JGI IMG/M metagenome (GOLD analysis project Ga0302319, IMG submission 203319) | Peat permafrost microbial communities from Stordalen Mire near Abisko, Sweden - Bog_T0_2 | ecosystem: Environmental > Terrestrial > Soil > Wetlands > Peat | place: Sweden: Abisko, Stordalen...
ACGAAGCCGAACACTTACACGACAATCGGAAAACCAGCGTCGCTTCGCTCCGATCGGCGTTCGGCTTCATCCCGGAATCGCGTTCACCTTCCCTCCGGAACGGCGTTCACTTTCAGCGGAATCCGCACAAGGGACGGCGCGGTTCGCCGAACTCCGCAAATGGGGAGTGGGCAGAGATCTCGCTGCGCAATCAGCGGGGAGTGCTCATGGACCGTGGCGGACTCACCGGGACTCCAAATTGCCCTGTCGGCTTCTGGCAGTTCTCAGATAGCCCCACAGTTGGGCTATTGCACGAACGCCTCACGCGTAGGCTGCCAGATTAAATCCACGGGCCGCTGCGAGGCGGAATAATTGCAAAACCATCCTCATCTGCGTCTTTATGCTCCCGCGCTGGTTTAGTTTGAAAACTGACATTGTGAATCGGACACCGATACCAGCCATCTTTCATCTAAGCCACGGGCACTGCTCGTTTGCTTGTCACCCCAGCACGTCGAAAACAGTACGCTCCGTAGGGGGCGTTCACAGCGAAGTCCTCAGGATCGCCCCCGTCCCGCCATTGACGCGCGCGGTTACCGGGCGCATACTCTGACAGAAGGGGCTCCGAAATTATGAAGGACTGGCTCATCCTGACCCTGGGCATCGGCCTCTCGATTCCTGCGTCAGCTCAATCCGTTGTTTCGACGCACTCCGGCGTGGTCTATTTCTTTGAGGGTTCCGTCCTTCTGGGAGATGAACATCTTGAACAACGGTTCGGCAGGTTTCCGGAAATTGCCGAAGGGCGCGAACTGCATACTGAACAGGGCCGGGCGGAAGTGCTGCTCACTCCCGGGGCTTTTCTCCGCATCGGGGAGAACAGCACGGTTCGGATGGTGTCGAACAAACTCAATGACACGCAGATCGAGCTGGTGTCAGGATCCGCCATTCTGGAATCGACGGAAAAGGGTGCTCCGGTTCGCCTGATTCGGGACAAGTGGCAGGTACGGATTCCGGAATCGGGCGTTTATCGGATCGATTCCCAACCCGCGCAACTGGAAGTTTATAAGGGCTCGATCGAAGTGGGTGAAGGTGAGAAGACTGATCGTGTGACTGTCCGGGAGGGGGAGACGCTTCCTTTGACGGCGGTTCTGGTCCCCGAACCGGCGAAAGTGTTTGCGGGCGACGAATTCAGGGGCTGGGCCATGAACCGTAGTCAGGCCGTTTCGGCGGATAACGCCACGGCTGCAGGTATTGTGGACGATCCGAGTCAGATGGAGAATTCGGGCATGGCGGGCGCCGGAGGATTGAGCTATTTTCCGATCACTGGAATTCCGGCTCTTGGCTATTATCCCTATGGTGTGAGTTTCTGGAGCCCTTATCAATCGAGCTTAAGCTCCGTGTATTTTCCTCCTGTTTACTACCCGGCTATCGGAATGACGGTTGTGCGATGGCCGACTGCGATTCGCCCCTATTCGGCTTACCCCAGAATCGGCTCCAGTCTGGTGCGTCCTGGCGGCGTTACATCGACGTTCGTTCCTTACCGGCCGGCGGTAAGGCCTGTAACACCATCCTCACCGGTGCGCGGGGTAATGCGGGGCGGCGCCGGTCATCGTTAGAGTGAATTGTCAAACGGGACTATGGGGCGGGCGCGTAGTAACCTAGCCTCCAGCGCAATTTCAGGTTAGGAAGGCCCTCCGGCTCGGTCACTTTCAATTCCACCTTGCGGTACTTTCCATCCTTACTCTGATTCTGCGGGGTATATTCGAGCACGTATTGATTGCGGAGTTCGATGCCGATGCGGGCGGCGACGCTGGGAAGATCGCTGGCGTTCGAAGCGGCAAAGGCGCGGCCGCCGGTTTGCTCGGCCAGTTGGGAGAGCAGACGAGGGCCGGATACCTCCTCTTTGGGTAAACCGGGGATGTTGGCTAATCCCGGGATTATGATCGAGTCGAAAACACCCATGGCATAGATCTGCACGTCGGCCTCGCGGACGAGGTTCTGGATCTGGGCAGCGGAATAGTGGCTATTGTTATCGCCGCCGTCGGAGATAATGACGATCGCTTTGCGCGGGTTCTTCGCTTTCTTCATTTCGCGCAGGGCCATTTCGGAGGCATCGAGCATTGCGGTGAGTCCACCTGGCTGCAGGGAATTCAGTTGGTTTTCGATTTCCTTTGTGTCGCTGGTGAAGCCGGCAGAAAGGTTGGCCTTGTCGCCGAACTCTATGAGAAAGGCTTCGTCCTGGGGGTTCAGGGTTTTCAGGAACTGAACCGCGGCCTGGCGGGAGATTCGCAGCTTGGTATCCATACTGCCGCTGATATCGAACACGAGGCCGATGGACAGGGGCGCATCCTCACCGGAGAGTCGAGCGATCTTTTGTTCGACGCCGTCTTCGAAAAGATGGAAATCCTCTTTATGCAGGCCGAGAACGAAACGGTTGGAGCGATCGGAGACGGTGGCCGGAATGAGGACGAGAGTGGTTTCGGCGTTGAAGAGCGCGGTGGATGGCTCGGCAGCGGTCTGGGCTGCAGCCTGATAAGGCGAGGCGAGCAGAGCCGCCGCTAAAACGGTGAGAGAGCCAACTGCGCGAAGCCTCATGCGACCTCCCGAGTAAGACAGAGTTTATCAGGCGCTGCGGAGGTCACGGTTTCGTGTGCTGGATAATTGGGGAGAGAATTTCTCAACATGTCACGTTTACTGTTCTTCCTGATGTTGTCGTGTTCGCTGTTTGCACAAGCGCCGGCCGGTCCGCAGGGTCGCGGCGGGCGGGGAGCGGGTGGCCCTCCGGTGCGCACGATTACAGAGATCCGCGATGGTCTGTATAAGGTTCAGAGTGGCGCAGGCGTTGCCGCCGTAACGGTTTTTCTGGTGACGACAGACGGCATCATTCTGGCTGACCCATTGAGTCCGGAGTTCGCGGCCTGGCTAAAAGGAGAATTGGCCCAGCGCTTTCCCGGCAAGCCCGTGAAGTACGTGCTCTACAGTCATTACCACTGGGATCACGCACGCGGAGGCGGTATGTTTGCTGACACCGCGAAGTTCATTGCTCACGAAAACATGCGGAAAAATCTGACACTGTCGCTGCGCGAGGCTCCTCCTCCGGGAGATACGGCGGATCTGGATGGTGACAATCGCTTGTCCCGATCCGAAGCAAAGACGGGCACCCTCGCCAACTTCGATCGCTTCGATGGCGATGGCGACGGATTCCTGACTCCGGGCGAGATCAACGCCGATATCCGTCCTCCCGATATCGTCTTTTCGTCGGACACTTACACGGTGACGCTGGGCGGCAAGCACGTCGAAATGATCTGGGCGAAGAATCGGCACTCGAACGATCTGACGGACATGTACTTTCCCGAAGAGCGCACGTTATTCGCGGGGGATTACATCTGGATCAACCGGATGTGCTGCAACTTCGAGTTCGATCGTCGACCGATAGCGCAGTGGATCGCGTCGATCAAGTCGCTTGAGACGCTCGATTTCGATGTTCTGGTCAATAGTCACTACGAGTCGGGGACGAAGGCTGATTTGATTGCGTACCGGGAGTGGCTGGAAGATCTTCAGGCGGCGGTATCAGCCGGAATTAAGCAGGGTAAGACGGTGGAGGAGTTGCAGAAAACCATTCGGCTCGACAAGTACAAGTCGTGGGTGGGATATGACCAGCAGTTACCTGGGATCATTGCGTCAGCCTACGCCAATCTGACGAAGTATCCGCCGCGTTGACACACTGGCCACGGGCTGCGCGCTATTTTGCGGCTTTGAGCTTGATTTCCGCGGTATCGCCCTTTATTTCGATCTTCGTACCGAAGGGCTTCGAGGCGTCGGCCAGACGCTGGAGTATGTAACCTGCTCTGGCGCCTGTTACCGGTGCGGGCAGGCCGCGCGTGTCGAGGAATTGGTTGTTGGCGTACTCGTTATGAACATCGGGCTGGCCCTCGCCCAGGTTATTCATGGCGATCGGCCGGAAGGAAATCGATTGCAATTCTTTTCCCCGAAACTCGACAGACGCGATGGCGCTCTCCCAGTTCATGGGTTCATCGATATATGTCAGGGTTGGTGGAACGTTGTAAATGAAGTTGCCCAGATCGTAGAAGATGGGGCGGCCGTGATAAATTTCAACGCCGTGCAGCAGCGGCGCGCCATGCATCACGACGATGTCGGCGCCGGCGTCTATTTCTGCATGGGTCCACTTGATGAGCCAGGCATTCGGGGCGAGCCGCTCGGGCATGCCTTCCGTGAAAATCGTTGAGAAGGCACGATTCCCGAAGACATGGTTGTGCTGGTAGACGATTACGAGGTCGGCATGCTGGTGAGCGTCGCGGATGCTTTGCAGGATGCGATCCGAATCCACTTTGTTCGGTGTATTTTCGGGTGCACCCGGAAGATCGCCCGTGGACTCATTTTCCTTGTCGCCGGCTTCGATGCGGAGTTCGTTCACCCCGGGCCGATCGGCAGTAGCGCTGCCTCCCGGCGTAATCAGGCCTGACGCGCTGGCGATCAGGGCCACGGTGCCCTTCGGGGTGTGCAGATAACCGGGTGCTGCCGCTTCGGCCAGGTTTTTGCCTATTCCGGCATGAACGATTTTGCGGCTGTCGTTTTCACGGAGAGTGTTCTCGATCCCTGTCGCTCTCAGATCGAAGGCATGATTACCGGAAAGGGGCAACAGATTAAAGCCGAAAGTTGTGAGCGCATCGAGCGCTTCCGGGGGCGTGAGGAATCCTCTGCCTTCGTGGATCGTCTGGCCCGGTTCGGCGACGGCGCCTTCGAAGTTGGTGAGGACCACATCGCCTTTGAGCAAGCCCTGGATCACCGGCACGGCGGCGGGTGCGGTGGCACGGATGTCGGAGCGGATCATCGATTGCCCTGCCAGGGTAATCGTTATGGACCCGGCTGGCTGCGGGCTCTGGGCAAACGCGACGGTACACGCGAATGCGATGAGAACCGCAAGGCGGGCGCCCGCTGTCAGGAACTGACTCGTCTCCATAACCTGGTGCAATTTCCTTCCGACTTCGGCACGCACGCCGACCCCATGGCCCGCGTGCGTACTGAAGGACTCTTAATTATGCGAGCGCTTTTCCGTAGAGCACGAGCAATCGGCTCCACGCCTTCTCGGCCATGGGCTCGTTGTAGACACCCGAATCCGGAGGGCACCAGCCATGGGCGGAGCCTGCGTAGACTTCGATCTCCGCGGGCAAATTGGCTTTGGCGAAAGTTTCTTTCAGCGCGACCTTGTCGTTGGGCGCGCGCATATCGTCATTGGCGGCGATCGCGATGAGGAATTGCGCCTTGCTCTGTGCCGCCTCAAGATGGGGACTGTTCGGCATGTCGGTGACGAGCCCGCCGCCATGGAATGTGGCAACGGCGCCGATACGCCCGGGCATAGCGGCAGCGGTACGGAACGCCATGGGTCCGCCCATGCAGTAGCCCTGGGTGCCGATCTTGCGATTTTTGGCTACGGACGGCTGCGTGTCCAGCCACGCAACAAAAGCCTTGGCATCCGTCATTTGCGTTTTTTCATTGAGGCTTCCTGCGAGCGGCAGGAGCTGCGGAATCGGGGTGGCGGCGCCGGCGTCCGCGGTGGGGGCTTTTTTGGTTCGATAGAACGGATTTACCACGAGCACCGAATAGCCCGATTCGGCGAGACGTTTTCCCATCTGCCGAAATGCCGGCCGCAGTCCGAAGATGTCCGGCCAGACGAGAACGCCGGGGGCGGCGCCGGTCGCCGGATGCACGAAATAGCAGTCCGCTGTGCCGTCCGGTGTGGTGATGGTTACTTCGGATTCGGTGACGGTGGCCGCATTCGCCACCCGGGGCAGCAGCATGGCGATGCCTGCGCCTAACATCATGCCGAATTGCTTTCGCGTCACTAAACCCTGGGCTTCAAATTCGAGCCGGTCTTTTTCAAAATGATCCTGATCACACATATTGACTCCTTGTCGACGAGTGTTGCGCGGCGAGACCGCACGGGTAGGCAATATTTTATATCCTCGCAATCCTCCGTGGCGCGTGGACTTGAGATCCCGGCGGGACTTCAGGATCGTTTGCGCAATACCCAGGTGGTCATCGAGCGCTGATTTTGCACCACGGTGGTCTTCAAAGGATCTAAGAGGTCGGCGCCAAGACGTTCCGCCGATTGAAGCAGAAGTGCCTCGTCAACGAGGTAGCGCACGGAGCCGTCAGGCAGGAGATGGCGGCGTCCGGAAACCGGCTGGATCAGGTGTCCGATTCCGATAGACGATGCGAGACGGCAGAAGAACAGGCCGCCGGGTTTGAGCTTGCGCCAGGAGCCGTTCAGCATGGCTTCGAACTGCTCATCAGAGGAAGCGAAGTGAAGGATAGCGCTGCTGATCACGAGATCGGCAAAGGCATCGGGAAACGACATCGCTTCGACGGGATCGAGGCGGAAGTTATCGGCGGGCAGGTCGGGTGCTAACGAGGCAGCGAGGCGGCGGACAGCGGCGACGGCTTGCAGGTCGGAATCGGCTCCGTACACTTCATAGTTTTCGTTGTGGATGTTGCGGAGGAAGTAGACCAGATTGCGTCCGGAGCCGCAGCCTGCATCGAGGATGCGAGAGCCGGGGGTAATGCGGCCGCGCAGGATCTGATCGAAGAGGTAAATATCGATGGGGCCGAATTGTTCGCGGGGGCTGAGGGGCTGTGCCATAGGTTACGACGTTAGTCTACGGTCACGACGATCAGTGATGCGTCGTCATGAAAGTTGCCGTTGCAGAAACGGGAGACATCTTCAATGATGCAGGTGCGGATGCCGTGCGCACCCAGGCTGCGTGATGATTTCGCGGACTCGGTGACGCGTTCGGCGCCGAATTGTTTTTCCACGCTTTCGTCATTTATGCCGGCTTCCGTGACGCCATCAGTGGTTAACAGGACGCAGTCGCCGGACTGCAAGGTGAACAGGCGATCTTCAAAAAGTGCGCCCGGGAAAAGACCGAGGACGGTGCTGCCTTCGGTCAACTCGATCGCGGAATCACCTCTCAAGACGATGGGTGCGCAATGGCCGGCATTTTCGAAGCGGAGTGTCATTGTCTCGCTGTCGATGATGCCGAAGAACAGGGTGACGAACTTTCCCGGCGCGATGCTGGAGCAGAGAACCTCATTGATTTTGGTGCAGAGTGCGCCGGGTCCTCGGGTATCCGGGGCGAAGGCGCGCACGATGGCTTGCAGGTTGGCCATCAGGAGTGCCGCGGTGATGCCTTTGCCGGAGACGTCGGCGAGGCAGACGCCGATTTGTCCGGGGGCGAGAGTCAGCACATCGAAATAGTCTCCGCCGACGGATTGCGCGGGCTGCCAGGCGCAGGAAATCTGGAAGCCCTTCAACTGGGGGATTTCGCGGGGTAGCAAGTGAGCCTGGATTTCGTGCGCGGCTTTGAGCTCGGCTTCCTGGGTACGGAGCTGGATCTGGCCCAGAGTGACCTGGTTTTCGAGCTCGCGGTTGCGCGCTTCGAGATTAGCCCGGTTTTTGGCGGCAACGTAGAACGACACGGTGGTAATAGCCGCGACGAATGTGCCGACCCGCATGTCATCCCAACTTATGGGCAGCACGCTGGCGGCTCCGCGCGACGCCATAAGTTTCCAGAGCACGCTGGACAGGACACTGCTCACGGCGCCTACCGGAATCAGAACGGCGAGATAGGCGAGGCAATCCCAGGGGAAGACCTTGCGCTCATAAAAGGGCGAAGTAATGCGCCTTGCGAGGGCGAGGGAGTTGCCGATGATGAGGGCGAAAAACAGAGCCTGGCGTGGCTGCGCGCTGCCCAGAATCAGCCAGTACATGCCTGAGACGGCCAGAGCAATGGCTGCGAGGACGAGCTGATATTGCCAGAAGGTGTATCCGAAAAATGCCTTGATTTTAGTGGCGTGAGTCATTCGGCGGTTACCTGATAATCGCGCATGCGCTGTGTGCGAGTTATACTTTGAAGGTTTCGAAAGGATCGAATGAGCGCCAAAATCAATACACGGCAGGTCGACGGTATTACGGTTATCGACATTTCAGGGCGTATTACGCTCGGCGACGGTTCGAGCGATCTGCGCGATGCAGTGAAAGGCCAGATTGCCGAGGGACATAAACAGATCCTTATCAATCTCAGCGATGTGTCTTACATCGATAGCGCCGGGATCGGTGAATTGATTGCGGCGTACACCTCAGCGACTCATCAGGGCGGCACGGTGAAACTGCTGGGCCTGACGAAGCGCGTTCAGGATTTATTGCAGATCACGAAACTGTACACAGTGTTCGACATTCACGAAGACGAAGCGCACGCGCTGAAGAGCTTCTGATTCGAACGGCTGTCAGCCGTTCTGTACGAGTACAAACGTAATATCGTCCGTCTGGCTGGCGCCCAGGGTGAAGCGGTCCAACTCCGCGAGCAGGCTCGATTCCAGAGCCTCGATTCCCTGTGCGCCGGCCAATCGGATCAGCCCTAGCAGGCGCTCTTCGCCGAACTCTTCTCCGTTCACATTCTCCGCTTCGGTGAGGCCGTCCGAATAAACGACAAGGATGTCGCGCGGATTTAATTGCAGCGGCGAGCAGGAGTAAGACGCGAAAGGAAACATGCCGAGTGGGATGCCGGCCGAAGCGAGTTCGTCGACGTGCCCAGCAGCCCCGCGGTAGAGATAAGCCGAGTTGTGGCCCGCGCTGATGAATTGGCCCTTGCCTGTCTCGTCAATCTGAAACAGGAACAAAGTGACGAAGCGGTTGACCGGGGTCTTTTCGCAGAGCAACTTGTTGACCGCGTTCAGGACCATATCGGGCAGGGGACAGGAACGGAATTCCATGTTGAGCGCGCCCAGAGTCAGTGAACTGAGCAGGGCCGCGGGAATACCTTTGCCGGAGACGTCGGCCAGAACACCGGTGAGGCCATGGCCGGTGGAAATGAAGTCGTAGAAATCGCCGCCGAGTTGGCGGGTGGGACGGCAGAAGGCGCGCAACAGGAAAGGCTCGAACTGCGGCAAAGAGTGCGGCAGCAGGTTGCGCTGAGTTTCTTCCGCGATGGCTAGTTCCTGTTCAATGCGTTTGCGCTCGCCGAGCGCGACCACCATCTCCAGTTTTTCGAGGACGTGCCCGGCTTCACCCGCGAGACGCGTGAGCAGTTTCTCATCGAGGCCGGAGAGCGCGTGCATGTGCTTGTGGCTATCGAGGTAGAGGATGCCCATGATGGCGGGCGAATCGCTGTCCTGCGACATGGCTTCGAGCGGCAGACAAGCGACGGCGCGCAGATTCATGGCGACGATGCTTTCGCTGGCCGCGAGATCGCCGTGGATGCCCTGCGTCATGAAGACGGGCGGGCCGCCGCGGGTGACGCGGTCGACCACCGTACCGCTGGTACGGAAGTCAGCGGCTGCCAGCGAGTTGCCGTAATAATCGAGACCGACCGCGAATTCGAAACCGGTGGGCTGTTTCTTGAGGATGAAGCCGCGTTCGGCGCCGCTGATCTGCAGGGCCGACTTCACGATGTGATTGAATGTGCGGTCGGCGGAGAAGGCCTTGCCGAAGTAGTAGTGGAAGTCGAGCAGGCAGGAGATCTTTTCAAGCTCGGTGTGGCCTTCGGTTTCATCCGGCAGGACTCGGGCGAGGCGTTGCACGGATTGTTCGAGGCCGGCGCCTTCCCAAAGAGTGTTGGACGTGGAGGTTTCAGGCGAATCTTCGGTGAGGAAGCGAAACTCGACGCCGTCGGGGCCGAGGCGGATTCGGTCATGCGGCTTGAGCTGCTGGCGGTCGACGCGCTTCTCGTTTACGAAAGTCCCATGGGAACTTTGCAGATCGATGACAAACCAGGCGTCCCCTTCGCGCACGAAGCGGGCGTGGCGCCGTGAGACCAGGCGGTGAGAGAGGACGATATCGGCTTCCGCGAGACGGCCGATAAGGATTTCAGGCGAAGCGAGAGAGAGAACTTCGGGATGCTGCGGAATTTCAGCCCATTCGAGGCGTGGTGCTGAGGGGGCGGGCACGGTAACGATAAGGTATCATTTTCGGACTTAGAACCGTAAGTTTGGCCACACCGTAACGGCGCCGCCGTTGACACGGATTCCGTGCGCACGTAATATTTTTATATGAATGTAACGCTGTCCGTGGACGACGAAGTCATTCGCCAGGCACGCCGGCATGCTGAAGCCCTGGGGACCAGTGTGAACCAACTGGTGCGGGAGTATCTGGCGTCACTGGCCGGAAAGACCGATTCCGAGGCCGACGCCCTGGAATTTGAGCGTCTCTCTCGTCTGGCGCAGGGGAATCGCCAGGGGTGGAAATTCAACCGCGAAGAACTGCATGAACGGGCATGAAAGGTCTCTCGTTCTTCGACACCAACGTCATCGCTTATGCCGATGATTCGAGTTCACCCGCAAAGCAGGCCGCCGCGATAGAGCTGATCGGTCGGCATCAAAGGGACAACTCGCTCGTCATTTCGCTCCAGGTGCTTCAGGAATATTTCGTTACAGCCACGCGGAAGCTGAGCGTCGACCCAGCCATCGCGCAGAGCAAGGTCGAAATCCTGGCCCGCAGCCGCGTAGTACGTTTCGCGGAACAGGACGTGATTGCCGCCATCGAACTGCACCGGTTAAGCCGGATCTCGTTTTGGGATGCCATGATCGTACACGCCGCGCGCTCGGCGAACGCCAGCGTCATCTATAGCGAAGACCTGTCTCACGGGGCTTATCTCGCGGGCGTTCCCGTGCGGAATCCTTTCGCGGGAATTTAGGGCGAAATTCCGCTACAATTATTCAACTCCGTACATTTTCAATGGCCGCCTCCGCTCCTATTCGTCTCGGGCCGTATGAGATGGTCTCGCGCCTCGGCAAAGGGGGGATGGGTGAAGTGTGGCGAGCGCGTGATCCGCGGCTGAATCGGGAAGTCGCGATCAAGGTTTCTGCCCAGCAGTTTACAGATCGCTTCGAGCGTGAAGCCCATGCCATCGCGGTCCTGAATCATCCGAATATCTGCACGCTCTTCGACGTCGGGCCGAATTACCTGGTGATGGAGTTGATCGAAGGGCCAACTCTGGCGGAGAGGATTGCCCAGGGTCGGGTGCCGCTCGAAGAAGCGCTCGGTATAGCACGGCAGATTGCCGATGCGCTGGAAGCGGCGCACGAAAAGGGCATCGTACATCGCGATTTAAAGCCGGCGAATATCAAGATCCGGCCGGATGGGTCGGTGAAGGTGCTGGATTTCGGGCTCGCGAAGGCGGGTGGTGAAGAAGCTCCGGTCACGGCGGATTCACCGACGATCATGTCGATACCGGGCATGATTCTCGGGACTGCGGGCTACATGGCGCCGGAACAGGCGCGCGGGCAGACGGTGGATAAGCGGGCGGATATCTGGGCGTTCGGCGTTGTGTTGTACGAGATGGTCTCGGGCGAGCGGCTGTTCGACGGCAAGACCGTCAGCGACACGATAGCGGCCGTGCTGACGAAAGAGCCGGACGCGAATGCGCCGGAGAAAGTGCGCCGGTTGCTGCGGAGGTGTCTCGAGAAGGACCCGAGGAACCGGTTGCGGGATATCGGGGATTGGGCGGAACTGCTCGACCCCGAGGTGTCGGCTGCCGCTCCCTCACGGTCACGGTTCGGTACGGCGGGATGGGTTGCGGCGGGGCTGTTTGCGCTCTCAATGGCTGCGGTTTCTTTCCTCTACCTGCGCGAGAAGCCGGCGCAGGTGCCAGTGGTGCGCGCGGCGATTCTAGCGCCGGAGAACGCTGCCTTCAGCCCGTTTCTTGATGTCGCCGCTCTGCCCGCGGTTTCGCCGGACGGGCAGCGCATCGCCTTCAGCGCCCGGTCGAGTGACGGCAAGGATCGGCTTTGGGTGCGCGCGCTCGATTCCGTGACCGCTCAGCCCCTGGCGGGCACGGAGAATGGATCGGTGCCTTTCTGGTCGCCCGACGGACTCCCTCGGCTTCTTCGCTGGAGGCAAGCTGAACCGGATCGATGCGGCGGGAGGACCAGCGCTCGCCTTCGCCGACGCCGGCGCTTCTCGCGGAGCAAGCTGGAGCGCGCAGGGCGTGGTCGTATTCGCGCCGAGCATTGCCGGGCCGCTGCGCAAAGTTCCCGCTTCGGGCGGAGCGGCCAGCGAAGCCACGAAACTGGCTGCGGGTGAAAACGCGCATCGTTGGCCGTGGTTCCTGCCCGATGGCAAGCATTTCCTGTTTGCGGCTGGGATCGTCGGGATCAATCGTATGTCGATTCGTGTGGGCTCGCTCGATGCGCTCGAAAGCACGAAGCTGCTGGACGCCGACTCAGGCGCGATCTTCTCTTCGGGCTATCTGCTCTACCTGCGGGGCAACACTCTCATGGCCCGGCCGTTCGATGCGCGGCGTCTCGCCCTCTCCGGCGAAGCGCTTCCCGTCGTCGAACACGTGCAGAGCGCCGGGATCTTCTTTCTTGGCGCTTTTTCCGCCTCTGCCACTGGGCTCCTGGCCTATGCGGGAAGTGGAGCAGCGGATTTTGATTTGGCCTGGTTCGATCGCAAGGGAACCCGCCTGGCTGCGCTGGGAGAAGCCGCCCAATTCTTCAGGCTGAACTTTTCACCCGACCGCAGGAGCCTGGCGGTGAGCATCACGGATCAGACGTCGAGCAACATGGACATCTGGACCTATGACGTCGCGCGCGCATCGCGCACGCGTTTCACCTTCGATCCGGCGGTCGAGCTGATTGCGGTCTGGTCGCCCGACGGCAGGACCCTTGTGTTCGGTTCGAGCCGCAAGGGGCATTCCGATCTGTACCGCAAGTCCGCCAACAGCGCGGGAGCGGAAGAGCTGCTCTACGCGGACAATCTCGAAAAATACCCAATGAGCATTTCTCCGGACGGTAGATTCCTGCTCTATCAGGCGCTGGGCGATCCGAAGACCGGCTACGATCTCTGGATACTGCCGGACCCGCTGAACGCGCCCGGCGCTGCCAGACCGTATCCGTTTCTGCGCACGCCCTTCAATGAACAGAACGTCCAGTTCTCGCCCGATGGTCACTGGATCGCGTATCAGTCGGACGAATCGGGCCGCTTTGAAATCTATGCCGCGCCGTTTCCCGGGCCGGGCGGCAAGCGGCAGATTTCAACATCCGGCGGCACGTTGCCCCGCTGGCGCGCGGATGGAAAAGAGCTCTTCTATATGACGCCGGACCAGCGGCTGATGGCGGCGGAAGTAATGATCAAAGGCGGCGAGTTTGAAACCGGCGGAGTACATCCTCTGTTCGGTCCGCTGCCGACTAGCAACGGCTTCCAGTACGACGTGTCCGCCGACGGCCAGCGGATTCTCGCTATCACGCCCAGCAAGACCGCTTCCGCGCCCCTGACCATCGTGCAGAACTGGCCCGCCGGCCTGAAGAAATGATTTTCAGGCCGCGTGACGTTCGTTAAACAAGATGGCCGCTAAAAAACTTCGGTACCTTTTGCTGCCATCCCCCGGCGCAGAAAAGTCTTTGGCAGTTCACCTTCACCCGCCATAGTGAATCGGGCAAAGCGCTCGAACCACATCCCTTCTGGCGCCTCTTCATCCGATTCCAGCCAGTGTTTGAGTTCCGTAAAGTCTTCGATGGCGATTCGTCCGTCCCGAAAGCGTTCCAGAAGATGTTTCATGATCCCGGCCGGAGGAGGCCTGCGGACCTTAGGCATCCTCGAACTGCTTATGAAAAACGACCCGCTCGATCTGTTCGGACAAAAGGCGTATCTCGGACAAATCGGTGGCGACACGAAGGCGCATCAGAAGCTCTGCCAACGAACTGTCGGAGGTATCGGAGACCTTCTCCGATTCTGAAGGCTCGTCGGCAACAACCTTGCCTGCTTTAGCCCACCGCGCGCGAACCGCTTTTCGGGCGCTGGCGCTTCTCTGTTCAGGTGACATCTTAGCGGCGCGCGCGGCACCGCCTTTGAGACCGCCCCTGCGCCCGAGTGCGACTGCCGCCGGCTCTTTTTTCATGCCTTTTCAGTATACGTGACCGCTCTCGTATACGCCAGCTTTACATCTTCGGAAAGTGCGGGCTCCCGCCCTACTTCTGCAACTCCGAATGAGTCTGCAAATAACTCAGGACATGCGCGCGGGACAGAACGCCCTCCAGATGATGGTTCGATACGACGGGCAATTGATTGAGATCGTATTTGCCCATCGATTCCAGCGCGCTTTTGAGCGTCTCATCCGGTGACACGGAACGCAGGTCGTCGAGCGGACGCATGATCTCGTGCAGCGTTTTAAACGGCCATTGAGGACGGCTGACTTCTTTGACTTCGTTCGCCGTCACCAGGCCGGTGATCTCGCCTTTTTCCGCCACGATGAAGCAGCGGCGGCCGGTGCGGAGCAGTTCGTGATCGACAAAATCCTGCACGTTCATCCATCCTTCGACGGTGGGGCAATCGCGGGTCATGACGTCGGAGACCTTCACGCCTTCGAGCGCGTGCGCCAATCCCACTTGCCCATAGCTTTCGCGTGCCGCTTGCAACAGGAACCAGCCGATGAAAGCGATCCAGAGGCCGCCGATACCGGAGCCGGTGAAGTACTGGAAGATTCCGAAAGTGATGAACACGATGGCGACCGCCTGGCCGGCCCGCGCCGCCAATTGTGTCGAACGATCCGCATTGCCGGTTTTCCACCAGATCAAAGCGCGCAGTACGCGGCCACCGTCGAGAGGATAGCCGGGGAGCAGGTTGAACGCCGCCAGAGTGAGGTTGATGTAGCCGAGCCACAGCAACATCGCCATGCCGGGATCCGCGGCGGGGCTGCCGGATGCCTTGGCGATGCCGATGCAGATCGCACCGATCACCGCACTGGTCAGTGGCCCGACAAAAGCCATCCAGAATTCCACTTTGGCGCTGAGCGGATTCTTCTCGATCTGGGAAACTCCGCCCAGTGCGAACAGCGTTATCTCTTTTACAGGCAAGCCGTTAGCGTTGGCTACCAGAGAATGCGCCAGCTCGTGAAGGACCAGCGACACGAAGAATAAGAGAGCCGACGAGATCGACATGGCCAGAATCAGGCCGTCGCTCCAGCCGTGATTTTCGGCGTGGAATTGTGACGATAACGAGAAAACGATCAGGATCGCGATCAGGAACCAGCTGTAGTGCAGGCCGATTTTGATTCCGAAAATGCTGCCGAGGCTGATTTGCGAGCGCAATGCGCCTCCCCGCTTGACCATACCACCGAGGACGGATGAACCCCCAACCCCAATGTCTGATTCCGTTCACGAATTCAGAAAACTTTATACTAGCCTTGTTGACAATACGGCTGCGGGTCGTTATGATCCCTGCTAGATATTTATTTCAGCGGATCGCCATGCAGTAGGTCCGTTCTCCCCATCGGGCTCCCCGTTAGCAGCCTTCGATTATCGCGCTACCAGTCTACTGGCGCCAACCCCTCAAACCACCTGAAAAATTCTAACGGGAGTGTTAACACTCCGGAGATTTCATTTATGGCGCTCGCGCGTAAAACAGAAGAATCGTTACTCGATAGAGGATACTCCCGGCGGCAAATCGCCCGAATATCCCTGGGGGCCGCCGCGGCCATTCCGTTTTTCAATGAATTTGCCCAGGCACAACAGTCTGCTCAGCAGATGGCCCGTGCCACGGCCGTAGGCGCTGCCCGTGTGCAGCGGCCGTACGATCCGGACGTGGTGGTGATCACATCGAATGAGAACCCGATGGGTCCCACGCCCGAAGGCATTGAAGCCATGGCGAAAGTAGGGCCGCTCGGCTGGCGCTACCGTCCGCAGGGCGAAAACCTTGAGTTCGAAAAGCTGTTGCACAGCGTGGAAAATGTGAAGCAGGGTTACGTCAATGCGTACCCCGGCTCCAGCCAGCCGCTGGCGCAATGCGCACCCGCGTTCACTTCACCGACGCGCAGCTGGGTAATGGGCATGCCGGGATACGGCAGCGGCGCCGGCAAGTTTGTCGGCAACAAAGTAGTCAAAGTGCCGTTGCGCAAAGATTACTCGCATGACGTGGAAGCGATGATCAAGGCTGACCCCAACGCGGGCGCCTTTTACATCTGCAACCCGAACAATCCGAGCGGCACACTGACGTCGCGCAAGGATTTCGAGTACATCCTGGCCAACAAGCAGAAGGACGCGGTGCTCATCATCGATGAAGCCTATGCGCACTTCGCCGGCCCGGAAATCTTCTCGACCGAACTGGTCCGCCAGGACAAAGACGTGGTTGTGCTCCGTACCTTCTCGAAGATCTACGGCATGGCGGGTCTGCGTGCCGGCGCTCTTTACGGACGCCCGGACCTGCTGGCCAAAGTCGCGGAGTACGGCAGGGGTGGGAATCTTCCTGTTACCGCTACGGCTTGTGCCGCGGCGAGCATGAAGAATATCAAAACCATGATGCCGGAACGGATCGCTATCAATAAAAAGAACCGCGAACTCGCTTTCGCTCAGCTGGATAAGCTGGGTATCGCGTACATCCCCTCGACGACAAACTTCTTCATGATGTCGGTGAAGGGGATGACCGGCGTTCAGGTGGGTGAGGCGATGGCGGCGAAGAAGATCATGCTGGCCGGCAATCGTTGGCCGGAATGGCCGGGTCACATCCGCGTGACGGTGGGCACGTTCGATGAGATGACTAAGTTCAATACCGCAATCGAGATGGTGGTGAAAGAGGGTCCGCTGAAGGGGTAATTTTCAGTTGGTCAGAGGAAGAAAGCCCGGAGCGCGCACATGTCGCGGTTCCGGGCTTTTTTCCGTGTATTTTCAAACGAGCGTTCACGCAACGGGGGGAGGCACGATGACGCGGATGGGTTCGTTGACCGCGCCTCTGCGCCAGTTCTGCGCCCGCTCCACAAACCGCTGGGTGACTTCATAACCGCGGGCGGCCAGCAGGGTTTTGCCGTTGATGAAAAGATCCTCGAGGAGTATCATTCCGGGCTTGATCGAACGCAGGGATATTTCGCGAATTTCCTGCGTCCTCACAGTGCTGCCGCGGATTTCCGCGAAGGCGTCGAGGATGTCCGGTTGGTAGCGCCCTTCGCGGCTGCGCATGATACTGAGTGCGGAATCGAGCGGCAGGCCCTGGGCTTCTAATACGTCGTAATCGGAAGCAATGCGTAAGAGCTGCGAACCGGTGCGCACGGCCTCACTCACATTGGTGCGGCGCTCTTCCCACGCGCCGCCAAGGATGGCCCGCACGGTTTCAAGGCGCGGAATGTTGCCGAGCAGGCGGGCGGCGACCAGCGGCACTTCATTTACCTGCTGACGTTCCTCAGGCGACAGCGCCGAGCCATGATGCAGCCGTTCCACTGTCTCCGGGTCCAGCGACAGACATCCAATCTGCGACAGCATAGCCGCGACATCCACCTGCCAATCGTTCGGAATGTTCAAAGCGGTCGACATTTCAGCCGCCATGCGCCGAATCCGCATGGCACGTCCGAAGGCAACGGGGTGGGTCAGGGCGAGGACGTCGGTGAGCACCTGGATTGCGCCGCGCAGCGTCTGGTCAAGCAGGACGCGTTCGCTTATTACCAGCTGGTAATGCTCCACGGCCTGGCGAACGGCGGCGAGCAGCCGGTCAGGCGGACAGGGTTTGGTTAGGAAATGGAAGATCTTGCCTTGATTGACGGCGGCGGCGGCAACCTTCAGATCCGCCTGGCCCGTCAACAGGATTCGAACGCTGTCGCTGAAATCTTCATGGACGCGGGCGAGGAAGGTGACGCCATCCATTCCGGGCATGCGCATGTCTGAAATGACGACGGCAAATGGCTCCGACGAAGCTAACTTCTCGAGCGCTTCCTTACCGCCGATCGCGAACTCGACCGCATAGGAGCCTTCGAGATGCAAGCGGAGACCTTCCAGTACATTCCGATCGTCGTCGACGCACAGTATGCGGGGCTTGCTCTGGCCGTGGCTGGTGCGGACGTTGGTAAGACGAGGCGCGAACGTTTCTCGTGTTTCAACGGCGGGCATGCGAGGGCTCCGTGCCTGACGCACGGGCCGAAGTGCGCCATTTCTCCAGCGATGCGATCAGGTTCAGAGATTCGAGGAGTTCCGTGTCAAGAGTTGGTTCGGCCTCTCGGGTAACGGCGTCGGCAGCTTCGCGTTCATGCGCCAGCACGTCGGCGACATGGACGGCAACAACGAGGTCAAGTTTCCGAGGTTGGGCGCGACCCGGAAAGTGATGATTGGCGACGGCTTCCACGATGGTGTGGGGCAATCCCCACGTTCCCAGCAGATAAGCTCCGATCTCGGCGTGCGTGACTCCATACAGCTCTCGTTCCGCTTCGTAACAGGGCTGCTGATTGCCGCGGGCGTGGGCGATGGCGGCGGGCAGATGATCGGGCAGGCCTGCGGCAAGAACCAGTTTGCCGGCGTCATGCAGCAAGCCTGCTGTCCAGGCTTCGGACGCGCGATTCCGGCCCTTATTATGCGGATTTCCGTTCGATGGGATGTCTTTCGCTATATCTTTGGCAATCGCGGCGGTCAGCAGGGCGTGGTCGCGCATGCGGTCAAGATCCACCCCGCAATCGGCACGCAGCTTGATGCCGCCGAACACGGAAGCGGCCAGGACCAGCTGTTGGATCATGGGCACCCCAATGTAGACAACCGCCTCGCTGATCGCGGTGATGCGCCGGCCCAGTCCGAAAAACGCCGAGTTCACCATCTGGAGAACCTTGGCGCTGAGTGCGATATCCCGCGCGACGACGCGCGCGACGTCCGATGCGCCGGCGGATTCATCGGCCAGCATGGTCTGCAATTCCGCATACACGGAAGGCAATGCGGGCAATCTTGACATGCCGCCGACAATTTTGCGGACGGCCTCATCCTCCACCAGTTCCTGTAAACGGCAGGACCGGTCAACAGCGTTGACCAGAACATCGGGATCGCAAGGCTTAGAGAGAAACTGATGGCAAACGGGAAGCGCGCGTATGCCGAGCTCAGCTTCGGGTTGCCCGGAAAGAACGATGCGGACGGTCTGCGGGAATTCGGTGCGGATGCGTTCGAGAAGGGCGACACCATCCATGCCCGGCATGCGGATGTCGGCCACGATTACGTCGAAGCGGCTCCGACGGAATGCTTCGAGCGTGGCTTCGCCGTTGGCCGCAAACACCATTTCCCAGCTGGACCGGCGGCGCGCCAGCAGATCCTGCAGGCCCTGCAGTACCCGCGGCTCGTCGTCAACAAAAAGAATGCGTTTCATTACGGCCATCTTTCTTCCGTTCCGGCTGGTTTTTCAGATACTGTTTCGAGGGGCAGGCGGACCGTGAAGGTGGTGCCCCGGCCTGCTTCGCTGGTGAACGTCAGAGTGCCTCCCTGTCTTTGAACCACGATCATGCGCGCAATCGTAAGACCCTGGCCGCTGCCCTGACCCATCGGTTTCGAGGTAAAGAATGGCTCGAAGACGCGCTCGCGAATGTTGTCCTCGATTCCTGTTCCCGTATCTTCGATTTCGACTACGGCAAAACCGCCTTCCGTAAAGGTGCGGATACCGATCAGGCCGAGCTCGTTGGTGCCTTCCACCGCGCAGCCGACGGCGTGCGCCGCGTTGACAATCAGGTTGAGAAAAACCTGATTGAGCTCTCCGGCGTGACAGGAAAGTTCCGGAATAGTTCCGAAATCGGTCTCGACGCGGGCGACATATTTATATTGATTTCGCGCTACCAGCAGTGCATTTTCGAGAACGGCATGCAGGTCCACCGGAATTTTTTCGGCGGAGCCAGGGTGAGCGAAATCTTTAATGGCGCGGACGATGGAGGCCACGTGTTCGATACCGTCAACCGTTCGCTCCAAAGCTCCGGGAACCCGTTCGCTAAGATAATCCGGGTCGTCCTCCGTTTCAGTGGAGCGGACTTGTTCCAGAATGCTTTCGGTGCCGGGGATGCCTTCGACAGCGTGACAGGCCTCGCGATACACCTGATTCAGGCGCAACAGCCGTTCGAACGCATAACGAAGAAAGTAAACGCTGTCGCCGATATACTGCATCGGCGTATTGATTTCATGCGCGATCCCGGCCGCGAGTTGCCCCACCGCCTCCAGCTTCTGGCGAGAGAACTGTAATGCGTCGCCCTCCGAAATAACGGAATCCGAGACCATCCGGGATCTTATCGGAAAGAAATAGTTGTCTTTATAACTTAAAAATAGGGGATTTTCAGGACGGCGCTGAAATTGAATCGGGGGAACGGCAGGGCCATCGCGGGGCGGAGAAGGCACGGGTTAGCATCCGCATTTTCTGTTAACTTCTGGCTGGCATAAAGAAAAAACACCCCATGGGCCCATTACGGGAGGAGAATAGCGTAATGACATCGATGCCGAGTGGATCGGCTGGCCGCCTCAATGTACTGTCGTCTCAGCCGTCCGCTTCGCCTCAAACGACACTGCCGCCGCTTGGCTCGAATCTGAAAGTACTGCTGGTCTGGCCCAAATTTCCACCCTCCTTCTGGGGTTTCGAAGGCGTGCTGGAAATGTTGCCGGAAGCCGCCATGACTCCGCCGCTGGGCCTGATCACAGTGGCCGCGCTCTGTCCACCCGAATGGACGCTGCGGCTGCTGGATCATGCCTTTGACGAAATTCGCGACGAAGATCTGCGTGCGGCGGATCTGGTTTTGGTGAGCGCGATGCAAGCTCAGCGCGCCGACGCCGTGGATATTATGCGGCGCGCGCGGGCCTTGGGTACGCGGACCTTTATCGGTGGTCCGTGGGCCAGCAGCGATCCGGAATTAGTAGGACTCGAAGCCGACCACGTCATGGTGGGTGAGGCCGAAGAAGTCTTCGCCGGCATTGCCCGCGATCTCGAAAACGGTACGGCTCAGGCTGTTTACCACGTCAAAGATAAGCCGGACATGACGGGCAGTCCGATTCCCCGTTACGACTTGCTGCGCCGCAACATGTATACATCGATGCCCGTGCAGTTCTCGCGCGGGTGTCCGTTTCAGTGCGAGTTCTGCGACATCATTACCATTTACGGCCGCAAGCCGCGCCTGAAATCGGCTCCCCAGTTGATTGCCGAGTTGGATCTGCTGCGCGAATTGGGCTGGCGCAATGAAGTGTTCATTGTGGATGATAACTTCATCGGCAACGCGAAATACGCGCTGGAACTCGCCATTGCGCTCGAAGCCTGGGGCACCAAACATAAGCAGCCTTTTTCCTTCTATACGGAAGCCTCTATCGATCTGGCCGACCGTCCTGACTTGCTCGCCGCCATGGTGCGCGCGAACTTCATGTACGTTTTCATCGGGATCGAAACACCTTCGGCCGGCGCGCTCAAGGAATCGAAGAAATTCCAGAACCTGCGCAAAGACAATCTCGAACAAGTGCGCGTGATTCAGGAAAGCGGGCTATGGGTGCTGGCCGGCTTCATCGTAGGCTTCGACTCCGACGACGAGACGATTTTCGAACGCCAGCGCGAGTTCATCGAGAAGACCTCCATCGCATGGGCCATGGCCGGAGTTTTGCAGGCCCCTCCCACAACGGCGCTCTACGATCGTATGAAGAAGGAAGGGCGGCTGATCGAAGGCAGCCTGGCGCTGACCAATTTCAGTGCGCCAAACTTCCGGACCAACCTGCCGCTGCCGGTTTTGCTGGGTGGCCTGAGTAAACTGCTGTTCTGGCTGTATGAGCCGAAGTCGTTCTTCGACCGGGCGTTCCGGTCTCTCGAAGTCTGGAATCCGCGTGCAACCCAGAAGCCGCCGGCACTCCCAATGTCCTACAACCTGCGGATTCTGGCCGCCTCCATGTGGACCCAAGGCGTGCGCTCCAGCTATCGCAAAGCCTATTGGGAATTTCTCTGGAATCTGATTCGCAAGTACGCGACCGATGACACCCGCATGTGGATGGGGATCATGATTCTGCTCTCCGCTCACCACTTCCTGATCTACGCGCGCGAAGTGTCGGACGAACTGGCGCGCGAGTGCGGAACCATGAAAATGCCGGTCGCCTCAGAGACTCCGCAATTCAGCAACGCCGCTGCCGGCTAGAACTCAGTGCGTGATTTAGCGGGTGATGTTTAGCAAGCCAGGTCTTCGCGGTCCAGTTTAAAGCCGTTCAGATTCCCCAACACCGTCAGTGCAACTTGCTCCGGCGAGAAGAACGTCTGGGCGACCCGCTGCACATCCTGCTCCGTCACTTTCTCGATGCTGTCAGCGAGTTCATCCAGACTGAAGAACTTGCCGAAATACATCTCCTGCCGCGCCAGATTCGACATCCGGCTCGAAGTGGATTCGAGGCTCAGCATCAGCGAACCCTTCAAATGATCTTTCGAGCGCCGAACTTCCTCAGCCGGAGACACGTTCTCTTTCAGCGAAGTGAATTCGCGCAGAACCGACTCCACCACTTTGCGCGCCGATTCCAGCGACGTCCCCGCATACACCGAAAGGCAACCCGTATCGCTGTAAGGATTCAGCTCCGAATAAACCGCGTACGCCAGACCCTGCCGCTCACGAATATTCTGGAATAGCCGCGAACTCATGCCGCCGCCCAGCATCGTATTCAGCACATAGCACGCAAACCGGTCTTCATGCGGAATCGGATAGCAAGGCACCCCCATGCAGAGGTGAACCTGCTCCAGTTCCTTCTTACTCTTGAGCGAAATCCTCGCATGCGTGGCCGGCACAGTCGGTGCTTGCTCCGGCGCACTCGGCGCCAGCGATTCGAAACGATCGCGCGCCAAACCAACCAAACGCTCATGCGCCAGATTGCCCGCCGCCGTAATCAGCAGGTTGGAAGGCGTGTAAGACCCGCGATAATAATCCTGTATCGCGTCCTGGTTGAAGCTTTGGACGGTTTCCTTCGTGCCCAGAATCGGCTTGCCCAGGGCGTGATCTTTCCAGAAGTTGGACGTGAAAATCTCATGCACCAGATAGTCCGGGCTATCCGCGTCCATCTTGATCTCTTCGAGGATGACGCCCTTTTCCTTCTCGATGTCGTCTTCGCGGAAAGCCGGGTTCAGCACCAGATCGCCCAGCACATCCATCGCGATCGGCAGATGCTCATCCAGCACTTTGGTGTTGTAGCAAACCAGTTCTTTAGCCGTGAACGCGTCGAGGTTGCCCCCGATGGAATCGACCGACCGGGCAATCTCCTCGGCCGAACGGTTCTTAGTCCCCTTGAAGAGCATGTGCTCGATGAAGTGAGAGAGGCCGTTCTGCTGGGGTGTCTCGCGGCGCGAACCGGCGCCCACCCAGACTCCCACCGAAACCGAGCGAACGTGGTTCATGGCCTCCGTGATGACTTTGATGCCGTTCGCCAGAGTTGTAATCTGAATATCGCGTTCGAGAGTCTGGGTACTTGTTTTGGTCAAACTTGTTTTGGTCAAATAAGATGCGCCTGGAACGTTTGTACCATATTTATGCCGCCCGATTCCGCCCTCAGGCATTCCTCCCGTGTATCGTGATAAGCTGGTAAAGATGCCGCAACCGATTGTAGGGATGGAACTTAGCGACCTGCGACAGCTTCTTCCCGCCTCCGAGCCAGCGTATCGTGCCGAACAAGTCTACCGGGCCATTTACCGCCAGAAGGTGGGCGACCTCGTCCAGATCTCCAATTTGCCCGCCCGCGTCCGCGAGGAATTAGCCGCTAACGCGGAGCTCGGTCTGCCCGAACTCGACCGCCGCTACGAATCCATCGACGGCACTCGCCGCTATCTGTTACGGCTGCATGACGGGCGCAGCGTCGAGACCGTCTTGATGCCCGAAGAGGACCGCGACACCGTCTGCGTTTCCAGCCAGGTCGGCTGCCCGGTCGATTGCAAATTCTGCATGACGGCGCTGATGGGTCTCGAACGGTCTCTCACCGCCGGCGAGATTGTCGGACAAGTTCTCTTCGTCGCCAAAGACAACGGCCTGCTGGTCGATACGCGCCGTTTCAACATCGTGATGATGGGCATGGGCGAGCCTCTGCTCAATCTCGAGAACGTTTTGAAAGCCACGCGCATTCTCTGCGATCCGAAAGCTTTCGGTATGAGCGAGCGCCGCCTCACCATCTCCACCTCCGGAATCATTCCGCGCATCGCCGAACTGGGCAGAGCCGAAGTGAGGCCGAAGCTCGCGATCTCTCTCAACGCCTCCACCGAGGAGCAGCGCCAGGAGTTGATGCCGATCACACGCAAGTGGCATCTCGCCGATCTGATCGAAGCCTGCCGGGCTTATCCTCTGCGCCACTGGGAGCAGCTCATGTTCGAATATGTGCTGCTCGGCGGCGTCAACGATACCGATGCCGATGCGAAGCGCGTGGTCAAACTGCTCGCCAACATCAACTGCAAAGTGAATTTAATCGCCCTCAACCCTGGCCCGGGTATTCCCTTCGTGACGCCGGCGCCCGAGCGCGTGGCCGCGTTTCAGGCCATCGTGATGCGCTCCATGCCCTGCTTCGTGCGCCGCCCTCGCGGACTCGACATCTACGCAGCCTGCGGGCAACTCAAAAGAAACACCGTATGAAGGTTACCGTCCCGCACAACACCACTATTGAAGAAGCCATCGTCATCATCGACCGTTCGGTGACCGAGATTTTCGATACCGGCGGTTCCGTCGAGATGATCGAACGTCTGCGGCGCTGGGAAGGTCCTCTGATGGACTTCGCGCTCACCGCCCGCATTGGATTCATCTCGCTGCCCATCGAAGGCCAGGTCATGATCGACGAGGTCGCCGTCACCATTCAATGTGAACTGCCTCAGATGGCCAGGACGTTTCTCGGGGAAGAGAAAATCCGCGCCGGTGTGGAACAAAAAGTCCGCGGCATTCTACGTTAGCTTGAAATTCGAAACAGCAGCAGATCCAGACTGAACGTCACCCGCATATCCTGTGCGGGCTGCGGCTGCATCGGCCGGTAGATCGAATTCAGCACGTCTTCGACCGCGCCCGCATCCAGATCCGCTGTAGTGGAAGCGCGCCCGGTTTCGACCAACCTGAAATCCGGCGCGAATTCCGCAACAGTGCGTGCCACACGATCGCGCCCATGGCCGCGCAACTCAATCAGATCGTCAGGCGCGGGAATCGCCACCAGCAGGCGGCCGTCCGGTCGCAGCACTCTGCGGAACTCCGCCGCATTCATGCGTGCGGTGATCGAGAGTACGGCTGAGAACGAAGCGTCGGCGTAAGGGATGAAGCGGTCGGCATTGCCTGCAATCCACTGGCATGCGGGATACCGCCGAGCTGCCGCGTCGATCGCCGGCGTCGAGATGTCGATGCCGTGACCCGCGCAGCGCGTTTGTTGAACCAGACCGCCAGGGTAGAAGCCTTCCCCGCAACCGGCATCGAGAATCACATCGTCTGCCGACACCGCAAGCAACTCCGCAATACCAGCCAGTAGCGGAGCCGTGATGCCGCGATCATGCAGACGGCGCCGTGCCGCCACCGCTTCCGCCGTATCGCCCGGATGTTTCGAGCGCCGGTCTTGCGGTTGCAGCAGATTCACATAACCGCTGCGCGCGATATCGAAAGAATGCCCGCGCGCACAAACATAACGCTGGCTCTCCTGCGTCAACGGCAACCGGCAATCGCGAACAGGGCAGAGAAGCGGCGCAGGCGCCGGCGAAGTCATCCTTTACAGGTTAGTAGTAACGCTTAGCGCTGGCTTTGCACACCCGCACTAACAGAGCCGGTGCCCGTAAAACATCTTCCCAGCGTTCGCCGCACGGCCGGATCCAGACCATCGAAATCAAACTCCGCAGTCTGCCCCGCCGTGAGATTTCTGAACGTCAGTGTCTTTTCCGGCAGCCACGTTCCATTAAGGACAAGATCGCCTGGCCCCGACGTTCCCGAGCCGGTGTTGCCCATCGTTTCATGTCCCTCCACCTGGTAAGTGAGGGGCGTGTTCCCATCCACGGCCACGGAGATCTCCTGCCCTTGTTCCGGTCCGGTGGGCGCCCACGCCAGCCGTATTTCGCCTTCGTGTGTTTCAGGTGTGCAGGTGAACGTCAACCGGTAAACGTCTGCCCGGCCCTGCTTCCACAACCCAGGCACCTCGCGGACCGTGCTGGCCGTCAACGTCGGGGCGTGGTCGACAGCCCAGTCGGTGGCATGCGCCGTTTCGGCCGATAACGCCATGATCCAGGCACGCGCCGTCGCTTCATCCGGAGCTGGGACGCCGGCCGCCTGTATGGCCGAACTCTTTAGCATGAGATTGATTTCAGCATCTACGGTGGGATCGTTGTTGGCCGTCCTGACTCGTTCGAGCGGAAGCCCGTTCGTCAGCTTACTGAGCAGCATGGCTGCCACGCCCGGATCGGCATGAGCCGCATCGAAATGCTGCAGCGACAGGCCGCCGTTCCTGTGCGCATCCTCGTGACAGACCGCGCAGTACTTCTGCACCAACGCGTTCTGCTGCGCAACCGGCATGACCGCGGGAGTGGATTCGGCCTGCACTAATCCGCAGCCCGCGAGCGCGGTGAGAATCATCAAAAAATTCATCTTCATGCCCGGTGCTCCTTCACGTTCGGATGATACATGCTCAAGTTTGCCGTGAAATCAGCGCGGCTGCAAGGGTCGAGAGGTGCTCAGAAGGTGGTAGAGCGGGGTTCACTCCAGCCGTTAACGCCCGGTCACCGCAGCCGCACAAGCGGAGACCGCCACTCCTGATTCGTTGTTAGACTGGGGTTATGTCGGCTGCTGAGCTGCTTGCAGAAGCCCTGCGTCTCCCTCGTCCTCAGCGGGCACAGGTTGTCGAGCAGTTGCTCTCCAGCCTCGAAGAGGCGGAAGACGAAATTGCAACTGCCTGGGCGTCAGAGCTGGAACGCCGTTCCGCGGAAGCCGCCAACCGCCTTGTCGAGTTGACTCCGTGGGAGACCGTTCGGAGCAGTCTCATGAAAGAACTCGATCGGCGGCGTGCGGATCGAATTTCATCCTGAAGCGTGGGTGGAGTTGCGTAGCGCCGCCATTTGGTACGAAAACCGTCAGCCGGGCTTAGGTGAGGAGTTCCTCAAAGAGGTAGCGGCCACTATCGAGCGCATTGGCGAAGCTTCCGATTCTTTCCCGGCGTGGACGGCCCGGAACCCGGAAGATCCGCCGATTCGGCGAGCGAACCTGGTGCGCTTCCCCTACGTAATTGCCTTTGAAAAGCGTTAGGTTTACATCCTGGTACTGGCGGTTGCCCACCGGAGGCGCCGGCCGCTCTATTGGCTCCTCCGCACCAGCTGAATCCGCGCGACATCCTCGTCGGTTGTGCTTCCTGCTGTTCAGGGAAAGATCCTGATCCGATTATTCCCCGCCCGATTCCGCGTTTGACCGTTCCAATTCGGAAAGCACGGCTTCCTCATGCGGCCTTTACCGCTGCCTCCCTAGTATCAGTTCTATGAAAACCCTGCCAATCAATGCGCTGTTTTCCGCTGTTTTACTTTCATCTCTGAGCGGAGTAGTTTTCGCTCAATCCCAGGCTGCCCAACCTGCTGCCACCGCGGAATCCGGCACCACCACCGATCTGTTCGTCATGGTCGGCTCCGACTTCGATCGCCCCGGCCTCGTTCCCCGATCCAACTACAACATTGGCATCGGCCACACCTTCGGTTTCCTGAAGAAAGACCCCTTCGGCGACGAGTTGACCTTCGCCTATACCTACGAGAACAGCGGAACTCACGGCTTCCTCCACACCGCTTTCGGCGAGCACACTGAATCGATCGGCGTCATGAAAAACTTCCCGCTCCCCGCCACGAAGCGCGTGACCGGTTACACCTGGCTTCAGACCGGACTCACCACCTACACCGGTAATCCCCAAATCCTGAACCGGCTCGACAGCAGCGCGTCGCTCGGCGCCATCGTTCACTTCAACGACCGCAATTCGATCTGGATTCAGGAAAGCTACAGCAAGGTCATCACAGTACCGTGGTACACGACCACCAGCATCGGCTACACCTGGAGCTGGTGAGCCAATCCAGCCGCCCGTTTTCGGTGTCCGAGGTAGCAAAAATTGTTGCGGACTACTGCTAGTTTCTGGATGCCCGCAGATTGCCAAAGAGTTTTTTCCTTGAAGGCAGTTGCCTTCGAAAATGTCGCTTTGCTCACGTTCCGGGCACAGAGACCACTAAAACTCGATGGTCTGCTTCAGCGACGCCGATGTGGGGAAGGTTGGCCCGGTTCGGGTAAACGCTGCGCCGTTACTCGCGGACGTGGGTTTTCGGCGGCCAGATATCGCCAATGCGCGTTTTACGTCAAGTTGACGTGACCGCGACTTATCGGGAGTGAACTCCACAACGCCGTTTGTGGATCACCTCCGAGCGGCTACCAACGGAAGGCATGCCGGATTTTGACGACCGTCGTGTACGCGAAGCTACCGCGTCCCTTCCATAACCCTGCGCAGGATACCGTTGATCCGGGTCGAATAGCCCTTACCATACTTCATGAGCCAGTCGTAAACCTCCTTATCGATGCGAGCGGCCACCAGCACCTTCGGAGCGCGGCGAAACTGCGCCAATTGCTCGTCGGTCAGGGGAGGGATGTCCGAATAGTCAATCCCGGAATCGTCTCCCGCGGCCTGCCTTTTCGCGATCCTGGACAAGACATCCTTCTGTGCTTTACTCACCGGTTTGCTGAAGATAGATTCGGCGCTCACGCTTGTTTGCTTCGCGGGCCGAGATGATGCGGATGATTTCTTCTTCGTCATTTTGTGCCTCCTTGCGATAGACATGAACAACCAGCAGCACGGCGCTCGAAGCGGATCCTATGGCGTGCCACCGCTGTTCGCCCTCTGCGACGCGGTCTTTTCGGAAAACGGCAAGGGGATCGTGAAAAACAAACGCAGCCGTCTCAAACGCCAGGCCGTCGTGCTTCCGCTGGTTGATCCGGTTCTTTTCATCGTCCCATTCAAACCGCATCGCTATACAAAATGTATAACACACGAGGCGGACGATCTCTTCGTTCCACATGAGAGTAGACGTCCGATTGACAGAGCGCTGACTCAAAGGAGTGATCTCCCGGAACGCCGTATCTCGGGCCCGTTGGAGCAGGCACTTCAGCGAGATGCCGACAGGCCTTCAATATGGACAGGGATTAAGTTATTCACGAGCTGGAATCGATGCTGTGTGCTCTCCGCCGCGAACCTGAAGCGAACCGGCGAAGTAGTTTCTGGATGCCCTCAGATTGTCAAAGAGTTTTTCCTTGAAGCCAGTTGCCTTCGAAAATGTCGCTTCGCTCACGTTCTGGGCACAGAGACCACAAAAACTCGATGGTCTGCTCCGCGACGCCGATGTGGGGAAGGGTGGCCCGGTTCGGGTAAACGCTGCGCCGTTACTCGCGGACGTAGGTGTTCGACGGCCAGATATCAGCAATGCGCGTACTACCAAGTGAACTACACCTCGGTGTCTTGCCCAATATCGGGCTCAATATGCTCACAGACCAAATGGAGGATCAGCCGGGGATTAAGAATCGGAAACGGCACGTGAGGACGACTGTTGTCGATATGCAAATGGCATCGCGGGACCACGAGAGGATCGCGCGCCGCAACCGGGTTCAAGTGAATTCGGACCATCTTCACGCGACGAGGCTGGGCCAACTTTACATGGAACTGAAACTGCTTCACAACCCAGCCGATCCGATCCTGCTCAAGCCGAATTTTAAATGTCAGCGTGGAACCCGAAGTAAACTCGACGGCGCTGCACTCCATCTCCTGCGCGCCACTCTCCACCGTTGTAAGCTCGACAGCTTTTTCCCTGAGGCGCTTAATGTGGCGGTAGTCGGATTGTCGGCTGAGATAGTATCTGAGGTTCCGCAAAAGATGGGCGGGGTCCAACGGCAGGTTGTCTAAAGAGGCTTGTGTTGTGGAGTCGTTTAGCCGAGCGAGCTCAACGAGTTCGTCGTCGAGGCTCACGTCAGCGGGTTCCTCCCAACGCTTCATCAGGCCCTATTAAGAGGACGTCGGTAAGTCTGCTGCGGAGATTTGGTGCTTTGGCAAGGATACGCTCCGCAACGTCGAAACTGGTCAGCAATAACAAGGCGCCACTCTCGGTTAATAAGACTATATTTCGGTCAATCGAATCGACCAAAATATGTTCCCACCGCCGCATCGCGAGTAAAACGATTCCCGGTCCATTGGCGTGCGCGTTAGCGTCTAAGAGAACGTCAAAGGTTATGTTCGATGCGTCCAAAGATCGGAGCTCTGATCCAAGCTGCACCTCTATCTCAGCCGCAAGGTCCTCCTGGACGGCGCCCAATTCCCCGGGCTCGCAGATCAGAACGTATATTGACGGAGTGCTCAGTCCGGTTGCGGCCACCCGCCGGACAACCCCGAACGTTGTTGTAGCGGAGAAATCGATCATTCCGGTTTAGGCAGCACTCTTGCAAGTGCGGGATGGACAGCGAAGGACTCCCGCCCGCGATCATAGTACTCAAGCACCTGCCTATTGACCAGCAGTTCGATCGACACTGGGTCGTCAATACGGAACTCCTCGTTCTCAGAGAGCCGTCGCAAACGCCGCCTCTGAACACTGCCCAGCCCCGCGAGATACCGGTTTCCGAGCTGGTGAACGGCCGCGCGGACATGCCGAGGAGCGATTCTGTCCTGCTGATCCCGGTAAGCGTCGGCTGCAGCCGAGCTGGCGAGCGTTAGCAGATCGCGAATGACGCCGCCTGAAAACTTCACAACCGAGTTGAGTTCAGAACGATTCATCAGTTCCAAAGCACCACGACGTTCCAGGATTTGCCTGAGGAAAATCGCGTCCTGTGGGCCTCTTGCAGCAGGTATGTGCTTCACGAGATCGAAATAGTCCTGAACGAATCGGCTCTTGTCGTACAAGAGCAACAATGGCGCGACGACAATAACCGTTATCTTTGTGCCCTTCAGAGCGCGGAGATCCTGCTCGGCGAACTCACGAAAACGCTCAGCATTAATTAAGCGATCCAAGCCATCGATGAGGAACGTGATCTGAGCGTCCTTCTCCAAAAGGGGCGAAGCCAGGGCAAGGGTGAGTTCCTTAACTTCTTTCACTTCGTTTCGAAGATCAGGAAACCTTGGTCTCATCAGTCCCCGAGTCTCGATCCAAACCCCTTCTTGGCCATCATAGTCTGGCTCCAGGGATTCCGGATCCACGAATTTCCTCTGTGGAAAGGCCAGTTGCCGCAATTTGAGGTATAGAGTGTCAATGACCTGGGAAGCTCCGCCGTTTTTCTTCAGCCATGAATAAATGCGAAGGCCGATTGTCGCGAGAATGGCCCCCGGATTCAGCTCATTCAAATCTGTGTATTCGGCCATGTCAACGAAAACATTTACGGCGTCGCTGTGACGGTTCAAGATCTTCTGTGTCAGCAGCATCTCTGTAGTTTTGCCTGAGCCGATGCCCCCGACGAGCGCCAGTTGCGCACCGCGGTTCAACTCAGCAGCATCTGCAAGGACTTCATAGATCGGGGGTTGATGCCGATCCGTAGGATCGTGGTCGCGGGAGACGATCAGATCGCGAGCGAGGATGTCACGGCTTGGGGCAATGGCGTTAAGACTTTCGAGAAACGGTCTGTATACTTGCCTCCTGTCAAAGATACCCGTCGTCGAGGGATGGGCGGCTACTTTTTGCACCTGCACGTCAGTATAAGAGATGCCGCACGATCCGCGCTCGCACGATCTTATTCAGCTCACCTCCGCGTTACCTCAATGCAGTGAAGGTGGGGCGCGGTGGCTATCCGCTTCACTTGACGGGTTGTCGGCAATCCGCTGATTGACCTGCCTTCATACCCTTCACCCATGTGTAGTTCGGAAAGGATTTGCGGTAGTGGGTCAGTTTGAAACAGCGATTTTTGCTGGCCGCGTCGATTTCGGTTCGACCGCTTCGAGCAATCCGATCATTTCCTCGACGCTCCACACATGATCGGAAACACCTGCCGCCATCGCGGGAGTTTTCCTCAACGTCTGATGAACACGCCCGAGGTTGTACCAGGTGAAATAAATCGCGATTGCCGCCGCGTGGTTCTCTACCTTCTTACTAAAAGCATTTGTTAGCCGCGTGAACCGCCGCATCGACATGCGCATCGTAAGGTTCTGGCGCTCCACGTATGACGTGTTGATGTGAACCGGATCGGGACGGCCAGTTATCGTGTGCGCTTCGCACGATGTGCAGATTGACGGGCTGTACCGCTTATGGCCTTCAGGGTCGATTCCATAGACCTTCACCAGCATCGCGTAGTCGATCTCTCCTCCGAAGGCTTCCTTGACGGCTTGGATGTAGACCTTCAGGCCATCGCTGGTTAACTGGATGCGATTGGCGAGACGGCCCGCGAGGTCTTCCATGAAGTCGCGGGCTGCGTTTGCGTCACGCCCTCCGAGCATGAAGCACGGCACCAGTTTTATATCGGCGTCAATAGCCGTCCACGTCCAGACATCGCCCGCCGCGCCGTTTTCAGGCGTAACGTTCTTCTGTTTGGCTCCGACGAACTGCCAAATTTCGTCAACCTGAATCCGCTGGCATGGGAGGTTCCGCATCGTGTCGTCCATGAACTTCGTGCAGACCGTACCGAGTTCCACGAGCAGCTTCGCCACAGTGTTCTTAGATGCGCCCGTCATGCGAACCGTTGAGCGGATCGAGCAACCCTCAACCAAGCATCGGACGATCGCGGATCGGCGGGCGGTATCTAGGCGGTTCATACTGACCATTATGCTTGAGTAAATCATACTTGTAAATACCTTTTGAGTTCAGTCGTTTACGATAGAAAGATTCCGCTTTTTTGTCATCATTTGATGTTGAGAAATAGGAAAGCGTGATAGTATCTACAGTGAGGTGGACATGGCCCTAGCCTGTAAAATATACTCCGACCCTAAAGACATTGACCCGCGGCTCGCCGAAATTGGGATGACTAGGGAGATACTGGACCAAGCCCGAAGATCAGGCCTGCTGGCCCGTCGAGAACATACAGAAAACCATCCCTTGACGGCGGCTGGATTCAATCAGTGGTCCGAAACCGTTCGCACGCTCCGCGATTTGTCGGGACCGGGAGCGTGGATACCGGATAACGACGCGAACCAAGGGTTGCTGACAAACCCAACTCTCCAGATTTCTATTGCGGTCGTTCCCGGCGACAGTAAGACCGGGCGCGAAGGCTCGACGCCGAGCACCCGGTCACGGCGAGGCCCGAAGACTGCCGACGCTATTCGCGCTAACGGAACGGGATACCTTTTCAAAGAGATAGAGGATGACCTTGTGGCATTGGAGGCATCCCGACGTGACGGATTGTGGCTTCTGCTTGTTTTTGTCAACCAGCAAAAACAGTGGGCACAGTCCGAACTTTCAAGACCAACACAAATGAGCGCAGGAAATAGACCAAATGCCTGGAGTGAGCGGATCTTGTTGCCAGATATCGACTTCTCCGATGGCCCCGGCGCGTCCAGAAGAACCGATCTTCCGCCAGTCGAAAAGAGCCCGGAGATTGTGATAGAAGTAAAGCGTCGTGCCTGAGACTCTTGAAGTTGCAATCAATCCAAAACGAATCACAATTGCGCGAATGCGCCGTGGATACACGATGACGTTGTTCGCGCAGAAATTGGGCGTTGACTTGAAGACGGTCAGCGCCTACGAGAAAGGTTCGACGCCGTCGCCGGATATCATGGACCGGATCTGCTCGGTGCTGGGATTTCCTCTACAGTTTTTCTTTGGCGACGACCTGGAGTTTCCTGAACCCGAAAATGTTAGTTTCCGCTCACTGTCACGCATGACGTCGCGCCAGCGCGACATGGCGCGCAGCCAAGGCTCTTTGGCCTTATCCGTAATGAATTGGCTGGAAAAGAAATTCGAGTTGCCACCCTGCAATCTGCCTGACCTCAGTCGCGAAGCGTCGAACGTTGAGGCTGCTGCTGCATCCCTCCGCAGAGTTTGGGGCCTTGGAGAAATTCCGGTTCGGAATATGGTCCATCTACTTGAGGCCAACGGCATCAGAGTGTTCTCTTTGTCAGTGGACGCAAAAGAGGTGGATGCTTTTGCGTTATGGTCTGGCGACAATCCCGTGATCATGCTCAACACGTTTAAGTCTGCCGAGCACAGTAGATTTGATGCGGCCCATGAATTAGCCCATTTGGTGCTGCATCGTCATGGCGGCCCTAATAGCAACAAAGAAGCCGAGAGCCAAGCCGATGCGTTCGCGTCGGCATTCCTAATGCCGAAAGGTAGCGTGGAGGCCAACGCCCCTAAGTTCCCGACAGTCGCGGAATTAGTTCGGCTGAAGCACATATGGGGAACCTCTCTCAGTGCGGTGTGTTACCGAATTCACAAACTAGGATTGATAACGGATTGGCACTACAGGCGGCTCTGCATCCAGCTTTCCGGCAGAGGATATCGAACCGTCGAGCCAAATGGCATAAGCCGCGAGTCGTCTGTTCTTCTGCCGAAGTTGCTGCTGGATCTCTATCGCCACGACGGCCTTACCCGCGTCGCGATTGCCCGCGAGCTTTGCTTGCCGGTATCAGAACTCAATCATTTACTTTTCGGGTTGACGATCTCAGTAATTGAATCGCCCGCAAGGCGCGGAAACCCGAGCCTGATCACGCCGCCAGCGAATCTTCAAGTCGTTGAGTAAGGCCGTTACTTTCCCCATCGAGCCAGCGCGGCTTTCTTTGCGATAGCGGATCGCTTGCGGGGTGACAAGGCCGCCGCGCGCGCCGCCCCGCCCTTCGCGCCGCCGAGTTTCCCGAGCGCGACCGCCGCAGGGTTCTTGCCCGCATCCTTATCGGGGAGCGGCGATCCGTCCCACTGTTCGCCGATGGTCTGCTCGACCGCGCGCAGCGCCGATCTGGTGAAGTCGTGGTCTTTGCTTGAGCGCGTTGGCATGATAGGATTATGCCACAATGCGGGCTGAAGGGTTGCTAGCAGATGCCACAATGGATAGCTCGCGGCATTATAGGAGTCGTGGTGGCTCTTTTACTCTATGGAGCAGCAACTGACCGCGAACTGTGGCACGACATCGGTGCTGAAATCCGTGCATGGTTTGAAGTTGTAGTGCCAGGGGTACTGATGGCGATTGGTCTTGTCATTTTGGTCATTGGATCTATATACATCTTGATCCGCGCATTGTGATTATTTCAAACTGACCCACTACCGGATTTGCCGACAACATTCCCCTGCCCCTGTGAACTTGCCTCTCGGAAAGCAGCCCGATTTCGCGCAGTAAAAGTCATCGAGTAGCGAACGGCGAGATGCTTCACCGTGGCCAAGCCAAGCCAAGCCAAGCCTGTGCCGGAAGCCCCGCCCTGAACCCCGTTTCCGTCGCGTTCGAGTAAATGCCGAACATCCCCAATTGCCAGTCCAACGCCTTTTAACTTTATTCGCCGAACCGTTTCAACGCTTTACCCAAAAACACCCCTCCAGCCCCCATTCCGCCGTGTAGTCTGTAGGCGTGAAAAGCCTTTGAGCCTCCCGCTCACCCGCTTTCTGCACCGCGAAAGGATTTCCCCTTATGACCACCGATGCACAACTCGCCGCCAACCGCGCCAACGCCGAACACTCCACCGGCCCTCTCACCGATTCCGGTAAAGCCGCCTCCGCCCGCAACGCCCTCACCTTCGGCCTCTTCACCATGCGCGACTTCGTGCGTCCCGAAGAGCATGCCGAGTACGCTCAACTCTGCCGTGGCCTTTGGGCGGATCTGAATCCTCAATCTGCCCTCGAACAAACCTACGCTACCGCCATTGTCAGTGCCGCCTGGCGCCTCCGCCGCTGTTCACTCGTCGAATCCGAAATGGCGGAAGTCTTCTCGCTCGATCCGATGGAAGATGCCGCCGGCCAGCGCGTCCAGACCTCCGTCGATCGCGCCCGATCCATGGCCTTCAACATCCTGCGCCGGTCCACTATGGAACTGCGCCGCCTCCAGGCCGATCGCACGCCCGCAAAAGTTATTTCGATTCAATCAGATACCGCGCCATTGGCTTCGAATTGTAATCCGTCCGAATCGACTCCGCGCAACGCCTCCTGCCCTTGTGGCTCCGGCGAAAAGTACAAACGCTGCTGCGGCCTCGACGCTCCGCCGGTACTGGGACGGGCCGCGTGAGCCTGCCCTGCCATTCCCTTGCTACAATTTATTTGCAACTCAGTTGCTGCCATGCTGCAGACTTTTATCATCACACTTCGTGAGGGTGTCGAAGCCGCCCTCGTCATCGCAATCGCCATCGCATATCTGAAAAAGATCGGCCGGCTTGACCTCCTCTCCACCGTCTACCAGGCGCTGGCGGCTGCGGTAATTGCTTGCTTTATTGGCGCATATGCCTTTTCGAAGCTCGCCATTAATGATGACGCTTATGAAGGCTGGCTCCTCCTCGTCAGCGCCGGTTTCGTACTCAGTATGGTCGTGTGGATGAACAGCCACGGCAAAAAGCTGAAAGGTGAAATTGAAACTCGTTTGCAGAAAGACACCGCTCAGGAAGGCAGCCGCTGGGGCGTATTTCTGTTCGTCTTTCTCATGGTGTTTCGCGAAGGCGTGGAGACCGTCCTCATGCTCGCCGGCGTCGGCCTCAACACTTCGGGCATCCTCGAAGGCACCGGCGCACTCCTTGGCATCGGACTCGCCGTGCTATTCGGCGTCAGCTTCGTGCGCGGAACCATTCGCGTCAATCTGAAGCAGTTCTTTCAGATGACCACCGCCATCCTGATGGTCGTCGTCTTCCAGCTCGCCATCACCGGAGTCCACGAACTCTCTGAAAGCCAGATCCTGCCCGCCGGCCCGCGCGAAATGGCGCTCATCGGACCCATCGTTAACAATGAGGTTTTCTTCCTCGTCACCATTCTTGTAATGGCCCTCGCCATGGTGCTGCTCGAATGGCGCAAACGCCGCGGCCCGCAAACGTCCGGACTCGAAGGTGCGGCTCTGCGCAAAGCCAAATCGTCGGCACAACGGGAACGGCTCTGGATGACGGCGTCATGCGCTGCGTCCTGCCTGTTCATCCTTCTTATCACGGCCGAATTTATTTACGCGCGCCAGTCGACCGAACTCTCCGCCGCCACGCCCGTCACTCTGACCAATGGCGCCGTACGCATCCCCGCCGCCTCCGTGACGGACGGCATCCTGCATCGCTTCGAACTCGAAGACAACGGCGTCAGCGTCCGCTTCATCGTGATCGAACGGCCTGACCACACCCTCGCCACCGCTTTCGACGCCTGCCAGATCTGCGGAACGCAGGGCTTCTATCAAAAGGGTCCGGAACTCATCTGCCGCAATTGCGGATCGGCGCTCGTAGTCTCTACCGTGGGCACCAGAGGCGGCTGCAATCCCATCCCGCTCGATTCGCACGTCGATAATGGCGTGCTCATCATCGACAGCGCCGCGCTTGAAGGTGGCGCCCACATATTCAGCAAAGGAGCCACCCGATGACCCAACGTGGGTACAGGCTTCAGCCTGTACTGCCGAGCCACGCTCGGCCGGCGAATGGGTAACCAGATATGCTCCTGCGCTTCGTACGTGAATCCATCGTTCGTTCGCCAGGTCGCAAAGCCCTCATTGTCACTGCCGTCGCGCTCGGCTGCGCAGTGGCCACCGCGATGCTGGGCGTCATGCTCGATATCGGTGATCGTGTCAACCGCGAACTCCGTTCCGAAGGCGCCAACATTGTCGTAACGTCCCGCGCGGCTTCGCTCACCGGCGGCATCGGATCGCTCACCACCCACACTGCCAGCCCCGCCGATTACATAGCGCTCGCCGATGTGCCGAAGATCAAAAAAATCTTCTGGGGCCTCAACATCACTGGATTTTCCCCATTATTAATGGCTCAGGATGGCCCCGTCACAGTCGAAGGCGTCTGGTTCAATCATGCCTATCCCGGCCCTGACGGCACCCTGAAATCCACCGGCATCCGTGAAGTGAATCCGGCATGGGAGATCACTTCCGGCAAATGGGCGCAGGATCTTCCTGGTCAATGCGTCGCCGGAGCCGGCGTGGCCCGTCGCAATCAATGGCGTGCCGGCCAGACCGTCACGCTCTTCGGACAGCCCTGTAAGATCGAGGGCATTCTCTCGACCGGCGATGAAGCCGAAGACCGCGTGCTCATGCAGCTCGATCAGGTGGCCGCTCTCACGCACCGCCCCGGTGTGGCCGACCGCATCGAAGTCGCTGCCCTCACCAAAGCGGAAGACGACTTCGCGCGCAAAGATCCGAAAACCATGACGCCGAAGGAATATGAGCGCTGGAGTTGCACCAATTACGTCATTTCCATCGCTCATGAAATCGAGGAGGCGCTGCCCGGAACCGATGCCCGTCCCGTCCGCCGCGTGGCCGATTCCGAAGGTAAAATTCTCAACAGCGTCGGGGGCCTCATGGGCCTGATCACTCTGGCCGCGCTTCTCTCTTCCGGCCTCACCGTCTGGAGCCTCACCGCCACCTCCATGGTTGAGCGCCGCGGCGAAGTCGCCATCATGCAGGCCATGGGCGCGGACCGCTCCACCATCGGTGCTCTCTTCGGCGTCGAGATCGGATTGATCGGCCTCGTGGGCGGTCTCATCGGCGCCGTCATCGGCACGGTTCTCGCCCATTTCGTCGGACAATCCGTCTTCCACGACACAGTCAGCATCTCCTGGGTCCTGCCCTTCGTCATTGCGATCGCGGCCATTCTGGTTTCGCTCGCCGGCGCGGCTCAGCCGTTACGGCGCACGCTGAATATGGAACCGGCCGTCATCCTTCGCGAGGGCCTCTGATGTTCCTCCGCTTTGTATTGCAGGCCTTGCGTTACCGCAAGCAGCGCCTGCTCCTGGCCTTTGGCGCGCTCACCATCGCGGCCACTCTGGCCACCATTCTCTTCGGCATCTACTCCACCATGGAGCAGAGACTGCGCAACGAATTCCGCAGCTACGGAGCCAATTTAATAGCGGTTCCCACAGGCGGGCAGGGGAGTGCCGGCACCATTCCTCTCGACCTCGCCACTGCCGCTGAACACATGGGCGCCGATGCCGCACCCTTTCTCATTACCTCCACGCAGATCAACGGCGCCAGCGTTGCCGTAGCTGGTTTCGATCCCGTAAAAGCAGCTCCGCTCACCACCTATTGGCGCGTCACCGGCGACCGCAATCTCGCTCACGGCGAATGTCTTGCAGGCGACCTTCTCCATCTCTCAATTGGCGCCAAAACTTCCGTATGCACCGTAAAAGGCGTCATCTCGACCGGTGGCGCGGAAGATCGTGAACTCCTCGTCCCGTTCGACGACGCAGCCGCCCTGGCCGGAACGCACAATGCTGCCAGCGTGATCGAAATCCGCGCCCCGGGCGATCGCGTCGAACCCGTCCGCGCCGCTCTCGCCGCAAAGTTCCCCGCCGCCGACGTGCGCACCGTACTCGCGGTCGTGAACACCGAGTCAAACGTCGTCCTGAAAATGCGCGCGTCACTCCTTCTGCTCACCCTCATCGTCCTCGGCATCACCGTCCTCTGCGTCTCCAGCAACTTCAGCGAAATGGTTCTGGAGCGATCCAAAGAAGTGGGAATTCTCAAAGCCCTGGGCGGTGCGGAACGCCGTATCGCTACTTTCTTCGTCTCCGAATCCGCGCTCCTCGCAGTCACTGCTACCTTCGTCGGGTACCTCGCCGGAATCTTCTGCGCCGCCGCCATCGGCAGTCGCGTCTTCGGCGTCGGATTCCAGCTTCAGATCAGCAGTCTGGTGTTTCTCTCCGTCTGCGCAGTTATGCTTTTTGTAGCGATTGTCTCGACTGCCATCGGAACCTCGCGTATCTGGAAAATCGAACCTGCGATCATCTTGAGGGGCGAGTGACTTTGAATTCGACTAAGCCAAAGCCGTTTATCGAACTCGTTGACGTCGTAAAAGTCTACGGCGAAGGCCCCGCTTCCGTGCGCGCCGTCGACGGCATCAGCCTCACGGCCGATCAGGGCGAGTGGATCGCCATCATGGGCCCCTCCGGCTCCGGCAAAACCACGCTTCTCAATCTCATCGGCTGTCTCGACCAGGCGTCGTCCGGCACTTTGCGTATCGGTGGTGTCGAAACCGCCGCGCTTGACCGCAATGCCCTCGCGCACTTTCGCAGCGAGACCGTCGGGTTTGTCTTCCAGCAGTTTCATCTGGTACCCCACCTGACGGCCGTCGAGAACGTCATGATGGCGCAGTATTTTCACAGCATGACGGATGAAAACGAAGCCATGGCGGCGCTGAAAAAGGTGGGCATGGAAGCTCGTGCCGCCCATCTGCCTTCGCAACTGTCCGGTGGCGAGCAACAGCGTGTGGCAATCGCCCGCGCCCTCGTAAACGATCCGAAAATCATCCTGGCCGACGAACCCACCGGCAACCTCGACGCCGAAAATCAGCAGATCGTGTTCCGCCTGCTGAGCGATCTGCATGCCCAGGGCCGCAGCATCATCATGGTCACCCACGATGAGAATGCGGGCCGCCTGGCCGACCGCCGCCTGAATCTCGAACACGGTCGCATCAAAGAAACCGTCGTGTTCTCAGCCGAAGAAAATCAGGATTTCGACGAAGTGCTCGAACACCTCTGGTCCCGTCGTGAATCCTCCGGCCACATGGAGTCAACCCACTTCACTGAGATGCAGTGGCGCAAATTGATTCACGTTCTTGCGGGTATCGGTCTGGTCTCCGTGGACGATGGCCATGAAGAGTTCACCCCCGCGGGCGAAGATCGAGCCCGCAATGTGATTCGCCGCCATCGCCTCGCCGAGCGCCTGTTTATGGACGTGCTCTCCATTCACGACGCGGACGAAGTCGAAGAGAGCGCCTGCAAATTCGAACACATCCTTAGCTTCGAAGTGACTGACCGTATTTGTACTCTGCTCGGCCATCCGACCGCCTGCCCGCACGGCAGTCCCATCCCCCAGGGACCCTGCTGTCGCGAAAAACGCGTTCTGGATAATTCTGAAATCGCCAACGTGCTTTCCGGCATCAAATACGCCGGCGTCAAACCAGCCGCGTGAAACCAGCCGCGTGAAACCAGCCGCGTGAAACCAGTCTGATACGCTCGAAAATTAAATCATGCACAACGTAGTCATTATTGGTTCCGGCTGTGCCGGCAACACGGCGGCCATCTATACAGCGCGCGCCAATCTGAAACCGCTGGTAATTAAGGGCCGCGAAGCGGGCGGACAGCTCTCTCTCACTACTGAGGTCGAGAACTTCCCGGGCTTTCCCGCCGGGGTCATGGGACCCGAGCTGGTCGAGAACATGAAGCAGCAGGCCGAGCGCTTCGGCGCGACTTTTCTCGACGGTGAAATCACCGAGGCTGACCTCTCATCGCGCCCTTTCAAACTCAGCCTCGAAGGTGAGCCGATTGAAACCCGTACACTGATCGTGGCCTCCGGAGCCAAAGCCCGCTGGATCGGTCTGCCTTCCGAACAGAAGCTGATCGGCCACGGCGTCAGTTCCTGCGCCACCTGCGACGGATTTTTTTATCGTGACCGAGCCATCATGGTGGTCGGCGGCGGCGATTCAGCTATGGAGGAAGCCAACTTCCTCACACGCTTCGGCCGTGAAGTCGCTTTGGTGCACCGCCGCGAATCGTTCCGCGCTTCGAAGATCATGCTGGAGCGAGCACGCAAAAATCCCAAGATCGAATTCGTCATGAATACGGTTGTTGACGAGGTGTTCGATCTCGATAAGAACATCGTGACCGGCGTTCGCCTGCGAAACCTCGCAACTGGCGACACATGGTATCGCGATGTCGATGGTCTGTTCGTCGCCATCGGTCATGTGCCCAACACCCACGTGTTTGAAGGCCAGCTCGATCTCGATCCCGATGGCTACATCGTTTCCCATGGCGGCGCAAGAACCAACATCCGTGGGGTGTTCCATGCGGGCGACGTGCAGGATCGCATTTATCGCCAGGCCATCACCGCTTCAGGCGCAGGCTGCATGGCGGCCATTGAAGTCGAGCGTTTTCTCGAAGAGGAGGGCCACTAAAAACATGTTCGAGCGAATTTCGCCTCCGGGCGGTCCCCCGCCGCGCGGTCCCTATTCACCCGCTGTTCGCGCCGGTGATTTTGTCTTCGTGTCCGGGCAGATTCCCCCCGTGCCCGGTAATATTCGTGATGAAGTCCGTCAGGTGCTGGCCAACATCGGACGCATCCTCGAAGCGGCGTCATCTTCATTGAAAGATGTCGTCAAGGTGAACGTCTATCTGGCCGACGCCGACGACTTCGCTGCCATGAATGAGGTTTACGCGGAGTTCCTCGGCGAAACGAAGCCGGCTCGCGCGACCATCGTCTGCAAGTTTATTGCGGATATCAAAGTCGAAATCGACTGCACGGCATACACCCCGCTCGGCTCGTACGGAGCTTAGACTGATTTAATTCGGCCGTCTTTTAACAACCGGAAGCGCAGGCCGCGCCACTCGACGTAGTTGCCGCCGAGTCCTGCCAGCCAGACGCCCATGCCGAAAAGGTCCCGCAGCCAGACCTGAAATGGCCACGGGGAATAAGCGCTGGCGCAAAAGAAACGTACGCCCAGTCCGGCAATGGCTACTTTCCACTGGCCGGAGAAGAGAGCCAGTACGCACCAGAAAGTAAGTTGGGTCAGGACGTAGCCGAAGTAGCCTGCCGGTCTCGACACGCGAATCGTTCGCGACCACCGGATCTGATGCTTCCACACGGAAGCCCATGAACCGGCGCCGAGGTTGGTCTCGACAATAGAATCGGCGAGAAGTACGCGCTTGCCGGCAGCGGCGATGCGTGCGCCGAGTTGATAATCGTCGGCCAGGTATTCGCGAATGGAAGCGAAGCCGCCGATGGCGGCGAGATCGGCCTTCCGAAACGCCATGGTGGCGCCCAGCGCAAAACCGCTGGAGGAAAGTAGTCGGGCCACCAATACGCTGGGCATGAACTCGGTTGATATTCCGAGAGCTTCCGCTTGCGATGCAAAGGACGCCCCGCGCCCCCGATAGAGGCAGGTGACCATTCCGACCGCGGGATCCTGCAGCGGTCCGATCACGCGCTGAAGGTAATCGGGCTCGACAAGGATGTCGCCATCGTTCACCAGAAAGGTCTGGTAACGTGCCGCCCGCGCCAGGATTTCCAGCGACCCGACCTTTCCGTTCGGGGCATCGTTGGCGGTGTTGATGAAGCGGATGAGAAGGTTCGGAAATTCGCGCTTGAGCCGCTCGATGTCGGCAAGGGCCGGCTCGGCAGCGTCCGCCGAGCCAAAGAGCAGTTCGAATTCGGGGTATTGCTGAATCGCATGCGATTTGATGGCTTCGTAAAAGCCCGAATCGCGTCCGCGTACCGGCTTCAGAATAGAGACCGGCGGTGTGTAATCGGAGATCGGATGCTTATGACGAAACGCCGCGAGGGCCACGATTGAGAGCAGGTTGTAGGCGATGCCGCAGACAACCAGAATCGCGAATATCACTGCCGGAAGCTCACTGGGAAATGAACACGACGCCGATGACGATCAGCCCGATTCCGATCCATCGGCGCCAGTCGACGGCTTCCTTCAGAAAGGTACGCGCGATGAGGGTTTCCGGGATGAACGTTGCGGCTGACATCGGGACCGCGAAGCTCATGGGAGCGATCGCGACCAGTTTCATGAACGAAAAGAAGGAGACTGCCATGGCGCAGGTCGAAATGATGACGAGCGAGTTGCGGGCCACCATGGAGAACGCCCGCCGGATGGCGCCCGGACGGAAGTCGTGGATCTCTCCGTGACGGCGCATGCCGATCGAGCGGAATACATCGCCGATGGTGGTGGCGACAATCAGCAGGGTGACCAGGGTCCACTTCATGTTGCGCGGGTTCCCGTAGCACTGTCCCGAGTGACCGCGGAAGTGCTGCCGACGAGTGTGACTCCCGCCGTGATGAACACGATGCCGATCCAGCGGTTCATCGAGATCGCTTCGTGGAGAATGAAGCGCGCGGCAAAGGCGGTGACGACGTAGCCGATGGCCGTGACCGGCATTACGTAACTGAGATCGGCCCAACTCAGAAGCGCCATATGGGTCAGAGTCCAGACGATGAGGAGCGCGACGCCGATCGCGACCCACGGATGAAAGAGAGCTCCGATCAGATCGATCGGCGTATTGCCGGGGTCACCCAATTGGTGCATTCCATGGGTGAGCGCCGAGTTTCCGGCTACGTTGCTGAGGACGGTGAGGACAGCGAAAAGCCGGGTCTTCGCTTCGATCTCTTTAGTCGCCGGCATTGGCGGAGACGGCCGCCTGCTGGCGTTGGTCGGCAATGAACTTGCGACGCCGCGTGCGCAGAGCCATATATTCGCGCGCTTCCTTCGTCAGCCGCTTGCGGTCATGCGCATTGAAGATCACTTTGCGAACCATGCGCCAGATCACTTTGGTGCGGAAGTAGTATTCGCTGTAGAAGCGCTCGACCCAGTCCATGAGCTCGGCTTCGTTGAGATCTTTGTAGACGACTTTGGGAAGCTGGTTGCCGCGCTCGTCGACACTGTTGCCGATGGAGATGAGGTTGTTCTTCTCCGCGTAGTCGTAGAATTCGGTGCCGGGGTAAGGATGAGCGATCGAAACCTGAATGGTTTCGTTGTCGAGCTTTTTGGCGAAGTCGATGGTCTTGCGGATGCTCTCGCGGGTTTCGCCAGGCAGGCCGACGATGAAATCGCCGTGAATTACGAGGCCGAGTTTCTTGCAGTTGGCCGTGAAGCGCTCGGCCATGTCGATGGTCGCGCCCTTTTTGATGTTCTTAAGAATCTGCGGATCGCCCGATTCGTAGCCCACGATGAGCAGCCGGCAGCCGGCTTCTTTCATGGCTTTCAGTGTGTCGTAATCGGTGGTGACGCGCGAGGTGCACGACCAGGTGAAGGTCAGTTTCTTCAGCTTGCTGCACAGCTCGATGGTGCGTTCTTTGCGGTAATTGAACGTATCGTCGTCGAAGAAGATTTCTTTGATTTCGGGAAAAGCCCCGATAACGTATTTCACTTCTTCGTAAATATCGTCCGAAGAACGGAGGCGCCAGCGATGCCCGGAATGGGTTTGCGGCCAGAGACAGAACGTACACATGGCGGGACAGCCGCGCGAAGTGTACATCGAAATGAAAGGATTCAGCAGGAACGGAACGTTGTAGTTACGGACGTCCAGATCGCGGCGGTAAACCTTCGAAACCCACGGCAGCGCGTCGAGATCTTCGATCATCGGAGCTTCGGGATTGTTGACGATTTTGCCGTCTTTACGGAAACTCGCGCCCGGAATTTCTTCGAGCGGCTTGCCGTTAGCGTAGTCGACGATCTGATAATCGAACTCGCGGCGGATGATGAAATCGATGGCTTTGCTGGCGTTTAATGACTTTTCGGGTTCGACCGTAACGGGAGGTCCGACAAAGCAGACCTTCAGAGTCGGATTCGATTCCTTCATCATTTCCGAAATATGGCAATCGACATCGAAACCGGGTGTGGAGGTGAAAAGGACCAGGAGTTCGAAGTCCTTCGCCATGGCGACGGTCTGCTCGATGGAGATTTTATGCGGCGGTGCGTCAACTACTTTGCTGTCCGGAAGCATGCCGGCTGGATAGCACAGCCATACCGGATACCAATAGGATTCAATCTCCCGCGAAGCAGGCCAACGGGAACTCGCACCCCCGTCGAAGCCTTCGAAAGAAGGTGGATTTAGAAACAGCGTTCGCATGCTTAATGGACTATTGTAAGCGACAGACGGGTACGCCTGATTGCATCCTGCCATTTTTCCATCATTTGGGAGCGAATAGATTCCGGCATGGAGGGTTCAAAGCGGCGTTCCACTTGCCAGAAATGTTCGACTTCGTCGGTTCCGGACCAGACGCCTTCGGCGATACCAGCCAGGTAGGCGGCTCCTAAAGCAGTGGTTTCGACATCCACCGGACGGATCACAGGCTTGCCCAGAATGTCGGCCTGAAACTGCATCAGGAAATTGTTTACGGAGGCGCCTCCGTCGACGCGCAGCTCTTCTATGTTCTCGCCGGAATCGGCCTCCATGGCGTCGATCAGGTCGCGGCTCTGGAAGGCGATGCTTTCGAGTGCGGCCCGGACGATGTGGGCTTTCCCCGTCGCGCGGGTCAGGCCGGTAATGATGCCGCGGGCGGCGCTATCCCAGTGTGGCGCGCCGAGCCCGGCGAAGGCAGGGACCATGCAGACTCCGGCGGAATCGGGAACGCTTTGAGCGATCGTTTCCGATTCCGCGGCGCTGCCGATCAACTGCAGACCGTCGCGCAGCCACTGGATGGCAGCCCCGGCCACGAAGACGCTTCCCTCCACGGCGAACTGGGGTGTCGCGCCGAGGTGCGCCGCGGCGGTAGCCAACAGGCGGTTCCTTGAATGCGGGCGCTGGTTTCCAGTGTGGGTCATGGCGAAGCAGCCGGTTCCGTATGTGTTTTTGGAGAGGCCCTGGCGGAAACAGGCTTGGCCGGCCAGGGCGGCTTGCTGGTCGCCGGCCACTCCGCTGATGGGGATTTCCTCGCCAAAGTGCTCGGCGCCGATGCTGCCGTTCCGGCCGGAGGAAGGAACGATAGAAGGAAGAATCTCCTGCGGGACACCGAAGGCGCGCAGCAGTTCGTCATCCCATTGACCCGTGTCGAGGTTCATCAGGAGGGTGCGGGAGGCGTTGGTGATGTCAGTCGCGTAGACCGTGCCGCCGGTGAGTTTCCAGATGAGCCAGGTATCGATGGTGCCGAAGAGAAGTTGGCCGTCGCGGGCTTTCGCGGCCGCGTCCGGAATGTGGTCGAGCAGCCAGCGAATCTTACTGGCGGAAAAGTAGGCGTCGATGACAAGGCCGGTTTTCTGCTCGATCATGGCCGCGGCGGAGGAGCGGGCAAGATCACGGCAGAAGTCCGCGGTACGGCGGCATTGCCATACGATGGCGGGAGCGATGGGCTCTCCGGTTTTACGGTCCCAAAGGACGGTGGTTTCGCGCTGGTTGGTGATGCCGCAAGCGGCCACCTCAGAGGCCGTAACGCCTGCCTGCTCGAGTACTTCGGCTGCGGCTTCTTTCTGCAGGCGCCAGATATCGAGGGCGTCGTGTTCAACCCAGCCCGGCTGCGGATAATGCGGCGCGAACGGCCGGGCGTTGATCGCGATTCGCTCTCCCCGCTGGTTGTAGAGCGCGGCGCGGGCGCTCGATGTGCCCTCGTCGAGGGCCAGAACGTACGGTTTGCGGGTGGAAGGCACCCTCGCAATTATAATGAGGAGACCCCTATGTTCTTCCGACGCGCGATTACGAAGAAGCTCACCTTCGACGATTACATGACGGCGGCCAGTGCGGCTGGCTTCCGAATCGAAGCGGCCGGCAATGGGGGCAGGCGGATTGAACGCGGTGGTATCGCTTCGATCGCTGAGCCAGGCGCCGACGGAGTTCCGCGGTTCGTGGTTCGCGCCGGCGTCGTGATGGGCAAAGAGATCGGCAACCTCACCGATGGCGGCTTTCAGAAATTCTTCGTAACCCCACACGGGAAGCGTAAGCCGGCGCTGGCGGAAGAACTAAAAGCCATTCACGATTTCCAGGAAGACCTGCGCGAGGCGTTGGGCCTGACCAGCCTCTACAACGAATCGTTGGGCACGGTGTCGAACCTTTACCTCTACGATCGCGTGGAAGGCCGTGACAGCGGAACCCACGACAAGCCCTGGGAAGAACCCGAACCTGTCGTAACCAAATAAGCAAATAATCTAACGGCCTCCGCCAGTGGCAGGCGGGAGCGTTTGCGGAATGTAGTGGTCCGCCAGTTGGTTGGCGTGAAAGCTGTAGGTTGACGCCGCGGGATCGAGTGGCAGCATGGTTTTCGACCATTCCTCATAGTCCTCTGTGAGCTTCTTGTAGACATCGGGTTGGCGAAGCTTCAGGTTGGCGCGCTCGAGAGGGTCTTCCACTACGTTGAAGAGGAAAGTGTTGTCGTTGAGCTTCAGATATTTCATATCGCCGTCACGCACGGCCTGCTGGGCATTGGATCGATAACGCCAGTAGATTCGGCGCGGCGTGGGCGCGGCGTTCTGCGTCAGCACGGGGAGCAAATTGATTCCGTCGGAGAGATAAGCGGGATCAGGCTGACTGGCCGCAGCAGCAAGCAGCGTCGGCAGCCAATCCATCGTCATCGATACTTGCTGCGTGGTGCTGCGAGGCTTGATATGTCCCGGCCAGCGCACCACAGCGGGAATGCGCAAGCCGCCTTCGAGAAGTTCGGTCTTTTTGCCGGTGAAGGGCCAGGTGTCGGAAAAGCGTTCGCCGCCGTTATCGCTGGTGAAAACGACGATGGTATTTCGTGCGGCACCAGTGGCGTCGAGCGCTTTGAGGACTCGCCCCACCTGCAGGTCCAACTCGCCCACCATACGGCCGTAGGTTGCAATGGTGCCCGCATCGAAGTCTCCCAGGTTGGTCAGTTTCCGCGCTTCGGCTTCATCGCCGGGACCTTCCCACGGCCAATGAGGAGCATTGAAATGAAGACTGATGAAGAAGGGCTTGTGCTCTTTCGTATAGCCGTTGATGGACTTGATTGCCTGCTCGGCAAGCAGGTCAGTCAGGTAGCCGTTCTGGTGAATTTTGACATCGCCATCCCAGAGATCGTCAGTGTCGGTTTTGGGCCCCCCGGACTTATGCGTGAAGTAGTCGAGAGCACCACCGCGGAAGCCCCAGAAATGATCGTAGCCACTTTTTAGCGGACCGTAATCAGGCAGGGGGCCGAGGTGCCATTTTCCGATAAGAGCGGTTCCGTAGCCGGATTTCCGTAAAAGAGAGGGCAAGGTAGGGTGGTCAGGCGGAACACCGACATTGCGGTTAGTAAGCGGCTCTTCGAGACCAATGGGAAGCCGGTATTGATAACGACCGGTGATGAGCGCGACGCGGCTGGCAGTGCATACCGCTGAGTTGGCGTAGGCCTGCATGAACTTCATTCCCTGGCTGGCGAGACGGTCAATCTGCGGTGTCTTGTAATCCGGGCGACCGTAGCAGGAGAGGTCGGCGTAACCGAAATCGTCGGCGAGGATGAAGAGAATATTGGGCGGGGCTAACGCTGCTTGAGCGGCTTTGGAGCCGGCGAGGAGAGCGAGGGGCGAGGCAGCCGCGGCGGTGAGGAGCCGCCTGCGCGTAGTTTTCGACAAAGTATTCATGACGGTGTCCTCTCAACGATTATGGTCTGGGTCGGGTAGGGCATCGAGATCTTCTCGGACTTGAGCCGGAGATAGATTCTTTTGCGCAATTCACTCTGGACTGAATACTGGGCGGGAAATTCTTCGATACTGTAGTTCACCTGAAAGATCAGCGCGAAATCTCCGAGGCCGGGCTGGAATCGGATGTACGGGGCGGGCTCCGCCAGCATGCCTTTGATTTCGCGGGAGGCGCGGGTGGCCTCATCGAGAAGAATCTTTTCCACTTGTTCGAGGTCGGAATCATAGCCGACGCTGATGGAGATGTTCACGACCATGCGCTGTTCGGGCAGGTGGTAATTGGTAAAAATGGCCTGGCCCAGCTTGTTATTGGGCACGACGACCAGGTTGTTGGTGATACCTCGCATGGTGGTGCAGCGCCAGTTGATGTCGGTGACGAAGCCTTCTTCGCCGGTGTTCAGCTTGATGTAATCGCCGAGCCGAACCAGGCCCGAGATCGAGACATAGAAGCCGGCGAAAAGATTAGAAAGCGTGTCCTGAAGGGCGAGGGCTACGGCCAGACCGCCGACGCCGAGGGTGGTGAGGATTGGGGTCAGGCTGAGATTGAAAGCGACCCTGAGCAGGATGACCAGGCCGAGGGTCACAACAATCAACTGCACGAGTTTCTGCGTAATGCTGGTTACGGCTTTCGCGCCGGTGACTCTGCCCGCGTAGAAGCGCACCGTATTGCCGGCAAACCGGGCGGCCGCAATGGTCAGCGAGGCGATCCAAAGGACGGCGAGCGTGGTCGGAATGTAGTGCAGGTAGCGCTTCGGGATCTGCGAACTTTGGGTGGCGAAATGGAGGCCGAGGATGAGCGACCAGAGAACGATGGGTCCGCGCAGAGTCTCCGTGGCCAGTTCGCCGAGATGGCTGTCGGATGCTTCGGACCAACTGCGGAGGATGCGGAAAAGAATGCGCCGCAGCAGGAGCCCCGCGAACAGGGTACCGGCGAGGAGCCCGACGGGCACCAGAATCGTGAATGGATCCCGCAGGATATCGAGCCACTGAGGGGGCAAATTGTTATTGTTGCAAGTCCTTTGGTGTCAATGGGGGACGTCAATACTTCTGCACGCCCGCGGGACGGGAAACGTCAGCTTATTTGATGGGCCGAAGTGTGTCTCGAGCCATTATCGCGGCGTTAGTGGCAGTGAGCCTGTTCGCGGATCAGGATTCTCCGAACGAGCAGGCGATCGCGCTGGCTCGCCAGGCTGCCCGAGCGGATAAGGCGGGGCATGCGTCGCAGGCCTACCTTCTCTATTCGGAAGCGGCTGCGCTGCAACCGAAAAACAAGAAGTACCGGCAGAAGATGGAGGCGATGCAATACCGGGCTGCGCTGGAAGCGAAGTCGGCGCCCGCTCCGGTTCCTGACCCAGGAGCTGAGCCTGGAACTGAGGCTCTGGCTAATATTTCGGCTGATGCTTCGGCTGCGGTGTTGCCGGAGGGAGACGCTTTCGACAGCATGACCGCCCGCGAGTTCGCGGCGACCCGGCAATTGAAGGAGCCCTCGTTGCTGACCGCGAGCGCGGGGAAGAAGAACTTCGATCTGACGGGGACAGCGCGGTCGCTGTTCGATCAGGTGGCGAAGGCTTACGGGCTCGACACGATTTACGACGGGGACTACCCGCAGAACGGTGCGCAGATTCGTTTCCGCGTAGACAGCGTGGATTACCGGGAAGCGCTGCGGGATCTGGAAGCGGCTACCAGCTCTTTCGTAGCGCCGTTGTCTTCGAAGTTGCTGATGGTGGCGCAGGACACGCCGCAGAAACGCAACGATCTGGAACAAAGCATGGCGATTTCGATCTCGGTTCCCCAGGCCATAAACGTCCAGGAGCTGACCGAAATCTCACAGGCCGTGAAACAGGCTACCAATGTGGAGAAGATCGCGTGGAATTCGGAGGACAACGAGATCGTGATTCGCGACCGCATGTCGCGCGTGATTCCCGCCATGGCGCTGCTGCAGCAGTTAATCGCGTACCGGCCGCAGGTGATGATCGAGCTGGAATACATCGAGCTGACCGACAGCGATCTGGTGAACTACGGCTTCACGGTGACGAATAACTTCCCGGCTATTTATCTCGGCCAGATTCTGAATAATGTGGTTTCGTATCCGACCGGGGTGGCGAATCTGCTGACATTCGGCGGCGGCAAAACGCTGATCGGATTGGGCGTGGCATCGGTGCAGGCGCTGTTCAATCAGTCAATCTCTTCGGGAAAATCGCTGTACCGGACGCAGCTTCGCGCGGAAGACGGACAAGCCGCGACATTTCATTCGGGCGAGAAATATCCGATCGTCACGTCGACCTTTTCGGGCGCTCCGACGGGAACTGGTTCCTCTTTGCAGACGGCGCCCTCTTACACATTCGAAGACCTGGGCGTGGTAGTGAAGGCAACACCCCATGTCCATGGAACAGGTGAAGTTTCGCTGGCTCTGGAGACAAACTTCGAGGTGCTGACAGGGAGCTCTGTCAACAACATTCCGGTGATCGGGCGGCGGCAGACGGTATCGCAGGTCCGGCTGCGCGACGGGGAATGGTCGGTTGTCGGGGGAATTCTGAGCACGACCGATTCGAAATCGACGACGGGTTTCTGGGGCCTCGCGCAAATCCCGCTGCTGGGGAATTTATTTAAACAGGTCTCGACTGACAAAGAGCGCAGTCAGATCCTGATTGGGATTCGGCCGATTCTGCTGTCGATTCCGCCCGACCAACAGCCGACTCCGGCACTGAGGGTCGGGACGGAAACCAGACCACTCAGCCCGCTTTAGAGGTCGAAAAGCTATTTGACGATGTCGCGTAAAGCGGCACCGAGGTCCGGGAATCGAAACGGGAATCCCGCGGCTGTGGCGGCTTCGGGTATTACACGAGCGCTATCGAGCATGTGCTGACCGAGTTCTCCGAAGGCCAGTTTGAGGGCGAGTCCCGGAATCGGGAAGATGGCGGGGCGGCCGAGAATGTGGGCGAGTTCTTTGGTGAAAGTTTTGTTGGTGACGGGGTTTGGCGCTGTCGCATTCCAGACGCCCTCGATGTTGTTCTCGACGGCGTGGACGAACATGGAGGCGACGTCGTCGACGTGAATCCACGGCATCCACTGTTTGCCGGAACCGAGTTTGCCGCCGGCCAAGGCACGGAACGCCGGGATCATACGGGCCAGGGCACCGCCGTCCGGTCCGAGGACAAAGCCGATACGGAGTTTGATGACGCGCAGGCCGAAGATGGCGGCGCGGCCAGCTTCATTCTCCCAGGCCTGGCAGCATTCGGCGAGAAAGCCGCTGCCCTGTCCGGACTGTTCGGTGAGAACTTCATTGCCGCGATCTCCATAGAAGCCGATGGCGGAGGCGCAGATCAGGACTTTGGGCCGATGCTGTACGCGGCCAATGGCATCGACCAGATGCCGGGTACCCTGAACGCGGCTGTCGCGAATGCGTGCTTTGACGGCGGAATTCCAGCGCTGGGCGACGGGCTCACCGGCGAGGTGGATGACGGCATCCATCGTATTCAGGCTGTCGAGCGGCGGCTCGCCCTGGAGAGGGTCCCACGAAAATGACGCAACGGCGTCGCGCTCTTCGCGACCAGGACGACGGCTCCAGACGCCGACGTAATGATTTCGATCGAGCAGGGATCGAACAATCCTGCGGCCAATAAATCCGGTTCCCCCGGAGACGACGCACTTCATATAAGCTTTATGGACATCTATCGTCATGATAGGGGTAAGGGTGTGTTGGCGCACGGTTTACAGAAACGCAGCGGTGCGAGCAGGAAAGATGTGAGAAGATGACGGCTTCATGACCGGATCGCAATGGCTGCGAGCCATTCTCGCGGCGCTCCTCGTGGCAGCGCCCACCGGCTTCGCTCAGGACACGGGCGGGACTGTGGGTATATCTGCGGAACCGGCCGGGTCCCATGAGGCCCTCGACTACTCAGTCGAGTGGCGCCTGATTCCGGCGGGAACTGCGAAGCTTACGTTGAGTTCAACGCCGCACTCGTCTCTGGCGACGAGTGAGATGAGGCTGCACATCGAATCGACAGGGCTGGTTTCACGGTTGTTCCGCGTGAGCGATGACTATACGTCTATGCTGGGGCAGAATTTTTGCACAGAGAACACGTATCTGGCAGCGCATGAGGGCAACCGAAACCGGGAAACTCGCGTAAATTACGATGCGCAGACGCGTAAGGCTCAGTACTTCGAGAAAGACCTGGCGAAGAATACGACGACCACAAATCAGGTGGACATACCCGCCTGTGTTCATGACGTGTTGAGTGGATTGATGATGTTACGGACCTTAAACCTCGAACCAGGCAAGACGGCGCAGATCCCCGTGAGCGATGGCAAGAAGTTTGCTCAGGTGAAGGTGGAATCGGAGCGCCGTGAAGATCTTGTCACCCCTTTGGGCACGCGCAAGACGATTCGCTACGAAGTATTTCTGTTCGACAACGTAATTTACAAGCGATCGGCTCATTTGCACGTATGGCTTACGGACGACAATATGCGGCTCCCGGTGCAGATCCAAGTGCGCTTGCAGATCGCTATTGGAACGATCACGTTCCGCCTCGAAAAGCAGAGCAAATCGTAAATGAGCGGCATGCCGATCGGTCAAAGATGAAGAGACTGCTCTGTATCGTGCTGGTGGCGGGGGCAGCGTTGGCGCAAACGCAGGTTCCGCAGGCTGCGCTCAGTGTCCAGGATGCCGAGCAACTGCAGACGCGGATGCTGCAGTTGATGGAATCGACAGCCGTAGTTGTGCCGGGTCTGGTGCGGGCGAGCGAGCCGGTTAAGCAGAACGCGGAGCTGACGTTCAGCGGGCTGCAGCGGACGCCGCAGAATCCGGCGTTGATTTATCAGTTCATGAACCAGGTGAAGGCGTATCTGGCGCTGGCGGAATCGATTCCGCGGCCTTTTCCTTTTCCCGTTGCAGCGGATCAACAATACACGGAACTGCGAGAAGATCTGCAGAGGATGCAGCAACACTTCGAGGCCATTCTGCAGGTGCAGAGTGTGACGGCGGAGAAGAAGGATGCAGACCCCAGCGAACTGAAGCGCTATGCGGATGCGAATACGAAATTGCTGCCGCCGGGGAAGTTGCCGCGAGTGGTGTTCTTCGGAGATTCGATTACGGATTTCTGGCGGCTGAACGAATATTTCACGGGGCGCGATTTCGTCAATCGAGGGATTACCGGGCAGAATACGACGCAGATGCTGGGGCGGTTTCGTCCTGATGTAGCAGCGCTGAACCCCAAAGTGGTGGTGATTCTGGGTGGCATCAACGACATTGGGAGCGGTTACACGGTGATGCAGACCGAGACCGATCTGATGGAGATGGTGGAACTGGCGCGGGCGCACAACATCAAGCCGGTGCTGGCTTCACTGCTGCCGGTGAGCGATTACCACAAAGACACAGATGCGGCTTACGAGCGGACGAAGCTGCGTCCGCCGGCAACGATTCTGGCGATCAATCAGTGGATGCAGGGGTATTGCCGGAGCGAGGGATTGGTTTACCTCGACTACTACACGGCGCTGGTGGACGCGGCGGGGCAGTTTCAGACCGATGCTTCGGATGACGGGCTGCATCCGAATGGCAAGGGATATCGCATCATGTCGCCAATCGCGCTGGAGGCAGTGGGGCGGGCGATTTCCGGTCAGGACGAGGCGGGTGACCCGCAGGCTCGCAAGCGTTTCCGGCTGCTGAATAAATAAACAGGTCGGGATTTTCAGTCTGCGCATCGGCATACACACTTCACGCGCCAGGTCGCTGGAAGATGCGGCGTTGAAGGCACATGAACTGGGCGCGAATACCTTTCAGATTTTCTCGGCGAGTCCGCGGATGTGGCGCGCGGGCGTTCCGGATGCGGCGGACGTCAAGCGTATGCGCGCGGTGCGGGATAAATTCGATCTGAATCCGCTGGCGATTCATGTGAGTTATCTGGTGAACCTGGCGACGATGGATCCGGTGATCCGGGGGAAATCGATTGTGGCGTTTCGAGGGGAACTGGATCGGGCGGCGGTGATTGGGGCCGATTATCTGGTGTTGCATCCGGGCAGCTATAAAGGGCAGACGGCGGCAGAAGGTATAGCGGCGTTTGTGCTGGGGATTGCGGAGGCGGCTCACGAGTTTCGGGCGGCGGGACTGGAAGTGCTGCTGGAAGGCACGGTGGGGGCGGGTTGCCAGATCGGCGGGCGGTTCGAAGAGCTACGGATGATTCGCGATATGGCGCGGGACAAGACGGATCTGCCGATCGCTTATTGTCTGGATACGTGTCATCTGCTGGGGGCGGGTTATGACGTGGCGACGGCGGCGGGCTTGAAGCGCACGATGGCGGAGGCGGATCGGGTGCTGGGGCTGGATCTGGTGCGGGTGATGCATACGAACGATTCGAAAGGCGCGCTGGGCAGCCGTCTGGACCGGCACGCGAATATCGGGGACGGGGCCATTGGGGAAGAGGGGTTTCAGCGGATATTGAGGCATCCGGGGTTGAGGGACAAGCCGTTTATTCTGGAGACGCCGGTGGATGAAGAGGGCGATGACCCGAAGAATGTGGATGCGTTGAAGCGGCTGAGCGGGAAGGCAAAGAGCAGATGAAGGGAGCGTCGTCACGATATGCTGGAAGGAGCCGGAGCACAGCCGCGTTGAATGCCGGTGCGGCCTATGCTTCCAATGAAGGCCATGGACAAGATCATCCGCAAGTACAGCAACTTCGATGAAATGAAGGCTGACGAATATCGGTACTGGCAGAGTCGTCCCGCGTATGAGCGGATGGATGCGATTGAGGAAATGATCGAGACCGCCTACGCACTCAAAGGCTGGGAGTTGGAGCCGGATGTACCAAGATCACAAAGACCTTTTGTCCGCCTTCCATGCCCATGGCGTTAGGTATCTGATTGTGGGCGGTTATGCGGTTATCTTTCACGCGCAACCCCGGTTTACGAAGGATATCGACCTTTTCATAAAGGCAGACCTGGCGAATGCACAGGCGACTTTCGCGGCGCTGACCAAACCCGTTCAGCCCCGCATCGGGCAATGACAAACTCGCCGAAGCGGCGTACAATGCAGCGTACAATGCAGCGTCACGATAACCTTTGAAAGGGAGGGCTCGAACAATGAACCTTGAAATCCGTAAGCCAGAGCTGGTGCAGCGCGTGAACGCGCAATTGCGGAGCCGCCATTTCCATGACGTGGACGAACTGATCGAAAAGGCACTCGATGCCCTCGATGAAAAATCCTCGGTGCCACACGTGACGCCCCGTGAAAGCCTGCACGAATTTTTTATGAACTCGCCGCTGCGTGGGGCTAATCTCGATCTGGAGCGAGTGCGGGACTACCCGCGCGCCCTTGACCTCGAATGAGCGGGTATCTCATCGACACCAACGTTATCTCGGAGTACAGCCGGGAACAATTGCCTCATGCGGGTGTAGTGAAGTGGCTGGATACGACGCCGGAAGCCTCACAGTATGTCAGCGTTTTGACGCTGGCCGAGATCGAAAAAGGAATTTTGCGCAAGGAGGAAGGCAAACGACGCCGGGACTTGCAGCGCTGGTTCGACGAAGACCTTTCGGCGCGGTTTGCGGGGCGCATTCTTGCCTTCGATGCACGGGTTGCATCCTGCTGGGCTCATCTGACCGCATCGCTGCTTGATAAAGGACGGCCCCTTCCGACCCTCGATTGACAGCTCGCAGCACCGCGCTGGCTCACGATCTCGTTCTGGTCACGCGCAACGTGAAAGATTACGCGGGAACCGGCATTGACGTTCTCAACCCGTGGGAGCTGCCATAGCCCCCCGGTGTTTTTTGCGGCTTCAGCGCCGCTCGAAATTTCCCGGCCCCGCCGCGACTGTTGTAGAGAGCGCTTCTGATAACGGACGTTTCGTAAAATTTGCACCCTTGTTGCCAAGGCCAAATAAAAGTCAAAGGCAAGCAGCACGACCACGCGTGCGGGCGCGAGCATTGAGCCTTTGAAATTGCCACGGGCCCGTTTTCCGGTACCCTTTGGCGTTACCCTGAAAGAAGGAGCGCAGGTTATGAACGTGACCATTGATCTCTCGGATCAAAGCGCCGCTGCCCTTGAGGCGCAGGCGCGGGCGGCACAGATGCCACCTGAACGCTACCTAAGTAAAATCGTGGCGCGAGCGCTTCATAGCCATCACCCCGGCGAAACGCCTGAACAGTCCGCAGGGCAACCACTGAAGCCGAAGAAATCAGCCTACGGCCTGCTCGCCAAATACGGCCCCGGCCCCACGGAAGAAGAGATCGACGATAACCGGCGGGAGATGTTTAGCGGATTTGGCGAGTTCGCCCCGTGATTGCGGGCGTTGCCGACACGCACGCGGCTCTTTGGTATCTGCTAAAAAATCCCAGCCTCTCAGCTACGGCGCGGCGCTTCATGGATGACGCCGCCGCAGCCGGTGAGGATATCGTGCTTTCGCCGACAGTCTGGCAGAGATTGTTTATCTGGTGGAAAAGAACCGGCTGCCAACATCGGCCTACGAGGATTTGAAAAACGCGCTGGCCGACCCGGAATATGTAATCGAGGAAGGGCCGTTCAATGGCGAGATCGTGGAAGCCATGCTGAAGGTGCCCCGCGCTGACGTACCGGATATGCCGGATCGGATCGCAGCGGCCACCGGGATGCATTTTGGCGTACCGTTCATCAGCCGCGATGGCCGGATACGATCATCGTCGGTTAAGACGATCTGAACCCCCGCCCGTGTTTCTCTGCTGCGCTGCCCTCGCGCGGGAAAGGGCGCGTCCTCCGGTTTTGCACCCCCCCGCTTCGCGGTCCCCCCACAAAACCTGCAAGCAGGTTCCGCTACCCTTGTGCCCTTGCTGCCCCCGCGTTCGCTACGTGGCAGAGGTGCAGCAGCACAGCAGCGGCACCCCGAAAACAATGACGGAACCGGTCAGCCGGCGTATAGGTAAGCAGTCACGATAACCTGAGAAGAGGAGCGCAGATCATGGCAAGCAATCTCGATTGGTCACAATGCCCCGCCGTGGAGAGCATCCCAGGCAAGGTCAGCGGCGCATGGGTGTTTCGCGGTACGCGGGTTCCCGTCTCGGCGATTTTCGAAAATCTGAAAACGTCACCGATTGAAGAGATATTGGAAAACTTCCACGTCACGCGCGATCAGGTTCAGACCGTGCTCGACTTCGCGGCCAGAAGCACACAAGCCCCATTGGAACACTTGCGGGCCGGATGAAAATTGTCCTCGACGAGAGTGTTCCGCAAAAACTGCGGCTGTTGATCGAGGGCGGCCATACGGTCGTGACCACGTGGTATCAGGGCTGGTCGGGGCTGAAGAACGGGGCGCTGTTGACAGCGGCGGAAGGATCTGGCTTCGATTTGTTCATTACGGCGGATCAGGAGTTGACCTACCAGCAAAACTTCACGGGCCGAAAAATGGCGGTGCTGGTGCTGAGTACCAATAACTGGGACTTCATTAAAGCGGGCATCGCTGAAATCAGAGTCGCAATCGACGCGGTGACGCCGGGGAACTATGCAGAGGTCGAAATCCCAGAGTAGCCCCCGCCGGTGTTTCTTACGGCGCGAAATGTTCCGGCCCGCCGCTTTGTGGAGAACGCTGCCGATAGCGCGTATTCTGGAGAAAGGAGCGCAGACTATGGCAACAGCAACTCTCGATTGGTCACAATGCCCTGCCGTGGAGAGCATCCCCGGCAAGGTTAGCGGCGCGTGGGTTTTCCGGGGAACGCGGATGCCGGTTCAGACGGTCTTCGAAAATCTTGAGGCTGGAATGTCGGTCGATGAGATCACGGAAGTTTTCGACGTAACGCCGGAGGAAGTAAAAGCCGTGCTGCACTTCGCCAGCCAGAGCCTTGCGAAAGCGCCCGCGTTCGGCTGATGAAAATTCTATTCGACAACGGCACCCCGAAACCGATTGCGCATAGTCTTACGGGCCACGAAGTCACGTTTGCGCGGCGGATTGGCTGGCACGAACTGGAAAACGGCGAGCTGATTCAACAGGCCGAAGACGCCGGGTACGAAGTGCTTCTCAGCACCGACAAAAATATCCAGTACCAGCAGAACCTTACAGGCCGGAAAATTGCGCTGGTCGTTCTCGGCAACCAGCAATGGCCGCTGGTGAAACTGCATCTCGATAAAATCGCCGCCGCCGTGAATGCGGCAACACGCGGCAGCTTTGTCGAGGTGGACATTCCTTTCGAGTAGCCCCCCGTTTTTCTGTGGGGCGGGAAGCGCCGAGCGAAAAGTTCCGGGCCGCTGATTTGTGAACGCTTCCGATAACGGGCGTTTTGTGAAAAAGTGCCACCGGGCAGCGCCGCCGATTCCCTGCCTCGCCGTGTTACCCTTCGGCGCAATGGCCTCTTTGGCGTGACCCCGCAGAACGGCTCTGAGGGCGTTTGCGAAAGAGTATAGTTCTTCGGAGGATGTTCTCACAATGAAAATTGACGTTCACACGATAGCCACTGAACTAAACGCGCGGGCGCACAGACACGCCATTGGCTCCCTTCAAGAGATCCGAGCCAGTTTAAAAGGTCTATCCCGAAAACCCGGCCACGATATCTTCGGCCCGAAGACAACGAAGGATGACTGGGCTTTTCATAACGGTGGGCTGGCTGAGCTTCAATTCAATATCGGGGAACTTTCCCACCCTGATGGATTTCGGTTTGGAGTGGCCTTCTCCTTCCAGCGAAATCGGACCGTTCCATCACCTATTGAGGCACTCGCTCGCAGTGTCAGGCGGTTCAATGACTTCATGCAACTAAACGCTGAGGACTTCATGGATATGCGTATGTGGCATTTCGAAGCAAAGGCACAGCTTCCATCAGGCTCTTACATGCCGGGACCCATTCCTCCGGAGCGCGTCAAGCTAGGCGTGTTCGTCTTTCTGGGAAAGCGGCAGCCGCTTGACCGCATAGATTATGAAGCCATTCTCGACGATCTGGACAGACTGTTGCCGCTTTACAAATACGTTCAGAGTAAGGGCGTATCGCAGCCTATCTCGATGACATCGACGGCTCCTTTCTTATTTCGTCCCGGATGTTCGATCAAGGCATCGGCGGCTGTTGCAACGCACGTCCAAATGCAGCTCGATGTCAATCTTCGGCACACTAAGCTTCAAGAGCTACTGTATGGTCGCTTGGTATCGCAATACGGCGACAAAAACGTAGTAGGCACCGAATGCACCAGCGGCGTCGGAACCCGTGTCGATGTGGTGGTAAAGCAAGGGAAAGAATATTGGTTCTACGAGATTAAGACCGCGCAATCACCACGTGCGTGCCTCCGCGAAGCGATAGGCCAACTGCTCGAATACGCGTTCTGGCCCGGCGGCCAAAGCGCAACTCGCTTGATCGTCGTTGGAGAAACTCCAATCGAAAGCGATGGCTTAGAGTACCTGCGCCGCCTCAAAGAGCAGTTTTCCTTGCCAATCGACTACGAAGATATCTCAATAAATGGGGCGGGCTGACTGGTCTCCCGTGCTTATTATGGCTCTGCGGCGTGTGGCGCAACGGGTAAGCTTTGCATCGTTGACGGAAGGCTGTAAACAAAGGGCCTGGCATGTTGCAAATGTGAGGGTCAAAATCAGTGTTCGTCAGGAACCGCAAAGCGGTGAGGAGAAGAATACCCTCGTGTCAATGGTGGACGGGGCTGTAGTCTGCGGGGCTGGCCGAACGCCGTTGACGCCGGAACAACGGGGGGCAACGTTTGAAGCGTTGTCGGTCGGGCAGGCGAAGGTAAACGCTAAGGGGCACTCCCGCTCGCGTCATTTATCATTCGTGTCACCGAGCGTGTCACCGAGAGAAGTACAGTGCCTGTAATATGCGTCCTCCGGATTCAGTTCTATGGGCGCTGAATTCAGGAATACAGGCTTCTCAAGCGCTCAAGAACCGCGTTCAGCTTTGTGTCGCCCAAGAGGCAAAGTCTTTTCAGGATGAGCGTCGAACTCAGAATGAAAACCTTCGTCAACTTGACCATCGATTCCTTTGGCGGGGCGGCATCCTCGCAGTCCGCCGCCTGGCGAACGTCAGATCGGTGAACGGGAATGAAACAAGTACGATATCTCAGCGCCTATAGCCGATCATAGACGGCGTCGTCATTGTTATTCCAGAACTCAAACGCAGGTTTGGCGGCTCTCAGCCACTGAACGCCTTCTGTCAGTTTCAGGATCTCCTCGTCCGAGAAGACGCGATAGGGTTTTCCAGGCACTGCGCCTTTCACTTCGCCGGTGGGCTTGAATACGCCGTCGCTCCAGGTCGCAGTGATGCTCATGAACTCAGGCTAACAAGGATGCAGGGGGGAGTATCCGGGGTTGGCCAAACGTAATTGCGGCCGCGTTTGAGGAATGTCGGAGGGGCGTTGCCTTGCATCTGAACTATTCGCTGCCGCTTGTTTACACGCGCGGTTCGGAAACGAATTCAGGTTCGCGAGGCGAGCAGCAACTGCCATACGCAGCCGGCGATAATTGCCAGTTTCAGGAATTGGCGGGTTCGGCGAATCATCAGTATCTTGTCAGCGATTCCTGGTGCGTTGGTGCGTTTTGCCGAGCGTTCGTACAGGCTCAGAGCCGCATAGGCCGCCAACAAAATCACAATGCCGGTGGAGATGATGAGGCGGGTGGACATGGTGGTTCGTGTCGGTCCATCGTAACCCACGGTGACTGGCATAGAGTGACATAAACTGAAAGTGCAGGTAAGTTCATGACGGTTACGCTCCATCTCAAGCCGGAACTCGAAGCTGGGCTCATCGCGCAAGCACAGGCGGGGGGAAAGACGCTGGAGGAGTACCTCCTGTCAATGGTGGAAGGGGCTGTGGCCTCCGGGGCTGGGCAGACGCAGTTGACGCCGGAACAGCGCGCGGCCGCATTTGAGGCGTGGTCGAAGGGGCATCGGTCAACGCCGCCGCTTTCCGATTCCGCCGTGAGCCGTGAATCGATCTACGAAGACCGCGACGCTCAATGAGTGTCCTGGTTGACACCAACGTGCTGCTTCGCAGCGCGCAACCAACTCATACCCTCTGTTCCTCCGCTACTCATTCCGTGTCTACATTGTTGAAGCAAAACGAAGCGGTGTTCTTTTGTCCACAGAATATAGCCGAGTTCTGGCATGTTGCAACTCGGTCTGTGCTGGTTAACGGACTGGGATTTTCTCACGCGGAAGCTTTGGCTGAAATTGAAAGCATCGAAAACCTGCTGACGTTGCTTCCCGAGACCCCAGCGATTTACGTCGAATGGAAGCGTCTCGTGGCCGATCGTAAAGTCCAGGGGATCAAGGTATTCGACGCCCGTTTGGTGGCCGTTGCAAATACGAATGGAGTCAGGCGCATTCTCACTTTCAATGCGGCCGATTTCAGGCGGTACACCAATATATCGACGATTGACCCTTCAGCGTTCCTGTCCTGAATCTTCGACCTCCCGATCCAGCGGCGGGCGATTCACGCATGTGCCCCATTTCATTGCACCTGAAGTGAGTTCTGCCGCTTGCTCACGCGCGCGGTTCGGTTTGAGAAACTGTAGACTTGCCGGAAAAGACTTACGACCATAATCAGATTGAACTGAAGTGGCACGAGCGGTGGGCGGACGAGCAGCTCTATAAAGCCGAAGAGAACTCATCGAAGCCGAAGTATTACGTGCTGGAGATGCTGCCGTATCCGAGTGGGGCGCTGCACATCGGGCACATCCGCAATTATTCGATCGGCGATGCGCTGGCGCGCTACATGTGGATGCGCGGGTACAACGTGCTGCATCCGATGGGGTGGGATGCGTTCGGGTTGCCTGCCGAAAATGCCGCGATTGCCAACAAGCGGCCGCCGCGCGAGTGGACGCTGGCCAATGTCGAGAAGATGAAGAAGACGCACCGGCGCTTTGCGTTCTCCTACGACTGGGATCGCGAAGTGACGACGTGCGAACCCGAATATTACCGGTGGAACCAGTGGTTTTTCCTGCGCATGATGGAGCGCGGGCTGGCGTATCGCAAGCAAGCCCTGGTCAACTGGTGTCCGGAATGCGGGACGGTGCTGGCGAATGAGCAAGTAGTGGATGGATGCTGCTGGCGGCATGAATCAACGCCCGTGGAGCAGCGCGCGCTGGAGCAGTGGTTCCTGCGGACGACGGCTTATGCGGACGAATTACTGAAAGACATCGAGATTCTGGAAGGCAGCTGGCCGGAGCGCGTGCTCACGATGCAGCGCAACTGGATTGGGCGCAGTGAAGGCGCGGAAGTCGATTTTTCGGTGGATGGCTTCGGTCCGGTGCGTGTGTTTACGACGCGCATCGATACGATCTATGGCGCTACCTGTCTGATTCTGGCGCCGGAGCACGAGATCGTAACGCGCATGCTGGACGCGGGTGCGCAGGCGGCGGCGAAGCGGATGATCGACGCGCGGGCGCAGCAGGGGCCGGGCGATGTGGAGAAGGAAGGCTTCGACACGGGGCTTTATGCGACGAACCCGTTCAGCGGCGCGCGGATGCCGGTGTGGGTGGGGAACTTTGTGCTGATGGGATACGGGACGGGCGCCATTATGGCGGTTCCGGCGCACGATCAGCGCGACTTTGAGTTCTGCCGCAAGTACGGGGTTGCGATTATTCCCGTGATCCGGCCGGTGGATGGCGAACTGCCCGATGTCGAGACGATGAAGGAAGCGTCGGGGGAGTATGGGCTGGTGGCGAACTCGGGCGCTTATACGGGACTGACGAGTGAGGCGGCTCGTTTGCAGATGACCGAGCATGCTGAACGCGATGGCTTCGGCAAAGCGGCGATCACATTCCGGATCAAAGACTGGGGCGTATCGCGGCAACGTTATTGGGGGACGCCGATACCGGTGATTCATTGCCCGGTGGACGGGGTGGTGCCGGTACCGGACGATCAATTGCCGGTGCTGTTGCCGCAACAGGTGGCGATCACGGGCCGGGGGCGGTCACCGCTCGATGAAGTGCCGGAGTTCGTCAATGTGACTTGTCCGAAGTGCGGAGGGCCGGCGCGGCGCGAGACGGACACGATGGATACGTTCGTCGATTCGAGCTGGTATTTCTATCGATACTGCGATTCGAAAAATGCGACGGCGCCGTTCGATAAAGCCAAGATCGATTACTGGTTTCCGATCGACCAATACATCGGCGGCGTGGAGCACGCGATTCTGCATCTGATTTACTCGCGGTTCTGGACGAAGATGATGCGGGACATCGGATTGATCGACAACGACGAGCCGGTGCGCAAGCTGTTTACGCAGGGCATGGTGATTCGGAACGGGACGAAGATGTCGAAGTCGAAAGGCAATGTGGTGCCTGCCGACGAAGTGGCGGATAAGCACGGGGCGGATGCAGCGCGGCTGTTTGCGTTGTTCGCGGCGCCGCCGGAGCGCGATGTGGACTGGATCGATGCGGGCGTGGAGGGTGTTTACCGGTTTCTGGGGCGCGTGTATCGATTCGCGACGCGAAATTTGCCGGCGGGTGAAGGCAAAGGCGATGGGGCGGCCGATTCGAAGATTCTGCGGAAGCTGCACCAGACGCTGCGCAAGTTGACGAGTGACTTCGACACGCGCTGGCATTTCAATACGTCGATTGCGGCCATCATGGAGCTGGTGAATGAGCTCTATGCCGAGGAGCAACGGATATCGGCCGCGGCGATGGAGCAGACGATCCGGCTGCTGACACTGATGCTGGCGCCTTTCGCGCCGTATATGGCGCAGGAATTGTGGGCGGAGCAGGGCGGGACGACGCCGGTGTTTAAAGAAGCCTGGCCGGCGTTCGATGAAGAACTGGCCAGGGAAGCGGAAGTTGAACTCGTGGTGCAGGTGAACGGAAAGCTGCGCGCGAAGGTGAGTGTGCCGGTGGGCACTGACGATGAAGCCCTGAAGCAGATTGCGATGACAGACGAAAAGGTTGCGCCGCTGCTGGAAGGGAAGACGGTGGTGAAGGTGATTGTGGTGGGCGGCAAACTCGTCAATATTGTTGTGAAGTAGGGGTTGTGAAGTAGGAATGCACGTTTCACAGCACGTCATTGAGCGTGCGGGCGGATATCGGGAAGAGTTTTTGAGGGCAGATCCGTACCGGCACATCGTAATCGAAGATTTTTTCGAGCCGGATTTCGCGGAAGTGCTGCTGCGTGATTTTCCCCGTTTCAATCCTGACCTTGCACGGAACGAGATCTATGAGGGCGTATGGGGGAAGGCGGTGAACTCGGCGTTCCGGGCGATCAGTGCCACGTACGAAGATCTCTACAATGCGATTGGCTCGCCGGAGTTTCTGGGCCTGATGAGCGAGCTTACGGGGATTCCCGATCTCCTGCTGGATCCAAAGATGTATGGCGGCGGAACGCATGAGAATCTGCATGGGCAGTCGCTCGATGCGCATGTCGATTTTAATTACGACGAAGCGCAGAAGCTGCACCGGCGCCTGAATCTGATCGTGTATCTGAATAAAGACTGGCGGGCGGAGTGGGGCGGATCGCTGGAGGTGCATTCGAATCCGCGGAGGCCGAAGGAGAACCGCGTTAAGTCCTATTTGTGCGGCTTCAATCGGGCGGTGATTTTCGAAACCAACGAGCATTCGTGGCATGGGTTTCCGGAGATTGACCTGCCTGAAAATGAGCGGCACCGTTCGCGAAAATCGATTTCGATTTATCTGTATACGAAAGGGCGCCCGGCGGAGGAGATTGCGCCGATGCATGGAACGTTCTATGTGCATCGACCGTTACCGGCGCGGTTTGCGCCTGGTTATACGTTGACTGAGGCGGATCTGAAGCTGCTGAACTTCGATGTGGATCGTCGAGACAAGTGGATCGAAATTTACCAGGCGAAGGAACTCGCGAGCAGCGAGGAAATGGCGCAGAAAGACGCGTACATCGGCGATTTGCTGCGGCGGTTGCGGGCTCCGATTACGGGCTATGCGCTGCAGGCGGGGGAGTCGAGCGGATTGTATGCGGATGGTTGGGTGAGTGGCGCGGTTGAGCTGGGCATTCGACCGCAACGGCCTGTGACACAACTCGTGGTTAAGGGTTGGCGGCCGGAATTCGCGCCCGAAAAGGCTACGGTGAAAGTCAGCGTTGCTGGACAACTCGTGACGACGGCTGACACTGGGTTGGGCCTGTTTGAAATCGCCGTACCGTTCACTCCCGCGATCGAGGTCGAGTTCGGTTTAAAGATTGAATGCGATGGGGAGTTTCATGCGCCGGGGGATTCGCGGCCGCTGGCGTTTCTGCTGATGGAATTGCAGCATCATCATTAGGCCCGATTAGCGCTGGAGCGGATAGCTGTGGATCAGCGTGAAGGTTCGTGCCCAGCGAGTCTTAGTGAAGAAGTGCGTTCCGACGTCCACCAGATGGGTTATTCCGAGGCCGGTGTCGGTGAGGTCAGCGGTGGGTGCGTCGAAGGACCAATAGATTACGAAGGGCGTTCCGACGATGTTGGCGCGGGGGACGAATCCCCAATAGCGGCTGTCATCGGAATCTTCGCGGTTATCGCCCATGGCAAAGATGAAGCCGGGCGGGACTACTAATTCACCGTTTACCAGGTGCTTGTCGATCATATCGGCGGCGCTGGGCCGAAGATCTTCGGTTTCGGGTGACGCGGGGAAGTTGTCGCGATAGGGAAGGTTGGCAACGGAACCGTGGTGGGCGTAGGGCTCGTTCACGGGCATGCCGTTGAGGATCAGGCGCTTGTTTTCGAAACGGATGCGGTCGCCGGGGATGCCGATGGCACGCTTCACGTAAGTCACCTGAGGGTTCAGGGGATAGCGAAAGACGATGATGTCGCCGCGCTGGACGTCGCGATAGGGCAGGAGGTGTTGGGTTACGGCGTCACTGGGGGCGTAGATAAGTTTGTCGACGAGAACGTGGTCACCGACCAGCAGGGTATTCTCCATGGATCCGCTGGGGATGACGAAGGCTTGCAGGAGCGTGGTGGTGCCGAACAGCAGCAGGATGACGGTGACGGCCCATTCCGATATGAAATTCCTAACGGCTGGTTGAGGACCTACAGGCCGGATTGTGGTTGGAGTCATGGGTTGATGCGCGACTGCATCAATGAGCAGCGGCCGGGGCAGCGGGCGGCGGAACTGCTCGCGCGATGCGGGCGGCGTTGATCAGCCACTCGCCGTTGTTCTTCGACATGACATAAGTGCCCACCAGTTTGCCGAGCTTGCCTCCGACACCCGTCGAAAGGTCGGCTTCAACGACCATCACGTTGGGACCGATCGGGCGGATGCTGACGACGTCGAGATTGAATCGGTAGGAGGGATCGGTGACTGTCAACTGCTTCTCGATGGCCTCGCGCCCGTGCACGAAGGGACCGGCGCTGGAGCGGAAATCGCCGTCTTCGGTGTAGCAGAGCGCTTCTTTATGGGCATCGCGTTCCGTGCGGGACTGCGCATACATGGCGAGACGCTGGCGGATGGCCTGTTCATCCGAAGCGGGGACGCCGTTGGCGGCGAGCAGGGTGGTTGCGGAAAGGGCGAGGAGAAGAGCTGCTGTTGGAAAGCGGCGTGAGCGCATTCCAATAGCATATCCCGGAAAGTGCGGAATATGCTGGTGGGCCCTGTAGGACTTGAACCTACAACCAACGGATTATGAGTCCGCTGCTCTAACCATTGAGCTAAGGGCCCAAACTGTTTATTTACTTAATATTGCAGCGCTTATTGTTTGGAGACGAAGCTGATTGTAACCATTTCTGTAACCATCGAGCGGCCTTGTCACCGTTTCCCCAAACGAAAGCAGGAGAGAGCCGGAACGTTCAGAAGCCATTCCCTTCGTGGTGCGGGCCATAGCCTGAAGTATACCGTCGGGATGATCGGCCGCGCTGAGGTGGCACGCTTAAGCGCGACTCGGGTTTTCGTGGATTGGCGCAGACGGAATGCCGATACCAATGTGGGCTACATGTCTTCAGTGAGGTCTTTGCGCAAGAAATCCAGCGATGTGATCAGACGGTGGGTCGCCCTGGCGCCTGCCCTCGTGTTTGGGCAGGGGCGAGGAGGCTCGGCGGCGACTGCCACGCCGAAGGCTGCAACGCCCACGGATGCGGATTTCACCGGCTACTGGGTTTCCATCGTTACCGAAGCCTGGCGCCGGCGTATGCTGCCTCCGGCGCGGGGCGATTACGCGAGCATCCCGCTCAATCTTGCCGGGAAGGAGACAGCGGACACGTGGGACCCGGCGAAGGACGAAGCCTCGGGCGAACAGTGCCGCTCCTATGGCGCGCCGGCGATCATGCATGTTCCCGAGCGCCTTCACATCGCGTGGCAGGACGACAATACGCTAAAGGTCGAAACCGACGCCGGCGAGCAGACCCGGCTGTTCCATTTCGGAGCGTGGAAAATACCGGCGAGCCCTCCCGGCTGGCAGGGCGATTCGTGTGCCAACTGGGAGATTGGTGGTCCGGCGCGCGGTGGCGGCCGCGGCGGTCCCCCGAAGAACGGCAGCATGAAGATCGTGACCACGCACATCCGGCCCGGGTACCTCCGTAAGAACGGGGTGCCTTACAGCGCGGATGCCGAGTTGACTGAACACTGGAATATAGTGCGGGAACCGAACAATACGCAATGGCTGGCAGTCACTGAGATGCTGCACGACCCGAAGTACCTGCAGGACGACTGGATTACCGATCTCAATTTCCGACGGGAGTCGGACGGCTCGACGTGGGCCCCCAAACCCTGCTCGTCGCGCTGGTGATAGACAAAAACTTTGACGAAACACGTCGATATGAAGACGACAACCCTTTCGCTCAGCCTGGTGCTCACGGCGTTCGCTTGCACAGACTCAGTCAGGCGTCGTGATTTCGCTTCAATAGCGGACTGGCGTATATAGAAACGTCGCGCACCCGACCTGTTTCGGAGAACGGCAATGCCAATTGAACATGCGGCCGGCTGCAAGGTGGGCGCCACATGGCTTACAAAGAGGACACTCCCATGTCCAATCTTTTGCTGAGCATGCTGCACAAGATAAATATTCCGGCAGAGTCGTTCGGCGACAGCACAGGCGAACTTGTAGACCTGTGAGGTTCCTGAGCGCGTCCGGGTCGAAAAACGTGTCCGGGTCGAAAAAGACGATTCGGCAAGATCGAGACGTGCGTGGGCCAACTCTTGCTCCGGAAGGATAGTCTCGTATTCCGGTCCAGCCGCAGTGACCATAACCTTTCACTTACGGGCAAGATTATTGAGGCTCGTATGAGCGGACCGTCAGCGAAGAATCCCATTGGCCGAGGTGCGGTTCATTTGCTTGCCTCACAGGGTGGTGGGCGATCGTCAGAGATCATTTTCCATGCAGATCGAGATCGCGGCAAGAACGATAAAGACGAGAGGCGATTATCGAGGACCTGATCAACGTGATCCGTCCCTGATGTTGAGGCCTCAAATCAAAGGGGGATACCAGTCAGTATTGGAGAAATATGAAGACCTGCACCAGATTCACTGTGGCCTTCGTAGTGTTGGCTGCTACCATGTCCCGCGTCTCAGCGAAACCCAATATAGCGGGGCTTGCACGACAGTGTGACGTGCCGCGAAAACAAAAAGCCCGCAATGAACTTGCCAAGCTTGCAGAGCACGATAAAGATACAGAGGTCCGCATCGAGGCGATCCGAGTTCTTTCCAACGAATCGGTCTCGATGCATATCATCGATAGGGCCAACCTGCTCCTTCAATCCGTTTCGAAGTCGCGCCTTCAAGACGTATGATTGCATTCCCGGTGCGGCTTACAAACACGTAGCCGCAGACCGCACCGCCCGGCGGATCGAGCGTCACCCCGGCGACCAACAACACGTCGCTCACCGTACCGGGCCATTTTTTCCGAGGCCGATGGCAACGATGACGGCCTCAATCAGAGGACCTCGCTCACTAACGAAGTAACCCTACAGTGTGGAACAGGGCCGAGGGCGCCACTTCGATCCGTCCTGCTCCCGTTTGAAGTTGGTGCTGGTGATGTAATCGACCGCAAGATAGGCCGGATCATGCAGCGTCGAGGTCACTACCATCCAGTCCGTTCCGTAAGGATCCGGATACACATTGAAAAATTCGGTCAGCACAGCGTCCTTGCTGAACGGGATGCCATTCTTGCGCAGATACCCTGCCTTCAGATGTGTGGTGACCACTTTGAGCGCACCACCCTGGGGCGTCGTTGGTGGGCCGCCGCGTCCGCGTCCGCCGCGGCCACCAGCGCCGCCCTGTGCCGGTGGCGGAGGCGTGTCAGCGATCGAGACTGAGGTTAATCTGGTCGCGGGAATGAACCCTCCGGCATAATCCCAGTTCGCCGCCGAAAAACCCAGCCATCCCGCTTGGCCTTTCGGTTCGTCGCCCGTAAAATGGAGCAGACGCGTCTGCTGTCCGGCATCCGTGTCGATGCGAAGCGTATTGCCGCCATCCTGCCAGCTCACTTTGAGACGGCCCGGCAGGCGAAGCAGTCCGGGCGCCGCGTAAGCTTTGCATGCGTCGGCTGCGGTCTCTTTCGAAGGATCCCAGTCATTACCCGCCTTCTGTCCGGCTGCATTCAGAGGAAGACCCACGAAATCGCCCTTCTTCGGAGTGATCATGCGGATTTGCCAGTCTTCAGTCACCACCGAAACCCAGTTGCCGGTCACGTTGATGGGCGCGAAGCGCTCATAAATGGTCTGTCCGACGGGATTGACCTGCGCCATCAGGAATGGGAGCACGGTTATTCCGGCTGCGCCGAGCAGTGTTGCCGCGATGGCTCTCACTTTGCGGGCGCTCCTTTGAATTCCTCGTACAGCGTCTCGGTCAGCATGTCCGGCGTCCACTCCGGCTTCCCGTAGCGCTTCTCCCAGCCGATAATCGGCCGCTGTGCCTTCACTTGCTCGAGCGTCAGGTGCTGCACATTCACAAGGTCCTGCATGCGGTCGCGCAATTCATGGACCATGTCGCGGTATTCGACAAGGTCGGCTTCATCGCACACCCGCCCGTGTCCGGGAATAATGTAGGTGCCGCCCTCCTGCATGTTCTCCGGCACCGCTATATCGAGCATCCGGTTCAGCGCGTCCAGCATGCCTTTTGACGTCCCACCCCACTTGCGATTCACCAGGGGCAGACTCGTCGTGGTAAAAATGTCGCCACTGACAAGAACATTCGATCCGCGGAAATAGACGATCGTATCGCCGTCGGAATGGGCCGCTGGCTCGTGCAGAATGTCCACCACTTCGCCATTGAAGAAGGTGTTCCGGCGCGGAGCAAGGTACGCGTCCTGCGGCCAGGCGATCGGCGGGTAAGGCGCTTTCCCGTCCGCGCCAGGCATACTCATTCGGCGCAGCACGTTGTCCTGCGCGGTCACGTTCGGCAGAGGGCCCTTGCCATCGCCGGTCGTCACTCCTCCTTCGAGAGCCGCGATCGTCTCATTTCCGCCCACGTGATCGGCCTCCGCCGAAGTATTGAACACGTAACGAATAGGGCCGCCGGACACCTGGCGAATCGCGGCCAGCACCTGATCGGTGACGCCAGCTTTCCCGGTGTCGACCAAAAATACGCCTTCTTTGCCCACCTGCATCGCGATGTTCGCACCCGCGCCGACGATCATCCATACGTTGCCCTGTACATGGTACGGATGCACGCCTGTTGTTTTTTTGTCCTCCGCGACGGCCATTCCCGCCGCCAGCGCGGCAATCGCGACCGCGCTAATCAGACGCCTCATTTGGCCACCTTCAGCTTGTCCTGATATTCCGGATACGCGGTCTCAGCGCCGCCCATGGCCGCTTCCCTGGGGATATGCAGCTTGTCCGAAACCTCTTCGGTGAACGGGTTCTTCCACGGCAGGTAATTCGGAACAAAGTAAGGGTCGGTACGCACCACTTCTTCTCCCGGGAAACACTTGAAGAACGCGTCGCCCGACTGCGCCACGATCGGCACTCCGAAATTTCCGCTCGGGACCTGGGTAGCTGCGATGAAATCGGACGACTTGATGTAGGTCTCGGTCAGATAGACCGGGTCATGCACCATCACCGTCACGGTCAGCACATTGCCGTTGCGCGTGTAGAACGTGGTCACCACCGCGTCGTCGCTCGACGGTACGCCGTTACGGCGGATCCACGCCCACTTGATGTGGTCCGTCGTGGTCACCAGCGTGTTCCCGACCCACTTGCCGGTCGTGAAGCCCGCCCACGTGTGCGGCGCATATTCCGGCGGATGCGGCCTGCCATCCATATAGATCGTCCGGTCCGCGCGCCGGAACATCCCGCCGACGTGATAAGCGATCACGTTCAGGTTGTCGTCGAGCTCTTCGGTGATGCGCGGATTGCCCGGTCCCCAGAAGGAATAAGTAGCCGGGTGCGGCATACACTGATGCTCGGGAACCGTGAGCAGCGAGCCGTCGTAGCTGAGCCCCCGCGCGCGAGCCTCGTCGTTCAGCGGAATGCCGAGGAAGTCGTCCAGCGGGGGACCGGCGGCACGCTCAACCAGGTCTTCCTCGAAACCAAAGTTGGCCGGCCCCCCCAGCCCGGTGCCGATCGCGGGCTGCGACCAGTATCCGACGATGTCCGATTGTGCAGCGGCTCGGCCGGTCCAGATCAGGCCCACGGAGAGCGCCAGCATGCCCGCGGCGGCCTTTCGGAAAACGCCTTGCGTCGAAAGCGAGTACATAAAGTTAAGACTCCCTGCCGGCCCAAATACCCGGAAGCTATTCATTTCAATCCGCGCGTGCGAGCCTTCGCCCAAAGGGCATTTAGCGAACGAGCCGCGCCGGAAGTGTCGGCATCATATCACAAGGATTAGTATCCAGACTTTTTAGGTCTGGCGAAACAGTCCCTCGTCAATTTACTCGGCGGCTGGCTGTCGAACGAGCTCTTCTGACCCATTTCCAATGGTTCCGTCAGAGTTTCAGCGTGCCTGGCGAACGTTGCAGGGGATTGAGACAGTGATACGTATACATGGGGCAGCGGCGCGACGACGGCTGCGCGGGTTTACAGCAAAGGGGTTCCGCCAGATCTTCAGGTGTATTCATCAAGTGACCCGATGACCTTTCAAGCTCCACTCTCGCCAAGCAGGCTGCCCTTAAAGCCGGCTTGGAGAGGTTATGTCTCTTCGCTGGCCCGACATCAATCTGCAAGGCGGAGAGATTATCATTCGGGCTGAAAATGCTATGAGCAAAAAGCACCGGGTGCTTCCCATCTACGGAGAGATGAATGATGCGCTGAAACATCAAGAAACTGAACGCGACGAAAAGTACGCGGGCCTGGAATGGGTCTTTCACGATGGGGGTGGACAGAGACTCCGCACGTTTTACAAGGCATGGCGGTCGGCTTGCGACAGAGCAAAACTCGATGGGCAGCTATTCCACGATCTCCGGCGGAGCGCGGTTCGCAATATGGTCCGCGCCGGAATTCCTGAGAAGATCGCAATGGCGATCAGTGGCCACCGGACTCGCCACGGCGGGTGCGCAGATGACGCGATATCTGGCCGATCAAAGTACTTCGAAGTAGCGGCGCGGAATGCGGAGCGACTGAAGCGCTGGTTGCATAAGCCGTTCGAGCGGTATCGATGTACGCTTTGTCCGGTATTTACGTCTGTTCACGTAACGTGTACAATTTAAATTACTGAACAAAAAGAGTACCGCCATGACGAGCCACCAACGACGCATCCTTGGCACCGCTGTCGCCGCCCTTGGAGGAGCCACGGGGATAGAAGCCCATATTCAACCTGCGACACCTGGGCGTCACCGCTTAACCGACGCGATTATCGAGATCGAAGCGGGCCGTCGCAAACATCTTTTCGGAGCAGAAGTAAGAACGGTCGACCGATTCGCGACGCCAGCGATAGTCAAAGCTCAGGGTAAGGCTTTGCGCGAACCGCCATTGCTGGTCGCACCCTACATTACTCGGGAAGTCGCGGAACACTGCCGTCAACTCCGGTTGCCGTTCATCGACACAGCCGGAAACGCATACCTTGAAGCGCCGGGCCTGCTCGTCTATGTCGTGGGCCGGGCTCGCCCCGCCGAACTCCCGCAAGATAACTTCCGCGCCTTGAATCCGGCGGGCTTGAAAGTAATTTTCGCGTTGCTGTGTCGTCCGAAACTGCTTGATGAGAATTACCGGAAGATCGCGGCGGAAGCGGGAGTGGCGCTCGGGACTGTCAGCACTGACATGAAAGACCTCGAAGCTCGCGGATTCTTCAATCTCGAAACACATCCCCACCTTCGCAGACTGCTCGACCCGGAACGGATGCTCGAAGAGTGGGTGGTCCATTATCCCGTCACGTTACGGCCTAAGCTAAATCTGGGGCGATTCCGCGCCGACCCCGAACGGCTTCAGCAAACCGACCTCGCGCCTCTCAACGCATACTGGGGTGGTGAACCGGCTGCCGAAAAATTGACGCGCTATCTCAAGCCTGCGCATTTCACCATCTACAGCGCTGAACCAATCGCCAGGTTGATAGCGGCCGGCCGGATGCGGGCAGAGGCGGACGGCAACGTTGAGATACTGGAGAAGTTCTGGAATTTTCCTCCGGCCTCGGCAGAAATAAATGACATGCCGGAGGTCGTTCCGCCGATCCTGGCCTACGCCGACCTTCTGGCAACACATGACAGCCGCAACGCGGAGACCGCCCGGATGATCTATGAGCAACGAATCGCACCAGCATTCCGTACCGCTGAATAGTCCCGTCGATCCCTCCGTTGCGCGGGTCCTGCGAGTGCTGGGCCCAATTGCGCGTTCATTGAAATGCGAATACTTCCTGGCAGGCGCGACGGCGCAGCGACCTCATCCTGGTGAATGTTCACGGATTGCGGCCGGGACGCGCTACTCGCGATATCGACTTCGGAATCGCCGTGAGAGCTGGGCGCAATTTGAACTTCTGAAGGAACGCCTGCTTGCGACCAACGAGTTCGCCGCCTCGCGGGCACACCAGCGACTGATCTACGCCGATTCGAACGACGGCCTCTCCGCTCCGGTCGATCTCATTCCGTTTCGCGGAGTCGCATCCGCTGACGGGATCATTGCCTGGCCCCCGAGCCGGGACATCGTCATGAATGTCGCCGGTTTTGAAGAGGCACTGGCGTCCTCGGTGGTGATCGAGATAAAGACGGGTTTGACAGCGCATGTGGCATCGGTAGCTGGACTGACTTTGCTCAAGCTCGCCGCCTGGGTGGACCGAGGCCTGGAAAGCAACAAGGATGCGGCCGACCTGTACCGGTTGCTGACCAGCTACGCCGATGCGGGAAACACGGATCGTCTTTACGAACAAGAACTGGATTTACTGGAAGCCGTGGACTTCGACATGCGGCTGGCTGGCGCAGAGCTCCTCGGTCGCGACGTCGGCTCGATTTGCGATACGCAGATCCTCAATCAAGTCCGATCCGTCGTGGCATTGGAGCGCAATCGGGAGCGCCTGGTGATCGATATGGTTCGAACGTCCACATACGCGGAGGCAACACCATTCGTAGGGCGAGCCCTGAGCGGATTCGGCAGGGGACTTCTACACGACAAGATATCGTCTGCAGCCGAGTGAACGATTACCCCTCGATACACCGATGTGCCACCGTTTGAGTATGAACATTCCAAACATTTCAGGGCGTTTTCGGTGTAACTGTTTTTGTAACCATTCGGGATAATGCCAGACACCAGGAGAAATAGTCGATTTATTCAAACAAAAGAAACCAGTGCCTGCGCGATGGGGCCGTAGCCTGAAGTATACCGTCGAGATGGCCAGCCACCGAGATGTCTGTGGGAATTGCCTCAACGCGGCCCCGGGGCTTTGGGTTCCTATGATTCCGATAGGGAGACCCAGCCTGGAATGCATTCAGAAATACATTACTTTCAGAACGCTATTGGGCATTATAATGCATTTTGGTGCACGGGACCGTACATTGGGGTCGTGAACCTGAGGAGGCTTGAATGATTCAGCTAAAAGTCAATGGAACTGCGCGGCAGTTCGACGGCGATCCGGAGATGCCGTTGTTGTGGTATCTGCGCGACCTGCTCAATATGACGGGAACGAAATTCGGCTGCGGCATGGGCCTCTGCGGCGCCTGCACAGTCCACATCGACGGCAAAGCTGTGCGGAGCTGTCTGACGCCCCTGAAAAACACCGCGGGGAAGAAGATCGTGACGATTGAGGGACTGAGTCCGCAGGGTGAGCATCCTTTGCAAATAGCCTGGAGAGATCACAATGTTCCTCAGTGCGGCTACTGCCAGAGCGGTCAGATCATGCAGGCGGCTGCTTTCCTCAAAGAGAAACCAAAGCCGACCGATGGTGACATCGATCAGGCGATGCAGGGCAATATCTGCCGTTGCGGAACGTATCAGCGTATCCGCGCGGCTATCAAACAGGCCGCTGGGGTGAAAGCATGAATAGCGAAATGGGATCGAAGGTTCGCAAGATCAATCGCAGGGGTTTTCTGGCCAATGTATTTTCCGCCGGAGCCCTTGTTCTGGGCGCAACGGTATTGCCAGTCCGGTCAAAGGCCGCGGAATATGGCGCCACGCTGAACGCGGACAGCGCGGCATGGCACCCGAGCGTCTATCTCGGCATCGAACCCGATGGCAGCGTCATCATCGTGGCGCACAGGTCCGAGATGGGGACAGGTATCCGCACCTCGCTGCCTATGATCGTCGCCGATGAACTGGAAGCCAACTGGAAGCGGGTCAAGATCCAGCAGGCCGTTGGTAATGCGAAGTATGGAAGTCAGGACACCGACGGATCGCAATCGATTCGTGGCTTTTACGAACCCATGCGCCAGGCGGGCGCAACGGCGCGCGCGATGCTTGAGAGCGCGGCGGCATCGAAATGGGGCGTTCCGGCGGCGGAATGCAAAGCGCAGAATCACGAAGTCATCCACACAAAGTCCGCCATGAAAGCGGGCTTCGGTGAGCTTGTCGCGCTGGCGTCCCAGCAGCCTGTGCCGAAGAAGGGGGACCTGAAGTACAAGACTCCCGCCGAATACCGCTATATCGGTAAGCTCGTACCCGTCGTCGATCTTGACGATCTCGTGACGGGCCGCGCTAAGTATGGCCAGGACGCACGCATGCCGGGCATGGTCTACGCTTCGATCGAACGCGCCCCCGTTTTCGGCAGCACGCTGAAGAGTCTCGACGATTCCGACGCATTGAAAATCGCCGGTGTATCTCAGACGTCGAAGATCGAGCCTTTTAAGCCTCCGTACGCTTTCCAGGCGCTGGGCGGCGTTGCGGTGATTGCGAACAACACGTGGGCTGCCATGCAGGGCCGCAAGAAGCTGAAGATCGAATGGACCGACAGCCCGCATTCCGCCTACGACTCTGAAGCTTATAAAAAGGAGCTGCAGGAGACCGTCGGCAAGCCGGGACGAGTCGAACGCAATGTCGGCGACGTCGATAAAGCCTTCGCCGGGGCCGCGAAGATTATCGAGGCGAACTATTACGTGCCGCATCTCTCGCACGCGCCGATGGAGCCGCCGGCCGCGGTGGCGGAGTTCAGAGACGGCAAAGTGGAGATTTACAGCGCCACTCAGAATCCCCAGGCGGTGCAGGATACCGTGGCCAAGGCTCTCGGCATCAAGCCGGAAGATGTGACGTGCCATGTCACGCTGTTGGGAGGGGGCTTTGGGCGCAAGTCAAAAGCCGACTTCTCCGCGGAGGCCGCCATTCTGGCAAAGCAGCTTGGCAAACCGGTGAAGGTGGTCTGGAGCCGCGAAGACGATATTCATTTCGACTATTTCCATTCTGTCGCCGCCATGTATCTGAAAGCGGCTGTGGATGAAAAGGGCCGGCCCACCGCATGGCTGGGGCGCAGCGCTTATCCGCCGATCGGATCGCAAAACGACGTTACCGCGCGTTATGGCGGTCTGGGTCAGCAGGGCTGGGCGGATGTGCCGTTCGATATCCCCAACCTTCGGACCGAAAACGGACAGGCTGAGGCGCATGTGCGCATCGGCTGGTTCCGGTCGGTCGGGAATGTCTTCCATGCGTTTGGCGTGCATTCTTTCGTTGATGAACTCGCGGCAGCGGCGGGGCGCGACCGGGTCGAGTACCTTCTCGACATTTTGGGTAAGCCGCGCATCATTGAATTGCGCGCGCCCGCTCAACAGAATCAGCCGAATCTATTCCCGCTCGACACGGCACGCACGAGAAGAGTGGTCGAGATGGTGGCGGAGAAGTCCCAGTGGGCAAACAAGAAATCGGGGAACGGCCGCGGTTTCGGTATTGCGGTGCATCGGAGCTTCCTTTCTTATGTGGCTTCGGTCGTCGAAGTCGAGGTGGACAAGGGGAACGTGCGCGTCGTGCGCGTCGACACGGTCGTCGATGCTGGCAAGGTCGTGAATGTGGATCGCGTCAACTCTCAGTTCGAGGGGGCGGCGGTGTTTGGCATCAGTCTCGCGCTGATGGGTGAAATCACGGCTGCCGGCGGGAAAATCCAGCAGTCGAACTTCCATCAGTATCCTGTAGCGCGCATCAACGAAGCCCCGATGCAGACCAACGTCACCATTGTCCAGTCGGACGCGCCGCCTGCCGGGGTGGGCGAGCCCGGCGTGCCGCCGATAGCTCCCGCGATCTGCAATGCGATCTTCGCCGCCACAGGGAAAAGGATCCGCGAACTGCCGATCCGAAAGCAGCTCGCGACGGCATAACCAGCGATGCGGAGGTATATGACCCGACGTCGTTTGAAACGATTTCTCTGTATACTGCCTCTCGCTGTATTCTCTCTTGGTCTGTATGCCGAAGACATTCATCCGATCACGCACCGTCAGATCGCGCATGTCATGGGATCGGCGGGCGCAGACTGGCTGGTGCGGCCAGAACGGGAATCCGAGGAGCGTCCGGAACTGGCTCTCGATGTGCTGGACATTAAGCGCAATTCGGTGGTGGCCGATATCGGCGCTGGGGTCGGATACTACACCTGGCGACTGGCAGTCCGGGTGGGTCCGAACGGAACTGTCTATGGCGAAGACATTCAGCAAGCGATGCTCGACGGCCTTGCGAAAACGGTCAAAGCTCGGCGCCTGACCAACGTTCGTCCTGTGCTGGGAAACTTTGAGGATCCGAAGCTTCCCGCAAACTCCCTCGACCTTGTGCTGCTGGTAGACGTGTACCACGAATTTTCCGAACCGGAAAAAATGCTGGATCACATCCGCGATTCGCTGAAGCCCGGCGGTCGTCTTGTGCTGTTGGAATATCGCGCCGAAGACCCGAACGTTCCGATTCTGCCGGAGCACAAGATGACCGTGAGCCAGGTCCGCGCGGAAGTGGAACCGGAAGGATTCCGCTTCGACAAAACCATTGAGGTGCTGCCCTGGCAACACATCATCGTGTTCCGGCGCTAACTAAAAAAAGCGGCGCTGACCCAAAAAATGGATCAGCGAAGCGCTTTCACTGCTGTGTCACGAATATCGGGATCGGGGCTTAGGGCGGCTTGCTGAAGGTGCTCACGGGCTTCCGCGGCGCGGCCCTGGCGTGCGAGGATAAGCCCCAGTCCCAGATGGGCTGCATGAAATTGCGGATCCCGTTGAAGAGCCTGCCGGTACTCGTCCGCAGCATCGCTGGTCTGTCCGCGCGCGGCCAGCAGATCAGCCAGATCGCTGTGCGTCTCAGCCTGGCCGGATTGAAGACGAAGGGCGATCCGATACTCCACCATGGCTTTGTCCGGGAAATTCATCGCGGCGAGTAAAAGACCATAGTTGTGATGTGCTTCCGCATACGCCGGTTGAATTGCGATTGCCTTTTCGAAGTGATACCGTGCCTCTTCAAATGAACGGTGGCTCGCCAGCAGACGGGCAAGGTTGAAACGAGGTTCGGCGAGATCGGGCTGGATCGAGATCGCCTCCCGCAGTTCCTTTTCGGCACCGGTCCCGTCGCCCTTCTGTCCGAGCAGCAGCCCCAGCAGATTGTGGCCCTCGGGCGTATCGGGATTCAGCGTCATCGCCTGACGCAGGTACTGCTCCGCCTTCTCGATGTTTCCCAGTCGCAACCAGACCCCGCCCAGATCCACGAGTACGACCGCATCCGGCGGAGGCAGTTCCGCCGCTTTTTCCAGAACTTCCGCGGCGCGTTGCAGTTGCTCCCCGGCAGCCAGCTCGGTTCCCAGTTCGACCAAAGCGGGCCGAAAATCCGCGCGGTGGCGCAGCGCTTCCTCATACCAGCGGATCGCCTCGTCGCGATTTCCTGTCTTCGTATATGCTTCGCCCAACTCCAGGTAGAACTCGGGCGCTGCCGGCGCGAACTTTTGCAGATCCTGCTGTAACCGGGCGATACCAGACTTGAGATTCGAACCATCGTGAACCTGCGCGACGTCCAGATAAAGCGCGTTCTCCGGAGTATTCGGAAGTTGCGGTGGGTAGTATAGCGCGACTTCTCCGCGATATCCCTCGGCTGCCGGAGTGGCCTCGCGGAGCGGCGCCAGCAAATCGCGGGCGGGCTTGCGCCGCTGAATATAGTGATCCGTCATCACTACATGCACCGCATCGTCTGTGCGGCGCTTCGGCATATGACAGTCGATACAATTGCCCTGCGCCGGCGGGTTCGCTGCATGTGCCGCTGCGTGACAGGTAAGACAGACCGAGGTGTAATGCCGCGCCGCTTCTTCATCGCGCAATTCGCTATGAGGGTTGTGGCATGTGGTGCAGGTCATATCGCTCGACAGGAAACATCTGGATTGGCGCAGCCGGTAAGCGGCCTGGGCGATCTCAAATCCGTCCTGCGCGCCTGGGGCACGATCGAAGTACAGAAACGCGTCGCTGAGCGCCTCCCCGGGCGTCCAGGTAAAGGGCTCGCGATCGTATTTCGGGATCGAGTGCGGCAGGGAACCGCTGGTCGTCTGGAGATGGCATTGCATGCAGACTTCGAGCTGCCGGTCGCGTGGAAGCCTGGCGGGATTAACGATCGCCTGGCGGATTGCCGCGGGCGTAGCGTGGCCCGATCCCGCGGCTTCCGCATGTGCCCGCCCCGGCCCGTGGCAGCGCTGGCAATCGATTCCTTCCCCTATCCGTTCGCTGAATACAGGGACGCTCTCATCGGCGTGGGAAAGCTGCTCCGGCGGCAGGTAGCGGTTGTGGCACGAGATGCACTCGGTGACGACGGTACGGCGAAAATCCTTCTGATCCGCACGGTCATAGCCCGGGCTCATTGCCCAATAGCCGCCTTTCTCTCGGTACCAACTCACGGGCAACTCAATCATTCTCCCGTCGGGCATGCGGCTCAAATAGCTCCGTACATGATTACCCGATCCGATCACGTAGTCGATCTGCTTCTCGACGACATTGGTCTCTTTGCCGCCAAACCCAACCTGGTGACGGCGCTGAAACCATTTTCCATCGCGTTCGAACATTGTGTAGTAACGGTCCGAAGCCTGGTTGTAGATCCTGTTGTTGGAGCGAAAGTCCTCCACCGCGTTCTCCGCGCTCAGCCGGTACAGAGACCGCCCCATTCCGGTGAGACGGTAGGTCTTGAAAACGTCCTGATGGCAACTGGCGCAAACGGTCGAATCCACATATCCGGATTTTGCCGGCGCTGCCGCGCCGCTCGATTTCCGCGGGACAAACCACATCGCACCCACCTGCGCTAAACCCGCCAGCGCGAAACCCACCAGCGCTAAACCTGCCAGCAAGATACCAGCCAGCCCGAGTTTTTGGTTGCGAGTCATTTCAATACAGATCCTCAGGTCCTCAGTTTCAGAACGATTCTATCCCCTACCTGAGTTACAGCAAGAACGCAAAATAATACTTGTATTTTATTTTTAGCTGATATATAGTTCATCAGCAGATTGCTCCTTGTTGCGAGGGGTATTGTTTTTTAGTGCCGCTATTCGTTGGCTTGAGTGGCTTGACTCGAAGACAAAAGAAAAAGAAGACGGGGATTAGTCGAAATGAAAAGATATTTGAGCGCGTGTCGCGCCTTGATTGTAGTGTTGTCCATCTTCGCTGTAAGCTCGACGCATCTATATGCGCAGGCTACTGCCACGCTTTCGGGCACGGTTACAGACTCCTCGGGGGCGGCGGTTCCAATGGCGAGTCTGCAGGTGACGAATACCGGCACCGCAATCAGCCAGAACATTCAGAGCGATGAGCAGGGTCGTTATCGTGTACCCGACCTGACCATCGGAGACTATACAATCCGCGCCGAAAAGCCGGGCTTCTCCACAATAGTTCGCACCGGAATTACGCTCACGGTGGGAGCGAGCCCCGTGGTTGATCTGCAGATGTCCGTGGGCCAGCAGGCCACGACGGTAACCGTTGAAGCCACCACCTCCCAGGTAGAAACGCAGAGCACAGCCGTCGGTTCTCTGGTTGAGGAGAAGCAGATGGTGGAACTGCCTCTCAACGGGCGCAATTTTACTCAGCTTATGGCGCTCAATCCCGGCGTGACACAGATCCCGCAGGGCGCATCGGGCGCCGGCAGCACGTTCATGGGGAACGGCACAAAATACACCTTCGCCGGTTCGCGTGCCGACGCGGGTTCGGCATTTCTGCTGGACGACCAGGACATGGTGAATTTCTGGGACAACGGACCCGGGGCCGGTGGTCTCGGTACGGCGCTGGGAGTCGAGGCAGTCGCCGAGTTCCAGGTTCTGACCGGTTCCTACGGTCCGCAATTCGGCGGCAATGGATCGGTGGTGAACTCCTCCAGCCATCCCGGCACGAACCAGTACCACGGGTCGCTTTACGAATTTCTGCGCAACGACGTGCTGGAATCGCGCAATTACTTCGACAGCGTCCGTCTGCCTGGAGCGACCGAGGCCAAGCCCCCAGCCTTCCGTCAAAACCAGTTCGGCGGCAGCGTCGGTGGTCCGATCAAAAAAGACAAGTTATTTTTCTTTGCCAACTACGAAGGCCTGCGTATAGCCAAAGGCACCAACTATATTGTGACTGTCCCCGACGCCTGCGCGCAGAGGTTCCTGGCAACCACGGCGAGCGGGGCCTGCGGCAATCCCGTTACGCAGAATGCCAACCCGCAGGTGGCGCAGGCGGTTCAGAATGTGATGGCGATCTTCCCGGCGGCGAGTTATGTTCCGGAGTTGTTCTCCGCTTCGGGAGCAGCGAGCGGAACGGGACAGGCGCTCATTACCGACCCACTGCACGGATCCGAGAACTATGTTCTTGGCCGGGTCGACTACCGGTTCTCGGACAAAATCAACTTTTTCGTCCGCTACGTGCTCGATTATGCGACGCGCAATACCACCACCGCCGGCGCCATTCCCTACTGGAACGAATACGACATCACGCACGATCATTTCGTAAATGTCGAAATGAAGCAGATTATTTCGGCAAACATGGTCAGCACCGCCCACATCGGCTTCTCGCGCACTTCCGATGCCGGGTTTGATTATGGCAGCCCTTCCGTCACCAACGGAGTAGTGAGCCCCGGTACCCTCGCGCAGCCGCCTTACAGCGCGATCAGCAGCGGGGTACATCCCCTGCAGAACTTCAGCAGCGACCCCACCAGCCAGTTTTATTCGTCAGGCTCGTCCGGCTACGCATATACGCGTGACGACGCTACTCTCTCGGTGGGAAGCGGCATCACCGGCCTGGGACCGAGCACTACGCTGCCGTTTTATCTCACGCCGAACAAATATCAGTTTGGCGACGATGTGATCTGGACCCACAACGCGCACACGATCACTTTCGGCGCCAGTGCGATCCACTACGGGGACAACACGTGGGAACCCTTTATCGTTGGCGGCGCGTGGACGTTCGCCAACCTGACCGCCTTTGAGGCGGGAACCACCGCGAGCCTTCAGGGAACTGTGTCCAATGCGCAGAATCCCGGTCAGGCCGACTCGCCGAAGGATTACCGGTTCTGGGATTTCGCCTTTTATGGCGGCGATCAGTGGAAGGTCACCAGGAAGCTTACCGTCAACTATGGTCTTCGCTATGCCCCGCAGACCAAGATGGCGATGATCAATCACGAGGCACTGGCGCTGCTGAACGCTCCTTACGGCAACTACGTTCCCGTTAGCGACACTTTCGCAACCAACCCTTCATTGCGGAATTTCGATCCGCGCGCCGGTATTGCCTACGACCCGTTCTCGGATCACAAAACTTCGATCCGTGCTTCCTTCGGGGCGTATCACGAGATCATCGATGTTCACGACACGCTTTACACCCTGGCGCCGCCTTATCTGAGTGCGACGCAAACGCCCGCCACGGGCGTCCAGTTCCCCTTCCCGTTTACCAACATTCCGGCGGGAACCGGCGTCGTCGTCCCGCAGAACGGGTCGCTGATCTGCACCAACTGCACCTACTACAGCCGGAATACGACACCATACGCCATGCAGTGGAGTTTCAGCATTCAGCACGAATTCTGGAACAATGCGCTGGTGACGGTGGCTTACACGGGGTCACGCGGCATTCACCTGCCGTCGGAATATGACTTTAACTACGATCAACCGGTATGTTGTCTCAACGGACGGCCGTACGTGGGCACCTACAGCGCGGCCAGCAACTCCGTAGTCGGCACTCCGCGTTTGAATCCCGCATTCAATTATCTGGACCTGGTAGACGGCATGTCGGACTCTCACTATGAAGGCCTGCAAAATACGATCGTGAAGCGATTTGCGCATGGCTGGCAGGCGCAGGGGGCCTTCACCTGGTCGAAATCCATCGACAACAGTTCGGGCAGCTACGGCGGAGGCGGCGGCACGGGCGGCGCCTACAATCCCACCAACTGGTCTCAGGACACTGGCCTTTCGAACTTTAATCGCGCGGTGAACGTTCGCATCAGCGGCATTTACACGGTGCCGTTCACCAAGTCGGGCCTCCTCGGAGAGTTGATCAACGGCTGGCAGATCAACAACATTTATACCTACCTTTCCGGCGCCCCGGTCAGCGTCGGCACGCTTGCGAACCGCGCGAATTCGGGTGCGGCGGCCGGCTCTCCCGCGCGTCCCGACGCGGTGCCCGGCTGCAACCTGTACAACAATGTGACCGCGGAGCAGGCTGCCGACGGCCAGCCCTGGTACAACGCGGCCTGCTTTACGCCGGCGCCGGTCGGTGTTTTAGGCAACGCCGGCAGAGATACGATCATTGGTCCGACGCTGTTTTCTCTGGATACTTCACTCGCCAAAACCTGGAGGGTGAATAAGTATTCCGATCGATTGGCGATTCAGTTCCGCGCGGAAGCCTTCAACATCCTGAACCATCCTACGTTCCAGGCGCCGAACACCACTCCTTATAACGCGGCGCTCAATACGTCGATCAACCCCGCGACGAGCGGCGGATGCGCGACGACGGCCTTGTCCGCCTGCGGCGTATCCTTAAACGGAAGCTCCGGGCTGATCACCGCTACCAATAGTCAGCCGCGGCAGGTTCAGCTGGCGTTGAAGATCACGTTCTGAATCTAAAACTGTAGTGAATTGTTTTTAGAGTGGCGCAAGTAGTGCGCCACCCTTTTTCTGCTTCTACGGCGTGGCCGGGCAAAGCTCCCACAAAATTCGGTGACGAGATCGAGACTCGCCTTTTTGACTCGTGCGCGGACTGCCGCATTGGAGATTCACCTTGCCTCGGTTCAAGCAAAATATCCCCGCGCGGAACGGCAAGCACCGTTTATGCTGAGAGGGACTTGCCAAAACAGAATTCCCTACCCGAATCCACAACCGGGGAACCTTCCGAAATTCCCCCCACGGCCGAAACCAATGTACGTATGCGGGCGGAGCATGAATCGCTCAAACGTGTAGGCGATCGAGTGCGACAGTTGCGTAATCGCCGCGGGATGACCAGGAAATTGCTTGCCCGTGATTCCGGCGTCTCCGAGCGGTATCTGGCTCAAATCGAGGCTGGCAAGGGGAATATTTCGATTCTTGTGATGCGGGAGATTGCACGTGCGCTGAATGTGTCGATAGATGCTCTAATGCTCGAAGGACCCGAACCCCCGGTAGAACTCGTCCACATGGTCGAATTCCTCAAGAGACTGGCCCCGGAGCAACTCAAACAAGCCCGATTGCTGATGCTTCAGGAATTCGGCGGTCTGGACCGGGCGGCGCGCCACAGCCGGATCGCTCTCATCGGTCTGCGGGGCGCCGGAAAGTCGACCCTGGGCCCACTGCTGGCGGAACGGCTGGAAATGCCTTTCGTCGAACTGGACAAGCTCGTCGAGCAGGAGAGCGGCCTTGGCCTCGGCGATATTTTCGATTTTCTGGGCGAGAGTGGATTTCGGCGATTTGAAAGAAAGTGTCTTGAGGACGTGTTAGCGCACCCTCGCTTCGTCCTGGCAACGAGCAGCAGCATCGTGTCGGAACCGGGTACTTTCGAGCGGTTACTCTCCTCGTGCTTCACGGTATGGCTTCATGCTTCCGCGGCGGAACACCTGAAGCGAGTGATCGAGAAGGGCGATGTGCGGCTCATGGCCGATAATCGCGAGGCGATGGCGGATCTCCAGACCATTCTCGATGGGAGGGAGCAGCTCTACAGCAAAGCGGATATTCAGATTGAGACGGCCGGGATTGACCTCGAAGAATCGCTCGAGACGTTGATTCGGCTTCTTCGGGAATCTCCCCCCAAATAGCGATTGCCGGAATCCTAAGCATTATAAGGACAGCATCAGAGGAGTCTCCAGACGAGTGACTCCATTTCGACAAGAAAATCAGGTGAGCGGTGCCGGCCACCCTCTGCCGTCCTCGAAACATCCCCGTCGGATTTGATCGGGTGCGGATACCGATGAGGCGTGATTCGCTCCTTTACAAAATCCTGTAAATCGCGTGTCAGATTCGGCGTTGCGGCAATGCCCTCCCGCAGAATAACAAACGCTCCCGGAGTTTCGAGGTGATCTTTTCCCTTGTACGGGACGACGGCGGCATTCAGAACGAAGGGATGCTCCATTAGCGCGTTCGCCACTTCGCCGGGGGAGACCCACTGACTCGAAACGCGGGGCAGCCCATGGGAACGGCCCGCATACCAAAAAAAACCTTGCTCATCCATCCGGTAGTTGTCTCCTGTGTAAAACCAATTTCCGCGCATTCGGTTTACCGTCATACTCCGGGAGTTCCAGTAGTACGGCGCAATACTCTCACCGGCGACGAGGAGTTCGCCGATTGTTCCGGGCTCAACTTCCACGCCGGATTGGTCGATAATTCGCAGTTCGTAGCCAGGTACGGCCTGGCCGGTACTCCCGGGTCGAACCGAGCCGGGGCGGGCCGAAAGGTAGATGTGCAGAACTTCCGTGGAGCCGATTCCGTCCAGGATCTCGATACCAAAGCGCTTTTTCCAGTCTCGGACGATTTCCGATGAAAGCGGATTGGTTGCGGAAACGGCCAGTCTTACGCTCCCGAGGTCGTAATTTTGCCTGGTGTCATTTTGCCTGGTCTCCGTGAGCATCGCGGAGTAAAGCGCGGGAACGGAGAATAGAAGTGTAACCTTGTTGTTTTGCGCCGTTTCGAGAATTTCTCCTGCCTCCGCATTTCCTCGAAGCAACACAGTACTCGCGCCAGCATAAAACGGAAACATAAGTCCGTTCCCCAAACCGTAAGCGTGGAAAAGATGGGAAGAAGAGAAAGTGATGTCCTCCGGACCGATCTTCAGGACCTGGCCGGCATAATTTTCGCAGCAGGAGATCCAGTCCTGATGGAGATGCACGGCGGCTTTCGGACGCCCCGTGCTTCCCGACGTCCATAACCAGAAGGCAACGTCGTCTTTGCTCGTGAGAGCCGGCTCGAGGTTTGGGGAGCTTTCATTAAGCCACTTGTCCCAACTCAGATAGGAATCCTGTGGCGCACCGTCTTGTGGCGCACCCACAACGATGACCTGATGCAAATAATGCTGGCGACCCAGGATCGATGCGAGTACGGGGAATACCGAAGAACATACGATGAGAACGCGAGCACGGGTAGTGTTCAGGAAATAATCGTAATCCTGCGCGCGAAGGGCAGGGGACGCCGGTACCGCGACAGCCCCCATTTTCATGATGCCAAAGTATGCCGCCACAAACTCCGGGGAATCCGGCAATACAAGGAGCACCCGCTGCTCCTCCTGAACGCCCACTCGCAGCAGCCCGTTGCCGACGCGATTCACGAGAGTTGCTACTTCCGCATAGGACAACGAAGCATCGCCGCAAATGACCGCACGCCTGGCGCCCCGCCCTTCGCGGATATGGCGATCCACGAACTGATCGGCAAGGTTATAAGATTCAGTGATGCTGAGATTCATGCTGTAGGTAGCCCCGGCAGTGCCAATCATCTACGGGAGGGGTTGCTATACGCAAGGCGCAGACAGTAAATTTGCGGTAAACTCGAACGGTAAAGGCTCGTGTGTTCTGTGCCTTACGATCCGAGGGAGGATACCCACATGATTGGGGTTACGCCAGTTTCCCCGTCCACGGCAGAGCGGGCCAACGCCGACGATATCCGCCAGGCGCTCGGCCGAATTCTGTCCAGCCATAGCTTCGGAGCCGCAGAGTCCCAGAAAGCTTTTCTTCATTACGTAGTGGAACAGGCGCTCACGGGGATGGGTGGCAAGATCAAAGAATATGAGATAGCGACCGAAGTATTCGGCAAGGTCTCTTCGTTCGATTCCCGGAAAGACCCGATCGTTCGGATCCAGGCCGGCAACCTACGTTTGCGCCTTGCGAAATACTACGAGACCGAAGGATGCCAGGACAAGATTCGCATTGATCTTCCCAAGGGATGCTATGCCCCGGAATTTGTGGTTCAAAACCCCGACGATCCGGGTTCACAAGAGGCGGAGCAGCCTTCCGAAGCTCCCGTAATTACGCCGACAGCGGTTGCCGCGAGAGAACTGAATAGCTCTCTGCCCGGGCGACGCAGGCGTCTCATCGCGGTGCTGGTTGGTGTTTCGGTCCTTTGCGCGGCGGCGGCCTGGTTCCTGGTCCAAAGGAGGCATTCGGCTCCCGCCCCGGAAGTTTCCGTGGTGGTTATTCCATTTTCCAACCTCAGCGACAGCCGGGAAGACGAGTTCTTCAGCGACGGACTCACCGACGAGTTGATCGATTCCCTTTCCCAGGTGCCGAAGTTACGGGTCATTGGGCGGACTTCTTCCTTTCAATTTCGCGGCAAGTCGATCGATATTCGTGAGATTGGTCAAAGGCTGGGAGTCGGTGCCGTGCTGGAAGGCAGCGTCCGAAGATTTGGTGAACGCTTTAGAGTCACGGCACAGTTGACCGATTCGAAACAGGCCAGTGTTCTTTGGTCCGACAGCTATGAATCCGATACGACAGATGTCCTTTTAGTGCAAAAAGAAATTGCTCTGGCAATCACACAGGCATTCAAAGGGAGGTTCATGCAGTCACCGGGAAGCGGAGTTGTCCCGTCGCGTCCGGTTGCGTCAAATGCCAAGACACCAGAGGCTTATTTGAAGGCCCGATATTTCTGGGCCAAGAACACTCCGGAAAGTCTTGCCACAGCGATGGAATATCTCGATGAGGCGATCCATCAGGATCCCAATTTTGCGCCGGACTACGTTGGGCTCGCTTCGTGTTACGTTACGCTGCCAGTCTTAACTGGCGCTCGGTCGAAGGACGTGGTGCCAAAGATCAAGGTCAATGCGTTGAAGGCGCTCGGTTTGGACCCGTCCCAGGCGGGAGCGCATATTGATCTTGCTATGGCGGCGACGTATGGGTTTGATTGGGCAACCGCCGAGGAAGAGTTTCGCAAGGGTTTAGCGCTTGGCCCGGGAATAGCTAACGCCCATCATTCGTACGGCACTTATTTGCTGCTGACCGGTCGTCTTGACGAAGCGATTCAGCAGGACAACATTGCGTTGCATCTCGATCCGATTTCGCCTAACTATGCGCAGGCTCTGGCGAGGTCGATGCTGTTTGCGGGTCGACTGCAGGATTCAATTGCGGAGGCACAGGAAGCCCTGGCATTGGATCCAAACTATGGTCTCGCCATGGAGACGCTCGGTACCGCGCACTTGCAAAAAGGAATGCATTCCGAAGCCGTTCGGGAACTTGAGCGTGCCTTGGAATTGTTGGGCCACGGCCCCGGGCCCACTTCTCATCTGGCGTATGCGTATGCGCGAGCCGGCCAGCTCTCGGAAGCGCACAACATTTTGAACCAGGCGCTCAAGCAATTTGACCAGGGATCGATGCCTGCCAGCGCAATTGCTCGGATGTATCTCGGGCTGCAGGACAACAACCGGGCCCTCGACTGGCTTGGAACGGCCATTAATCGCCAGGATATTAACATCTTCATAAAATCCGATCCGGTATACGATCCGCTGCGTGGAGATCCGCGATTTCGCGATCTGCTGCAGCGCATGAAGCTGGCGCCTTAGCCTCTTGCGTTCCCGCACCGCCTGTCGACGCCGTCTGCCTGTCCGGATCGTTTCGATATCAACCGACCGCGAGACGGTCAAAATGCCGATGTATGCCCGGGATTCCGCTTACGGCGCCTGCGGTTCTCGCGGCCATCGGGAAGCGAGCTCGCGACGTGCCGATTCGCAAATACCTCGCCTGGCCTCTCAAGTCCCGAGCGCCCGAGGTCACAAACAGGAAAGGCTGCAAGATGAAAAAGGCGGGTGCATCAGGGGGTTAAGGTCATGCACCCGCCGGCGGCGTACTTTTTCCTTTCGGCGAAGGCATGCCACGAAGAGTATTTGCATTATATTGCATATTAGCTAGCAGCGCAAGCAGTACTCCTTCAGTTGCTGGGCTTTAAGTTTCTGTTGCGCTCATGAGAGCCAGTGCAATATACTGCTAGTCGACATTAGAAAGCAAACGGCTTTTGAAAAGGAAAAGCCTTGCATGAAAATAATGCTGGCTTCTGTCTTTCCTATTCTGGCCGCAGCGCTCCTGACGGCAGCCGTCGAACAACCGGCAAAGCCAGGCGAAGACGACAGCTTCCCGATTCGCATTTCTTCCCCTGAAGCGGCAGACTGAACTTGATCTAAAACATGAGACGACGCTCTTACCGGCTGGTTGCTGAAGCAGCGTTGCTGCTGTTATGTTTTTCGACTGCGGGTGCGCAACCGGTTCCAGGGGAGCATGTGTTTCGTGGCAAGGTCCAAAGTGTGAATGCCAAAGCTGGGATACTGATGGTCGACGGAGAGAACGTCGAAGGCTGGGCGGTCGCTAGCCAGTTCCGAAGAAATTATCCTCGATTAACGGTCGGGGTCCAGGGAAAGAGATTATGACGGCTACAATTGCGAAATTCCGGTTTGAACTCATCCGCGGGGTGGAATCCCCGAGGTTCCGTTCCGTGTTCGTTTCCGCTTCGAAATTTGCGGCTGCGGCGGCATTCGCATTCCTGGTCTGTCCCCTCTATTCGCATGAAAACGTCACCACCACTGTGACTTATGACCGGGAAATATCGAGGATTCTCCGTAAGAAGTGCATCATGTGCCACAGCGAAGACAATCTCGCTACGCCTCTCACTACTTATGAGGAAACCCGCCCGTGGGCACGTGACATCGAGGAGCGGGTGCTTGGCCGGAGCATGCCGCCCTGGCAGCCTGTGGCCGGCTACGGTCACTTTGCCGACGACATTGGTCTCACGAACCGGGAGATGCAGTTTATCGTCTCCTGGGTCGAAGGGAACGGACCATACTCAAAAGATTCGTCCAGGCTGGACAACTTCGGCGCGGACATTGTGCCGAGCGCGAGGGTAAAAAAGCCGGATGCTATTCAATGGCGTCTGGGGCACCCCGATGCGGTGGCGGTTTTGCCCGCCGATCCTGCCCCAGGGAACGACGCGAAGCTGGTTCGCCGGCTGACCTTCGACCCCGGTATTACCTCTGACCGATGGGTTCAATCGCTGGAGTTTCAGCCCAGTGACCTGCATGTCCTTCGCGCGGCCTACTTTTTTTTGGAGGAGACCGGGCAATGGGTGGGCAGCTGGACTCCCTGGTCGACTGTGACAACATTGCCGCAGAGCGTTGCCTGGCGAATATCAGCGGGCGCACATATAGTTGCCGAGCTTCACTATCAGGCGTCTTCTCAGGCCGCAGGTGAATCGGCCGATCGCAAATCGGCTGCTAACGAAGGTTCGCTGGGTTTTCACTTTGCTTCGCGGCCCCCGGCGTACCATCCCGTGGATCTCCTGCTGGAAGCGAAACACGCGCGGGAACCGGCTGACGCACTGAAGCTTACAGGTTCGGTGAGGATCGCGGCTGACTCCCGTCTGCTGGCCTTCCGGCCTGAGTTACCCAAAGGCATCGAGTCCTTCGAAGTCAGTGCCCGTAAGCCGGATGGCACCACTGAGGTCCTTCTTCTGGTCCGCCACGCGGTGCCCGAATGGCCTACGCCTTATATACTGAGTCAGCCTGTCGCGCTTCCCAAAAATACAGAGATCGATTTGACCGCCTATGCCCGCACGGGCCAGGACGTGGCAAGTTTACGATTGACAGTGAGCGTCTATGATGCCGCCGTACCGGCGATTGTAACGACGGCGCGGTAAACCCGGCGGCTCGGCTCGAAGCCCCGTTATTTTGAAATAGCGACTGGACGCTTCACTTTGGGGGCGTTGGTGGCGCTGCGCCACCGCGGCCAGCACCCTGACCGGCCGCGACTGCTTTCGCAGCTTCTTCCAGAAGATTAGCGGGCGGAGTAATCTCGGGCTTGGTTGCCCCGCGGTGACAACTCCAGCAGCCGATATGCTGGTTGCCATCCGGGAAGGTCTTATTAAAATTATTCACAATCCGCATCATTGCGCGGGCCGTATTCTTCCTCATGTTGTCATCGCTCGCGAAGTTTCCCTGAACGTGGCAATAGGTGCACTGGACGCCCAGGCTCACTTCAAAGGTCTCCATAATAGGAAGGATCTGCGGGAAGGTGGTGGTCTCCGGCAAAATCATCAGATTGGTTATGCCGGGGCCCCGGCCACCCCCTCGGCCCGGCTGTGCCGGTGGTGCCGGTGGTTGTGCCACTAGAAGAACGGACGATGTAAGGAATACCAAGGCAAGTTTGTGCATTTTTGTCACGATAATTTTATGCCGCGGCTAATAATGAAGTCAAGGTCCATCTTGCAGTATATTGCATGAAAGTTGAATCTGCCCAGTCCCTACGCTCGGTCGGTGGAAATCGTGTAATCGTACCACTCAACGATTTTTCCGTCTTTAAGGAAGAACACGCCAACGCCATGCCAGGCGCGCAGAGCGCCTCCCGTGAAGCGGTCTGTTCTTTCGTTAATCACCATCGGGCCTCTGGCGAAAGTATCGAATACCTCGAATTTATCCACCCGGTTGAGATAAGTCTTGATTCGGTCGTTTACCGCCTGCTTGCCCTTCGCCGGTTCCTGTGTTTCGGTCACCCGATAGGAGCCATTGTCGGCAAAGAACGACATAACTTTATCCAGATCATGCGTCGCCATTGCGGCGCAGAAGTCATTGACAATCTGAATATTTGTTTTTTCAGCGGCGCTCGGCTCTGCAGCCGCCGCGTTTGGCGAAATGGCGATCGACGCCATAGTTGCGAGGCCCGCCGTCACCAAAGTCCTGCGGCGCGTCGATAAATCGGATGGAGGACGCATAGTGCATTATCCTTGTATATCTTTATGAATCTTTCCGTTTTGGAACCCGGCTTCGGGATGCCCGGACAGGTAGAACTATATTTCACGAGCAGGTAGATGTCAATTTCCGAATAGGGTATTGCGAAATCTTTTTCCCCTTGTCTTGGGTCCTTAACTGGACAAACTGGAGCAGGATCTCATGAAGAGATCGGCACAGTCCAAAATTCTGCATCATAATGCAGGAAGACCATTGACTTCACTTTCCCTATGTATTAATCTTTTGCCAGGCACAACTAACGCCTTGGAGTTCAAGATGACCAGATTTATGCGAACCGCAGCCTTGCTCGGGCTGGCAGGGATACCTTTTGTTGCGGCGCTGGCCGCTACCGATCAGGTTCCCACATACAGCAAAGACATCGCGCCAATCATGCAGACTAGCTGCCAGCGATGTCATAACCCTAACTCAGTGGCCCCAACGTCGTTCCTGACGTATGAGCAGGTGCGTCCATTTGCCAGAGAGATCAAGCGCCGCACTGCATTAAAGTACGCGCCTGCATCACGTGGTGTAATGCCACCCTGGTTCCTTGAGGCCAATATCGGCATTCAGCATATGGAAGATGATATTTCGCTGAGCGATGCGCAGATCTCGATGATCGCGAAATGGGCCGATAATGGCGCGCCGCGGGGAAATCCGGCAGACGAGCCCAAGCCGTTGTCATTCGCCGATCCGACCACCTGGCAGTTGGGTAAACCGGATCTGATCGTATCGACTCCCACCATATTTGTTGCCGCGATTGCGGCCGACTGGGGGGGCAGCTTCGGTAAGACACCCCTTGGCCTGGATGTGGACCGGTATGCGAAATCATCCGAATGGCAGGAACAAACTTCTCTGAAGACGGCGGGCGCAAGCATCGGTGGCCGGTTTGTGTTTCATCACGCTACCACTTCCATCTCCGGGCCGGACGATGAGGACCAGGACGCTGAGCAGGGCGAAAGCAGCGTTGGGCCTAACAGTTTTCCGATTCATGAAGTCGGGCGCAACGGTGACGTGTTTCCGGAAGATGCCGGAAAGCTTCTCCCTGCCGGCGGCTTCATTAACTGGGGCAGTATGCATATCCATTCCGCAGGCTCGGCCGGATCCGAAAGATACGCGCGCCTCGATGTTGGGGTGAGGCTGCATCCGCTTGGGTACAAGCCTACGCGCCAGGAAAGACCTTATACTTTCGGCCGCACTGAGTTGCAGATGGATCCGAACACTCCAAACCAGCGGGAAGATGCTTACTTTGTGGCTCCTTCGGCGATGAAGCTGACCAATTTCGAGCCTCATCTGCACACGACGGGAGTTCGCATGTGCCTGCAGGCGATCATCGGACGATCCGTCGAGACCCTCAACTGCTCGGGCTACGACCATAACTGGGTCAGAAACTACCAGTACACTCCCGGCTATGAGCCGCTGATCCCGAAAGGCACGATCCTTCACGCGATTTCCTGGACTGACAACACAGCGAGTAACAACGATGTGATGGACCCGAGAAACACCTCCACGTTTGGGAACAGTTCTACCAGCAACATGTTCATCATGTTTAATCTGGCTGAGTTCCTTTCCGATGAGGACTACGCGAAAGAGGTTCAGATGCGGAAGGAATTTCTCGCGTTGACACATCAGAACCCAATTGGTTGCATCGCGTGCTATCTGCCTCCGGCAAAGAAGCCGGCACCCAAGACAGACGCAAAAGCCGCGCCGAAAGATGGCGCTGCTCCAGCAACTGCACCTGCGGCAAAGGAAGAAGCGCCTGACACGAAAGTAAAGCAAGTCGCAGGCAACTAGCGACTTTGGCTTTGCGGCGTTAGTTGAGTGACTTGCCCGAGCCAGCTTCCCCCCGCTGGCTCGGGCAAGTGCTTTAAATTACCTATTGAATGTTTTTAACCTGGGAGTAACTCGAATGTTTCGTCTAAACGTGAAGTCTTCGTCGACATTATTGCTGGTTGCGGGGGCGATTTTGTCTGCTGCCGGCGCCGCTTACGGACAAGCCGACCCTAAGGCGCCCGAGATCGACGGCGGCATGTTGACTTATACGAAGGGACAGGCCGTTCTGCCTGTCTATGAGGGCTGGCATCCCAATCAGGATGGAACCATCGACCTGTGGTTTGGTTATCTCAATCAGAACTACGAGGAAGAGGTAGATGTTCCTGTAGGGGCTGCCAATAACATCAGTGGAAAGTGGGGGCCCGACGGGGCGCAGCCTACGCATTTCTTACCGAGGAATAACCGCTGGGTGTTTAAGATTCGCGTACCGGGAGATTTCGGCAAGAACGAAGTAGTGTGGACTGTGACATCGCACGGCAAGACTTATCGCGCCTACGCGACGCTGATTCCCGGGTATGTGCATGACGATATGGGATTGCAGCGGGAGTATTTCGGCGAGCCGCCCGCAGTTGGAAACAAGGCGCCGGAGATTACCATTCAGGGCGATAACCATCGGAGCGCTAAGGTTGGTGAACCCATTACTCTGTCGGCTATAGTCACCGACGACGGGCTGCCCAGCGTAAGAAGGGGGGGCGGTGGCGCAGCTGCGGGCGGTGCGGCGGGTCGCGCCGCCAATCCGAATGTCTGCGGAGCCGATACCAGTCCCCAGAATTGCGGGGCTCCAAACGAGGGTGCAGGCAACCTTTTCTCTGTAAAAGGTCTGAGGATGGGATGTTTCCTATACCGGGGTAGTTCTACTCCCGTGACATTTGAACCACCGCAGGCGAAGATGTGGGAAGACCACCGCGGCGGCTCGCCGTGGGCCACGGGATATACCCTGCCTCCAATTCCCAAGGATAATAAGTGGGTAATTCAAGCTACCTTTGACCAGCCTGGGACTTACACGGTTCGTTGCTTAGCCCATGATGGACTTCTGCAAACACCGGCAGACGTGACCTTTACCGTCACAAAGTAACATTAATAAACCCTGGCGAGTATGCACTTCCTTTAAGCTGGCAGGCCGCAGAAACATTGTAGTGTCTAAATGCGGCATTGGATGCGCCGTAGCCTTTAACCGGAGATCTATTTCGATGAGCAGAACATTCAGGCCTTACTTTTTAATTCCGGCGCTCGCCGCCATCGCTGTGGGTGCCACCGTCGAGTTGCCGTCTAAACCGACTGCGCAATACCAGAACCTTATGCGGTCGAATGCATCGCTTGTGGATCTCAGTGCCGGCAATGCGGCCGCCGGACCTGGAGGCGGCAGTGAAACCAACATTGAGGTTCGCGTAGGTCGCGACCCTGACGCCAAAACATTGCGCGAACTCTATAAAGCCAAAGACTACGAGGGCCTGGCTAAAGGCGCCGCCACTTTGAAAGCGAATTATGACAAACTGGACGCCTACTGGACGGAGAAGAAGGCCCAGGATGCAATAACGTTCGCCGAGAACGGAGCGAAGGCTGCCGCCGACATGGAGGCTGCTGCCCAGACGAAGTCGGACAAAGATATCGCGAAAGCGCAGTCAACGATTGAAAGAACCTGCCGGGACTGCCACACGGGGCATCGCGTTGTCATGCTAACTGATAGCAGCTTTCAGATCCGGATTGCTCCGAATCTCTTCTGAGTTCCGGCGCAAACGGTGTCACGGCAGGAGACTCCTGAGGCGGCAGTGATGGAAGTCCACCTACGTTTTTTTGGCCTTCCCACGATGTGCGGGCCAGTCGAATTTTCCGCTTCTCCGAATCACTTCGGGACCTGCTCAGGAGTGTCGGGCACCCGGTGCCTTCACTAAGTCGCTTCGCTGCAGGCGTATCTTTGCGAAGCTGTCGGCGGCAATGATGTAATACCAGGGCGCGAACCGAGCTCGAAGGAATTGCGCTTTTTCAGATCCTTCCGATGCCCTTCCGGGCGTTGCTGCGGATTTCGCATCGAAGTCCACCATAATAAAAAGATAGCGGCTTTCGCTCGGCGCCTTCGCCTTCGATCCGGCGCCCGCCGGCGATTTGGCATCGTCGACGGAAGTTTCCGTCTCCGGCGCGATATCGCCGAACCGCAGGGTATAGAAAACGCCTCGCTTCGTGCGGACGACCACTTCGCCCCGATCCGATACCAGTTGACCTCCGTTGGCGAGATAGAACCCTTTGCGGGCAAGATCGGCCCGGTCCTCATTGGTTACCGCGGCGTCGCTGGCGGCATGATTGAGTGATGCCGCGATCCCCGCCGGTTTCGGCAGGACGCCGGTAATTCGCAGACTCGCAAGGTTTCTGAGCAGACCGTCGAGTGCCGTCAGATCGAGGCGTTCTCCGGCGTTCAGTCCGTTGATGTTCCAGCCTCCATCGGCCGACTTCTGGAGCAGCATTGTTTCGCCGGGATCGACTCGTCCTGTAGTTCGATCGAGCGAGTAGTTGCGAAGATTGACAGCATCGATATCGTCGACGTCTACCTCCAGCAGGTCACGATCGATCCAGTCACCAAAATCGGTGGAGACTTTCAGGTTTCCCACGTTACTCGCGTATACGCGGCTCTGGCCGGGGACGCGAGTATAGCGGAACCCCGGATGGCCAGCCACGTCATTACCAACGATCACATCCGCCAAAAGCCGATCATTCGCGCCGCGCACAATCAGTCGCGTGCCGCGTCCGTTGAGAGAAGGCAAAGAAGAATCGAGCGGATCCAGTACGCCGCAGCGCTCGTAATCATTTGCGTTGTCGCTGACGAAATCATCTTTCCTGAGGTTGATCACTGACGCGGCGACGCGGGCCAGTTGATCTTTCGCGTCAGCCGGGTAATCATGCTGGGAGGGCACGGTCCAGTGGCCGTTGCGATTCTGAATTTTGAAGGGTCGTACCGCGGCGTTCTTCGCGTCATATTCGACCACTTCAAGCGATGCGGCGGAATTAGGGTCCTGGAACTGCGGAAATAGAACTTGCCCCCGATCGGCAAAGACGGCGGGTGTCTTTGCGCGCGGCGCAGTAGTCCAGGCGACGAGTAACAGGACCAGCGCCATGCAACCTACCGATGCCGTTATGCGGTTCTCGCTCACGCGACGACCTCCCGAAGACGTCGGAGCGCCCGCGCCCCCTCGCGTTCCCGGCGCGTCCGCCGCACAAAAAGTACCACCCCGACCAGCAACACCGGCAGCGGCGGCAGCAGCACAGCCAGTACACGGATTCGTGTGCGAATACTCTGAATCTGTATCTCCATGGTTTCGCGACTCGCCTGAATTTTTGCGTCCCTCGCTTCGGTGATTTTAGTCTGCAGAACGCGTAGCTGCCGATTCTCGCTCTCTTCGAGGTTCTGCACCAAAATCCGCTTGGCTACCTCATCGAGGTCCGGCCGCGCATTGAGGTCCGCGACACGTTTCGAGAGGCGATTGCGCGCATCTCCGAGCGCCGTCCGGGCATCTTTTTCAGCCTGCTGTTCCTCGCGCGCGCGACGGTCCGCGAAGTTGCGCGTCTGCGCTTCCAGCCGCTCGAGAGTGCGGTGACGGCCGCGCCGGCTCCTGAGGGCGATAAATGAATCGTCGCCCGCAAGCAGATCGATGGCATTCAGGAAAAAGGGGACGTTATCGAAGCTGGCGTCGGCCGAGGCCGCGCGGATTGCAAAAAAATTATCCGAGATAAAGTCGAGATCGGCGATGGCAATGATGTCAACGGGCCGAGCTCCGGGACTCGCAACGACCGGCTTCTGCGACCGTACTCGTGCGGCCATTGTGTACTGTTGGTGGTCCGTCTCCCGCGCCGGAGCTGCTTTGATCGCAAGGCCGGCTCGCGTCGGAATCACTAAATCGAAGAAACTCTCCTGGCCCGAAACCTTTCCGGTCTGCAGCATCGGCTCGAAGCTGAAGCCGGGTACGTTGGAGGGTCCGAGGAATCCGGGGTAGAGGAGCAGCACTTCCTGTAATCCCGCGGTAGCCGGATTTTTGGGGTTGAAGGCGGCGGCATTGCCATTTCCCGTTCCGACGAATACTGTTTCCTGCGGAAGCTCCGCCATATCGGGATGCGGATTGTACGCATCCCAGGCAATCAACGCGGGCGCCCAGTTGAGTCCAACGCTCTCGAGCGCCTGGCGGATATCCCCGAAGACCAGACGCGAGGTGGGCGCTGGATGATAAGGATCGATCTGCATCGCGAGATCGGCGCCCGGCGCGAGCTGCAGGTCGAGAATGGGCAGCGGATCGATCAGCATCAGCGTTGGAATGCCACGCCGGACCGGCTCCATCGCAAGATCCAGATCGGTTTGCGTCATGCGCGACGGCTGCACGACGAGCAGCACGTCTACCTGCGCGGCGGGGGCGTCGGCGGGCGTGACCTCCACTACGTCATACTCCTTGCGAAGTTCATCGATCGCGGCCCACGGCTCGCGCAGCTGATTTTGCCGGGAATCGAAGCCGCCGAGTATTTTGACATCGGTGTCCAGGATGCCGACGCGCCGGCGCTTTGCGCGGGTCACGACGCGGATGGCCCTCGCCAGCTCATATTCAGGCGAGAGGCCGGGCTCGAAAAACGGAATTACCTGTTCGTCGGCGCCGCTCGTCACGGCTACACCGAGGTATACGTCGCGAAGAGCCTCTCCGCCTGACGTGTCGGACAGAGAGCGTGGGCCGATGTTGTAGCGCTCGCGGGCGAGGCGAGCCTGTTCGGAGTAGGGCTCAGTGTCTTCAATCGATACGGTCGCTCGGGCGCCGCCGCGCGCCTCGATTTCGCGCAGAATCCCCAGCAGATTTTCGCGTGTCTGAACGAGTTGTTCCGGCATATCGGCGCTGACAAAGGCCTGCACGATTACGGGGCGGTCTGCCGGAATCGCGGCCAGCAGAGCGCGTGTTTGTGGGCTGAGCGAATAGAGCTTCCCCGCCGTCAGATCGAGGCGCGCATGGGTACGCCCGGCGAGCACAACCAGTGCCCCGGCAATCACTAGCAGGCTGGCCGCCCGCAGCGTGCTGTGCAGGCTCATCGGCAATCCGCCGGTCCTGTTCCGCCAGTGCCGCCGTCCCAGGGCGAGAATGCTCAGGTACAGAAAAAACAATGCGATGCCCGCAAAATATAAAAGGCCGCTGACACTCACGACGCCACGCGTGAAATCACCGAAGTACGGAATTACGCTGAAGGGCTCGAGACTCCTTCCGGCTTGACCGATTCCGACGGGAATCGCGCACAGCAGCGCTCCCGAGATAAAGGCGATGGTCGCGTTGCCAGTCAGGACCGAAGCCAGCACCGCAGCGGGAAGCAATGCAACACCGATCAGCCAGAATCCGAGATAGTTTGCCGCCAGCAGACCCCAGTCCGGATGCCCGAGCCAGGCCAGAACGATTGCCTGACTGATCGAAACCGCCAGCGAGATGCTGTAAATACCCGCTGCAGCCACATACTTGCCGAGGATGATTTCGGTTTCGGACGCGGGCAGGGTCAGGAGCAGTTCGTCGGTCCCTTGTTTTCTCTCTTCAGACCACAGTCCCATTGCCAGCGCGGGAAGAAAGAAGACCAGCAGCCACGGAAATACTTCATTGAGCTGATCGAGGTTCGCCAGGCTGTTGAGGAAAAAACGCGGCCGCCAGAACGCGGCTGCGGCGCTCAAAAGGATGAACAGCGTGATGAACACATAACCGGTCGGATTACTGAAATATCGCCGCAAGTCCCGTTTTCCGAGAGCGGAGATAACGGCTGACTTACCGCCGTGCGGCATCAGCGGCCACTCCCCGAGCCAACCACGTCGCCGTCCTTCGGGTGCGCTTCCTCCGGAAGACCCGGAGAATCGCTGCGCGTCAGTTCATAGAAGCGCTCTTCCAGCGAGCTATTGCCGGATAGTTCGGCCGGCGTGCCGTCAAAGACCAGCCGTCCGCTGTTGATCACGAGCACACGGTCGGCGATCGCGTCCACTTCCTGCAGAATGTGGGTTGAAATGAGGAGGGTCTTGCGGAGCCGAAGAGAGCGCACGTGTTCGCGGAACTGACGGATTTGAACCGGATCGAGTCCGCCGGTTGGCTCATCCATAACCAGCACGGGAGGGTCATGCAACAGCGCCTGCGCCATACCGACGCGCTGACGAAGACCTTTCGAAAGTTTTCCGATCGGTTTGTCGAGAATCGGCTGCACGCCGCACTGGCGAGCGACTATGTCGATGCGCTCCCGCAGATATGCGGCCGGCAAACCCCGGGCCTCGCCAAAAAAACGGAGAACTTCGAGCGGCGTCATATCGAAATAGAGAGGGCCGTTCTCGGGCAGGTAACCGATCAGAGCCGAGGCGGCGAAACGATCGCGCTCCACGTCGAATGAGGCAATGGCCGCCGAGCCTTCGCTGGGCGCGAGGTACCCGGTGAGCATTCGCATCAGAGTCGTCTTGCCTGCTCCATTCGGTCCCAGCAACGCCACAATCTGTCCTTCCGGAATACTGAAGGATATTTCGCGGACGGCGACGAACTGCCCGTAATACTTGCTGAGCCGATCGGCAACCACAATGGCGGGTGAGGCGGCGCTCACCGCTCGGCCGGGCTTCTCATTTGGGTGCTCGTTCTTCAATATCGAAAACCTGGAAAGTATTGACGAACGTATGAATCTTATCGTGATATCGAAACTGTGTCCAGGCCCGGTACAGGCCCGGCTTCGGCATCAGTCCTTCAAATGTGACGTCGGGACCGCCGCGAATCGTGTCGAGGTTCGCGTCAGGAGGCATCAGCTCCGTCGGGTGCGAGTGGATGTAGTTGATCATGTCGTCGCTCATGATCATCATGTGACCGAAAGCGCCCAGATAAGTCTGCAGGTCCTTCACCGGCTCGTGCGTCTTCGCGTCGGTGAGATGGAAGATGAGATGACAATACTGTCCCGCAAGGGAGGGCTTGGGATCATACTCGACGGTCGCGGTCAGATCGTCGATGGTCTGAGTCGGGTTCGTATCGGGAACCAGGTTCGCTTTCTGGCTGAGCAGGTCTCCCTTAAAGCCTGCAGTGACCAGGGGCCGCGCGATGAACTGCGACGCGCCGCCGCCAGGCAGGAAATCGGACAGGACCTCGTAGTATCCGGGCTTCGGCAGCTTCACATCGATCGTCCAGGTGCCATCTTCGGCCTCTACCGGATGGATGTGCTGGAAATACTCCATGTTCTGGCTAATCACGAACAGGTGCCACTGCTTCTCGTGCACGACCTCGAACTTCTTGATGACTTCTCCGGTACCGGGGTGCAAGACCCGGAAGAAGAGCTTCAGATTTTCGCCGGCTTTGGGAATCGCGGGCACCATATGGAAGTCCAGTTGATAATCGCGAGTGTCGTACGGATGGGTAGCTACCAACTCCATTCCGCAGCGAGTACATTTGCCGGGTGTATCCGATGTGTAATCCGAATGCATAGGGCAGACGTAGGCAACACCTTCGTCTTCGTCGACACCCTCGTCTTTGATTGCCTTGGATACAGATACGCCAGGCGTGCGGGCGGGAGGAGTCCGCGCCGAAACGGGCGTTGTGGAACCGGGCGAAGCCAGACGGACATCGTAAAGTGTTGCAGTGTTGCCGTCGTAAACCTTTGCGGTGATGCGGTCCCCGGGCTTGAGCTTCGTCAGGATGCCTGGCTGATCGACCTGATAGCTCATGGTCATCGCCCCCATCCACCCCTGGACGGCCTCTCCGCTCACTGTAAGCTTTCCGCTGCGCGAATCCGCCTCTGCTACCGTCCCGCGAAACGAGTGGGCAGGCCTGTGGGGCGATTGGGTGTAGGCTGCCGCGACGCAAACCAATAAAATTGAGGCACCGGTCAAAGCCGGGGAAAAACGCGATCGCATTCAGGACCTCCAGTCTCGATTGTTCCCATTGACCCAGCGGGCTCGCTCAAGATGCCCAAGCCGGATACTCGTTTCCAGTCACTGAAGCCACCACAATGCATTATAACACCGAATTGGATCCGTGCTGGTCTCTGCTTCGCTGGCCACATCTGGTTGTGAGTAGTTACGTCTGGACCGACAGACTGATCGCCTGTTGCGCAGCAGTTTGTCTTCATGAATGATCGATAATGCTTGCTATGTTTGGATCCGATGATATATGCTGCATTAAAGTTTCGCGAACTTTGCTTGCAGGGACATGATATCTATGAAAATGACATCGAAAAGTATTTTTCATGCACTATGGCTCATCGCCTGTGCGTCGATTTGTGTGGTAACAGCAAGTGCTCAGACTGCAGGGACCGGCGCGCTGGCGGGAACGATAACCGACAACACGGGAGCCGTTATTCCCAACGCAACCGTGACTGCCACGAGCAATGACACGGGCGGGACGCGCACGGCGACTACCGGGGCTGACGGCGGCTACCGTTTTTCGCTCCTTCCTCCCGGTTCCTATAAGGTCGCTTTCTCTGCCAACGGATTTCGCGGTGAGACCGTACCGTCGGTATCGGTGGCGGTTACCGAAACCCCGGTATTGAATGAGACGCTGCAGATCGGCGCGCAGTCAGAGCAGATTACCGTGGAAGCGAACGTTGAAACGGTGCAAACGACCAGTTCGACTCTGGGTACGGTGGTGAACGCCCAGGCGGCGACGGCGCTGCCCCTCACGACGAGAAATTACACGAACCTTCTCGCGCTGAGCGCGGGTGCTAACGCCTCGGTTCCGAACGCCACTTCGCTGGGGCGTGGCAATCTCGAACTGGCGGTAAATGGCGCCCCGACCAACATGAATAATTTTCAGATGGACGGCGTTTCGGTGGTCAATTACGGCAGCAGCGGCACCCTGACCGAGAGCGGCACCTACGCCACCTTCGGTATCCCGAACCCGGACGCGCTGGAGGAATTCAAGATCCAGACGTCGCTCTACGATGCCGGCTACGGACGCAACGCAGGTGCGAGCGTAAACGTCATCACCAAATCCGGGACGAATTCGTTTCACGGCACAGCATTTGAATTTTTCCGCAATACGGATCTGAATGCCAACGATTTCTTTCGCAACCGCAACTGCGGCCAGAACCAGGCGATCTGCGCCGCCGCCGGCGGAGACAAGCTCGTCCTCAACCAGAATCAGTTTGGTGGCGTAATCGGCGGCCCCATCAAAAAAGACAAGCTATTTTTCTTCGCTTCCTATCAGCAAACGTGGCAGAAAAACGGTATCGCATCGCAGGGCTACGCAACCGGCGTCGTTCTGCCCGTGATTCCGGTGGGGAACCGCAACACTCCGGCATTCCAGTCGGCGCTGGGCGCGGCTTTCTGTAATGCTCCCACGGCGGCAGGCGGTATGCAGGTGGCCTGTGATGGTTCCAATATCAACCCGATCGCGATGAAGTTCCTGCAGGCGCAGTTGTCTAACGGAACCTATTACATGCCGGGCTCGAGCACAGGCGCACCGCAGGCGGCCAACTACAGCATCCCGGCGTATGAAAAGGAATATCAGGGAATGCTGAACCTCGATTACGCGATCAATTCGAAGAACACTCTGATAAGCCGTTTTTTCAAGTCGCAGGAGCCGCAGACCCAAAGCTTTCCGATCGCGACGAACCCGGTACCCGGCACCACAGGCACCGATCCTTTTTTCTATGACGACGGCGTGATCAAGCTGACCACCATCGTCAGCAGCAACATGGTGAATGAGCTGCGGACGTCGATTCAGCGGGCTGGATCCGACTTCTATCAGCAGCACCCGACCAGCACCCTCGCCTCGAATATTTATCCGAACGTCGCTCCCGGCACCGATTTCCTGTCGCCGACCGAAACGGCCAGTCCGGTGATGAATATTGCGGGCGTATACACAGTCGGCGGCTCCTCGGCGGGGGACGAAACGGTTCACAACACGCAATGGCAGATAGCTGATCAGATTTCCTGGACGCACGGCAAACACACGATTCGCGCCGGCTTCGAAAAAGAGTGGGTGCGCTGGGGATGGACTTATTTGGGCCTGGAGCAGGGAATTGAAGCGTTCCAGAGCTTCAGCGACTTTCTGATCGGCCTTCCCGGTAATTGCGGACCAGCGGTTGTGGGCGTCTGCAACGGCGGCACCGCGAGTAACATTTCCAATACCAGCAATTATGATGACCGCTCCGGCCCTGGAGGTATCCAGCACGGGTACCGGGCGGGTGACGCCAACGGCTTTATTCAGGACGACTTCCGCGTGAGCTCACGCCTGACGCTGAATCTCGGGCTGCGCTGGGAATATGACGGACTTCCCTCGGATAAATTCGGGAACGCGACCGGAGTCTGGACTTCGCTCATTCAGGCGGGTCCGGTTCCGATTACCACGCAGGTGGTCAACCCTGGTGTCTACACAGTACCGACGGGGGCAAGCTACTGTGGCTACGTGGTTCCTTCGAATTACAGCACAAGTACGTGGGGACCGTTGCCTCCCTGCGTCGTCTCGAGCGGCCACACCGTGGCCTCACAGAACGGCGTGCCGTGGGACGATTTCGCTCCGCGGGTCGGCTTCGCCTGGCAGCCGCTCCAGGACAGCAAGCTTGCCGTGCGTGGCGGCTTCGGTTTCTTCTATAACCGCATCGACGGGAACACGCTGATCCATACCATAGAAGAAGCTCCGCCGTATGCCGAGAAACTGGACCAGTCGGGCGTGGGCAACTCCTTTTCCTCCGAGGCAGCACCGTTTCAAAGTACTCCGTTCGGCATTTTTCCGGCTCGCTGGGTGAACTTCACGCCGGGTCTGAACGCTTCGCAGGAATCCTCATCGCTGACCGAAGCGCCGATGTTCCAGAATTATCTGACGCCACTGACCTACTCCTGGAACATCAATGTCCAATACCAGTTGGCACGGACCTGGCTTCTGGAAGTCGGTTACGCCGGTTCGCATGGTATCCATCAGGCCGAAGCTCAGCACGTGATCAATGAGCCGGGGCTGGCGAGTGCCACAAACCCGGTGAACGGGCTGACCACCAACACCGTCGCCAACGCCCCGCTGCGGGTTCCTTACCTCGGTTTCGGGGTTACGAATCTGCAGTATTCGATGACCGATGGGAGCTACAAATTTAACAGCCTGCAGGCGACTCTTCGCAAGCAGTTGTCGCGCGGACTGACCTTGCAGGCCGCTTACTCGTGGAGCCGTGCCTTCAGCGATCTGCTCGGACCGAGCGGGATGAACAGCGGGGATCCTCTGAACGCAGGGCAGCAGTATGGGCTGAATACGGCCTACCGTCCCCAGCGGCTGGTTATCAACTACTCCTACCAGATTCCGGGAAGCAATTTTCAAGGGGTAGCCGGCAAGCTGCTGGGCGGCTGGTCATTGTCCGGTGTTACCACTATCCAGGATGGCAACCCGCTCTTGATAACGGACAATCGTGGAGGGTCTATTTACGGCATGAACGTATCGGCCAACGTGGTCTCGCGGGCGGAGATGGCGCCGGGAGAGACTTATGCCAACATTCCGACCGCCGGTGGCGTCGAATCCCGGCTGGGCGGAGCCAGCGGCGGCC